>Ga0210408_10002407_pt1 | contig 18238 bp, 15 predicted proteins | sample IncBWH4MmetaG_FD_155471 | JGI IMG/M metagenome (GOLD analysis project Ga0210408, IMG submission 155471) | Forest soil microbial communities from Barre Woods Harvard Forest LTER site, Petersham, Massachusetts, United States - Inc-BW-H-4-M | ecosystem: Environmental > Terrestrial > Soil >...
TTTCGTTCTATGAACGTTCGACGCCGGTCGCGCGGGAGCGCGTCCGCGCCGACCCGCTGATACGCCGATCCGCCGATACGTTCTGCCACGGCCAAGCCCGAGGGACAGGTCAAATATCGATTCCCATGGTTTTAGAACGTGCAATGCCGGATCGCGCGGGAGCGCGTCCGCGCCGACCCGCCGATACGCCGACCCGCCGATACGTTCTGCTACGGCCAAGACCGAGGGACAGGTCAAATATCGATTCCCATGGTTTTGGAACGTGCAATGCCGGATCGCGCGGGAGCGCGTCCCTCCCGCGCCGACCCGCCGATACGCCGATACGTTCTGCCACGGCCACGCCCGAGGGACAGGTCAAATATCGGTTCCCATGGTTTTGGAAACGTGCAACGCCGGACCGCGCGGGAGCGCGTCCCTCCCGCGCCGACCCGCCGATACGCCGACCGCCGATACGCTCTGCTACTACCAGGATTTCGCGGTCGATACGGCGAGCTCTTTCGCTTTTTTGACTGTTGCCTCGAGGTCCGCGGGGGCGGCTAGAGTCGGCTCTACGAAGATGCTGGTAACGTCGGTTATTCCGATGAATCCTAAAATTCCACCCAGGGTATTGCTCTGCAGGTCGTAAGCCTCCGCGCCTGTGCCAGGACCGTAGGCACCACCGCGGGCGTAGACTGCGGCGGCCTTTTTACCCGTGACCAAACCCTTGTAACCCTCAGTGGGGCTGAAACTGAAAGTCAGCCCAGGCTGAACAATCACGTCGATGAGATGTTTCAAAACGTAAGGAACACCGAAGTTCCACATTGGCAGGGAAAACAAGTACCAGTCGGCTGACTTGAAACGGTCGATCACGTCAGCGACCCGCTTCCAAGCTTTCGCCTGTTCCGGCGTATGGGGTTGGCCGGAGAGAATAGCGTATTTTGCGTCGACAGTGTCACCGTCGAAACTTGGCAACTCGGTCGACCATAGGTCCAACTTGTCGAGCTCGACAGAAGAATGGGAGTTTTGCAACGTGGAGAGGAAGACCTGAGCGACTTCGATGGACTTGGAGCGGGACTTGCGGGGAGATGCTTCGATATAGAGCAATTTTGACATAGGGTTGGATTTTTAAGGTTTGGATTTTCCGGGTGCGTTTAAAGTCGAGCCAAAAACTGGAGGGGAGCCGGTTGCGACCGCCAAGGGGCAGCGACCAGCGCCTCGAGATAATTTACCTTTACTTCAAGTATCGTGACAACAAGATATCTGCTTAAAAAAATTTTAGATCCGAGGTTCAAGCAATGATTCGCTGTGTTTGCCGAGCTTTTTGAGTAGCGTTGCCAGCGCCGATCGCTCGGCAGCGGACAATGGTTCGAATACCGTCTCCAACTTGCTCGCGTGCGCGCTAAAAACCCGCCGGATCAAGGTTCGCCCCGTGGTTGTCAGCGTCACGAAGGTTACGCGACGATCGTTTGGGCAAGCCTGGCGGCGAACAAATCGTTTTCTCTCGAGCCGATCGATAGCAGTGGTGATCGATCCGCTGGTGAGCATAACGTTTCGTCCGATGGCGTTGACTGGGAGTGGGCCTTTATGCAGAAGAATTTCCAACACCGCAAAGTCCGAGATGCCGAGGCCGGAAGAGGCGATACTTCGGGCATCGACCTGTGCGAGAGCGCGGTACGCCTTCATGAGAATCAGCCAGAGATGGATACCGGAAGTGTTGGTCGGGCCGGCATCAGGATCGTTCACGGCATTATCTTTATATCAAGATATTTTGGGCGCAAGTTCTTTTTAGTGGCTGGTGGCTAGTGATCAGTGTCTAGCCACCAGCCACTGACCACTAGCAGCTTACGAGGCGATCTCGGGATTGATGTGGATGCGCACGACCTCAGGGAGTGAAGCGCGCAACGCTCGCTCGAGGCTCGCCATCTGGTCGTGGGATTCGGCCAAAGAGGTTACGCCGGCGAAGGTTTTCTCGAGCGTTACGACCAGTCCTTCGTCCGTGACCACCACATCCTGGACTTTAACATTCCTGGCTTCGGGAAGTTGCGATAGAGCCTCCTCGACACGGCGAGTGGATGGCACATGTCGCACCGCCGGCTTTGGCTCGTCGCTCCGCGGCTCCAGATGCACAGTTACCCGAACGGTTCCAGGCAATTCGCGCACGATAGCTGCTTCCAAGGTCTCCGAGTGCCGGTGTGCTTCGGCCAAAGTCAAGCTGTCGGGGAGCTCCAAATCCAGCTCAATACGAGTCTCTCGAGCAACTAAGTAGATGTTCAGGTTGTGGACTCGCAGACCCAATCGGTCCGCGATGGCCCGCACGGTCGCGGCGCGGGGCTCGTCAGGGGTAGCTGCAGGCTCGACGTGGACGATCGCCTCGGCATTATTTCGCAGTTCCGCGCTGAGCGCCTTTTCCACCACGTCGCTGAGTTGATGCGCAGACTCGAGGGAAGTCCCCCGAGCTGTACCGAGCTTTACTTCGACAAAGGGCCGATTGCCCACAAAGCGCGTGCGAACCATGACAGTACCGGGGACAACACCGTCGATCGATTCCACCCGCTTCTTCAAGCGATCGGTCAAACCGGCCGGGATATCGTCCATTAATGCTCGCACAGCTTGAGATCCCAAATTCCAGACGGACCACAACGCGATCGCGGCGACCAGGAGAGCAGCGATCGCATCGGCGCGCCCGACCAGCCAGTTCGGTAGATGCAGTGGATCAGCGAGCGCTATGACGGCCAGACCGAGAAGGACAGCAACCGCGCCCAACATATCGTTGCCGAAATGCGCGGCGTCTGAAGCTAGTGCGCTGCTGGCATGGCGTGCCGCAGCCTTGCGCAGGGTACGCGCGCGGTAAAAGTCGACAATCACAGAGACGATCAGGACAGCGAAGGCCCAGAAGCTCACTACGGGAGCGCCTGGATGGAAAAAGATCGTGTCGAAGGCGTGGTACAAAATCAACGCACCTGTCCCCGCTAACAGGGTCATCCCGGCCAAAGCACCGAGTTGCTCGGCACGCTCGTGGCCGTAGGGGTGATTGCTATCCGGTGGTACCGCCGCGATGCGAACGACCAGAAAGGTGATCAGCGAGGAGATCAGATCCAGGAGTGAGTGGGCCGCCTCGGCTAAAAGACCGAGGCTTCCAGATAACAGGCCAACCAGGAGTTTAAGGGCCGCCAAGCTACCACTGGCTACGATTGAAGCGGTCGTGACAGCCTGTTTGGAATTGGTGCCTGAATCTTTTCCCACATCGCTATTTGAGTCGCACGGTTGGCGAATTCCAAGCTCGGGTTTTGAATTTGTTGGGCAGAAGTTGGCGGAGAACAGAAGTGCAGAAGTTCAGGAGTTGCAGGAGTTCAGGAATTGCAGAAATGGGGCGGCGGCCTTGAGCCACTCCCACGTCATTGCCGATCTCACAGGGCCATGCGCAATGATCTCTCGGTACAGGCTGGAAGCCTATACTACACTGCGAGAACTCAAGAACTCGAGGACTCAAGAATTCAAGAATCTAGATCGGCCAGTGGCCCTAGGCCTCCTGGCTTCTCGAATTCCTGCCCTGGCTGCCCCTGACCGGCACCGTTTAAATCCTTAAGTGAACGGTATTGACTCTAACCCCGAGAATCACGCCCATTCTGTAACTCCTGAACTCCTGCAACTTCTGCAACTCCTGCTTCGTCTGAGGTGTTATTCTTGACTGGAATCTGCAAGTCGTTTATCGATCGGTCAGTCAAATATGGGTGTAACTTTCTGTCCTCGAAGAGGATCCAGGCTGGTGCAAAGAAGATTCCTGCCACATGAAAGATAACCCGACCGTCCTGCCTGTCGATGCATGGTCTCAATTTGACCGGGCTTCAGGTTTTCGCAGTTGGAATACCCGGACAATTGCAGGCGTCTATATCAGGAAGGATTTTCAGAATTTTGCATGATATACAATTCGAAAGAGGACGAGGCTCTGATCGAGACAGGACCTGTTTTGGATCGCTTAAGCAGTGCGATCGCAAACGGAGTTGACTGGCTGCTCGATCGACAGGATGCGGACGGATTCTGGGTCGGCATGTTGGAATCGAATTCCTGTATGGAAGCCCAATGGATTCTGGCGATGCATTTCCTGGGAATCGAAGATAAAAGGAAGCTAGGCGGGATGGTGGCTTCAATCCTCAACGAGCAGCGCGCTGACGGTTCGTGGGAAGTTTATCACAACGCGCCTGCGGGTGATATCAATACGACTGTGGAATGTTACGCCGCGCTTCGAGCTGCCGGGTATGCGGCAGACGCTGAGTCGCTTTGCCGAGCCCGGGAATGGATTTCTGCACGCGGTGGATTGAGTCAGACCCGGGTATTTACGCGCTATTGGCTGGCGTTGATTGGCGAGTGGCCATGGCAATCTACGCCCACGCTGCCACCCGAACTAATCTGCACGCCGCTATGGTTCCCATTTAACGTCTATCATTTTGCTTCCTGGGCGCGGGCGACGATCATTCCTTTAAGCGTGCTTTCAGCAAGGCGGCCAGTAAAGCCACTTCCACCTTCCTCCAGACTCGATGAACTGTTTCCGAAAGGAAGAGAAAATTTCGATCACCGCTTGACGCCCAAAAAGCGATTTTTTTCCTGGGAAAGCTTTTTCTTGATGACCGATAGGCTTTTGAGCCGGTATGTCGAATTCCCGATTCGGCCCGGCAGGGGAGTGGCAATTCGTCTTTGCATCGAATGGATCATCAAACATCAGGATGCAGACGGGGCTTGGGGCGGCATTCAGCCCCCCTGGATTTACTCGCTGCTGGCACTTTGCACTGAGGGCTACGGTACAAATCACCCTGTTGTAGCAAACGGGATCAAAGCACTTGACGCTCACTGGTCCTATGAGCGCGACGGCGGACTTTATATTCAGGCGAGCGAATCTCCGGTGTGGGACACTGTTCTGACGCTCCAGGCCCTGTTAGATAGCGGAAGATCGGTCGCCGATTGTGAGGCGATGACTCGGGCGGTCGATTGGATTGTGCAAAAGCAGGTAACCGCGCCAGGAGATTGGCAAGTAAAAGTTTCCTCGGTGATGCCAGGTGGTTGGTCATTTGAGCGCGCTAACGATTCTTACCCGGACATTGATGACACGGCCGTTGCTATTCTGGTCTTGGCGCGCGCCCGTCGCGCTCTGCGGGATCCGGCTGCGATTGATTACGCAATGAAACGCGCGATGCACTGGATTCTCGCGTTGCAATGTTCAAACGGAGGTTGGGCATCCTTCGACCGGGACAATACGAATTCGCTCCTGACGAAATTACCCTTCTGCGATTTCGGCGAAGTGCTCGATCCGCCGACAGTCGATGTGACTGCACACGTCGTGGAAGCGCTGGCCTACCTAGGCTGGACCGTTCGGGACGCACCGGTTGCGCGGGCATTGGCATTTATCAAAGACGAGCAGGAAGAGGGTGGCAGTTGGTTTGGCCGCTGGGGTGTGAACCACATTTACGGTACGGCCGCGGTGCTGCCGGCTCTGGCAACTATTGGAGAAGACATGTCGGCAAAGTACGTTCGTCTGGCCGGTGATTGGATTGCTGATCATCGGAACGCGGACGGCGGATGGGGAGAGACGCCGGCTTCATACGTTGACGATTCACTGCGCGGAGTCGGAGATAGCACCGCTTCGCAGACGGCGTGGGCGTTAATGGCGCTCCTCGCTATTCCGACGGCGCGCTACGCTCAAATCATTGATACGGGCGTCGAGTATCTTCTGAGCACGCAGCACGAAGGGACGTGGCATGAGCCGCAATACACCGGCACAGGGTTCCCTGGATACGGCATTGGGTCCCCGCCCCGTGGGGAAGGGCGCGATAGCACCGTTTCAAATCAGGGACTAGAGGTCGGCAGGGGATTCATGATCAATTACAATCTTTACCGACACTACTTCCCTCTGATGGCCCTGAGCCGGGCTCGGTCCAGAATCTCCAGCCTAGGACGAGAGGAAATCAAAGATCTGCTTGCCTCAACGTCATTGAATCCGCTCGAAACCGGTTTCGTGAACAATCCGCGAAGGCCACACCCGCGGAGACGGCGTTACCGCGGCAGGATCGCAGCGCGGCGTCTGATCCGGAAGACCGCGCAGCTTTTTCTGTCGGTACCCGGGCAGGGGGCGCGGATTGGTGAGGTGAGAGGTAAGAGGTAAGAGGTGAGAGGTGAGAGGAGACGTGTCGGCGTAACGGCGAATAATGCTCCAGCTCAATTTCGCCTTTTTCACGGGCCTCTCTGTCTATCCAGAACAAGACGCCGCCTAGCGAACACGCCGATACGCCGACACGCCGATACGTCTCTCTATAAATCGGCTTGCGGCTTCAGGAGGACTTTCACGCCCTGTTTCGTTTGTGCCGTCTTCAGCGCCTGGTCCCACGCTCTTAACGAAAACCGATGTGTCACAAGGCGGCGAACTTTTACCCGGCCCTCCGCCATGATTTTCAGAGCCCGGGGCCACGCCGATGCCACTTGAGCATTTGTACCGGTGACCGTGAGTTCTTTGAAACAGATCAGATCCTGGTTCCATTGAATGGGTCTGCCGAATAATCCCATTTGACAATATCGACCTCCGCGCCGCACCAGCCGCAGGAGCGTGTCAGCGGCGGGAGCAGCTCCCGAGCACTCGATTACGAGATCTGCTCCCTCGGCGTGAAAGAGGTCCTGGACCAGAGTCTGGATGTCAGAAACGCCGGTGACGTCGATGTTATGATCCGCACCGAGTTGATTCGCCAACTCCAGGCGCGCCCGATCCACCTCCGTTCCCAGAAGAGCCACCGTTGCGCCCGCTACCTTCGCGAGTTGTAAGGCAAGTAACCCGATCGGTCCGGGGCCCGCGATCACGACGTTATCGCCGGCCTGGACCTTCGCCACGCTCAGGACTCCGTGAATTGTGCAGGCCAGCGGTTCTGTGAGGGCGGCACTCTCGAGATCGACTTCGTCCGGGACGCGATACAAATTCTTCGCTGGGATGACGACGTATCGAGCAAAAGCACCGTCTCGCTTCGAGCCGATGGATTTGCGCTCGAGGCAAAGGTTCGGACGGCCTTCACGGCAATGTCGGCAATGACCACAGGTGGAAAAATAAGTTCCCGCAGTGACGCGTTCACCTGGCTGCCAGTCTTGAACATTTTTTCCCGTCTCTACAATGCGGCCGGCAAATTCGTGGCCTATGGTGACAGGGGGTGCCGTCTCGAATTCATCGAGATAAATGTGCAAGTCGGTGCCGCAAATCCCCGCCGAATCCACTTCGACCACGACTTCTTCCGGGCCGGCAACCGGCGCGGGCAACTCTTCGACACTCACGTTCCCAACTCCGCGTGCAAGTTTTCGAATGGCAAGCATTTTCAGACCAAAAGATGCCTATCGCATTTTTTCGGAACTTGCAAAATTTAGATCAACGCGAGATTGAGAAGTGACATATCTGGCCCGCAATAAGCGTGCGAGTGCAAACGGCGTGTGATATTTGCGGGCTAGAGCTGATGCTTATCTGTAAATCGATATGAGAAATTTATTCTTTCTACCGCTTATCGTGCTTGGAACCGTGATGCCGCTCAGTCTGTCCTCGTGCGCCAGCAGCGACGCTCCCCTACAGAGCAGGATTGAACGCAAGATCGATACTCCCAATAACGATAACGTGGACATTGGCGCCTCACACTACAACAAGTTCTCCCAGGGCTTCGAAGATGCCTGGCCGTTCGGTCCCTATTCGACTTTCTAAATTATTCGTCAAGGTGAACGATGAAGAACTCAAGAACTCAAAAACTCAAGAGAACTCAAAAACTCAAGAAGTCGGGAAGTGCCGATCAGGCGGGCTCTGTCCTGTTTAATAATATCTTTTCCCCGCGGCGTTACAGGCATCGAGTTGTTTGCCGGGCCGATTACTTCGGCTTCTTGAATCCTTGAATTCTTGAATCCTTGACTTCTTGAGTTCTTGAGTTCTTGAAATGGCACCACTCTCAGACGGTGAAATTACGCTTCGCCTGTCCAAGGTTACAGCTGCCAATCCGACTAAACAATGGCTTCGCGCCTTACACTTTGACATCACTCTACCTGACTCCTTCGAAGTCATCGGTCACATTGATATTCGATTAGGGTATACCCTTAGTATTGTGCGATTTGGCGGACACTTTGGATACGGAATCGAACCGGAGTGGCGCGGGCACCATTACGCCGGAAAAGCCTGCAAATTGCTAAGACAGATTGCCGTCACTTACGGAATGGATGTCTTGTGGATTACGTGTAATCCCGACAATTGGCCTTCCCGCAAAACTTGCGAATGGATTGGGGCAACGCTGATTGAGATTGTTGATCTACCGCCTGAAAACTATCAATACAAGAAAGGGGAAAGACAGAAGTGTCGCTACAGATGGATTCTTTACTGAAAGGGGACGGAGAAAATCAGTTTCCCTTGAATACCGCCAGCTTCCAGCATCTCGTGTCCTCGCCGGATTGTGTCCACTGAGAGTTCGCCAATATTCCGGACGCCCACCGGCCAGAGCCTTTGGGCTTCATAAAGGAATGTTAATTCGTGGAGCTGTTGCGTATAACTCGACCATACGTCCTTCGGACCGTAGAGGCCCCTCGCTCTCAGCGAATGGAAATGGAGCGAGGCCGATCGGCGGAAAAGCGGGCTTGCTCTTCCGTGCCAGACCGGCACGGTAAACGGGTCAAACTCGTCGACGGTCGACACAATGTCTCCGTCGAAGTCCACCAATTCGAAACAGAGACGTTTCATTTCACCGCCGACGAAGTCGAGCGCTTTAGCGAAAAGAGCACCATCGTTCGCCGCGATGGCCTCTTCTGTCAATTGTTTCAAGCCTTTGCCGGGATAATCAATAACTTGCCGAGGATTCAGCCGCAGCTCATTGACTATGAATTTTTTACTAGCTTCCCTGCCGGACGTCGCGACAATTTTCTCAACGCCGATCATTTGCAGAATCTGGATGGCCGCCGAACCCAATCCTCCAGCACCGCCGGCGACAAACACCGAATGATTTCCAGTCGGTCTGGCTTTGAGCCGGATGGACTGATTGGCGGTGAGGCCGGTTACTGGAACGGAGGCCGCTTCTTCAAAGGATAAGATCCGCGGTTTGACCGTTACGAACTCGTGCGGCACACTGACATACTCAGCGTACGCGCCGTTGCTGCATGGACCGCCGAGGTAAGCCCAGACCTCGTCGGCAACCCGTAGGCGGCCAACGTTTCGTCCAACCTCTTCAATGATACCGGCCGCATCATGGCCGAGCACCATCGGAAGATCGCCGCCCAAACGGCCCTGCCGAAGCTTGTAATCGATCGGATTGAACGAGCCGGCTCGAATCCGAACTAAGACTTCATCCGCATTCGGCCGCGGAATGTCTCTTTGCTCTTCGAAGAATTTATCGGGCGCACCGAATTCGTTAATCACAATTACTTTCACGAGACCTTACACTAGACAGAAGGGAGCGAAGATGACAAAGAGGATTTGAACAGAAGGTAGCAAAGGAAACGAAGACCGATCAGGATTGGGTTAAAGCCTGATCATTCGGAGGGCCCTTTCACCCAGCGTGACATTTCGCGGTGTCGGCCCTTTGAGCCAGCTTGCTCTCATCGTCGAGCAAATCACGACTCCGGAGCGAAGCTTGGCCCGACTACACTCTTTTCCCCGAATCTTTGCTTTCTTTGCTACCTTCTGTTCAAATTCTCTTTGCTTTCTTCTGTGCAAAGCGGGGACGCTGACTTGGGTTAGCCTGCGTTCAATCTCCCATTGGGATCACCGTTTTGCCCTCGATCATGAGCATGACCGTTCGCTCCGGTGACTTTGTCCGATGCACTACACCTTTTGGTACGGTGAAACCTTGCTGGGAGAATAGTTCAACCGAGCGATCTTCCAGGTCTATAATTAGCTTCCCCGAAACAACATAGAAAAACTCGTCCTCATTGTCGTGTTTGTGCCAGTGAAACTCCCCTTTCACAACACCAAGCCGCACGACAGAGTCGTTTACTTCGCACAACGTCTGATTGAACCACTCTTCTTTGACCTGTGCCTGTAACTTATTGACGTCAATCAGTTCCAGCGGATTGAACTTCACGGTGGCATTTATCGAATACGGCGTTTGCATGCTCATAGCGTTATTGGACCTCTCGTTTTCTGCGAGGATTTTTCAAGAAGCAAAGCGGGACGCTTTGCTGACGCCTGTCGTCGATTCCCGAATAATTAAAGTGCATGGGAATACCCGGTTCACTCGTTCGATAGGGCGTCCTTGAATCCGCTCCGTTAGCACAGACCAGGCCTCCTGAGCAATCTCGTCGATTGGCTGGCGAAGCGTCGAGAGGAACGGTCGCAGGGCGGTCATCCACTCGCAGTCATCGAAGGCGATTAATGAGATGGTTTCCGGTAAAGCGAATCCCGCCTCCCAGATTGCCCGAAGAGCTCCCAGCGCCATGACGTGAGTAGCCGCGAAAACCGCCGAAGGCCGATCGGCCACATGAAAGGACCGGCTCAAGGCATTGTGCGCCTGATCCGAAGTCATACCGCCGACTACCACACGAACAAATGAAGAAAGACCTGCCTCGGCCATTGCCTGCCGACATCCCTGAATCCGTTCGGCGATATTTCGGAGATTCGGATCACTAACCAACAACGTTATTTTGCGATGTCCCAAAGAGATCAGGTGACGGCATCCTTCCCTTGCTGCGGCGACGTTATCGGCGGAGATCGTGTCAAATTCGCTATTCGCTGCAGTCCGGTCGACAAGAACCGTGGGGATCTTACTTTTACGGATATCTTCAAGTGTGCGGGCGCAGTCGCAACAAGGGATCAGGATCAAACCATCGGCCTGACGCCGGACAAGGGCCCGGACTCGCTCGAGTTCCCGATCGGGATTTTCCTGAGTGTCCACCAAAAGGATTTGGTAATCACTTCCGGATGCAAGCTCCTCGATGCGACGGACGACGCTTGCGAAGAAGCTGGTCGTGATGTCGGGCACAGCGATCCCGACCATGCGTGATCGCCGCGCTCGAAGGCCTGCTGCCATCAGATTCGGGCTGTATCCGAGAGACTCGATCGCTTCGAGGACCCTTTTGTGCCGTTCCGCGCGGACAAAACATGTGCTGCGCAGCACGTTTGAAACGGTCGCCGTGGACACCCCGGCAACGCCGGCGACATCTCGAATTGTCGGACGGGGATTTTCGATTGACCGCTGCCGCCTGGACTTAACTTTTCTTAACATCAGGATTCGGCCTTGCCAGCGTGCGACCTTTCAGGCCGTAGCTGAGCGAGCCACCGCATCAGTTCGCTTTAACGGGCCAAAGCCGGGTGATCCATCGATCTCGAACCACCGCGATAACAATGGCCAGAATCATGGTGGCGCCCCAGATCGCCGCCGTGAGGTACGGGCTGAAGCCGAGCAGGTTAAAACCGGTCGAGATTACCTGAAGAAGGACCAGGGAAAGAAAAAGACCAAGAACCCGGCCAAAGCCGCCGAATGGATCGACACCGCCCAGGACCGCCGAAAGGATAGTAACTAGAAGATACGACTCAGCGTAGCCGGCGCTAGCTGAATTGAATCGAGCCATCATTACCAGCGCGGCTACCCAGCACAGCAGGCTTGAAACAACATACACACCAACAAGCACCCACTCGGTGGGGACGCCCGAGTAGCGAGTGGCCCTCTCATTCGAGCCGATCAGGCGTATCGAGACCCCGAACGGAGCGTAGGATAAAATCACTGCTACGATTGTCGCGCAAAGTATGAAAAGAATCATCGATACAGGGATTCCAAATAGGGTGCCGTTCCCCAGGAACAGGATGGCCGGTGGAAAACCACCGATAACGGTGCCGCTCGTCGCCAGGACGGCGGTTCCCTTGACGAGGGTCATTGTGCCAAGCGTAACGAGAATCGGGTGAACGCCAAAGAAGGCGACGATAACTCCGGTCAAAAAGCCGATCACCAGTGAAGTTAGCAGGCCGGCTAACAGGGCCAACACAATGACCGCTGCGATGATCGAGGGGGGAGTCGCCGGCTGGATCAGGCGCGTCAGAATTGCCGCCATCACCAGCGCGGAGAGATTCGCTGTCGAGATGATCGCGAGATTAAGTCCCCCGCTCATCAGCGGTACCATCATCGCGAGCGACAGGATGCCAAGCTCTGGCATTTGAAAGGCTATCGCGCGCAGCGTGTCGCCGGAAAGAAAACGACTTGGCGTGAGCGCGCCGAAGATGATTACGGCGCCTGCGATGAGAGCACCAAGCATCGTGATTGTCGGGTCACTCGGCAGGAGACCGGCAAAACGAGAGGGCTCGGGCGTAGGCGAACTGGATGCGAGATCAGATGGCATGGCGAACGCTCCTCATTCGCTGGCGTTTGGCGGCGTATGCAGTAGCCGTTACGCTCACCAAAATTACCAGGCCAGTGACGAGTCCGAACGAGTAAGACGATACGCCGAGCAGGGTCAGGCCATTTTGGAGAACGGCTAACAGCAGGATTCCCAGGACCGTGCCGCTAACGGTTCCGATGCCGCCAGAAAGGCTCGCTCCGCCAAGGACGACAGCGGCAAGCACATCGAGCTCTCGCCCAATCAAGGCGTACGGAACGACTTCCTCTACACGATGCGCCTGCACGATGCCGGCAATGGCGGCCATGAAGCCGGAATAACCGTAAGCGAAGCACTGCAGTCCCACGATGTTGCAGCCCATGCGTTTCGCCGCCTCGGGATTCCCTCCAAGGCCATAAATTTGGCGACCGATCGGCAGCTGGCTTAGGAGGAAGAGCGTCAATAGCAGGGCGATAGCAGCGACCATGACTGGGAAGGGGATCGACAGAAACGAGATATTGCTAGTGAACCAGTTTGGCAGGTCATAGATTGATCTCCCCTGAGTCACAAACATCAGAATGGAAAAGTAAAAGGTCATCGTCGAAATCGTCACGATCACCGAAATCGCGCCGAGGTAATAGATAAGCAAAGCGTTGACCACACCGAGTAACCCACCGAACAAGCCGGCGAGTGCGAAGGCAGATAACCAATTGCCTCCGAACCTCACCAGGATGGTCGCAACCAGGAATTGGCTGACGGCGGCTATTGCCTCGAATGAAATGTCAATTCCGCCGGAGATAAGCACAACCAAGAGGCCGGTGGCCATGATCGCCATGACCGAATAGTTCTCCAACAGATCCATCAGGTTTCCGAGCGTCAGAAATCCTGGGGACAGCGTTGAGAAAAAGGTCGCCATGACCGCAATGATGATCCCGATCTGGATGTCGTGGCGACGCAAGGCAGCGCTGAGGTACTTAGGCACTAATCGCCTCCCGGAGTTCCTGTTCGGTCACCTTCGCAGGATCAAACGTCGCGGTGATTCGCCCCGACAACATCACGAGGATGCGGTGGGTCTGATGAAGGACTTCTTCCACCTCGTCCGTGATAAAAATGATCGCGATGCCGCGGGCAGCCAAAGCATCAACGATCTGATAAATTCCTACCTTGGCTCCGACGTCAACACCGACCGTTGGCGAGTCGAGGATTAGAATGCGCGGGTCGGTCGCGAGCCACTTGGCCAACACGACACGCTGTTGGTTGCCACCCGATAGCTCTTGGACAGGCCGATCCGGCGCTCTGGTTTTCACGTGCAGCTCGTCGATCCAACGACTGACAGTCTTCCGTCGTCGTCCGCTGTCGATCAGGCCTAGTGCGCCCGTCAGCTTCCTCAACACAGAAACGACGATATTGTCGGCGATTGATTGGGGCATCACCAGCCCAAGCGAGAGCCGGTCCTCCGAAACGTATCCAATCCCGTGACGGATGGCCACTCGATTCGTGCGCAGCAGAACCGGCTTGCCGCTGATCCGAATCTCGCCGGCATCAGGAGGATTCATACCGAACAGGGAAAGCGCAAGTTCCGTTCGACCGGAGCCCAACCGTCCGGTGATTCCAAGAATTTCACCGGGACGTAGCGAGAGGTCGACTTCTTCATAATGGCCGCGACGGGTTAGACCATGGATCTCGAGAATCGGAGCGACCTCGCTCGAAAATGTTGAGTGCAGAGATGACTCGAACTTTTGACCCGTCATCAGCTCAGTAAGTCGGTAACGATTGATCTCGCGGGCGGGATAAGTTCCGACTTTGTTGCCGTCTCGCAGCACCGTAACGCGCTCTGCGATCCGCATAACCTCTTCCAGTTTGTGGCTGACGAAGACGGTAGCGATCCCATGGGTCTTCAATCCATGCACCGTCTCCAGAAGCGCGTCGATTTCGTGGTGGGTGAGAGATGCGGTCGGCTCATCCATCACTACCAGACGAGCTTCCGCGGCAAGCGCGCGACAAATCGCCACCAATTGGCGCGTCGCGATCGGCAATCGGCCGACTACTTCTTCAAGCGGTAGATCGACTCCAAGACGCGACATCACCTCTCTGGCTTGCCTCACGATCTCACGCCAGCGTACCAGTCGCACCGGCGTTTCGACGTGATGCCTAAAAGCGATGTTCTCGGCGACCGAAAGATTTGGGAATAGCGAAAGATCCTGATAAATGATCTGTATGCCCGCGCGTTGGGACGCAGCGGGCGACAGATGCGAATGCGCTTGCTGGTCGAGAATGATTTTCCCGTCGTCCGGGGCATACACGCCGGCGAGAATTTTGATCAGCGTGCTTTTGCCGCATCCGTTCTCGCCGGCGAGGCAGTGGATCTCCGCGGGACGAATGGTGAAATCGACGTTGCTCAGCGCGCGAACCCCACCGAAACGCTTACTGATACCGAGCATTTCGATGAATGCGCGCGCCGCTTCGGACTGGCCGTGCTCGGCAAGCTCGCGTGGCACAATCATTAAAGGTCACTCTCCCTCAGAGCCCCAGCGCAACAAGTGATCTACCGTGTCTTTGTTGACCGCCTGATACTTGATCACTTTGATGACCCGGGTCTCCGGGTTCACCGTGGCTTTACCTAGCCCCTTAATCTCCGTACCATCCGTGATTGGTGTTCCGTCGATTACCATTTTCGCTACATTCACGATCGCTTCACCGGCCTGCTCCGGGTTCCAAATGAATCCCTCAAGGATGACGCCTTCCTTGATGAGTTTCTGCCCCTGCGAAGGCACGCATGCTCCCACTAGCGCGATTTTACCGACTTTTCCCTTCTCTTTGAGAGCCCGGCCCGCGCCGATCGGACCTAGACTGCCAAACGTCAAAATTCCTTTCAGATTTGGATGCGCGGTCATCATGTCGACGGCGGTCTTGTAGCTGTCATCCACGCTTTCCGCTACACCGAAGCGATCGGCGACAAGCTTCATCTTGGGATAATGTTCTTTTTGGTAGGCGATCGCCGCATCCGCCCACAAGTTGTGAAGCGGCACGGTAAGCGAGCCCACGTAAACAATATATTCGCCTTCCTCTCCCATCGCTTTCGCGAGGGCTTTTATATGTAGTTCTCCAAACTCTGTATTGTCGATCATTTCGATGTCCCACAAGGCGCCCTTTTGGCCCGGCGACTCGTGAGTTATGACTGGAATTCCGGCTTCTTTGGCGCGATCAAAAACTGGCTCAAGTGCTTTGGCGTCATTTGGCACTACAGCGATCAGCTTCACTTTCTTAGCGATCAAGTCCTCGACGGCGCGCACCTGTTGGGCAGGATCAGCAGTTGTCGGACCGACCATATAAGCGTTATAGTTATCTTCCTTTCCGGCCTTCTGGATGCCCTTTTCCATCGCGTTAAACCACGGGATACCACCGATTTTTACGACGACTGCGACCTCTTCTCCAGCGGCCTGTGCTGAATTGTTTAAGACCGAACAAAGCAAAACCGATGCGGCGATGGCCGCATGGCAGAAATATAGACGCATGATGACTCCTTTTCTGGGGGTTGGATCCGATCAACGAATGGGTCGATGACCTGGATCATTTAAACGTTTAAATGCAGGTTCTCTCTAGCTTACCCGGGCGTTAGATGTCAAGCGAGCAAGGGGGAAACGTATCGGCGTATCGGCAAACGGTGTGCCGGCGAAGCGTCCGGCTTTTCTTCTTAGGTGGTAAACGGCCGTATGCGCACACGCCGACACGCCGACACGCCGACACGTTTCTGCTCAGAACCACGACTTCAGCCGCGGATAAAGGTCCAGGAAACGGTGATAAGCGGCTTCATACCGATTAGTTCGATCAGCGGTCGGCGCGGTGATGACGTCAAAAACGGGAGCTAAACGTCGAGTTTCCTCGTATCCTTCGAATACCCCGGCTCCGATGCCGCCAATCATGGCGGCTCCCACGCCGGCCCGCTCAGAGGCATATTCATCTCGGCCCTGGAAAAGCGGCCGGGCCAGTACATCCGCGAGTATTTGGCGCCAGAGCGGACTGCCTAACCCATTGCCGGAGGCGACAAGCTCGGGCAGCTTCGCCCCACACCCTTCCATCGTTTCGATGATCTGACGAAGCGCGAACGCAACGCCTTCCAAGAGAGCCCGGGTCATGTGTGCCGGACCGTGCCGCAATGCCAAGCCGACAAAGCTTCCTCTCGCTCGTGGATCCATGATCGGCGATCGTTCTCCGACAATGTACGGAAGAAAAATGAGGCCTTCGCACCCGGGCTCAATTTCCGCAGCGAGCCGATCCAGTTCTGCGTAGGACAAACGGTCGCTCCCCAGAATTGATCGAAACCATCTCAGAGCCATACCGGCGGAGAGCATCGCTCCCAGGAGATACCACCTCGCGGGATGCGCATGACAGAAAGTATGGAGCCGAAGGTTTGGATCAAAGAGCGGCTTAGTCAACGGAACAAATACCTGACCCCCTGTGCCAATTGTTACTGAACCAAGCGGAGGATCGATCAAACCGTTCCCGACGGCTTGGGCAGGTTGATCGGAGCTGCCGGCCGATATCGGGATTCCAGGAGCAAGGCCGAGTTCCGTTGCAGCATCTTTTGTGAGGTGGCCAACCAGATCGCCCGACTTTCTCGTCTTCGGAAAAATTGACCTTGGCAGCTTTAATCGCGCGATCACCTCGTCGGCCCAAATCCTTCTCTCGACGTCGAAAATCCCGGTGGCGGAAGCGTCACTCTCGTCCGTTTCGAGTTCACCGGTTATCTTGAACCGGATGTAATCTTTGGGCATCAGAAAGGTGAGTGTTCGATCGAGCGACTGTGGTTGATGTTTCTGGAGCCAAAACAAAGACGAGATCAGAAAGCCGGCTGCCGGGGCGGTCCCGCATTTTTGGAGATCCGAACCAATGAGATCCTGGATTTCCTGCAGCAGATCGGCGCTCCGCTGGTCCGCCCAGATGATCGCCGGTTGCAACGGTGCTTTGTCGGCTCGGATTAAGACAAACCCATGCATCTGGCCGGAAAACCCGATGCCAGAGATTTCAGGCCGGCCTGCTTTATCCATCGCCTGGCGTACGGCACTCACAGTGCCACGCCACCAGTCCGCCGGATCCTGCTCAGCGAATCCAACCAAAGGAGTGTAAATTGGGTACTCGGCGGATCCGATACCTCGAATGGTCCCGTCCAGCGCGAAGACGACTACCTTCACGCTGGAGGTCCCAAGGTCAATCCCGAGGAGGGAAGTCATGGCGCTAGCTTTGGTTTTGGGTTTGGGGTTTTGAGTTTGGAGTTTTACCGATCCTCTACGAGGAAGGGGGGTTGCTAGTCTAAACCCGCGGCTCGCTTTGCTGTTCTCAGAATAACAAACCGGGACGGCCCTAAAAAGTCGCGAGTTCTGTCACAGACTTGTGTTCAACCGGAAAATTTACCGAGTTTGCGATGAAGCAAAGTTCGTGAGCACGTTGATGAAGCGCCTCGGCTTGCGCGATCGATCCTTTTACTATTACTATCGCATGAGGCCGAAGTGTGACTTTGATAAAGCGGCCACCCCCGTCGGCCGTCTCTCTCATCGTGCCTTCGGCTTGATCTTCGTACGACATGACAACGACACCGGCATCGGCACAGAGGTGGAGATACCACAACATATGGCATGTCGAAAGTGCGGCGACTAAAAGCTCTTCCGGATTATATCGAGCAGAATCTCCCCGGAACTTTGGATCGGCGGAACCCGGAATCGGCGGTCTCCCAGCCGCCTTGATCTCGTGGTCTCTCTTGTAAGCCTGATAACCAGAGGTTCCGGTACCGGTATTGCCGGTCCATATGACGTTCACGGAGTAGTTGTGGTCGCGGGGCATGGTTGGGGAACGTGTCGGCGTATGGGCGTGTCGGCGGGTCGGCGTTGGGGAGGGGAACGTGTCGGCGGGTCGGCGTATGGGCGTGTCGGCGGGTCGGCGTTGGGGGGGGACGTGTCGGCGGGTCGGC
>Ga0210408_10002409_pt1 | contig 18225 bp, 8 predicted proteins | sample IncBWH4MmetaG_FD_155471 | JGI IMG/M metagenome (GOLD analysis project Ga0210408, IMG submission 155471) | Forest soil microbial communities from Barre Woods Harvard Forest LTER site, Petersham, Massachusetts, United States - Inc-BW-H-4-M | ecosystem: Environmental > Terrestrial > Soil >...
ACGAGAGTACCGTCCTGGATGGTCGTACCGCCAGAATAGGTATTGTTGTCCGTCAGGGTCAACGTACCCGTGCCGACCTTGACTAGTGATCCGCCATTGCCTTCGATGAGCCCGCTGACGGTCGTCGAAAGGTTATTGGAGCCGACGGTAAGTTCCTTCGAACCAAGATTGTAGGTACCAGCGCCCTCGATCGAACCGGCGGTCATACCGGGTACGTTCACGGGTGGTTGGTCGCTATTATCGGGAAAAGTGCCTAGACCCGATATGTCGACAATGCCACCGGCATTGGCGGTCAACGCCGCGTTGCCGCCGGTGCTTTCACCGAAGAAGCTCGTTACTCCGCCCGCGTTGGTGGTGATCGTCGCATCACCAGCAGTGCTTCCTTGGAAGAAGTTCGTCCTTCCATTATTAATGATGGTGGCATTGCCAGCCGTCGCCGTGCCACCCCCAAAAAAACCAGGAGCGAAACTCAGTTCTCCGGTACCGTCTAGCATCGTGATGGTCGCATGATCAGCAGAGCTCGCATTCTCGAAAAAAATGGACCCGCCATTCTTGGGGGCGGTGATTGTCGCATTACCTGCCTTGCTCGTATCTTGAAATTCGATGTTCGAAGCCCAAAAACTTGTGATCTTCGCATCAGCAGCCGTGCTGCTGCCCCGGAAGAATACGAAACCGCCCGTGAAGCCGTCGGGATCGGTGATAGAGTTCTGACCTGCAACGCCAGAATTGATTGTCGCGGACCCGGCCGAACTCATACCCGTGAAAGCAAAGCCGGCTGTCTCGTTGACATTGATCGTTGGCGCATTGTCCGGAGTGGACACGACGCCGCTGCCGTTGATAAACACACCAAAGGGCTGGCTATCTGTGAAGCTATACCCAGGCGCATTGAACTGTAGGGTGCCGATCGTGGTAGCTAGAGAGAACGTAATCGGCTGACTCTTATTGCCTGACGAGCCGAAATTCGCTTGTACCGTCGGCACCACACCGGTGCTCCAGTTGTCCGCAGTGTTCCAGTCAAACGAGACCGTGCCTCGCCATACCGGCTGGGCGTGAGCGGCAAGCGTAGAGAGGTACAGCGCGGCCAGCAGCAGCATAGCCGTCCTGGGCAAACGAATCATCCTTTTCATGAGATCTCCTTGGGGTTAAGCGGGTGCAATTTTGAGGATTCCCTGTGCAAATTACAAACACGAAAATTTATGGCTTTAGCGGGAATTTTAAAGGACGGCAGGGTTCACCCGTGTTACTACTGCACCTGCGGTACAGCTCAGCGACAGGTTTTGTCCCCACCGGAAACGGCCAGAGTCACGGCTTCTATAACGCCTACACACGGGGCTGCTCAGGGAGCATGCCGAGACGATGTTCCGCGAATTTGAGCGAGTGCTGGCCCGCCAGTTTAGCGCCATGGCCAACGTGTAGAGTTAATTTTCGTTCGGGGAGCTAAGGAAGCATCCACTTTAGTAAGACGTGCCCGGGCCGATTAAATAGAGAGACGTGGACTAGATTTCGCGAAATTGGGCCTTAGATCTGCCCTTCGCCCCGGACCGCATGGTAGGCTTTGTCCAGCTTCCGCAACTCCTCCGGATCGAGCCTAAGCTCGGCGGCTAGCGCCTTGCCATTCTTTACCCCGATTACCCGGAGGGCCCCATTGATAAAGCGAATGAAGAGGCAGTAATCCAGGCGTTCCGGGGCGGGCACCTCTGGCACCTCTTTATCCGCGAAGGTCACCTCGATCTTGGAAATCCGTTCGCGGATCTTCGTTTTTAGGCGCAATCGCAACTCCGGATGGTTGCCGGAACGGATAGCTTCGATAAGCGCTTCCGGATCGTGGAGCGCCGCCGCCTTACTGCGTTCCTCGGACAGCCGTGCAGCGAGTTTCTCACGCCGTCCGCTATAATCGCCCAGGGCGAGCTTCTCCGCGTCTATAGCCTCGAATAGGGAGTTGGAAAATCCTCCTTCCGCGACGAGTTTTTTAAGAGCGGCAAGGCGTTCGTTGTGCCAGTCGACTTTGCCGAGCACCTCGTCGAATTCCGCTTGCGCGGCCTTTATCTCCGGGGATTCGGATTCTCCGGCGATGGCCTTCCAATCGAGGTCGGCTAGGACCTGCAGCATAAGGAACTCGAATTCCTCCAGCCGCAGGGAATGTGCCCGCTTGCCGCTTTGCCAGCGACTTTCGAGCCGGGGGTATTCGCCTTTCTTGCCGGGGTTATGTAGCATAATGATCCGGTTATCCGCGTCGAAAACCAGGGGGCTAAAAAGGGAGTTGACGTTGCTGTGATTGCCTCCCCCGTAACCCGGTCGGCCATCCTTGCGGAGGAAGCGGGTTTTGGCCTTTACCGCCTCGCGGGCGGCGTTCCATTCCGACTGGCTGACCACCGCCGGGTAATAATCGGGAATCGGTTCCCCGACCCGCACCCGCACCTTCACCTCTTTGCCGCCCGGGCGTTTTTCCTTCACGAGCTTGTGGGGTTGGTACTCGCCGAGCACGGCCCGGTTGCAGAGGATTTTTTGGATGTACTCGGGGCTCCATTCCGGCTGGCCGTTAAAGGTCTCGCGGCCCTTCTCGCCGTTTAGGGTGCGGCTAATCCGCTTGCAGCCCAGGCCGATCCCGGCCAGCGCGAAGATCCGCCTTACCGTCGCCGCACGGGTTTTAATCGTCTCCGCCTTTTTGCCGGTCTCCGCTCGGAGCCAGGCGGGCACCTTCGCCGTAATGGCTAATCCCTTTGCCCTCGCCTCTTCGCGTTCCGAGGCCCGGGCGGAGCGCACCCGCTCGGAAAGTTTCTTCGTGTATTCGTTAGCGCTCGAACCGTTCACGACCGTAGGCACGACGATGGCCAGGTTATCTAAATCCTCTTCCGACCGGATGACCAGGGATTTCTCGGTAACGTGGAGGTGCATTCCGGCGTCCAGGAAGCGGCCAATAACGTCCAGGGTAGCCCGGATGCCTTGCCGGGAAAGCCGGTCCTGTTCCTCCACGAGAAAGGCGTAGCCGCGATAGCTTCCCTTCTCCGCTTGCCGGAGGAATTTGCCTAGCTCCCCGACGGAGAGGTGTTCGCCGTGGTAGGCCGATTTTCCCTCGTCGAGGAGGGTGGTTTCGATAACGAGGCCGAACCGTTCGGCGTAGCGGGCGAGGTTATTGGTTTGGCGTTTAATCGAATCTCCGTTGGCTTGTTCGTCGGAGGAGAAGCGGATATAGGCGATGGCTTTCTGCATACAGCTCTCATCGGCTATTTCCTCGTGGACTTTAACTCATACGCCTAACGTTACGACGTTGACATCCTTATTTGCCCAGACACGATCCAGAAAAGCGAGATCTTCTTCCCGACCAAACAAATCGCCTCCCGTAACGGGTAGTCTAGCGATTGAAATCTTCTTTGGTCCCGGTTTTGACGGTGGCCTACGAGTTCGGGCGGGCCCAGCTGCGGGCGGCATCTTGTGCAAGGCCTCGCGGGTGATTTTACGGCCCGCCTCGATTCGACCGGTTATCGTCGGTATTGCCTTCAGAAGGTCGCCCGGATCCTGAAAGCGCCGCCCCGGATCTTTCTCAAGGAGCGTCTCAAGTAGAACGACGAGTGGCTGTGGGACACCTTGGAGTTCTTCGATCGGCAAAGGCGAGTGCTGATGCTGGTACATCACCCCACCAGGAGTGCCCCGAAACGGTGTCGTGCCGGACAACATCTCCCAGAGTGTCACGCCCAGCGAGTAGAGGTCAGAGCGGATGTCAACGGGCACTCCCGCGAACTGCTCGGGACTGGCGAATTCCGGTGTTCCAGCAAAGGCGCCGGGTGTTGAAATCGCGGTTTGATCACCCGACTCATTGAGCGACTTGGCCAACCCGAGATCGATGATTTTGGCCCTGAGAGTGCCGTCATCCTTCAGACGGACCATGATGTTACTCGGTTTGATGTCCCGATGAACGAGGTTTTGTTCGTGCACCGCAGCTAGTCCGGCGGCGACCCGCGCTACAATTTCCAGCACCAACTTAACTTCGACCCGTCCCGAGCGTCTGATGAAATGCTCAAGGGTTTCTCCCTCGACGAACTCCATCGCGTAGAAGTAACTGTCCCCAGTTCTGCCCAGGTGTAACACCGAGGCGACGTTCGAATGGCGCACCTTTGCCGCCGCCCGCGCCTCGCGGAGAAAACGAAGCCGTGCCGATTCGTCACCCAGATACCGTTCGCTAATGACCTTCAGCGTCACCGGACACCGCAGATCGACATCGAACGCTTTGTAGGTCACACCCATCGCCCCACGACCCAACTCAACCGGCTTCCCGTCTTCACCCGTCACCAATTCGTAGTGCTCGAATCGTTTCGTCGGCTCGTCCGGTGCCGGGACCGCTTCCTCGAAAGAAGACTCGCCGGACTCAACTCCACCAGCAAGGCCCTTGCGAAGCATGCAGACCGGGCAGAATTCCATCGCTTCGGGGAACTCATTGCCGCAGTTCGGGCAGGTGCGTTGGGACTCGGGGCTCATGGGCCTAACCGTCCTTCAGCCGCAACCTGAGCCGAAAGCAGCTTCACGGTCCACCGGCCCGTGCCGTCTGCTACCGAACTATAGTCCCGTTCCACAAACAAATGCGTGTTTCATCGAAAGTAGCGGGTAAAGTGAAGTTTCGGAAACAAAATTCCCACAGCTTGATGTCACGCGTCGACAACGAGTTTCGGCGGTGGGGCGGTTCGAAATTAACCAGCCGCAAACCGCCAACTTTCGAGCTCGCCGTAAGCCGCGCTCGATGAATGCGCTCAGGCGTGGGAAGGAATTACTGCAACGGTATGGGCGCGACAAGCAGAAGAAACTGTACATAGAATCATACTCATGATCGACCGCTTGCGAAGGAACTGGCGGGCGTAAAATAGATTCCACGGAGGCGACCGACAGCGGATTTTCGGTACGCTATCTTCATCACCGTACTCTTCGTCGGAATCACCGTACAGATCGAGAGTTTGTGCCGGATTTTCTCGCCTAGATAATTATGAGTTTTTTTTCGGCCAATACTTACTCGGTGAGCTTATCATCGGGGCATGGCGTTCAAGACTCTGAATCGAAGACGCTGGGCCGGTAAGTCTGTTGGATCGGCGAGAAGTGCCTTGTCGACCGCGGCCAGTGCGAGTTCAGGACAGCCTTGTGCCAGCAGCATCTCGCCCGCGCGCGTGCAGACGGCGCTGCTTTTCGGGAGTCTGGCCAACCCGAATGAGCGAAGAAAGTCAGCGCGGCTGGAGTCAGTTTCAAACCCGGCGAGCGCGATATGCAGCAACGGGTGATTGGGCAGGGCGCCTTTAGGCAAGACAAGGTGACCTTCTCTCCTTATTTAACACCGGATCTCGACGGGCAAGGTAACTAGTCGAAGCTTCGGAAATTGGGCATCGAAAATTCTTTTAGCCATGTGGGCGTTCGGTGCCTCGACGATCACATGGTGTTGGGTATTGTTCGTACCTCCTTCGCCAGCCGCCAGGATATGTGATAGTCGGTCTTCTTAATGAGAGCCTCAACCAAGTGGCTCATTTCTTCTAAAACGGTCGGCTTTACAGAGTGGCCGTCGCAAGTTTTGCCTGTAGTTGATTGACTGAGTAGATCTTGGGAGGGTGGCACTGCTGTCCAACTAACGGTTATTTTGGACAGCAGTGTCCTGGCATAGAGTTCGTTTTGGGATGCCGTGGGAAGACGTAAAAGTCGCAAAGCCGGAAATTGAGTACTATTTGTAGTGCCGAGCAGGGGATTCTCAACCGCGGTGTGGTCGGCGTTCACCTTGTCTGGCTCACAGTGACAGCAACGCACAACCATTCACCATTGAGTTTGGCTCAGACGTCGACCGCTCGCCCGTCGAATTGAAAGGCTTCCCCTTCCTAGGTGCCGTGCACCTCGAACTTGACTATAACGATCGCAGTATCCCCATAAACCTTATTCCGCACCAGCCCAAAGCATGCAAATAAATTCGTGAAACCCCTTCGCGGCGGCCTACAAATAACTTAGTTTCCCGATATGAATATGTTCTCCTACGACGGTTTCGCACACCGCTGTTTCGACATAAACGAGCATCTTGACAGCGGCAGAGTTGAAAGGCTCGGTAATGTGATTATTGGACTCCCACAAGGGCAATCCGCGGACTTCGAGCAAGAGCATACCTTCAAAGAGTGGCAGCGACTCCTTCGCCAAGTTTTAACACTAAAGGAACTATTTGAACTTAGCCAGCAGCTGGGCCGGACACTTGGAACACAAACCTATTTTTATCCCCGAACGGGCTTAGACTACAGGATCACCGTTGAAACTCGAGCACCTTACGAAACCGAATCAGGAAAACGACTTTGGATCGGGCGCCCAGAATAGCCTCGATCAAATGAAATTTAGCAGATTCGCCGCGTCAGGAACTACCTCGTTCATGGGATCGAGATTCCGGATGCGGAGTTCATTTCAACAAATGGGTGCGACGCTCGAGGGAATAAAGAACGAGGTCCTGAAAGATCCATGTCCCGATGTGCGGTTGGCAGCACAGCGAGTATCGGGAAGAGAGCTATAGCGGGCTTTTATATCAAAAACGCTGACAGACTGGGTCTCATCGTCGATAAATCCCCGCCAGCATTAGAATAACGGGCTAAACTAATGGCGAGATACCCGCAGATTTTGTGCTTTTATAGTCCTCCAGTGCGGGATGCCACCTAACCTTCCAGCAAGTCGCGAAGATACTGGGTATAGAATAGGCCGTTCGGATCGCAGCTCTTGCGATATTTCTGGAACGCATCTACGGGTGCCTGGCGCGTCTCAATGCGTTGCTTGGTGATGAAGCTCAAGAACTTCTGGTTGAACGGCGGCGTATATGAATCCACGGCTTGGTCGGTCGGGTCGTAGAAGCCGAACATCTTTCCGTTGTGCGGCAGGCCGCCCAATGAGACCCACTTCCGCTCGACATGGGCGAAGGATTTCAACAGTTCTGCGGGATACTCGGAGCTTTTGGTTGGTTTCACGAAGCCGATCAGGTCCAGGTTCACGAAATAGGCGTCGCTGTTCTTAGAAAACGTCCCCGACATCGCTGAGTCGCCACCTTTCACAAAACGGAACTCCACCGGAGCGGCAATATGGAAGTTGCCCCATTGCGTGACATAAGTATTAACAACGTCCAAGCCCTCCCACGCTTTCTCGAGACCTTCGTCGTCGAGACGAGGCAATTCGATGAAGTAGGACATGAAAATGACGCGCGACGACTTCGCCAGCCACAGGTCAGAAAACTCTTGATTCGCTGTTTTAACCTGACTCTCGATCTCATCGAGGGCAATGGCAGTGATCACAGCCGGGCCTGCAAATGGCGACCAATAGGGATTGGTGGTCTGTGCCGCCCGTACCACCTCTTCACCGAACTTCCCAATACCGATAAGAGGTGCGCCCAACTGGTTCTCACGGGAGAGCTCACAGGCCGATTTCGGCTCCACAGCCGAATTCGAAATCGGCGGATTCGGATTTGCCACAACATCCCACCAGAGCACAAGAAAGTTGCCAAAGGGTGGAAATTGTGCGGCGTAGGGTGTGAAGAAAGACTCCACCCTGGCGTGTTTCGCCGGTCCCGTTAACAGTTCTTTGAACTTTGCAACGAAATCTGACTTTGCTAGAAGCCGGTATCTCTCTCTCCCCCCCTCGAGCGTGTTTGCCCAGGGCCGGGGCAGCACATCGAGCGTCATCCTGGTCACGATGCCGAGTGCACCCAGCGACACGCGCGCGAACTGCAGGAGCGAGTGGCCGTCCCCACTTTTCGATTCTTTGTTGATGATTGTCTCGTTGCCGTCGGCGCCCAGGATCGTGAACGCAGATACAGTTTCGGCGAAGACCGGCGCGTCCACCGTACCGCCGTGAACGTCGACTGCAGTCATGCCGCCGATGCTGAAGAAACCACCGGCCGTTACGGTATCCAACATCAGGTTGTGCTGGGTGAGAAACGCAGAGAGATAGTCCTCTCGGGCGCCTGGGTTCACCGTGATCTGGTTTGGTCCGGGTCCCAGAACCATAAGATCCCCGCTGCCCGGTTCCAGATCTGAATAGCACGACATGTCCACCAGATAGCTTGTGGGCAGCGGCGGCACTGCCCCGCGATTGTCATTGGTAACCAGCGGCGGCTGTGAATGCCGCTGTCCGGACACGCGAACGGTCACTCCCTTGGTCACGGCGTCAGCCAGCACAGATTTCAACTCGACAAGGTTGGTCGGCCTGAAGTAGTAGTTCGCGCCATTGGTTGGGGGCTCGTGGACAATGTTCCCGCTCCAATTACCCCACGTCGGCCCTGCGGGGGATGCATTACTCGTCGGCATAAATTTCTTCTTTAAGACTCAAACCAGACGCTCCCGTACCTTGTGAAATGGGTCTGCGCACTAAGGGACGTCGATGTGCATGCTGTATCCCAGGCCGAATGCCCATGTCAATTTGTATTAGCGGGAAACGTACTTTGTACAACCCGTTGTGTGCGTATAGCCAAGAAACAATTCGCTACAGCCTGTATCCCGCTTAAGCCTAAAGAAAAGCGAGTGACGAATGTTGCACCAATTGCAAGAACTGAGACGCAAGAAGGCGACTAAATGGAGTCTTTCCAGGGGTAACGAGAGGGACTGTGTCGGCTACCTATCGCAATTCCTCCTGAAAAAGGGAGCTGCCGACTAGTTGCAACTCCTTGCACCACACGGATTCGGGGATCTCCGATTTCCGTCATGCCGACAGAGCATCAAAGACACGCCCTGTTCGATAGGTGGGTTGCTCTGACGCATACTGTCCAGCAGCCCTCGCACGACCGGCGTGTGCGTGTAGATTCGCTCGTTCGCGACGCGTAAAAACTCGTCGACGTTATCCCGGCGCGCGGGCTTGGCAGGTCGACCGTCTACACGTCGTGCAGCGGGACGCTGGCGAGGAACCGGTGCACGCGCAACGGCACCCGTTCCAACGCTCTCTCCGAGATCTGGGACATGGCCTACTCCTTCAGTAACGCGTCGAGTTTTGCGGGCTAGCTAGCTAGTCAATGCCAAAGCGAACCGAGGCGGCTTTGCTGGTTCTGAATACGGCGTTGGACTGGGAACTGACGGCAAAACGAAAGTTGCAACACAACCAACAAAGGGTGTGCGCGTGCGAGGCAGCCTTATCCGATGTTGACCAACCCGCGTTGGGCGGCCAGTGCCACGGCCTCGGTGCGCCCAACGGCGTTGAGCTTTTCCAAAATAGCCGTCACGTGATTTTTCACGGTGTGCTCACTGATGTAGAGCACCTGCCCGATTTCCTTATTGCTTTTGCCAAGGGCCATTTGCTTCAACACCTGAAGTTCGCGTTGGGATAGTTCCGGCTGCGCCATGGACTCAGCCAACTGCGCGGCTATCTCGCGCGGGAGCGACGATTTGCCGGCGTAAACCTCGCGAACCGTCTCCCAGACTTCGGCGCGTTCGGCTCCCTTCAAGAGGTAACCTTTAGCGCCCGCGGAGAGCACGCGCCGAAGGTCTTCGGCTTTCGGCGAAGTAGTCAGCACGATGATCCGCGGTCGCGGCCTTTGGGCCATCAGCTCGGTCACCACCTGGAAGCCATCCTTCTTGGGCATCCGCAGGTCGAGGATCAAAACGTCCGGACGAAGTTGCTCGTAAAGCCGGCAAGCTTCTTCGCCATCGCGGGCCTGGCCCACCACCTCCAGGTCGTCTTGCAGCCCCAGGATGGTCACCAACCCTTCACAGACCACCGGGTGATCATCAGCGATCAGGATCCGTATAGCGGTTGCTTTGCCAGGACCTGTAGCAGAGGGGCTCATAAGGGGAACGGTAGGCGCTACTCCTATAGGAGCGCCACACGCATCCTCGCACACGGCAGCGGACCTGTCGAGCGTGGGGAACCATCATCGCAAAGCCCTGCAACCTCAAAAGTGGCTGCGAAAGCTGCCCAAAACGTCTTTTTCAGCGAACGCCGCAGGCCCCCTTTAAGGAAGCGGTAAGCGCACAACGATGCTGGTGCCGCGACCCGGCGCCGTTCGAACGTCGAATTGGGCGCCCAGGTTTTCTGCCCGGGCCCGCATACTGGAAAGTCCAAAGCCATCCCCGCTGGCCAACCGCTGCTTAGCGATGCCCGAGCCGTTGTCGGTGACCTCGAGGACCAGGTTGGGCGGCTCGCCCCGAACGCTAACGCTGATAACGGTCGGCTTGGCATGGCGCACCGCGTTACTGATGGCTTCCTGGGCAATCCGGAGCAGCTCTTGCCGGGCCGTGGGCGGCAAGCGTTCTTCGGGTACATCGCTGGCATGAAAATTACACCGCAACCGGCCGGGGACATTCGAGCGCTCGACCAGCTTTTGCAGCGCCTCGATTAGTCCCGATCGCTCGGTGAGCGAGGGTTGGAGGCTGAAGGCGGACCGACGCGCCTCAGCCAGGCCAAATTGGGCCAGCTCGGCTGCCCGCTGCAGGTAGCTCAGGCCCTTGTGGTCCCCTTTTTCGAGCACCTCCTCGGCCGCCCCCAGCTGCATTGAGATGCCGGTGAAAAATTGGGCCAGCGAGTCATGGATCTCGCCCGCCAACTGGTTGCGCTCTTCCAGCACGGCCGATTGCCGAGCGGCGTTCGCCAAACGGGTGAGCTGAATGGCCAGGCTGGCCTGGATGGCTAACGCCCGGGCAATTTCAAGCTCCTCCGGCTGAAACTCCCGCTCCTCGGTGAACCGAAAGGTCAAACGGCCATTGACCTGGCCCCCCGAACTCAATGGAAGCATCAGCACTGTCTTGACCCCCAGCCCCAACAGGTAGGCGCGATGGCTCTCCGGGATGGGCGTTTGGGGGTCAAGCACATGCCGGGCGACCGTCTTCAAAAAATCGGCGACTCCTTGTTCGTCGATTGGCACGTTGCGAGAGCCTTCGGGGTAGTTGGCTTCGGCGGGCGACATCACCCGGCCGTCTTGAAAGACGATCTCCAGGGACATCGTGTTTTGCTCGAAGTTACGCACCCGCAACGTCGAAGAGAGAGCCCCCAATTGCCGGGTCATGGCCGCCATCACTTGGCCAAGGAAGTCGTCCAGGTCGGGCACCGAGGCCAGGGCGTCCAGGCACCCACTAAGGGCGTCGTTGGCCCGGGCTAACTCGGCCGCGCGCTGCAGCGCCACCGTCTCCCTCTCGCGCGCGATGGCCGCTTGCAGTTGCTGCGCGCGCTTGGACTCGGTGAGGTCGGTGGCGATGCCGCACACCGCGTAGGGTTTACCGGTGTGGTCGCGCAGCAGAAACTTGACCACGACATAGGACCGCTCGCCCTCACCCGCCGAGGGCGCGACCTGGTCAAACTGAAGGGGTACGCCGGCTTCGATCACTTGCCGGTCGCTCGAGCGCGCCATTTGAGCGAACTCGGGAGAATGAATGTCGAAGTCGGTTTTGCCCCGGATCTGATCGCGTTGCACCTGAAAGCGGCGTTCGTATTCGCGGTTGATCAAGACGTAACGCAGGTCGAGGTCCTTGACGAAAATGACGGCCGTGGTGTTGTCGACAATATCCTGCAAGCGCCCTTCGCTTGCACGGAGCGCTTCTTCGGCTTGCTTTCGATCGCGGTTTTCCCGTGTCACCTCGGCATAGAGTCGGGCGTTTTCTAAAGAGATGGCGGCCTGGGAGGCCAGGAGTTCGAGCACTGCCAGCCGGGCCGGCGTGAATACTCGCGGCGCCAAGCTGTTCTCCAGGTAGAGCACGCCAATGAGCTTGGCTTGCTTTACCAGGGGCAGGCAGAGCACGGACCGAGGTCGCCGCTGCTGCACGTACGGGTCCTCGGAAAAGAGGTTCCCGACCGCGGCGTCATCCAGGAGCACGCTGTCCTGCGTCCGGATCACGTATTGAAGCGCGGACTGGGGAAGCTCAGAAGGCGTGACGGCTGCCCGTCGAAAGGCGACTGCGACGCTGCCCGGGTCGGTCGTGGCCTCCGCCTCGATCTGCGGCTGGTCGCCCCACAGAAGGATCAGCAGCCCTCGCTGGGCCCCCGCGTGCTCAATCGCGGTGCGCATGAGCGTGTCGATCAGTTTCTCTAAGACGATCTCGCCCGACACGGCTTGCGAGACTTTGATAACGGTGGCGAGATCCAGCTGTTCGACCGGTGCCCCAATCGTGCTCGTCGGACCGGGCCTTGGCCCTTCCTCCCGGAGGCGCGGATAGAGCTCGTCGAGCTCCTGTACTTTGCCTTCGGCGCCCCACCGGAGATATCCGTACCGAGCTTCCAGAAAATACGCATCCGCTATCTTGTCGAAGCCTCGTGCCGCATAGAATCGTGCGGCAACCTCGGAAGCGATCGCCTCATTGTGGATGAATCCGTTTGCGTGTGCGCAACGGATCGCCTGCTCGTAAAGGCGCATGGCATCGAGATCCCGGCCTTCTATACGGGCAAACTCGGCTGCGACGAGGACATATTTGTCTTGAAAGGTAGATGGACAGTTCTCAGCCCATTCTTTCAGCTGCGCGAGGTGCCCTGTTAGTAGCTCCAACAATTCGGGTTGGCCGTCCGGTGATGCCTGTTTGTAGAACGCGGCGCTCGCCAGCGCGGCATAGTAGCAGTAGTCAAGCAACTGGATATGGCACTCCGATGCCCAGAGCAAGACCTTGGCCTTCTTCGCTGCGGCAATCGCGGCAGCATGATCGCCGAACATAAAGCGCATCCGTAGATTTAGAATCCAATACCAGCATATCTTCGTCGGATATCGATTTTCCGTCAGTTGCGCTTCGAAGGCCTGCTCGTCCATTATGTCGAAGGTTGAAAAGCTTGCAGTCTGCCCTCGCATCCGCTGAACAAAACGCTGAATACTCAGAAGGACGTCTGCCACATCCTGATATTTAGCGCGCAGGGCAAAATCGCGTGCTTTGATCGCCTCCAGCCAAACTTGATCGAGGTGTTCTCCTTGCAAAAGCAGGTCAGTCACGGTGTGTTCGCTGCCATAGCATGCATAGGTAAGGTCCCCGACCTCAACCCCGATACGGAATGCGGCGCGAATATGCTCAAGCGCGGTCTTGAGCGGATGGGTCCAGAGGAGCACCATCTCCATCACGTAGAACAGCTTCGCTTTCCAGGCGAGAAAGCTATGCTTTTCGATAAGGTCGAGGGCCAGCTTTCCAAATTGATATGCTTCCTTGTATCGGTGGAAGACTGGCCCAAGAAGGAGACCGAACCAAGCGTAGCCATACGGAGAAGCGTCCGTTGTACCGTACTTGAGACTCACGTTCACCATGCGGCAGAAGAGCAGGCGCAGGAGATTACTATCGGTGGCCAGTGCGGGAACGAAGAGAGCAGAAATCACGTTCATCGCGGCGTGCATCTCTGGGTCACGCATCCGAGGTAGCTCCATCAGGCTGCCAATGGATCGCCCTTCCAGATTCTTCCATACCTCTTCATACTCAGTCTGTACCTGTTCGCTGGTAGGATGCGGTGGCATCTCGATTCCAAAAAGACCGAGGCATTCCAGCGCGATGCCAACGGCCTCTGGATTCTGCGTTTTCAATACGCAGAGTTGAAGCTTCAACCTGTGAGCTGCAGACTTGTCGAGTTTTGATCTGCCATTTTGCAGCACTTCTGAAATCAATTGTTCAGCCGTTTCAAAGTTTCCGGCCAGAAACTCGCACTCGGCTCGCTCCAGCCACAAGTTTAGCGCGAGATCATAGCGTCTTTTCCAACCAGTCTGACCGATCAGAGCCATTCCGGCAGACAGATAGGTGCATGCCGACGCATAGGCGGCCGATGTCTTGGCCTTTTGTCCCGCGGTCAGGTTCAGCTCTGCAACCTGCTCTTTCTCTGTCTGCCGTCTAATGTGAGCCGTACCAGCATTGAACTGATTCACCACGCTGAAAATGTTTTTTGCGATCTCTTCCGCCGGCATCCTTGAGTGCAGCAGGCGGCCAATTCGCAGTTGGAATTGGGCGCGTGACTCCTCCGGGATCAAGGTGTACGCAGCTTCCTGGATGCGGTCGTGGGAGAATTTATAGGAGCCTTCCAGACGCAAAACAAATCCCGCTTTGACGGCTTCCCAAAGAATGGAATGTAAATCCTTTTCTGATCCTCCATGGAGCATGGTCAGGATCGCAGTCCCTCCGTTGCTTCCAAGACAGGCAAGCCGTTGAAGTCCTTCCTGAGTGGCCAAGGGCAACCGCTGCAGTTTACCAACCATGAGCTCCACCACATTATCGGTGTAACCCTTGGCGTGAATGCGATCCAGGTCCCAAAACCATCGCCCGTCGGCGTGATCGAGGGTGAGTAACTTTTCCTCGACCAGCGTATGAATGAACTGGGTGACGAAGAAGGGGTTACCAGCCGTCTTTTCGTGGATCAGTTGCGCCAGCGGAGTCACGCGCGCCGGTTCGCAGCGAAGGGAATCCACCAGTAACCGTCCCAAATCTTCGCAGATCAAGGGCGCAAGGACGATCTCTTGCACGCGCGCCCCCGCTTGGCGGATCGCCTCCAGCTTGCGCCACAGCGGGTGGGCGGAGTCGACTTCGTTGTCCCGGTAGGCGCCGATCAACATTAAATGGTGCACGTCCGGCTGGGTCAACAGGTGCTCCAGGAAATCCAGTGTGGCCGCGTCAAGCCATTGCAGATCATCGAGGAACAAGGCTAGGGGATGTTCCGGCCGGGCGAAGACGCCGACAAATCGCCGAAACACCAGTTGGAAGCGGCCTTGCGCCTCCTGGGGCGGAAGCACAGGGACGGGGGGCTGTTCTCCAATGATGAGCTTCAACTCGGGAACCAGGTCCACCATAAGCAGTCCGTTCGGGCCTAACGCCTCACGAAGGGCGTCGCACCAGTTGCGCAGCTCGGCGTCGCCCTTACCCAAGAGTGGACGGATCAGGCCCTGGAAGGCTTGCGCTAAAGTGGCATAAGGGATGTCGCGCTTGTACTGGTCGAACTTGCCGGAGGCAAAAAGGCCGCGGGGCGGCACCAGCGCCTTGTGCAACTCCTGGACGACGGCAGATTTGCCGATGCCAGAATAACCGGACACGAGCATCAACTCCGGCGTGCCGCTGGCCACAACGCGGTCGAAGGAGGCGAGCAACGTCTCGATCTCGCGGGCGCGCCCGTACAATTTCTCGGGAATCAGCAGCCGGTCGGGTGCGTCGCGCTCACCCAGCGGGAATTCGTCGATACGGCCCCGCGTTTCCCATTCGGTAAGGCAGCGCCGAAGGTCACCTTCAGCGCCGACCGCTGTCTGGTAGCGTTCCTCCGGCGTTTTGGCCAGCAGCTTCATGACGATTGCAGAGACAGCGGCCGGCACATGCTTCGACCGCTCGGCGGGCGGCACCGCCTGCCTGGCAATGTGGCAGTGCACCCATTCCAGCGGATCGGTCGCCATGAAGGGAAGGCTGCCGGTCAGCAGCTCGTAAAGGGTCACGCCGAGTGAATAGAGGTCGCTCCGCGAATCGATGGACCGATTCATCCGGCCGGTCTGCTCGGGGGCCATGTAGGCGAGCGTCCCGGCGATAAACTCGGGAGGCTCAGGCGCCTGGCGTTCGCGGAGAAGCCGCGAGGCAATTCCAAACCCCCGCAGCCAGCACTGGCCGGTGACGGCGTTCACCAGCACGTTGGCCGGCTTGAGGTCCTTGTGGATGAGGCCGTGCTGATGCAAGTGGCCGATCGCGTTCGCCAGACTAATCGCAACTCGCAAACAGAATTCTAGGTCCGATGAGTGGTATGGCGAGGCTCCTGCCGAGCCGTCGCCCAATTGATCGAGGGGCACCCCCCCGGGGTCCTCCAACACGAGGACTGTACGGTCCCCGTGGCGAGCCATGGTCATCGGTCGGGCCGCCCAGCGGGGATGCAGCGCTTCTCGAAGCGAATATTCGTGCTCGAGCCGCTTCAGGCTTTGCGGTGGGGCATGCTCTGTCGCCGGCGAAAGCACCAGAACTTGAGGTGCATCGTCCTCACTGCGCCCGCGATAAAGGATAAACTCCTTATCCTTGCGCAGCGCCTCGAAGACATACCTTGACAGCTCAATCACAGGATAGGCTCCAGCCCCGGCACTTTACACCCTTCTTTGCATGGTCAGCCAGCAAAAGGCGATAGGCGCGCGTTGGGCTCATAAAGGGAGCGATAGGCGCTGCTGCAAAGCCAACGGCCCACACCGGCCGCACCCAGTCGCGGACCTGGCGAGCACAGGCAAAATAGCCCTTTAGAGCACCGGCACCAATTGGCCTGGAAACGAATCGGACTGTCAATTGGCCCACGGAGGCGGGTGAATAGCATCAGACCGGTGATTAACTAAACATTGGCCGCGCGCGTCCTGACCGGTGATAGCCCTTTAGAGCTAGTAAAAACGAGCGGTTCGTCTCATGGCGGCGAGCATCCCGCTGCGGTAAAGATGGAAGTATCGAATCCTTGCATGAATGATCACTCCGGCGACTAAACCGGAGCGTTTCGCCAAAGCGAAGGAACTATGAAACTAACAAAAACAAAAAGAAAACAAAAACTATGAATCAATACCAAAAACTGTACACTCCGGAAGACAGCGCTGTTGTCTTTATCGATCACCAACCGCAAATGACATTCGGTGTAGCCAGTATCGACCGAGCTTCACTGATCAATAACGTGACCCTTCTCGCCAAGGTTGCGAAGGAATTCGGTGTTCCTGCCGTTCTCACGGCGGTCGAAACGGAATCCTTCAGCGGATACGTTTGGCCCCAGCTTCTCGATGTTTTTCCCGGTCAACCCGTGATCGAGCGAAGCTCTATGAACTCGTGGGACGATCCCGGGTTCCGCAGAGCGATAGAGGCTACTGGTAAAAAGAATATCCTCTTGTGCGGCCTCTGGACCGAAGTCTGCGTGACCTGGCCAACGATCGAGATGCTCGGCGCCGGATATAACATTTACGTCGTTGAAGATTGTTGCGGGGCAACTTCCCCGGCTGCTCAGGAAGCTGCTTTGTCGCGAATGGTGCAAGCGGGCGCGGTCCGTCTGACGACGATTGGGGCATTACTCGAATGGCAGCGGGATTGGGCCAGGCGTGAGCACTACAATCAGTTGATGGATTTATTGAAGCCGCAGGCCGGCGCCTATGGAGTCGGCGTGGAATACGCTTACACGATGGTTCACCACGCTCCGCAATCCGCTGTGAAACCGCAAATCGTTGCGAAAAAAGCGGCTCACTAGTATTCACCGAAAGCTTTCATGAAGCCGATCGCTGATCTTATTCTTCAAAACGGACGAATCACGACGCTCGATCCAAGCCATCCTTCGGCTACTGAGATAGTGATTGCCGGCGACAAATTTGCTGGCGTCGATAATGCCGCGGAATTCGAGCGAGGGCCGCAGACGAAAGTCATCGACCTTAAAGGACGAAGAGTCATTCCAGGTCTCTATGATTCGCATCTGCACGTCATTCGCGGCGGATTGAACTACAACATGGAGTTGCGCTGGGAAGGGGTGCCCTCGCTGTCGCTCGCGCTGCAAATGCTGCGCGAGCAGGCGGCTCGAACACCCGCGCCGCAATGGGTGCGGGTGGTTGGAGGGTGGACTGAATTTCAGTTTGTCGAACGGAGGATGCCCACGCTGGAGGAGATCAACGCCGCCGCGCCGGATACGCCAGTCTTCATCCTGCATTTGTACTGCCGAGCCTTACTCAATCGCGCGGCGCTCAAGGCCTGTGGCTACACGAAGGATACACCCAATCCACCCGGAGGCGAGATCGTCCGGGACAAGGCCGGTAATCCGACCGGTATGTTGATCGCTCGTCCCAATGCGACGATTCTCTATGCAACGTTAGCAAAGGGACCGAAGCTTCCGCCGGAATACCAATATAACTCGACCCGGCATTTCATGCGGGAGCTCAATCGTCTCGGAGTGACCAGCGTATGCGACGCGGGAGGCGGATACCAGAATTACCCGGAAGATTACGAGATCATCCAACAGCTTCATCAGCGCGGCGAGATGACTCTCCGCATCGCCTATAATCTTTTCACCCAAAAGCCGGGTGGTGAGTTGGAAGATTTTGTGCGCTGGTCGAAGGTCGTGAAGCCAGATCAGGGGGATGACTTTTTCCGCTGCAACGGCGCGGGCGAAATGCTGGTTTACTCGGCCGCGGACTTCGAGGATTTCCTGGAACCGCGTCCGGACCTTGCGAACAAACTCGAAAGCGAGCTGGAGCGCGTGGTCCGCTTTCTAGCCGAGAATCGCTGGCCATTCCGGCTTCATGCGACCTACGAAGAATCGATCGATCGATTTTTAGGCATCTTTGAAAAGGTCAACCACGTTGCTCCTCTCGATGGACTGCATTGGTTCTTCGACCAT
>Ga0210408_10002410_pt1 | contig 18223 bp, 12 predicted proteins | sample IncBWH4MmetaG_FD_155471 | JGI IMG/M metagenome (GOLD analysis project Ga0210408, IMG submission 155471) | Forest soil microbial communities from Barre Woods Harvard Forest LTER site, Petersham, Massachusetts, United States - Inc-BW-H-4-M | ecosystem: Environmental > Terrestrial > Soil >...
TGAGTCGTTTCCGAATCTGCCAAACTACGTTCAAGCTCGCATAGTGGGTCATGTGATACGCGTTAGGACCTTGCGAGAATTCGTTATCCAAATGGACATAACCGTAGCTCGCAGTCGAACGAAAGGAATCGTTCCACTTGTGCGTGAAACCGATCATCCCGCCGAATGCCGGTATGGCAGTCAGCTCGCCTGACCTGTTGAACGCCGCGTCGTTATTCGCAAAGTCGTCATTAAAGTAGCGAAAGAGTCCCTCGCCGTAGGTCAACTGCGTCTGAACCGAATCGTTCTCGGTGATGTTGAACGAAGTCGCCAGGTTCAAACCCCAGCCGAACGTGCTTTGGTTGCCGACGATCGGACCCTTGACGCCAATGTCGCGGAAGATAGCTCCCAGTTGCACATGACCGATGTCTTTGTTTTCCCAGCGAATATTCAATCCGCCGTCCGGGGCGTGATCGACATTCTGCGCGCCCGCATCAATCGAGGTGTCGACTTCCGAGCCGGGTTTTTCCAAACCGAAGTTCATCTGCCAATTCTTGTTTAACACCAGCTGATAACGAACGAGCGGACGTCGCGCAAAAACGGCGGAGTTTGGTCCTTCGTAATCCACGGTGTCAGGCCAGGCATCCGGATCCTCGAAAACGCTGTAGGTCTGGCCGAGAACGACATTGTAGATTTGCCCGTAAAGTTGCCGCACGCGGAACGGAAGTTCTCCTCCGCCGCTGCCGAAGAAATCGTTTTGGTAATAGAAACGCGGACTTCCATCGACGTCCGGCGCGCGCACGTCGATGCTCAATTGAGAGCCCCTGGCATTGGCATTGAATTGATTACCGCCACCCTTAAAGAAATCTCCCTCCACCGGGATTTGCGAGGTCACAAAACGATCCGGATTGCCAGTGTTTTGCGGATCGTCCGTGAAATCGAGATGCGGCTTGGCGTTGAACTTGATCAGCACCGGCGTGTTCGGGATCGGAATGAAGCCGCGATACTTTGGATCGAGAGTTAAGTCGTTAGGCCGCGGCGCTGCTTCCTGTTGATCGTTGATCGCCGGCCGTTGCGTCACTTCGCTTGCGTGACCTGCGATCGTCCTCGTCTGTGGGTTGATCGTCACCACCGCATTGCCATTCGCATCAATCAGCGGCGGCGCAGGGCGCGGCCCTTCGGCCGGAGGCGGCGGAGCAGTTCTCGAAGCGGCGACTTGTGGTTGCTGCTTCTGTTTCTGGTTCTCCTGTTCCAGCTGCGAAATTCTTTTGCGCATCTGGTCCATGCTTTGTTGCATGATCCGCATTTGAGCCTTGAGTTCGTCGAGTTCTTGAGCGCGCACATTTACCGGCGCGGCGACGGCAAGAAGTATCGCGATGTTAATGAGAGGTAATGGCTTGCAATATCTAGTCATAGGGAGCTCCGGTGTGGTAACTCAAAAAAATCAGTATTTCATGAAGGCTTGTTGAAGCTTGGCCGTATCGCTGGTGTTCATCAGCGCGAGCATTAAAAGGATGCGGGCTTTTTGCGGGCTCAATTCCATCGCCGCGATGAAGCCCAGCTTGTCATCGTCGACCTCAACGTTGCGCACCACCAGACCGCTTCCGGTCCGGCTCGATCGGACAATCGCGACACCTTTTTTTGCTGCAGCGGAAAGTGCAGCGATCGCGGCGTCCGTACTGTTGCCGTCGCCCACGCCCGCCAGCACGATGCCTTTTACTCCCTGTCTACCCAGAAAATCGACAACTTCGGGTCCGAGGTTTTCGTAAGAGTACACAATCTCGACGCGCGGCAGATCGTTTACGGCTTTTCCATCAACGCTGAATTCGCTCTTTGTTGTATGAGGCGTTGTGTTCTGGGAGAAGAATTCGATTTTACCCACGTTCATGACGCCGGCGCGACCGCGGTTTGGAGACTTGAAGGTGTCGAGCTCGGTTGTGTTGGTCTTTTGTGCTTCACGCGCATAATGAATTTCGTCGTCTATGACAATGAGCGGACCGCGTCCCTTCGCTTCCGGGCTGCCCGCTAAAACAACCGCGTTGTAAAGATTTGCCGGGCCATCGGCACTAATCGCGGTTGCCGGCCGCATCGAGCCAACGAGCACGACCGGTTTGTCGCTCTTTACTACCAGGCTGAGAAAGTAAGCAGTTTCTTCCAGCGTATCGGTCCCATGAGTGATCACCACGCCATCGGCATCGTCACCTCTGAGAACCTCGTTCACTCGTTTGGCCAGCTTGAGCCAAACGTCATGGTTCATTGTCTGACTGCCGATGTTGGCGACCTGCTCGCCCGTCAAATCGGCCACGTCTTTCAATTGTGGAACTGCTTTTATCAGGTCATCGACTGAAAACGTTCCCGATTTGTAACCCACTTCGGAACTGCTCGCTTGTGCGCCGGCGATCGTTCCACCAGTGGCAAGCAATTTGATTTTTGGTTTGGCCTCGATCGCGTGCGAAAGCGCCAGTGCGACCAGTACAACAAGGCAAGGTAACAGTTTGTAGGTTCTCATTTTGGATTTGGTTGAGGATTGTGGACTCGAATTCTCATTTACGTTATTTCTTCTTCGCGGCTCGCCATTCGGCGACGTAGCCTTCCGCTGCCGTGCGCAAGTACTGGCCGATCTTGCCGTAAGTTTCTTCCGGCAGATTGGCCAACGAAACCCGGACTGACCACTCCGGACCGCCGAAACCGCCCCCGTGCAAGAGCACGATCCCTGACTGCTCAGCCAGGCGAAAGAGAATGTCAGTACACTCATAATTTTGCCGGAGGAACTCGACGAAGTTCTTTCCGTAAAATTTTTCCGCCCAAACCATGATGTCGAGCTGGGCGTAGTAGGCGGCGCGATTTTCGTCGGACGGATGCGGAAGACCCAATCCATCCCAAAGCGCTTTGTAGCGGCGGCGCACGATCAATTGGCAAAGCGTCTTGTAACTGTTGGCCGTGTCGAGCAGAGCGAACAAACAAAATAGTGTCATCTGGACCTGCTGCGGTAGCGACAACCCTGCGGTGTGATTCAGCGCCACCTGGCGACTGTCAGCCACCATGCGATCGATGAATTTCAATTTCTCCGGGGCAAGGGTGATACTGCTGTAACGGCGATTGAGAGCCGCGCGATCCTTTGGCGACAACTTGGCCAGCATCCGATCGTAAATGTTGTCTTGATGAATCGCGATGACGCCGAGCCGCCAGCCGGTGCAACCAAAATGCTTTGAGAAAGAGTAAACACCGATCGTGTTTTGTGGCAGTTCCGCCATCAACGATCGAAACCCGGGCACAAACGTGCCGTAAACATCATCCGTAATAACGATCAGGTCCGGGCGTTTCGTTTTCACCAGCTTCACGAGTCGTTGCATCGACTCGGCACGAAGAGCGTATGAAGGTGGATTGCTCGGATTAACCAGGAAGAATGCCTTGATTCGCTTATCGGCGAGCTTGTCGATTTCGTCAGCGGCGTATTGCCACGAATGACTGCCGTCTCCTCGAGTTTCCTGCGATGCATCGAGATTTACGACCTTGAATTTGTAGCGATCAAAGTGCGGGATCTCGATGTAAGGAGTGAAGGTTGGAACTCCGAGCGCAATTCGATCGCCGCGATGCAACAATTGATTGAGCATCAGCGAATCGAAGATGTAACACATGGCCGCAGTGCCGCCCTCGACCGCGAACAGATCGTATTTCCCTTTCGGCGGTCGGCCCGCGCACATTTCCTGGGCGAGGTATTCCTGCACAACGCGCTCGGCACAAACCAGCATGCGGTCTGGGACCGGATACATGTCGCCAGTGATGCCATCGACCAGCTCATGCACAAATGTGTCCGCATCGAACTTGAGCTGGTTGACGCCGTAGGCCACGGTATCAAGAAGTAACTTCGTGCCGCCGGCGTTCTTATTTCGATCGAGAAAAGCGGCAAGGCGTTCGGCGATGCCTGCTTTCTCCGGCATTCCGCCGAGGTCCGGCGCATCGATCACGCGTTTTGATTCTTCAATGGCGAAGCGAAGGAGTGTGGCAAACGCTTCGCGCGGCGTGGTGCAAATCCAATTTGGATTGCCGCGACCGGCATTAAGAAACTGCGCGGTGTTTCGGCGGGTCCCGACCTGCGCGAGACTGATGAGCTTGTCCTTCAACTCGAAGGGACTGAGGCCGAGAAGAGCACGTTGCTCGGCGCGGGAAGTGTGAATCTGTCCGTTGGTCCGTTTCGTTTTTTTCATTTCATCATTAGTACAATTGCCACGCCCCACATGATCAGAAGGGTGTTGCCGACCGCGTAGGTGATGGTGTAACCGAGCGCTGGAACCTTGCTTTGGGCTTCGTCCTGAATGGCGCCGAGCGCGGCGGTGGTCGTTCGGGCGCCGGCGCACGCTCCGAGCAAGATGCCGGGGTGCATCTTAAAAAGGTATTTGCCCGCGTAGAGCCCAATGACAAACGGAATGGTCGTCACAAACACGCCCCACAAAAACAAACTGACTCCAGCTTCCCTCAGTCCCGCGACAAAGCTTGGTCCCGTTGTTAAGCCGACTACGGCAATGAATGTCGTTAGGCCGATTTGGTTGAAGACCCAGAGAGCAGGTCCGGGAATGCGTCCGAACGTCCGATTCACGGATCGCAGCCATCCGCAGACCAATCCGGCGATCAGCGCGCCGCCGCTCGTGCTTAAGCTGATCGGAACTTTGCCAAAATGGATCACCATTGCGCCGACCAGTGCGCCCAGAACAATGCCGGTTCCCATGAACACGATATCGGTGTTGTCGGTTGGTCGATCTGCGTAGCCGAGATTTTTAGCGACCCGCTCGACATCGCGGGTTGCGCCCACCAGTTGCAACACATCGCCGCGATCAACCTTGGTGCCGGCATTCAGCGGAATTTCCTGGCCTGCCCGGATTATTTTGCGCAGAAACACTCCGCGCGCTCGATTCCCGGCGTCGGATTCTCGGACTTCTGCGAGCGTCTTGCCGACAAAGGCCTTATTCGTTAGGACCACGTCCAGCATTTCGACTGGAAAGTCGAACACCTCGCGGTCCTCAACTTCCGGCCCAATGACAGCTTGCTGTTGCAGAATCAATTCGCGCGGACCGGCCAGGCCGAGAATGTCCGTCGCCTGAATGATCGTGTTCGGTTCGGGTTCGCAGACCTTTGACTGCTGTCGAATCCGAACTACGAAAACGCGTGGGATAGTGAACTGCGACTCATATTCAGCAATCGTCTTTCCAATGCATCGCGAACCCTCGTTCACTCTAAAAGCCCGCGTCGTTAACTTGCGATAAGCGGAAAGTTCGCCGCCCTCGAGTTGGCCTCCCATCTTCGTTTCGTAATCGGCACACTCTTTTGCCAGATTTACGCGCAGAAGCTTCGGTCCTGCCGACGCGAGGAACCAAGCCGAACCGGCCGTGCCGAAAAGATAGGACACGGCGTAAGCCACCGGCAGCGCTTTGATGAACGCCTGTTTCTGATCGTCTGGAATTCCGAGCTGGTTGATGGAATCGCTCGCCACGCCCAGCACCGCTGAAATCGTGCAGGCGCCGGAGAGTAAGCCGGCAGCCTGGCCAACATTATATCCTGCCAGTTTCGCGGCGACAAACGTCGAGAGCAGGCAGGCAACGCACAGAACAACGGCAAAGAGTACCTGAGGCAATCCGTCGCTCTTTAGCCCGCGAAAAAATTGGGGACCGACGCTGTAGCCAACCGCGAAAAGAAACATCAGAAAGAAAACCGACTTCACGTTCGGCGAGATCGAGATATTTATCTGTCCGATCAAAACGCCGGCCACCAGCACACCGGTGACATTGCCAAGGCTAAACTTGCCGAATTTGATTCCGCCGATCGCAAAGCCGACGGCAAGAGTCAGGAAAATTGCAATCTCAGGAAAGCGTTGCAGCGTTTCAATAATCCAATGCACGTCACTCGGGTATGCCCAGCGCGAACTTGCCCGTAACGGTCGCCAGCCAACATTGGACTTTGGTCCTACGGTCTGCTGATGTGTCCGCTCGACCGACGCGTTGTATCATTTTTTCCGGACTGCACGCGCGGTTTCCTTCTGAAAGAAAGCCAGGATCAGCGCGAGGTCGCCGACTCCCTGCGACCAAAGTCCAATGGCCGAAGAACAGCTCTTTCTGAGCCCGATCAATTGGTCGCAAACACGTCCGATTGGGCAGTCGGTTTTCTCACGACCGGATAATCGGTAACGATTACCGTTGTTCCAGGTTTCAATTCGCCCGCGAGCTTGTCGGCGAAGTCGGGACTGAAATGCAATCGTGATGCTAACGCGTCGGCGTCAACTGGACGGCCCTCGCTCGTCACGCGCATCCATCGTGCCTCTTCGTGATTGGGTGTGAATCGGCTCGGCTTTCCAGTTGTGCCCTCGAGCATTGTGAAGACATGATTTCCAAGTTTGTCACGCCCGGTTAAGCCCCGGCCGCCCACATCGACCGAAGCGCGTCCGATCGGATTGCCACCGCGGTAAACATACATTGCGCGATCGGCGGAGCTGATAACGATGGTAATCGGTCCCTCTGGACTTCGTTCCGGATTCCAATCGAAGTCATTTTTTGCCAAAGGATGCAGCATTTCCGGCGAGAAATCTTTCGGCGCGAGCATCAGACCTGGATTGGATGCAAGATGCGGGACCGGGGTTTTTCCGTCGCCGATGACGACGGTGCCGCCGCTCTTGGTCGCGGCGAAGAGCAACTGGGAGAAATCGTACGGCAGACGGACGCAACCGTGACTGGCAGCGTAACCGGGAAGCTGTCCCGAATGCATCGCGATGCCAGTCCAAGTCAGCCTCTGCATGTTTGGCATCGGCGCATTGTCATATTTTTTCGAGCGATAGGTTTGTTGTTTCTCTAGAATGGAGAAGACGCCGCCCGGCGTGTCGTGGCCCTTGGATCCGGTGCTCACAGTTGAGCGTCCGATCAGAATGCCGTTGCGGTACACATGCATCATTTGCTCCGGGATGCTGATCAGAATCATGAGGGGACCCTGGGGCGAAATTTCGGGGTGCCACCAATATTCGCCGGGCTTCAACGTGCCGGTCGGTTTGCCGGTCGGACTGCCTTTGGTATGAAACGAGGGCCTGTCCATTGCGAATGAGGCCGCGATTAGCGCGATGGTTAGTGAAAAGATGGAAAAGATCTTCATGATCGTGAGCGATTGAGTGCGACGGATACCGAAGCCTAGCGTCGGTGAGAATAGGACTTTCGTCTCACGTCCGGAAGCGCGACCCGGTTGCTCACCCATTGCAACGACGCCGTCATATCTGCGGCGTGCACGATCACGCACAGCGCCATCAGAGACTAAGCGATGAGGACTTTCGAGAGCATGCAAGCCGGATCAGAATTCTCCCTTCATCTCTTCGGTCTTTCGATGGCTATCGACCTGATAGAATTTCGCCCAGGCATTGGTTAGGGAGAAAACTAGTGGTTTGCCAATAATCTTCGCCAATCCGGACGGCAGCGTGAAATGCCGGCGATTTGAGAAGTAACGGTAATACTTTTTGTAATCCTCACCTGCGGTGCCCAGAATGTTTTGTGCGGCAAAACTGCCGGCAAAGCTCGCCCACGGCAGACCGACGACACCAAGGATGAATTGCAGGTGCGGCGCCGTCGGAGGCTTCACGATAATTGGAAGCAAATCCCTTGTCGTATCGATCAGCCCCGGCCAGAACTGGATGAACGGCAAGTTCCGCAGAAATGGAAAGTGGTTCTTGAAATCCTTGATCACGCGCTTGATCGGGCCCGGATTATTCCAGGCGTCCTTCAGGAATGTGTGGAGAGGAGTACCGCCGCCCAGCAGCATTCGATTGTCACCAGTCAGCCGCCAGTACGAATAGACCAGTTTGGAATCCCAACACTGCATCTGCTTCCCTTCGGGAAAAAGTTGACTGACCTCCTTGTCGGTCAACGGCGCACTCACGCTCATGAATGTCTGCGCGTGAAAAATCTCGTCGGCGAGCGGACTAATGGAAGGACTCATCTTGTCCACCGCGACGATGATGTGGTCCGCCGTAATGCTGCCACCGCGGGTATAGGCGGTGTGGTCTTCAATCCTTTCCAACTCCGTGCTTTCGAAGACCTGCATCCCGTGATCAATGAGCATGTCCTTGAATCCCTGCAGGCAAAGCAAAGGGTTAATGCCGTAAGTGCCGCCGTAACGAATGCCGGCGCTATATCCCTCCGAGCCGATGATGCTTTTCAAACTCTGCTCGTCATAGGTTTGCTGATCGGTGAAGCCGAGGCTTGCCCTGCATTCCAACTCCGATTTGACGGCTTCCTTGCCGCTCTTGCCCAGACCGAGAAAGAGCGAATCCTGTTCAACGAGTCCGCATTGGATATCAAATTTCTTGATGCCGTTAACGAGACGCTCGATTCCGCGTAAGGGCGCGTCCCAGATTTCCCGCGCGGCTTTGGGTCCGTAGCGGCGGACTAACTGATGCAGTTCCAATTCGCTGTCCGGCGTAAGGAATCCCGCACTGCGACCGGCCGAACCGCCGCCCACGATGTTGCGTTCGATCAGCGCCACGCTCTTGCCTTGCTTAACAAATTCCGCTGCCGCGCTAATCCCGCTGACGCCTCCGCCGACAATCAGCACATCGCACTTCAGCGACTTGCTCAACGGCGGACAATATTTGAACTGCTTGATCAGCAGCGTGGTGAACCACCAATTTTGATGAACTAAGGACATAGGAGTGGGTTATGCGTCGGGTTTCGATTTCGGTCGGATCATCGCAAAAGAGCCCCGACCAAAGCCAGAATCCCCAGCAAGGCAATCATTCCCGACATAATTCCGGCGACCGGCTTTGGTAATCCGGGACAACGCGCGCGCAACGCTTTCACCGCTGCCCGCTGCTGCCAGTTTGCGAGAATTAGTCCGACCAATCCGATGACGATCATGATCAAACCGACCGCGCGCGGCGTCATCACGGTTGCCCCTTCACCTCGTTGCTCGCGCAGGTAAGTGAAAAATTTGGCGATGGCGAACCCGAATGAGATTAAGGCCAATGCCGTTCGCACCCAGGCGATCCGGGTTCGTTCGTAGGCGAGCAAGGTCCGTTCGTATGCCAGCGGCACTCTTGGATCCAGCGATGGGTCGGGCAAAGTCTTGTCATTCATCAGCCCGGTTCTTTCTTCGCTGCCGGCCCGGTTTCCTTCAGGAAGAGACTTAGAATGAAGGCGAGAGCGATCCCGTAAAGCAGTGGTTGAAAACCGGACTGGTGGTGCGCCAGTACGGCGACGTCGGCGTTTTCGGGAGAGCGCTCCAGGCGCGCGCCGAAAATCGGACCGAGCAATGCGCTGAAAGTAAAATTGATGAAATTGACGACGCCGGTGGCACTGCCGCCAAGTTTCGGAGGGTTAGCTTCCTTAATGATTGTGTTCGGCAGCATCGCCGCGCCGGACGCTATTCCCATGAGAATTCCAACCGCTGGACCGCGAAAAATCGTCGGATCCCCAAAAAGAACCCAGAAGACGATTACAAAAAGCGCGATCGTGCCTCCCATCAAAACCGGCTTTCGCCGGCCGAGACGGTCCGAAATGAAGCCAAGCAGCGGACACCCAATTACCCAGCCCAATGGCACCGTCGCGGCCAGTCCGACCGCCGCTTCGTATTCGCGTCCGCGCGCCTCTTGTAAAAATCGCACGCCCCAGGTCATGGCCAGGATCGTAGTTGGGATGAAAAGCAGGCCCGCGATCAAACCGCAGAGAATTGATTGCGGGTTGGAGAAGACAATCTTCAACGGCGTGAAAAAATTTTCGCGGTCGGTCCCGGGAGATTCGGCTTCTTGTTCTTTCGGAAGAAGAATCAATAGCAACGCGCCGATGACTAATCCACCGATCCCGGCAAAAATCCAAAACCGTCCCCACGGCAACCCGTTTTTGATTAGCGGCCCAACGAGAAATTGCCCGGCCGAGCCGCCGGCCATTCCGAACATCTGGGTGGCGCCAATGAACGATGCAGCGACCGATGCCGGAAAGTTTTTCGTGATCAAATAAACGGCGCCGACCATCGCGAACGCGCCGCCTGCGCCTTGGAGAAACCGTCCAACGTTCGCGGCCGTCACGTTCCCAGTTCCGAACATCATCGCGCCGATCCCGACCAGAGCGGCGCCGATCGGAATGATTCGCTTGGCGCCAAAACGATCGATAGAAGCGCCCGCGACGAGATTGAATGGCGAATAACCGTAGTAGAACATTCCGACGATCGCCGAAACGCCGAGCGCACTCACCCCAAACGCGCCACTCAATTCCGGAATCATTACGCTCGGTGCAGAACGGAGCGCGTACTGAAAGAAATAATAAACAGCAACCAACAACCATGCGCCGAGCGCGGTTCCTGAAATTTTCGAGCTCATATTGCGACGATGTCGATCACACCACGTTCAATCCGACGGCACGAAAGCGAGCGACAGCTTGTGCGATCGTTTCGGTGGAAGGCGGCTCGGCATCGCGCATTTTGTAATCCATTCCAAGTTTCTCCCACTTGAAACGACCCATTTGGTGGAACGGCAATAAGTCCACGCGTTGAACGTTTCCGAGTTCGGCCGCGAAATCTGCCATCCGTCCGATTTCATCCAGGTTGTCTGTCCAGTCCGGAACGATCACGAACCGGATCCAGACCGGATGCTTCTTCGCGGCCAGGCGACGCGCGAACTCGTGGACCGGTTTGTTGTCCATGTTTGTAAGACGCTGGTGTAATTCCGGCTCGATCGCTTTGAGCCCGAGCATCACCAGATCGATCGACTCAAGATCGATATCGGTCAGCCGTTCGCCAAAATAGCCGTTCGTTTCGAGTGCGGTGTGGACGCCCAGTTTTTTTATTTCAGGAAACAACTTTGAAAGAAACGCGTACTGCAGCAAAGGTTCGCCGCCGCTGATCGTCAGGCCGCCTTTCATCGTGCGCAGGCTGTTGCGATATTGACCCACTACCTCGACCGCGCGCTTCAGCGGAACCGGCATTCCATTGGTCAGTTTCCACGTGTCCGGATTGTGACAATACACGCAGCGAAACTGGCAACCGGTGAGCCAGGCAACAAGACGCACGCCCGGTCCATCAACCGCCGAGCCGGTCGTGAACGAGTGGATGAATCCCCACTCTCCACTTTCCAGCGCCGATTTAATGTCCATCTCATCGACTTTCTCGGCCATCGACAATCGGAGATCGAACGGACTGCCGATTGGCGGAGCTTCCGGCGGGAGCGCTGCCAGCTTCATGTTTTGATTAGGACATCCCGTGGAACGTTCGATTGATAACATCCATTTGCTGCTCGCGTGTGAGACGAACAAAGTTCACCGCATATCCTGAAACGCGAATGGTGAGCGATGGATATTTTTCCGGATGATCCATCGCATCGAGCAGCGTATCGCGATTAAGCACGTTCACATTCGCGTGATAACCGGTTGTCCCGAAAAATGCGTCCAACAATCCAACCAGATTGTCGACCTGTTCCGGCTTTGTTCGCCCCAGTCCAGTCGGCACCATCGTCGTTGTCAGAGAAATTCCGTCCTGGGCATCGCGATACGGAATCTTCGTGACCGACGCGGCTGACGCCATCACGCCGTGCGAATCGCGGCCGTGCATTGGATTCGCGCCGGGCGCGAACGGTTCGCCCTTGCGACGACCATCCGGCGTGTGGCCGGTGTTCTTTCCGTAAACTACATTCGAGGTAATCGTCAGGACCGATTGGGTGTGAAGCGCATTCCGATAGGTCGGATGCTTGCGCAGTTTGTTCATGAACATCGACACTACCGCGGCCGCAAGCTGATCGACGCGATTGTCGTTGTTGCCGAACTTCGGAAAATCGCCCTCGGTTTGATAATCGACGATCAAGCCCGTCTCGTCTCGAACCACTTTCACTTTTGCAAACCGCATCGCCGACAAACTGTCCGCAACCACGGACAAGCCCGCGATGCCGAACGCCATCGTCCGGACCGGCGCGTAATCGTGCAACGCCATCTCGATTCGTTCATAGGCATATTTGTCGTGCATGTAATGGATCACGTTCATCGCGTTCACGTAGACCTCGGCGAGCCAATCCGCCATCCGATCGAATTTGGTGACCACATCTTCGAACTCGAGGTAATCGCCCTTCACCGGATCGAACTTCGGCGCCACTTGCTTGCCCGAAAGCTCGTCACGTCCGCCGTTGATCGCGAAAAGCAGGCATTTTGCGAGATTCGCGCGCGCGCCGAAGAACTGCATTTGTTTTCCCATGAGCATGGGCGAAACACAGCAGGCAATCGCGCCGTCATCTCCCCACGCGCCGCGCATGAGCGAATCGCTTTCAAACTGCAACGCGCTGCTTTCAATTGCGACCTTAGCCGCGTACTTGCGGAAGTTGTCCGGCAAACGCGGCGAATACCAAATGGTGAGGTTCGGCTCGGGCGCCGGCCCGAGATTGTGCAGCGTGTGCAGGAAACGAAAACTGGTTTTTGTCACGAGTGGACGTCCGTCGTCGCCCATTCCGGCGATCGATTCGGTTACCCACGTCGGATCGCCCGCAAAAAGATCGTCGTACTCCGGCGTTCGCAGAAACCGAACGATCCGAAGTTTAATGACAAAATCGTCGATGATTTCCTGCGCCTGCTCTTCGGTCAGTTTCCCTTCCGCGAGATCGCGCTCGAAATAAATATCGAGGAAAGTAGAGACCCGACCTAACGACATCGCGGCGCCGTTTTGCTCTTTGACCGCCGCGAGATAGGCGAAATAAAGCCATTGCACTGCTTCCTTGGCATTCTTTGACGGACCGGAGATGTCGAAGCCATAGTTTTTCGCCATCTCCTGTAACTCACCGAGCGCGCGGGTTTGCTCGCTCAATTCTTCGCGATCGCGAATGATCGACTCGGTCGACATCTCGGAGTCGAGCGCGGCTTTTTCTCTTTCCTTCTCTTTAATCAGGCGAGCAACGCCGTAGAGCGCGACGCGGCGATAATCACCGATGATCCGTCCCCGGCCGTACGCATCCGGCAATCCCGTTAGAATATGCGAACTGCGGCACGCCCGAATGTCCGCCGTGTAAGCGTCGAACACTCCCTCGTTATGTGTTTTGCGATATTTGGTGAATGCATCGACAACTGCCTGAGGCGCCTCGTATCCATACGTTTTGAGCGAAGTGAGAACCATCCGGAAGCCGCCATTGGGCATGATTGCGCGCTTGAGTGGCGCATCTGTTTGAAGTCCGACAATGACTTCCTTTTCCTTGTCGATGTAACCCGGGGCGTGCGCGGTGATCGAACTTGGGATCAACGAGACATCGAGCACGCTTTTCTTGCGCTCCTCAATGAACAGATCCGTGAGCTTCTTCCAAACGCCCTTGGTCCGTTCCGTCGCCGGCGCGAGAAACGAATCGTCACCGTCGTACGGCGTGTAGTTGTTTTGGAGAAACCAACGGACGTTAATGTCGCGCTGCCACAATCCCGGTTTAAACCCGCGCCATGCTTCTTTGCTATCCGGTAATGGCGGCGGCGATTTTTTCTCCGCGGCTTTCTTCTCTGGTTTGGTCAGGACCTCTGTTGCCATTTTGTTCTCGCGAACGCGCCTTCGGTGAAGGTTTCAGCAAAGCGTGAGGTTTTGGGCCAAACCCGCTTCGCTGGTTTCTTTGTACTTCGCGCTCATGTCCTTGCCAGTATCGGCGAGGGTTTTGATCGTCGTATCAAGATCGACACGGTGACGAGATGCGATTTCGTTGGTCGCAATCATGCACGCGGTCCACGCTTTGACTGCGCCGAATGCGCAACGCTCGATGCACGGAACTTGCACGTAACCGGCGACCGGATCGCAGGTCATTCCCAAATGATGTTCCAGTGCGGACTCGGCCGCGTTCTCGATCACTTGCGGTGAACTGTCGAGGACCTGAGCGAGCATCGCCGCCGCCATCGCCGAAGCGACACCGATTTCGGATTGGCAACCGCCCTCCGCGGCGGCAAGCGTCGCGTTGTGTTTGCACAAATAGCCAATCGCAAGTCCCGCGAGTAATCCTTCGCGGATTTTTTCCATCGGGACCTGCTTCTTCCCGTTCACCAATCCGTAAACGACGGCGGGCATCACACCGGCAGAGCCGCCGGTCGGCGCAGTGATGACCAAATGGCCACGCGCGTTTTCTTCCGACGCCGCAAGCGCGCACGCAGAGAGTAGCCCGAGCGCTCTGTCGGCTTCATATTTGTCGTCCTGGGCGCGCTGCCAAACCGTCGCCGCTTTTGATTGGAGTTTGATCGGGCCGGGAAGCACTCCTTCTTTAACTGAAAGTCCGGATTTCACCGTCGCCAGCATCGCGTTCCCGATCTTGTCCAGGAATACATTGACTTGTTCTTCGGTCTTTCCCGAAACGGCGATTTCGTTCGCCATGATCACCTGCGCGATGGAGAGATTATTCTTCTCCGCATGCTGACGGAGCTCCTTCATCGTGCCGTAAGGATATTTTGGCTCGCCCTTTTTCGGCGGCGTGTAGCCCTTCCACTCAATGAATCCGCCGCCGACGGAATAGTATTCCAGTTCGAAGATTGATTTATCTCCGGCCATCAGCTTGCAGGTCATCGTGTTCGCGTGCGGGAAATTTCCCTTCGTCGCATCGTAGACGACGTCGGCCAGCGAAAGATTGTAAGTTTTGTCGCCGAGCTTGAGCGGGTAGGTTTGGTCCGGCTTCTCTTTCATCTCGTCGAGAAAGAGTGGGTCGACAGTCGCCGGCTCCTTGCCTAACAAACCCGCCAGACACGCCCGCTCAGTCCCGTGACCCTTGCCCGTCGCGCTCAAACTTCCGAAGAGATGCACTTTCAATCCCGTCGCCTTGGACAGCTGGTCCGCGGGCAACTTGGTGCAGCGCTGGTAGAAATCGTAGGTGATCCGCATCGGCCCGATCGTGTGCGAGCTCGAAGGGCCCGGACCGACTTTATAAAACTCATCTGCTACGATCATCACCGGTCCTTTGGACTGCTTTTCGACGTTTAAGGTGAGTGAATGCTGCGGTGTGAGCGGTGCAGCCTTGCCGGCTTCCTTGGTCGTGGCTTCTTTCGCTGCTTGCGCGGCGCGCGCTTCGGTTGTCCAAACGCGACCGGTCATTACCGCGGCCGCGCCAATGACAGCGTTGCGGATGATGAAGGATCGGCGGTCGATGTTTGAACTGACTGGTTCCGTTTCCGGCAATTTCGGAAACAATTCGTTGTTTTTATTGCCTGATTTTTTCATGAGATGTGTGCTTTCGTTTGGGTTTGTGAAATTCTCAATTCATTGATCCTTCGCTCTGGATTCCGTCGACGAATCCCTGCGCGCCCTTCGCGCCGATGTTCGCGGCGTTCGCTTCGTCGGTGTCGATGTGCATGGCGAGTTTGAAACTTGGATCGACACGGATGAGGACGTCGCCGAAGACCAGCTCGCGATCTCCGGTCACTCGAACGCGCACGAACGATTTATCGCGCACGCCATAACGAAGCGCGTCTTCAGGTGACATATGCACGTGTCGCAACGCGCAGATCACTCCTTTGTCGATCGGCACACTGCCAGTCGGACTCTCCAAAGTGCAACCGGGCGTGTCCGCGATGTCGCCGCTTTCACGAATCGGCGGATGAATGCCGAGCTTGAACTGCTCGGTCATCGCGATTTCCACCTGGGTGTATTTCCGCGCCGGACCAAGAATGCGCACACGCTCGATCTTCCCTTTCGGTCCAACAATCGCGAGTTGTTCTTTGCACGCGTACTGACCCGGCTGTGAGAGGTCGGAGTGTTTGGTGAGCTGATGTCCTTTGCCGAACAACGCTTCGACGTGGTCTTGAGTGAGATGAATGTGATGCGCTGAAACTTCGACCAGAAACGATTGTTGCTTCTGCGCATCGAGTACTTTGGTGATGTAGGAACGACTCAGTGTCCGCAATGCTTCGCGCGCCATCATTCGTTCCTCGTCCGTCGGAATAACGAGCACCGCGACTTTCGAATCGTCGGTTGAAATCAGACCAACCTCATTCCCACCTGCTTCGCTGTTGCGTTTGTCATCGAGCGCGATGCCCATGCAATCCAATCCCTGCAACGCCAACGCGCGAACAACCGCGCTCCCGTGGCCGATGCCGCCCGTGAAAATCACAGCGTCGAGTCCGCCAAGCGACGCGACATAAGCGCCGATATATTTTCGAACGCGATAGCAAAACGCCTTCAACGCGAGCAGCGCGCGGCGATTGCCCTGATCGGCGGCCGTAAGAATCTCGCGCATGTCGCTTGAAACACCGGAGAGTCCGAGTAACCCGCTTTTTTTGTTCAACATCTCGTCGATCTGCGCGCTCGTCAGGCCGTCGCGCTCGAGAAAACCAATCACGCCAGGATCGACATCGCCGCTGCGCGTACCCATGATCATTCCTTCCAACGGTGTGAACCCCATCGACGTGTCGATTGAGCGGCCATGATCGACTGCGCAGAGCGATGAACCGTTGCCGAGATGGCAGCTCACCAATCGTAACTCGTTGGGCCGGCGCTTCAGAAATTGCGCGGCGCGCAACGCGACATAGTTGTGCGAGCTACCGTGGAATCCGTAACGACGGACCGCTTTCTTTTCGTAGAGTTCGTACGGAATTCCGTAGAGAAACGCGTGCGCGGGAAGGGTGTGATGAAATGCAGTATCGAAAACCGCGACATGCGGCACCGACGGATAAAGCCGGCGCATCTCTTTGATGCCGGCGAGCATCACCGGATTATGCAGAGGCGCGAGCGGGTTGAGTTTTTCCATCTCGGCCAGGATGTCATCGGTGATTAGCGTTCCTTCGGTGAATTTCTCGCCGCCGTGCACGAGCCGATGCGCCACCGCGCTGACTTCCCCTGCGCCGCTGATTACTCCAGTTTCTTTCGAGGTAAGCTCGGCGGTCATCGCTTTGAAGGCAGCTGCGAAGTCACCCTTTGGCAGATCTTTCTTCACCTCGCCTTTCGGTCCGCGATGTTTCAGCCGTGTCTTGTCGAGCCCGATCCGCTCGATCGCACCGTTCGCATTGCGCGAATCGTCGTTCGTGTCGAAGAAACTGTACTTGAGCGACGACGAACCGCAGTTGATGACGAGAATTTTTTCAGGGCGTTCGCCTTTGAGTTTTAATCCGTAAGGATCGTCGCTTTCGCGAAATGCTGTGGCTGCTTTGGCCGGATCGGTCATCAACATTTTCATCCGGTCGGCAATTGTGCGCGAGATTGTCTGCACAACGCCCGGTTCAGCGACGATGAGCGATTGAAAGAGCGAAACCGGAATCAGCAGTACCTCGCAGGGCGATTTCGCGACAAAATCCGCGAGCAGCGGTTGGCCGCTCATCAACGACAGCTCACCGAACGTTTCGCCGGCTTTGAGCTCGCCGAGAGTTTGACCATTTGTTCCGGCAACAACTTCGCCGCTCAACACCACGCCGAAGTGGGTCGCTTCCCCGCCGCGATGCATGATCGCTTCTTTGGCTTCGAACGATCGGACGCGCGAGCCATCGACCAATTGTTTAAGACGATCGGCGCTAAAATCTTTAAACAGACCGACCCGCTCTTTAATGAAGCCCAGAGTGTCCACGGTTTTTCAGGAGACCTTTTTAATGTGTCGGGCGACGGGTCGGCCGAATATTGGACTTTGGGCTTACGCCAGCGGGCGGTCGACCAGTCGCGGCCAGAATCGGATGCCACCAACACTTACTCCGCTCGCGCCTTGAGAAGAATAGCGCGCAATTCGTCCCGGCCGATGATTCGGCCGACTTCGCGATACGCGAAGAACGGGACCAATGCGACGGAAACGATAACGGCAACGATCATCAGTCCGAAGAAAGTGCCGCCGCCGATATCGGGAACGCTGTCCGCCAGCGGTTTTCCTTTAATCAAGCCAATGACGGTTTTCTCAATGAACTCGAACGAAATCAAAATCGCCGCGAAGATGACTGATTTATAAAGAATCGGGAAGACGAGCGGCCGATGGCGAAGCTTGCGGCCAAGGTTCAGTTTCTCCGCAACGAGCATCACCTTGGCCAGAACGAACGCGTTGATGAAAGCAAAGCCATACGGCTTGTAATCAATGTTGTGCTGCGCGAGGACGATGGAATCGTGATACGCGAAGAGCGCGAACAGCAGCCAAAGATAAAGAAATATCGCGAGAAATTGTTTGAACTCGCTCACCAGGATGGCTCGCCACGGGCGCTTGATCACGAACGGCGGATCGCTGGCGGATGCGTCGCTCATTTTGCGAAATTATCGATGACGTCCGCGACTGTGGTGAATCGATCGATGCCGCCAAGTTTGCCGTCCACGCTTTGCCGGCGCAGGCGGT
>Ga0210408_10002411_pt1 | contig 18221 bp, 20 predicted proteins | sample IncBWH4MmetaG_FD_155471 | JGI IMG/M metagenome (GOLD analysis project Ga0210408, IMG submission 155471) | Forest soil microbial communities from Barre Woods Harvard Forest LTER site, Petersham, Massachusetts, United States - Inc-BW-H-4-M | ecosystem: Environmental > Terrestrial > Soil >...
TTGACCGTGGTCGGAGAGCACGACCAGGTGATACGGGCGCGGCGACTGCGCCACCGCACGCTCCAGGCGCGCGAGTTGGCGATCGTGACGCCCCAGCACCGCGAGCGCATCGGGCGCGCGAATGCCCGAGTGATGGGCGACCTCGTCATAGCCCACGAACGTGGCATAGCTGACCGGCACACCCTCGACGATGTCGGCCATCAGCAGTGCGACGTTGAGGTCGCGCATGACCACCGCGATCGCGGCGCGGATGAGCGGATACAAGCCACCCCGATCGACGTGCTTGGCGCCGCTGCGACGCTGGCGGCGGGCCGCAAGCCGCTCATAGGAGATGTCGGCGAGCGACAGCACGATCGTGCGCAGGAACCCGTAGGGATCGGCGAAATAGGCAAAGAAGTCCCCGGACTTCGATCGCGTGCGGTCACGGATGACGCTCATCGTGGCGGTGCAGCGCGGCGCGTCGCCCGAAAACATGTTTCCCCGGCTCGTGCCTCCACCGGCGAGCAGCCCCTCGCCGGTGGAGCGACGACGCTCGATCTCGGCCGCGTCGGCGGGGTGGTTGGAGACGAGCGTGCGACGCGACTCCTTCTCATACCAGCGAAACGCGGGCATGTCCCAGTTGCTGCCCAACAGCAGCCCCGCCTGGCTGGCGCCCGTCTGCGAGGAGAGGTCGCACTCCCAGCCGAGGATGCGGTGTGTCCCCTCTGAGCACCAGCGCGCGATCGTGGGCACGTGCCCGTCGCGCACCGCCTCGCGCAGCACGGCCTCGCCGAGGCCGTCGATCTCGAACAGGATCACGCCGGGGACATCGGTGCGGTTGTCCCTGCGCCCGCGGCGCACCCGTCGCCGGACGACGCGCAGGTGCTGGGCGTCCCCGTCCACGTCGAGCAGCGGCGCGATCAGCATCGACACGAGCGCCATCGCGAACGCGATCGCCAGGTCGCCGCCGATGGGGATGGACGTGCCGTCGACCACATAGAACCCCAGCGCGACCGTGCCGGCGCTGAAGACGAGCGATCCCAGCCCGAATGTGACGATCGTGAGCGGGAGCGCGACGCGTATGACGATCGGCCACAGGAACGCGTTGATCAGGGCCATCGTGGCGGCCACCAGCACCGCGGCTCTGAACGAGGGTGTCGCAACACCAGGCAGGATCGCTGCCAGCCCGAGGATCACCAGTCCCTCGACCAGCAGCAGAATCACCACCCGCAGGGCCAATCCCACCAGCTGCCGTGCACTTTTCACCTGCCGCCGACGGCTGCGGTCATCGATCGCTGAGGGCATCCCGTTGCTACCTTCCGGTTATGGTCGATGGCGCGACTCTCGCCCATCGCGCAGGCTCCGCGGAGGACCGTATCGTGTTCCTGGGGCACGCCACCGTCCTGATCGAGTGCGACGGGGTGCGCCTGCTCACCGATCCGCTGCTGCGCGGTCGTGTCGCGCACCTGCGCCGCCAGGTTCCGCCTGTCGAGGAGAGCGTGTTCGCTCGCCCCGACGCCGTGCTGATCTCGCACCTGCACCGCGATCACCTCGATCTGGCGTCGCTGCGGCTGCTGGGTCTGGACACATCCCTGCTCGTGCCGCTCGGCGCGGGCGAGCTGTTGCGGCGACGGGGGTTCACGGATGTGACCGAGTTGAGCGCGGGCGAGGTGACGGGCATCGCAGGCGCAGGGGCGCTCGCCGTGACCGCGGTGCAGGCTCGTCACGACGGTCGCCGCCGCCCCGGCGCAGGCCTGCGCGCCGAGACGCTGGGTTATGTCATACGTGGACGGCGCACGGTCTACTTCGCCGGAGACACCGAGTTGTTCGACGGCATGTCCGACCTGGGGTCAGACCCCGCATCCGAGCTTGACGTCGCGCTGCTGCCCGTCGCGGGCTGGGGACCAACGCTTGGCCCCGGCCACATGGATCCCTTGGACGCCGCACACGCGGCTCGGTTGCTGGCGCCGCGTATCGCGATCCCGATCCACTGGGGTACGCTGCAGCCGATCGGCGCCGCTCGAGGACGCCGGAGGCGGCTCGGCGACCCGCCGCGCCTGTTCGCCGAGCACGTCGCGCGTCTGGCCCCGAGCGTCGAGGTCCGAATCCTGAACCCGGGTCAGGAGACGACGCTTACAGACCGGTCTCGGCGGTGACCTCACCTGACTTGACCGCCGCGGCCAGCGCCCGATGGTCGCGCTCGTTCTGTTCGGCGTAGGCGCGGGAGAACTCGACGATCGCGCGATCGAACGCGCTGCCCTTGCCGAGATAGGCGGCGATCGCGATGCGATCGCCGCTGCGCGCATGGGCGCGGGCGAGCGTCCAGCCGCACAGTCGCCCGTAGGCAGCCAGGCCGGAGGGCTTCATCCGCTCGATTTCCGCCGAGCCCTTCCAGTCCTTCAGCTGGCGACCGTAGAAGTCGCGGCTCTGGCCGTCGATTCCCTCCTCGACGTGCAGCCAGCCGAGGAAGATGTCGCTCGAGGCCTGCATCAGCCGCTGACCGGCGACGACGCGCTCGCCGTGGTTTGCGAACGCGCTGGGGCCGAGGAACTCCTCGAGCACCGATGCCTCGGCCTCCTTCAGCTGCAGGAACAGCGGGTCCCGGCCGCCTCGGCCCAGCATCAGCGCGATCCAGGCGCGCGTGCCGACGCTGCCCACGCCGACGACCTTGCGCGCGATGTCGGTCAGGTGGAACTGCTCGAGGAGCACGCGCCGGTCGTACTCCAGCGTCTGGCGGTAGGAGCCCACCAGCTCGCGCAGGCCCTCGAACATGTCATCGCGCTCGGCGCCCTGCGCGAGGTCGTGGATCGGCACGATCAGCGGCGGTTCGGCGAGGATCCGCGCTTCGCCGTCCACGATGTGGGTCAGTTTGGAGAAGGCCGACATGCTGTCCTTCGTGCGCGCCTTGGCGAGCGTCTTTGCGGTCCGCTTGACCTGCGCGGGTTTGAGCTGCGGGCCCAGTTCCTCGAGCGTGCGTTCGATGTCCAGGTGGGAGTACCAGACGTCGAGGTTGTTCATCGCCGCGAAGTCCGCCATCGCGGTGCGGTAGGACTCGACGGTGTCCAGCACGACCCGGTCCTGATACCTGACGGCGAAGCCGTTGTCGCGCGCGGCGATCAGCACGCTCGCGGCCAGGCGCTTGACGTCCCACTCCCACGGCCCGGGGAGCGTCTCGTCGAAGTCGTTGAGGTCGAACATCAACCGCCGCTCGGGCGAGGCGAACACGCCGAAGTTCGACAGGTGCGCGTCCCCGCAGCACTGCACCGTCAGCCCCGAGCGCGGCGTCGCCGCGAGGTCGCCGGCCATGATCATCGCCGCGCCCCGGTAGAACGTAAACGGCGACACGAGCATGCGCCCGTAGCGGATCGGAACCAGCTCGGGCACGCGTGTCTTAGCCTGGCGTTCGAGCACCTCCACCGGATCGGGACGGCTGGGCGAGGGCTCGAACGCGGCGTGGCTCGAGCGCGGAACCTCCGCGCGCGCCGCCTTGCCGCGCGCCACCCGCTCGGCGACGCTCAGATGCGGGACCGTCGAGGGTGCGTCGCTGACCGTCGCCATGCTCAGACCATACTCTCACCTCGGCGAGGCGCGACCGCGGTCCCCGGTCGCGCATTCGTGGCCCCTCGTCAGGCGTTCGCTGCACAACTGGCGCGTGGGCGACTACTTCACGGTGCGTCCGGAGGCGTTGAGCGCGTACCAGCGGCCGCCGAACGCGTTTTCGCCGACATAGGAGGTTTCGCCCGGTCCGCTGTCGCCGCTGTACAGGTAGAGGGGGTGGCCCGCATAGGTGACCTGGGTCTTGCCTCCGGGCAGCCGGGTCGTGGACAGCAGCGAGGCTTTTACACCGGGACCGGCGGTGGGCCTGCCGCTGGTCTGCAGGGCGGGCCAGGTTCCTGAGCATTCCCTGATATGCACGCAGGTGTTCGCGCTGGAGTGGTCGCGCGTGAACTCATACAGCGTGAATCCCGACGAGGTGACGAGGATGTTGCCCAGCCTCGTATGGCGCAGCTGAACCTTGGTGGCGCGGCTCGAGTGTGCGGTCGGGACGCCGCCCTGCGCGCCGGCGACGGTCGAGGCGCTCACGGCGCCGACGAGGACAACGGCCAGGAAGATGTGAGTTCGCTGCATGGAGGTTCCTCCGAAGATCGCGGATTTGCGGCCCCCCGGAGCGCGCGCGGGCGACGGGCCTTGGAGATTACGGTGTACGCCAGGCAAAGACGCCGGTATGCCGAGAACCTTCCCCGAGAAGGTGACGCCCGGCGGCGCCGATCGCACGAGGGATGCGCGCCGATGAGTTGCGGGTCGCCGGTCGGTCCATACATCGAGACCGATGACACTCAAGCCTTGGCCGACACCGGCCGGACCGCGAGCCGCGACCCTGACGATCGGGGGTCCGCTGGAGCGCGCCGACCTGCCGGGACTGTTCGCGCGAACCTGCGCGCTGCTGGATGTGGAAGGCGTCGAGCTGCTGTGGTGCGAGGTCGCGGAGGTGAGCGCCGACGCGCTCGCGCTGGACGCGCTCGCGCGGTTGGCGCTGGTCGCCCGTCGCCGGGGATGCCGGGTGCGACTGGCGGGAGCCTCCGAGGAGCTGAGGGCGCTCGTCGGGCTCACGGGCCTTGACGAGGTGCTGCTGGGAGGATGATCGGAGGCCGGTCAGACCGGCAGGCCCGGCGGGCACCAAATGGTGAGGGGGCCTACGCGTCCAGGCGCGGGGGCAGGCCGAACAGCGGGAAGATCGTGTCGGTGGCGAGAAAGAACGTGAACTCGACGATCTGTCCGTCGGCGACCTCGAGGACCTGCAGCGCCCACGGGTCATGGCCCGAGCCGGTCTCGCTCGGCTTGTACTGGCCGAACGCGGGCGAGCCGTTGGCGGTGACGGTCGGGAGCACGCGCGAGCCGCGACAGCCGGCGCCCGGGCCGACCCACCAGTCGAGGATGTGATCGCGGCCGCGGAGCCACAGCTCGTACGGCGGCATCGACTGGATGGCGTCCTCGCGAATCAGGGCGGTCAGCGCGTCCATGTCGTAGCGCTGGAACGCGTAGGCGGTCAGCTCGCGGCGATGGCGCTCGAGCTCGCCGAATATCTGGGGGTCGGACGCGATGGCCGAACCATTCATACGCTCAAATCCTAGGACGTTCGCCTACGGCTATGGCCGTGAGTGTGGGGGAGGGCAGGCCGCCATGACGGGATGTCGCGAGGACCTGCCCGGGATGCTCAGCTGGTCTCGACGGCCATGAATTTGTTCCCGTCGAGGTCGCGAAAGAAGAACATCGGCGGCACGGGGTCGCCCATGCGCATCACTTCGGCGTCCACGTCGACTCCCGCCGCTCGCAGGCTGGCGTGATCGGCGTCCACATCGTCGGTGGAGAACCCCACGCGGGTCTCGATCCCGACGGTGTCTCCCTCGCGAGGGGGGACAAGGGCGATCGTCGTGGCGGCGCCGGCCGGGGCAACTTCCACCCAGCGATCGCCGTCGCCGAACGGGATGTCGGCGCGTAGCTCGAACCCGAGCTTGTCGGTGTAGAACGCGATCGCTCGGTCCTGGTCTGAGACGGGAACCATCACGGTCCCCACCTGGGTGATGCGGGTGCTGGTCGTGGTGTCGCTCATGTCGATCCTCCTGTTCGTAGGGCTCTGCAGTTGAGACGTGCGGGTGGGGCAAAACTAATCGGTCGCGACTGTTGAAGGGGTTACCCGGATGTGTGATCGCGAACCCGGATTGATACCGTCGAGGGATGTGCAGAAACATCCGAACGCTCTACAACTTCGAGCCGCCCGCGACCGAGGATGAGGTGCGTGGCGCCGCCGTGCAGTACGTGCGCAAGATCAGCGGCTTCACCAAACCCTCGCAGGCGAACGCCGCCGCGTTCGAGCGCGCCGTCGAGGAGGTGACCGAGGTCTCGGCCAGGCTGTTGCAGGAGCTCGTCACCTCGATGCCTCCCAAGGACCGCGAGGTCGAGGCGGCCAAGCGCAGGGCGCGCAGCGCGCAACGATTCGCGGCGTAGCCCGCTCGACCTGTCCGCCTGTCGGGCTGGATGTGTCAGCGAGGCTCGTCCAGGTACGCCTGCACCAGCCGCCGCGGCGCGCGAGCCAGCCAACCCTCGGTGATCACCTCGTCGAGGTCCTCGACCGCGATGCGGTCCAGGCGCACGAGGATCGCCGGATAGCCGTCGAAGTGGGGGGTGGTGAAGAACACCCGCGGGTCATCGGCGAGGAGCGCCTCCTTGGCCCCGATGTGCTCGACGCGGGCACCCAGGATCGGCCCGTCCGGGGCGTCGTCTCCAAGGGCCTCGATTTCTCGCGGGCGCAACGGGCGCTCCCACACGAACAACTTGTCGTTCACGCGCCACTGGCGCCCATGGCGCGAGACCCGTTCGTCGGTCTCGGGCAACGCGAGCGCGAACCGGCGCACATCGTCCCAGATGGCCATGGTTTCACCTTATAGCTCTGCAGGGGCGTGTATCGGGGACCGATGGGGGCCTGTGAGAGAATCGGGCGCATCTCGATGTGGTTGCACAGCTCCCGATCCGGAGGGCGGGCTCGCTTCGTCGCGGGAGCCGCGATCGCAGTCGCGACCGGCGCTGCGTGGTTTGCCCTGCCGACCACGCTCGTCGCGCAATCCAGGCCGTCTGACGCTCCGCGCCCGACGGCGCCCGGCGGCCCGACGGGGCCCTCCCTCCCGCCGGGGCCCGCTCGGCCCAGACCCTGCAAGCTGCAGCATGTGCGCCTGCGCTGCCCGGACCTGATCATGTCCGCCCCGTCGCTCCTGCATATCGACCGCACGACGTTGCCCGGGCACGTGCTGCTGCGCGCGTCCAGCTCGATCAACAATCGTGGCCGCGGTCCGCTCGAGCTCAGTGCCCACCGTGTCGGACGGCACCGCATGGTCGTCTACCAGGCGATCTACGATCGCACCGGACGTCGCCATCTGTTTCGCACCGCCGCCGGGCTCGTGTTCAAGTACGTGCCCGGCGAACGCTACGGGTACGGGAACGTTGGTGTCGCCAGCTACTGGAAGTTCAAGCACGCCGCCGCATTTGAGCTGTGGTCGATCGACGCGCGGTACCGCGCCGTAGTACTTGTGCGGACGGGCCCGAAGGTGGACTACTGCCTGCGAGATCTGTTCCGCACCCGTCCGTCGAGCGATTCGCCGAGCGCCCCTGTCTACCCCGCGTGCAATCAGGATCCCGGCATCCGACATGACGTCCTCGGAACCTCCGTCGGCTGGTCGGATGCGTATCCCTACGAGTATCCCCAGCAGTGGATCGACGTGACCGGTCTGCGCGGCCGCTTCGCCTACGTGCAGATTGCAGACCCCGACCACCTGCTGATGCAGTCCAGTCACAGCAACGACGTCTCCGAGACCTATGTCGCGCTTCCCTCCGGCCGCGTGCTCGGGCATCGTGTGGGCGTCGCGGCGCCCTGACCAGCGGGCGTCCAGCGGTGGCTCCCTTACGCTGAGACGGCGCTTGCGGGCGCGTCCAGTCGCTGCCCGGAGCCCTAGCCTGCCTCGTCATGAGACTCATCTACGGCTTGGGTGTCTTCATCCCCGTCGCGCTTGCCCTCGATCTGGCGGACGCGTCGCCCTCGCTGGTGTTCGCGAGCTCGGCTCTGGGGGTCGTGCCAACGGCGGCTCTGATGAGCGAGGCGACCGAGCGACTCGCGGCCCGCGCCGGGCCGGGTATCGGGGGTCTGGTCAATGTCACGTTCGGCAACGCGCCTGAGCTGATCATCGCGATCTTCGCTCTGATCGATGGGTTGCAGGAGGTCGTCAAGGCCTCGCTGGTCGGCTCGATCGTCGGTAACGCGCTGCTGGTGCTGGGAGCGGCGATGCTCGCCGGTGGCTGGAAGCGCACGCGACAGACCTTCGATCGGACCGCCGCTCAGACGCAGACCGGGATGCTGTTGCTCACGGTGGCCGCACTCGCGTTGCCCTCGCTCCTCGTGCTGGCTCACCGCGTCAACCTCCCGGCCGTATCCGAGGTGCGGCGCACGTTTGGTGCAGACGTCGAGCAGGTCTCGGTGGCGGTTGCGCTTGTGTTGATCGCGACCTATGTCGCCGGACTGTTCTTCTCGCTGAGAACCCATCGCGACCTGTTCAACCCCGCCGGCGGCGAGGAGGATCCGGAGAGCATGTGGTCGCTGCGACGATCCGTGGGGACCCTCGCCGCCGCCGGAGCGCTCGTGGCGCTCATGAGCAACATTCTCGTGGGCTCGATCGAGCACGCCTCGCGCGACATCGGGCTATCCCAGTTCTTCGTCGGCGCGTTCGTGGTCGCGATCGTCGGCAACGCCGCCGAGCACTACGTAGCGGTGGTCGCCGCCGCCAAGAACAAGATGGATCTCGCCGTCAACATCGCAATCGGCTCCGCCGCGCAGATAGGGCTGTTCGTGGCGCCTGTGCTGGTGCTGCTCTCGTTCGCGTTGGGGCCGTCGCCGATGGCGTTGGTTTTCAACGTCTATGAGATCGCGGCGCTGCTCGCGGCGGGGCTGCTCGCGAGCGCCCTGGTATCCGACGGCGAGTCCACCTGGTTTGAGGGCATTCAGCTGCTCGCTCTTTATGCCGTGATCGGCATCCTCTTCTACGCTGCCTGACTCAGAGCTTTCGCGACGGCTTCACGATGGCTGCACGCAGGCGCGCGATAGTGAGCGGCGTCCTGACCCGGACGTCGGCTGCGGGTCCGGGCAGATGGCTACCATCTGCCCGCATGAACACCACGACGGTTGAGCATCGGCGGGAGCGCATCAGCCCCGTGCAGGAGGCGCGGGGCGCCTACCGGCGATGGCGGCGCATCGCGGTCGCCAGCGGCATGACCTTCGCGGCTGCTTGAGGATCGAACGTGCCCGTTGACCTTCCGCTTGGCGAGGAGCTGGACTGGAAGCCGGTCCAACGACCGACATCCATGTCGCTGCGCGGCTCTCACATCATGGTTCGCCCGGTCAACGCCGAGGACGACGCCGTGCCGCTGTTCTCCGTCTCCCACCCACCCGACGGCGACCCGGGGATCTGGACATATCTGCCTGACGGCCCCTACGAAAACTCGGATCACCTGCGCCAGACGTTGGCATGGGCTGAGACATCGGAGGACCCGCTCTATTTCACGCTGGTGCGCCTCCTCGATGAGCGCCCCCTCGGGCTCGCGTCGTACTTGCGTATCACGCCGGAGCTCGGCGTCATCGAGATCGGCCACATCTGGTTCGGCGTGCCATTGCAGCGGACGACGGCCGCGACCGAGGCCGTCTACCTCATGGCGCACCACGCGTTCGACGACCTCGGGTATCGCCGTCTTGAGTGGAAGTGCAACGCGCTCAACGCTGCCTCTCGGCGAGCCGCGGAGCGCTTCGGCTTCACCTTCGAGGGTGTCTTCCGCAAGCACCAAGTGGTCAAGGGCCGCAACCGCGACACCGCCTGGTACGCGATCACCGACGACGAGTGGCCAGCGATCCAGCGCGGGTTTGAGGCGTGGTTTGCTCCCGAAAACATGGACGGCGGGGGCCGGCAGAGGCGGTCACTAGGAAACCTGATCGGGGAAGCGCGTCGCTAATTCAGGACGTGGTGCCGCGATGCTCGATCTGGATGCCTACCTGGGGCGGATCGGTCTGGACGGGCGCCCGAGTATCGCGCAGGTGCACAGGGCGCACCTGACCTCGATCCCGTTCGAGAACCCCAGCAACTGGTGGACCTCCACGCATCCGCGTTCGCTGTTCGTCACCGGCCTGATCGTGGGCGTTCGTGGCGATGACGGCTCGGGCACGTTGCTGTGCGACTGGAGCGAGCTATCCCTCAGCGAGCACACGCCCGCGGGCACGAGCGTGACGCCGCTCGAGCCAGAGGCTATACCGGAGCTGCTTGCCACGCGCTTCTCACTCCCGGGCTTTGCGCTCGGCGCCGATGGGCGCATCGTCCGTACGGCCGATGCGCCCTGATCGTAAAGCCAGCGCGCTCCGGCAAGGGCCGATACGGAGCCACCTCTCCATTCCGAAGAGCGTGATTTGTAGCGGCCCGAGACCGACTTTGGCCCACTATTTGGCCCACCAAGCGATTTGGCTCATCGGCCGACGATCCGTCGTCATCCGAGTTTGGCTTGGATACTGGGAAACGGGGATGGGCGCGGCGGGTTTCGAACCTGCGACCTCTCGCGTGTGAAGCGAGCGCTCTCCCACTGAGCTACGCGCCCTGGACCTCCGAGTCTATTGGCTTGCGGCTCGCCGAGCGCCTCGGCGGATCGCGCGCGAGAGGCTGCTGCCCATCACTGTCCGGTGATGAGGGCTTGATATCAGGACCCCAACCGAACTCCGACATGTGGGTGCAGCCTGAGGTTGGCTTCGGAATAGGCGTCCCCCAGCGCGTCGACGTCGGCCTGGGTCAACGCGCTCCCGAACGCCGCCGGCCCGCCGAGTCGGCGGTAGCCGTCGACCAGATGCTTGTCGATCTGGGCGAGGTCGAAGTGGCCGTCGTACACGCTCTCGATGTACAGCCCCACATTTTCCCGTGCGAACCGTGCGCCGGCGGGTGAGCCGTGTTCGATCTGATCGATCGCTGCGCCTATCAACGTCCATCCGCGCGTGGTCAGGCCGATGTAGTTGCGGAACAGGCCCGCGAGACCGGCGCCGGGGCCAGTCAAGGAGACCGCCCGCGTTTCGCCGAGCACCGGTGGCGTCGGGATCCTCGCGGCGCTCGTCGCGGCCGCCGCCACCGGGGCGCGCGTGCCGGCCAACTGCTCGCCGCCGGTGGGCAGGCCGTTGGCGAGGAGTGGCCATGCGCGCTTGGCCGCTGCCACCTCGACCGCAATGGGACGCTCGACCGTGGCGAGAGCCCTGCTCACCGTGACGAGATCTTCGCGTTGAAGTCTTAGTTCGGCCGGCGTGGAACTCGTCCCCCCGCAACCGGACAGCGTGCCCGCGACGACGACGCTCAGCAGCAGGAGTCCGATCAGAAGCCCTGCTCCCGCATCGCGAGCCGCGATGCGGGTTGATCCTGACGTCAGGATGCGGTGCTGGACGCCTACCTACGCGCTCAGCAGGTCGACGATGAACACGAGCGCTTCGTTCGGCGGGATCGACGGCGGCGAGCCTTTCGGGCCATACCCGAGCGCTGCCGGGATGATCAGCTCACGCCGTCCGCCCACCTTCATGCCCACGATGCCCTGTTCCCAGCCCGGGATGACCTGGCCTTTGCCGAGCGTGAACGTGAACGGTTCGTTGCGTTTCCACGACGCGTCGAACACTTTGCCGGTCTTGTACAGCGCGCCCACGTAGTTGACCGCGACCGCGCTGCCGGTCTTCGCTTCGGTGCCGGTGCCTGTGATGATTTCCTTGGTCACGAGCTTGGTCGGCGGCGGGCCGCTCGGCGGAGTCACGTGCGGTTCTTTGGACAGCGGGCCGCTCGTTGGCGTCTTCGCCGCCGCGGTCGTGCTCGTGCTGGTCGAACTCGTCGTGGCGCTCTTGTTGGCCAGCGCTTCGTCGGCCTTGTTCTCGGCGCCGACCTTGATCGTGCTGGAGTTGCCGGAGCCGCCACAGCCGGCGATCAGGGCCGTGGCGCCGAGCGCGGCAAGACCGAGGCTGATGTGGCGGGTGCGGGCTCGCATGAGCCGTGTGAGGACGTCGCTGAAGTAGGTCACGGCCGGGCAGCCTAACGCAACTGACGCCCGCGCGCTACGATCGTCGTGGACCGTGCTAGGTGGGGATGTAGCGGCGCCCTGAATCCGCAATCCGCTCTAGCGGGCTGAATCCCCCTCCTAGGGGCTGTTCGTCCCGGTCGCCCCGCCGCCGTGGGCGTCGATGGCTCGGGTCCCGTGCGGTGTCGGCTCGCGAACCAGGTCAGGTCCGGAAGGAAGCAGCCTTAAGCGATCACCGGCAGGCGCAGCGGGAGCACCCGAACCGGAGTTCGCGGCAGCGACCAGGCGCCGGATGCGAAGGCGACGACGAGGGGTGCACGGTCCAATACAAGAGGGGGCAGGCCCCCTCTTGACCACCCCCGCCGTGGTGGCACCGGCGTCAAGGGCCGGCAAAGCCGGCCCTTGTGCGGGGCTATGGCTGGTTGGGGCAGATGCCGACAGCGCGGTCTCCGGACAGCGCGTCTCCGATTATGAGCAGCGCTTGAATATCAGCCACGAGCGGTTGATAGCGGACTCGGTGAACCCGGGGGGGACCGTGACCGCGAGGTGCGGGTCGTGGGGGTCGAGCACATAGTCGCGTTCGACCCCCACGCTCGCCGGGTCGACGTAGGTTCCGTAGGAGATCTGGTTGACCTGAGCGCTGATCACGTTCGCGGGGCTCGTCTTCAGGTACAGCGCCAGCAGCGGGATCGGCGCGTGGTTGGGGACCCCGACGGGCCCGCAGCTCAGCCCGATCGCGCGATCTCCTACGAGCGCGAGAAGGTCGTCTTCGATGTGCTGCTGCGTGGCCAGCGTGTCCAGCTGGCGGTGCGCGCTGCGGTACTGACTGGGCGCGTACGCCATCAACGCGACCAGCACGATCAGCCCGCCCGCCATCCACCAGCGCCGCCGCGGATCGCCCCGCGCGAGCAGCGTCCAGCCGAACACGCCTGCGCCGCAGAACACGCACAGGATCGCCGCCGCCATGAACGCATAGCGAGTATTGATGGGCAACCCGGCGGCGGCGAACACGGCGAACACCGCCACCGCCACGACACCGACGATCGCGCCGAGACGCGCGCGCGAGCCCAGCCACATCAACGACAGCACGCCGCCGAGCGCGGCCCCCACGAGCACGGGCGGGCGCAGGATCTCGCCGATGCGCCGCGGGATGTATTCAGGCACGTTCACGATCCCCGTGACCCGGTCGAGCGTGTGGGCGGTGTGGCGCGTGTTCGTCAGCGACCACACAGGGTCGCCGGTGATCAAAAGGTCGCTGAGCATCCACACCAGCGGGGCCGCCGCGGCGAGCGCCGTCAACCCCGCGAGCTCACCGCGCGAGCGCCCCGGTGTCCACGACGATCCGTGGGCGCGGCCGCGGTAGGCGGGCCAGGCGATCAGGTACACCCAGTACAGCCCCGACAGCGCCCACGCCTCCGGGCGCAGCAGCCCGGCGAGCGCCAGCAGCGCCAGCACCGGCCACCCCGCCCGGGGGCGGCGCGACTCGACGAGCAGCGCGCTCAGCACGAGCAGCAAATACGGGATGTCGACGTACGCGCGCACGCCGTAGGACAGCACCGGCACGCGCGTGATCAGCAGCAGCGCGCCGAGAGCCCCGGCGGCTCGCCCGAACCAGCGCGCGCCCAGCGCGTACACCACCCACGCGCACGCCGACAGCGCCAGGAAGGCGAGCGCGACTGTCACTCCCAGGACGCCCGCGGGCCCGAGCGGCGCCAGCACGACGCCGAGGATCTCCACGAGCGGGTGAGGCGTCGGGGCGATCGGCACCCCGTACGCGGGCAGGTTGCCGCGCGAGAGCTGCCCGCCCCAGGCGAGTGCGTACAGGGTGTCGTAGTTGACGAATCCCACGCCCGCGAGCACCCGCAGCGCGACCGCCCCGACGACGATCCCCGCGGGCACGGTCAACCGCTCGATCCAGACCCTCACGCGCGGGGACGCTAGCGGGCGCGGAGCTCGCCCGTGGGTAGACTCAGCCACGGTGTCGAGTCAGCCCCAACAGTCGTCCCTGTATCGCAGGCACCGCCCGCGCACGTTCGAGGAGGTTGTCGGTCAGGAGCCGGTCGTGCGCACGCTGCTGGGCGCGGTGCAGCGCGACCAGGTCCACCACGCGTACCTGTTCGTCGGCTCGCGCGGCACCGGCAAGACCTCGATGGCGAAGATCCTCGCGGCGTGCCTGAACTGCGAGCACGGGCCGACCGTGCGGCCGTGCGGGGAGTGCGACTCGTGCCGGGCGATCGCGCGCGCGAGCTCGCTCGACGTGATCGAGATGGACGCCGCCTCGAACAACTCTGTGGACGACATCCGCGAGCTGCGCGACTCGGTCGCGTTCGCGCCCGTGTCGGGACGGCGCAAGGTGTACATCCTCGACGAGGCCCACATGCTCTCGACGGCCGCCTGGAACGCATTCTTGAAGACGCTCGAGGAGCCCCCCCCGAACACCGTGTTCGTGCTCGCCACGACCGAGGCCCAGAAGGTGCCCGCGACCGTCATCGACCGCTGTCACCGGTTCGACTTTCAGCGCCCCACGGTCGAGCAGATCGCGCAGGTGCTGCGCCGCACGGCCGAGGCGGAGTCGATCGAGATCCCCCCCGAGGCGATCGCCGCGCTCGCACGCGCGGCCACGGGCAGCTTTCGCGACGCGCTCGGCACGCTGGAGCAACTGCTGGCCTACAGCGGCTCCACGATCGCGCTGGAGGATGTGCTCGCGGTGCTGGGCATCGCCGACTCCGCGCTGCTGGAGCGGACCGTGGACGCGGTCGCCGCCGCAGACGCGCGCGGGGCGCTGCTCGCGCTGGCCGAGTGCGCTGACTCGGGGCGCGACGCCGGCTCGTTCGCCTCAGGCCTGGAGTCCAGGGCGCGCGAGCTGCTGCTCGTTCAGACCCTGGGCGAGATTCCCTCGGAGCTCGCGCTCACCCCCGAGGCCGACGCGCGGCTGCTGGCCCAGGCCGAGCGCGTGCCCCCCGCTACGGTCGTGCGCCTGCTGGAGCGGATCGGATCGGCTATGGAGTCCGTGCGCGCGGGGGCGGATGCGCGTACCAGCCTGGAGCTGGCGCTGGTCATCGTCGCCCGCCCCGAGGTCGACGTCTCCGCGCGCGCGCTGCTCGCCCGCATCGAGCGACTGGAGGGCGGCTCATCGGCAGTGCCCGTCACGGGTGCGTCGCCTCCTCCCGCGCAGGCGTCCACGGCATCGGCGGTGATAAAGAAGCCCCTCGCGTCTCCTCCCGCGTCGACTCCCTCCGCGCAGGCGCCCACGCCACCGGTGACTGTCACGAAGTCGCAGGGTGGACCTGTGCACGAGGAGCCCGCACCGCCCGTCATGTCCGTGGAGGACCCGGAGCCCGAGGCGATCGAGCAGGTGGACGTGGTCGCGCCGGTGGTCGAGCCGCTGGAGGATCTGCAGTCGGTGGTGGAGCTATGGCCGGCCGTCGTCGAGTTGGTCGGCGCCGGGCACGCGCTGTGCGGTGCGGTGATCGCCGACACACGCCCGGTGGCGCTCGCGGGCGAGGACCTGGTCATCGGGTTTCCCACGAGCGCCGCGTTTCTGAAGAAGAAGGCCGAGGATCCCGCCAACCGCCAGATCGTGATCGAGGCGCTGCGTCAGCTCGCGGGCGGGCGCTGGCGGATCTCCTACGAGCTGCGTGAGGATCTCGACGACGGCGGCGCCAATGGCGCTCCGCGTACATACACCGAGGAGGAGTGGATCGAGCGGTTCAAGTCCGAGCTCGACGCCGAGGAGATCCCCCTCGATCCCACATCTGGCGAGCCCGCGATCGGCAGCGAACGAGGAGCGTGAGCGATGTCCAAACGAACCATCCCATCCAAGCAGCGTGGCGCGGCCAAGGCCGCCAAGCCGAACATGCAGAGCATGATGGCGCAGGTCCAGCAGATGCAGCAGGAGATGGAGGCGGCGCAGGCGCAGCTCGCTCAGGAGACCGTCTCGGCCTCCTCCGGCGGGGGCATGGTGACCGTGGTGGTGACTGGCGACCTGCGCGTCAAGTCGGTCACGATCGCCCCCGAGGCGGTCGACCCCGAGGACGTGGAGATGCTCGCGGACATGGTCACGGCGGCCGTCAACGAGGCGCTGCGCGCCGCTCAGGAGCTGGCGGGGAGCCGCATGGGCGGGGCCACCGAGGGACTGGACCTCGGCGGTCTCGGCGGCCTGGGACTGCCCGGCCTGTGAGCTCATACGCGCCGCCCGTCCAGCGGCTGGTGACCGAGCTGTCGAAGCTGCCCGGCATCGGCACGCGCACGGCCCAGCGCCTGGCGTTCCACATTCTGCGCGCGTCCGAGGAGGATGCGCTGGGTCTGGCCGACGCGATTCGCGAGGTCAAGGAGCGCATCGGGCTGTGCGAGGTCTGTTACAACCTCACCGATCAGCCCCGCTGTCGCATCTGCGAGGACACCCGCCGCGATCACACCCTGATCTGCGTGGTCGAGGAGCCCGGCGATGTGATCCCGATGGAGCGCACCCACGAGTACGGCGGCGTCTACCACGTGCTTGGGGGGTCGCTGTCGCCGATCGACGGCATCGACCCTGAGGATCTGAAGATCGCCGAGCTATACGCGCGCGTCGCGTCGCAGGCGCCGCCGGTCAGGGAGATCGTGCTTGCGACCAACCCGACGACGACGGGCGAGGCGACCGCGCTGCACATCGCTCATGAGCTGCGCGCACGCGCGCCGGAGCTGACCGTCACGCGCCTGGCGAGCGGGCTGCCGGTGGGATCGGACCTGGAGTACGCCGACGAGGTGACCCTCGGCAAGGCGTTCGCGGGGCGCCGATCGTTGTAGGGCTTAGAAGCCGATGTTGTCCCTGGCGGCGCAAGCGCCGCCAGGCGGGGCCGCACATGTGCGGCCCCGTGACGAGCCGCATGCGGCTCGTCATACCGACGGCGCATGCGCCGTCGGCGGGGGCGTGCATGCACGCCCCCGAGCCAGGGCCGCATGCGGCCCTGGCCTTCACATCGGCCTTTCTTCAAGCATGCGGCCATGCCCTATGACAAGCATGTGGGGCGGCCATCTATCCTCAGCACGTGTCCGACATCGTTGTGATGAAGTTCGGCGGCACCTCCGTCGCCGACGCCACCCGCATCCGCCGCGCGGCGCGTCGCATCGTCGACATGCGCGATTCGGGCGCCCGCGTGCTTGCCGTGCTGTCGGCTCGCGGTTCCACCACCGACGAGCTGATCGGCATGGCCGCCGAGGTCTCCGACACGCCCGACCCGCGCGAGATGGACATGCTGCTGTCCGCCGGCGAGCGCATCTCGTGCGCGCTGTGTGCGATGGCCATACACGACCTCGGTCATCGCGCGATCTCGCTGACGGGCTCCCAGGCGGGGATCGTCACCGACTCCTCCCATACCCGCGCACGCATCATCGACGTGCGCGCCGATCGCATCATGTCCGCGCTGGACGAGGATCGGATCGTGCTCGTCGCCGGGTTTCAGGGCGTCTCGACGGCCTCCAGCGACGTCACCACGCTGGGGCGAGGCGGCTCGGACACGACTGCCGTCGCGCTCGCGGCGGCCGTCGGGGCGCAGGTGTGCGAAATCTACACCGACGTCCCCGGCGTGTTCAGCGCCGACCCGCGCATCGTGCCGGACGCGCGCAGGCTGGACGTGGTCTCGTTCGAGGAGATGCTCGAGATGGCCGCCTCGGGCGCGGGGGTGTTGCAGTTGCGCTCGGTCGAGTACGCCCGCAACCACGGCGTGCGCATCCACTGCCGTTCAGCCTTCGACGATAGTCCTGGTACAATTGTCGTCACGGAGGCCGAGCTGGAAGCGGAGTCAAAGACATGAGCCACCCCGAGCGACCACTGATCACAGCCGTCACCCATTCGACCTCCGAGGCGCGGATCACGCTTGTGGGGGTGCCCGACGAGCTCGGCGCCGCCGCGCGCATCTTCGAGGCGCTGGCCGAGGTGGGCGTGGACGTGGACATGATCGTCCAGAACGAGCCCACCTCCGCGGGCGGCCGCGCGGAGATCGCCTTCACGGTCCCCCGCGAGGACCTGCGCACCGCGCGTGCGGCGCTCGAGCCTCTGGCCGGCGAGGCGTACGCTGATCTGGTCGCGCACGAGGAGATGGGCAAGGTCTCGATTGTGGGAGCGGGCATGCGCTCGCATCCGGGTGTGGCGGCGAAGGTCTTCAGGGTGCTCGCCGATGAGGGCGTCAACATCGAGATGATCTCCACCTCGCCCATCAAGATCTCCTGCGTCATCCCTCGCGATCGAGTCGAGGCGGTCGTGCGCGCGCTGCACTCCGCCTTCGAGCTGTCAGGTCCCGAGACGATCGTCGCCGAGCAGACGTTTGCGGCGCGCGGGACGCTGTAGGGCGCGACGCTGGTCCGGTTCGCTCCCTCGTGGGAGGCGCGAGACGCGTCAGTGTACGCTGGGAGACGTGCGCCGGACGTCCCGAACGGTCGGTTCGGGCAGGCTCTCCGGGACAACGAGCTCCGCCTCGCCGAACTCCGCCTCGCTCGAGTCATCGGTTCGGTCGACGCTCGACCGGGACTGCAGTTCGGCATCTCCGCGCCTGGCCATTGCGCAGGCGGCCCAAAAGATCGCGATCAGCGACAGCCAGGCGATGGGTACAAGGACAAAGAACATACAAGCGTATTTGTGACGG
>Ga0210408_10002412_pt1 | contig 18218 bp, 10 predicted proteins | sample IncBWH4MmetaG_FD_155471 | JGI IMG/M metagenome (GOLD analysis project Ga0210408, IMG submission 155471) | Forest soil microbial communities from Barre Woods Harvard Forest LTER site, Petersham, Massachusetts, United States - Inc-BW-H-4-M | ecosystem: Environmental > Terrestrial > Soil >...
CGTGCCCGTCTTCCTGCTGCAAGGCACGGCGAAATACCTCTTCTCGCCGCTGTCGCTCTCGGTCTGCCTGTCCCTGATCGCAAGCCTTGCCTTGTCCTTCACCCTCGTGCCCGTCCTGTTCAAGTACTTGATGCGCGGCGTGGTGGGCCGTCCTCAGCCGACAAGGCGAGCTCGCACGCACTGGAATCCCCTGGGCGCAGTGCACAGCCGCTTCGACCGCGGCTTCAAGAGCTTTCGCGACTCCTACCGCAGCAGCCTTGCCTGGGCTCTGACCAGGCCCTTGACCACCATCGCCTTCTTTCTGGTCCTGATGGTCGCCTCCCTGCTTCTCTTCCCGCGGCTTGGCCAGGACTTCTTTCCGCGCGTCGACGCCGGGCAGATGCGGCTGCACGTCCGCGCCCCCGTCGGCAGCCGCATCGAGCAGACCCAGGCCGACTTCGCCCGCGTCGAGGCTGAGATCCGGCGCATCGTCGGCGACGGCAACATCGACACCGTCCTCGACAATATCGGGCTGCCCTATAGCGGCCTCAACATCGCGCTCAGCGATTCGGCCACCGTCGGGCCGATGGACGGCGAGATCCTGATTTCGCTCGCGCTCAAGCACAGACCCACCGCCCTACTCATGGCGACGTTGCGTCGGGAATTGCCGGAGCGCTTTCCCGGGTTCGTGTTCTTCTTCCAGCCCGCCGACATCGTCAGCCAAGTGCTGAATTTCGGCCAGCCGGCGCCGATCGATATCCGCGTATCGGGGCCGGACAGCGACGAGGCCTATGCCCTGGCGACCAAGCTTGCCCAGGACCTGCAGCGCGTGCCCGGCATTGTCGACTCCCATGTCTTCCAGGTTCCGGATGCGCCGACGCTCTCCGTCGATGTCGATCGCATCCTGGCGGCGGAGCTCGGCCTCGATCAGTCGCTCACAGCCAACAACGTGCTGGTCACTACCAACGGCAGCGCGCAGACGGCGCCCAACTTCTGGGTCGATCCGCGGAACGGCGTCAGCTATCCCCTGGTCGTCCAGCTGCCGACCTATCGGATCAACACGACTCACGACCTTTGGACGCTGCCGGTCTCGGCTGGCGGCCCGGACGGCCGGGGCCAGCTGCTGATGAACCTGGCCGAACTCGGCCGTGGCGAGACGCCCCTGGTCATGTCGCAGCTCAACATCCGACCGGTCTTCGACGTCCACGCCGATGTCCAGGGGCGCGATCTGGCCTCGGCTGCCGACGCCATCGACAAGGTGATCGCCGCCAATCGGCCCGACTCTTCGAAGGCCATTACGGTGCAACTGAGCGGGCAGGTCGACACCATGCTGAAGAGCTACAGCGGGCTGTTCTCCGGCATGGCGCTGGCCGTCGTGCTCGTCTACCTGTTTTTGGTCATCAATTTCCAGAGCTGGCTCGACCCGATCATCGTGCTGATGGCCGTGCCGTTCGCGTTGGCCGGCGTCATGTGGATGCTCTACCTCAGTGGCACACATCTCAGCGTTCCGGCATTGATGGGCACGCTGATGTGCATCGGGCTCACGACGGCCAACAGCATTCTGGTGGTGACCTTCGCCAATCAGCGCATGGCGGCCGGCGAGGGGCCGCGGATGGCAGCACTCGCCGCCGGATATACAAGGCTGCGGCCGGTGCTGATGACGGCGGGCGCCATGATCCTGGGCATGATTCCCATGGCGCTCGGAGTCGGCGAGGGCGGCGAGCAGAATGCCCCGCTGGCGCGTGCCGTCATCGGCGGTCTGGCCTTCGCGACCTTCGCCACGCTGGTGTTCGTGCCAGCCCTGTACCGGCTGCTTCGCCGCGGCACCCTGACCATCCTCGGTGAGCGCACATGACGCAGCAGGACCCCCAGCCGAAGACTGAGCAGGCCGATACTGCCGCCATGGGAGATGCGATACGGCCCCGCACCGGTCGACGCGTGCAGGTCGTTGCGGGTGTCGTGGCGGCCGCACTGTTGATCGGCTTTGTCGCGACAAATGCGTCGCGGTCGCGTTCCAGCGAGAGGCTGGCGACGGAGACCGAGGCGCGGGCCGTCCTGGCGCCCGCCGTCGCCGTGGCGACGGTCCAGCCGGCCCCGTCGGTCAGCGTGCTGAGCTTGCCCGGCGAGACGGCTGCCTGGTACGAGAGCACGATCTACGCGCGGGTCGACGGCTATGTCGCCAAATGGTTCGTCGATATCGGCGACCATGTCGAGGCGGGGCATGTCCTGGCGACGATCGAGACACCCGGACTCGATGCCAGGCTTGTCGCCGCGCGCGCCCGGCTCAGTGTCGCCAAGGCCGAGCTGCAGGTCCGCCGGGCCGAGGCCGAGTTCGCGCGAACCACCCATGAGCGCTGGCAGAACTCGCCCAAGGGTGTGGTTTCCGAACAGGAGCGCGAAGACAAAAAAGCAGGCTTCGAGAGCGCCAAGGCCAAGGCGAGCGCCGCCCTGTCCCAGGTCAACCTTGCCGAGGCGGAGGTCGAGCGGCTCGCAGCAGACGAGCAGTTCAAGCAGGTCCGCGCGCCCTTCACCGGCACGATCGTGCAGCGCCGAATCGACATCGGCAATCTCGTCACAGCCGGCAGCACGTCTGGAAACACCCCGCTCTATCGCATGACCCGGAACGATCCGATTCGCGTCTTCGTGGAGGCGCCGCAGGCCGTGTCGGAATCGATGAAGGTCGGCACGCCGGTGCGGATCCACGCCGTGCAGAACCGGCCGTTCGACGGCCGGATCACCCGAACCGCCCGTGCCGTCGATACTCACGCGCGAACGCTGCGCGTCGAGATCGACATTCCCAACCATGACGACGTCCTGCTGCCCGGCCTCTACGTCAAGGTCGGCTTTCACCTCGATCGGGTGGGCACGGCGCAGGTACCGGCCGCGGCCCTCGTGGCCCGTGCCGCCGGCCCGCAAGTTGCCGTCGTCGCCAGCGACGACACGGTTCAGTTCCGCGACGTGTCGATCGCCCGCGACGACGGCAAGACCGTCGACCTGGCCTCCGGCGTGGCGCCGGGCGACCGGGTCGTCCTCAATATCAGCAGCCAGATCGCTGCCGGCCAGAAGGTGCGCCCCAGCGCAGTGGGCAGTCACCTAGCCGGCGCCGTCCCTGCTGCAGCCCCGCGCTCCCGATGATGCGACTGAAGCCTTTTGCCGCCGCCACGGCCCTCATGCTGGCCGGCTGCACCGTTGGGCCCGACTACCGCGAGCCTCATATCGACGTTCCGCAGAACTTCGCGTCGCCTTCCGCCGTTGGGTCCGTCAAGCCACCGAAGTCGGAGCCGTCGCCGACGACTGCAAGCGCGCGCCCGGGCGATCTCGTCAGATGGTGGAAGGGCCTCAATGATTCCCAACTGGATTCGCTGGTCAGCCGGGCGATCGAGGCCAATCTCGACCTCGGCATCGCGCTCACCCGGGTGCAGGAGGCGCGCACCAAGGTGGCCGGGGCGGTGGGCCAGGCACTGCCATCCGTGATCGCGAGCGAAGGCGCAGGCTGGGGCACCGGGCAGGATCTGACCCGCGGGCGTGTATCCAATCCGCTGCGGTCCGGCGAGAATGGCAGCGGATTGGATCAGGTCACCCAGGCGGTCGGCGTCTACACCGACTGGGAAATCGACCTGTTTGGCAAGTTTCGACGCGAGATCGAAGCGGCGCGCTATGACGCCGAGGCCGCGATCGCGGCCCGCAACGATGTCCTGATATCGGTCGTAGCCGACGTGGCGCGCGCCTATCTCAGGCTGCGCGCGTCGCAGATGCGGCTCGCCATCGCCCAGCGCAGCGTCGCAACCGCCCGCCAGACCCTGACCTACGTGCAGGCGCGCGCCGAGCGCGGCCTGACCAACGAGCTGGATGTGAATATGGCCAGACGCGAGCTGACGACGCTCGAGGCCACTCTCGCCCCGATCGGGTCGGAGATCGACACCGCGCGCTACAGCATCGCGGTTCTGCTCGGGCAGTATCCGGGGATACTGGGCGAGGAGCTCAAGCCGGCGACCATTCCGGCGCTGCCGGGCAAGGTCGACACCGGCCTGCCTCTCGACTTGCTGCGGCGCCGGCCGGATATCCGCGAGGCCGAACGCAATCTCGCCGGCGCCACCGCGCGAATCGGCGTGGCGACGGCCAACCTGTTTCCTCATGTGTCGCTGATTGCGGCGACGGGCCTGCAGTCGCCGGCGCGAGTCGCCGCAAGCGGCTTCATCGGCGCGGTCGGCCCCTCGGTGTCGTGGTCGATCCTGGATTTCGGCACGCTCGACGCCATGGTCGGGGTCGCCGATCTGCGGGCCCGCGGTTTCCTGCTCAACTACAAGCAGACGATCATCCGGGCGGTCGAGCAGGTCGACACCGCCTTGACCCATTATGCCGCTCAGCAGGACCGTCTGGGCAGCCTGGACAACGCCCTGGCCGCGAGCCTCGCGGCCGTGACACTCGCCTCCGAGCGCTATGACCGCGGTCTCACCGACTTTTTGAATGTTCTCGACGCCCAGCGCGCCGAGTTCGAGCTCGAGAGGGAATACGTCATCGCGCAGGAAGCGGCGGCCCAATACCTCGTCAATCTCTTCAAGGCGCTGGGCGGAGGCTGGGAAGACCATCAGTCGCTGCCGCCGATTCGCAAGCCGCAACCCGCCGTCGTCGCCGCTTTTCGGGAGCTGTTGAGGCCCAAGGATGGTATGCTGTGACCTTCAGCAATAACGACCCACCTATCGACGGCTCAGGCGCGTCGTCCTTTTTGTGCTGAGTGCATTCTGAAGGCTCTACAACTGATGCGATTTTGCTTGTTTCATCACGAGTCGATCGTTTCGCGAAATCGAGCGCTCCTGCTGGGCAACTAAGGTCCACGTGGCGCCGCAGATGGCGACATCGCCCTTTCACAATGACGAATAGACGGCCTTCCGACTTGAGAAGCGACCGACCCGGCACAAGGCGCGTGAAATTACTTCGATCTTAATCCAAAGATAGTGGGGTCTCGTCGAGCTCTTCGGCACGCTCTACCTCGATCAGCACCGCGAACCCCTTCTAGTCGGGATCTCGATCTTTTTCTAGCTGATCAACCGCGTCCAAACTTCCTCATAGATGGCTCTCGACTTGTACAGCCGGGCGGTGCCCCGTAGAAGCGTGCGATGGCACCTTTCGGCAGAATACCGTCGGCGCGAAGCTGCGGCTTGCGGAAGTAGACTGTCACCTTTGTGCCATCGACGAGATTGCCGTCGTCGAGCCCTTGCCCCGTTCCCATAATGAGAAATGTCCGTCGTCGAACACCAGCGTGCTGCCACGTGGCGTGATCTGCGCATCGTCGCTCGGCAGTACCGTCGCGATCAGACAAACATCTTTGGGAAGCGCTGTGTTAATGTATGTCCAGAGAGTCTTGGGTATTCTTACCATAATTCGGGCGGCGCGAGCCCTCGGCTGGATGGCAATTCAGTTCCTAACCACAGACGGGCGATTACGGATATCAGCCGGATCCTCGACCTCGAACCCGGCGCTGGGAAGCGAGCAAAGGCATCTGAGCTGCTTTAGGTCGTGGTCGTTCGACAACGCTGCGCACGCCTTGGTGCCCGAGATAGCCAGCCGTCGAGCAACATGCCATCGAACTCGACAATCCCCTCAGAGTGCGTCCTAGCTCTGGATCAAATCAATCGGGCGAGCATTTCCTGCTGGTGCTCGCCGAAAACGGTGCGAGCTACGTCTGCTCAAGGCGTTATCCCCTGGGGCACACCAGCGTCAGCCGCACAATCATTTTGCTGCGTTCCGACCCTCTGATAACCAGCCATCAAATTGAGCCTGATGAGAGCGGATCCACTCCTGCGCATGGCGCTTTATATCGTCTGATTTGTTTTGGCCGGCATTCATCTGGGCGTTCTGTTTGAGAACATCCTCGAAGGGAATCGAAGCCACCTCCAAGAACCGCACTATCGCGGGATTTTTCGCAAGGAATGCTTCATTGGCGACGGGTCGAATATCGCTGTACGGCATGCCCATGTGGCACGGATTGGATGCACAGCCTTCGACGTTCGGAACATTGGTCCAGTTGGAATACGCCTTCAGCGACTCCGGCAGTTTTGTCGATTTGGTCTCGAGCCAAACGACATCTTTGCCCGGCTTCAGAAGGCCAACGGTCCAGTTTGGCGTCCAGGTATAGAAAAATATGGGCTTGCCTTCCTTAAACCGCGCGACAGCATCCGCCATCGCCACATTGTACGCCGCTTTTATGGTATGAATGGCACGGTCGAGACCGTACGCCTTCAACTGGTAATCGACCAACAGTTCGCATCCCCACCCTGGCGGGCACGCGACCAAGTCGGCGTTCCCTGTTCCTTGGCCGTCGAAGAGCTTAGCAATCTCGGGCCGCGAGAAATCCTCAAGATACTTGATACCATTCGCATCTGCAGTTTTCTTGTCGACGAGATAACCCTGCAGAGATCCTCCCTTTATCACGTACCCAATCGGACGCGCTTTTCCCCCGAATATTTTCTTGTATTCGTCATGTGTGGGGAAATAACCGTCGAACCACAGATCGATGTCACCCTGAGAGACGGCCTGGTAGAAGATCGGATTATCAAGCGTCTTCACCTCTGCGGTTTTGTACCCGAGCTGGCGCAGTCCCTCCAAATAGATCTCGGTATAAAAATATCCTGTATCCCAGGTCGGGCGGGCCGCGCGCACTTCGCGATCATTGCCGGGCTCGGCCGCTTGGCTTGGCTCAACTGCGCTCAATCGCCCCAGAACGGCAGTTGCCAATGTCACAAGTGCAATCAATTGCCAGCGAATGAGTGATGTCACGTCGTCCTCTTGCTTGCCTGTTGATCTATATCAATCGCTTCTGTCTCGCTGGCGCAACCGCGTAGAGCGCAGCAGCTTACCCGGCCACCTAAATGCTCTCGGGCTCGTCTTCGTTGCAATCGACTGTTCCCCAATAGCGAGCGTCATGCGGTCGAGAAGGATTGCTAGTAGCACGATGCAAACGCCGCCAACTGTCGCCATACCGATATCGAGACGGCCAATGCTGGTGAAGACAACCAGCCCAAGACCGCCGGCCCCGACCAGTGCCGCGATTACGACCATGGAAAGCGCGAGCATGAGTGTTTGATTCACCCCCGCCATGATCGTTGGCTTGGCCAGTGGCAATTGCACTTCCCACAGGAGCTGCCATGGTGTCGAACCAAAAGCTATGCCGGCTTCGGTAATCTCACCTCGCACTTGTCGGATTCCAAGGCTCGTAAGTCGGATCATCGGTGGCAGAGCGAACACGATTGTCGCAATGAGGCCGGGCACGATCCCGATCCCGAACAGCATGACGATGGGTACCAGATAAACAAACGCTGGAATTGTCTGCATGACGTCCAGCACAGGCCGAAGCAACTCCGCAATGCGATCATTGCGTCCCGCAATGATGCCGAGAGGCAACCCTATCAGCGTGCAAAACAGCAAAGCGGTCAGAACCATGGCCACCGTCGTCATGGTTTCATCCCACAACCCCAAGAGCTCGAAGCTGATCGTCACGATCGCGGCAAAAACTGCTATGCGTGGCCCAGCCAAGCGCCACGCCAAAAAGGAAATCGAAGTAAGAAATGCCCACGGGGGTATGGAGCGAAAAAACGCATCAAGGGTCGTCAGCACATGATCAACCGGCCATTGTAGGGTGCGAATGAAGGGTCTGAGATTGACCAGCCAATCCTGCACAAACGTGTTGATCCACCGGTCAACGCCTAAGTTGAAGTAATCAGAAGACATTTGCCGCCTACCTCATCCTGCCGTTCGATGTTGGCATCAAGTGGCGCAAGGTGGACAAAGCCATTGGGGGTTCCCCGTCGTTCCCGCTATCGCCGGAACGTGCGCCTCCGAGTTTTGCAAATACGTCGAGGGGATCAATTACGCCCTGCAGGAATCCCTCGTCGTCGACGACTGCGATCGGAAGTCCCGTGGCACATAAGCGGTATAGGTCGCTAATCGGGGTCAAGTTGACACAAGTCGGGAAATCGCGACGCATAAGTGAGCGAAGCGTGCCCTCCACTCCGGTGCCGCCCTGATGCGGCGCAAATCCACAAATCAGACCAACCGGTCTATTTTCATTGTCGACCACGTAGATGCATCGCTGCTCCACGTTCGGCGCCAACTCAGAAAGGGAGTGTAACAAATCCGAATCCCGCAACGTGAGCGGCTCGCGCCGCATCACAGCTTCCGTCGTGAGGAAGCGCCCAAGGTCGACATCCTTCGCGAACGCTTTCACGTAATCGTCCACAGGCGCCGTTACCAACTCTAACGGGGTAGCAACTTGGACGAATCTTCCGTCCTTCATGATCGCTATTCGATCACCGAGACATAACGCTTCATTCAAATCATGAGTGATGAAGACGATTGTTTTATGAAAGCGACTCTGCAGCTCGAGTAGTTCGTTCTGCATCTCGCGGCGTACCAACGGGTCCAACGCGCCGAACGGCTCGTCCATGAGCAAAACTTCTGGATCCACCGCGAGGGCGCGCGCGAGCCCGACGCGCTGCTGCATGCCGCCGCTAAGAGTGCTCGGAGGAACATCGGCCCATTTGCGCAAACTGACCAGATCCAACGCTTTCAACGCGCGGTCACGACGCTCACTTCGCGGCACGCCCCGCACCTTGAGCCCATACTCAACATTCCCGGCAACTGTCTTGTGCGGAAACAACGCGAAATGCTGAAAAACCATGGCAATCTTCGTGCGGCGCAACTCGCGAAGGCGCTGTTCGCTCGCGGTCGATATTTCCTCACCGTCCATGAGAACGTGACCATCGCTCGGCGTGATCAACCGGTTGATACAGCGAACGAGTGTCGATTTTCCGGATCCTGAGAGGCCCATGACAACGAACACCTCTCCTTCTCGAACGGAAAAGGAGATGCCGGCGACTGCAGCAACAGACCCTAGGTTGCGATGAATTTCATCGCGAGTCGCACCGGCACGAGATGCCTCGAGCGCCTCTAACTCCGAGCCGCCGAATATCTTGTAGAGGTTGTCAACCTTCAGCTTCCAACCAACATCCACTGGGCACCGCCTCGACGCTTCGGTTTCAGTCCCAATTGCTGCCCTCGTTACTGCCACGATTTAAAGCTCTCGTGGTTCCACGGACCAACCACAGTGCCTGGGGGCACGGCTGAAGAATCTCTCTCCCGATCCATTATGGGCGGCGCACCAAACCTGTCATATCTTCGCAACTGCTGCAATTGCTTGCGCCTTGACGGGTGCTCGCGCGCGCAACGCTTCAGCAGGTGACCGTTGCTGCCTCCGAATTACGATGCGCTGCCCGGCACCGTGAACTGAAAAACGGCGCCTTGGGGCAAGTTGGCGGTCACCCACATTCGGCCCCCATGAGATTCGATGATCGAACGGCAGATTGACAGCCCCATCCCCAAACCATCGGGCTTCGTCGTATAGAAGGGGGCGAAGAGCTGCTCGAGGCTCTCCGCGGGCAAGCCTGGTCCCGAATCGTTCACCGCGACCAGCACGCCGTTCGATTCGGCTTGAGCGGTGGTGATGAAGAGCTCTCGCGACCCTTCCTCGACCGCGCCCATGGCCTGGACAGCGTTGACGATGAGATTGAGGACGACTTGTTGCAGTTGTACGCGATCTCCTTCGACGAGCGGCAAACCCTCCCCGAGTGCCGTCCGCACCGACGCGCCATGCTTGGCCGCTTCGCCACGGGTGAGCTCGATTACCTCGCGGATCGCCTCGTTGATGTCCACCCGGTCCTTCAGTGAGGGCGCTTTCTTGATGATTTCACGGATCCGGCCGATGACGTCGCCGGCGCGACTGGCGTCCTTGACGATAGAGCCGAGCGCCTGCCTGGCCTCGTCCAGATCCGGCGGTCGTGCCCCCAGCCAGCGCAGCGCCGCCTGCGCATTGATGACGGCCGCGGCGATGGGCTGGTTCACCTCATGGGCGATCGAGGCCGTGAGCTGCCCCATGGTGGCGACGCGGTTGGCGTGTGCCACCTCCATCTGCAGCTCGCGGACGTGCCGCTCGCTCTCGCGGGCTTCGGCTTCCGCCCGCTTGCGCTCGCTCAGATCCAGCACGAAGGCGACGCCCTCGTCCCGTTGTTCGTCGAACGCCGCCGAGCCGATCAGTACCGGCACACGACTGCCGTCCTTGCGGAAGTACTCCTTCTCGAACGGTTGCAAGCTCCCGATCATCTTCATCTCTTCAACGGCGCGAGCGCTGCGGTCGCGCCCTTCCGGTGGCGTCAGGTCCGTCCAGAGCAGGCGACCGGAGACGAGATCCTCACGATCGAATCCCACCATGCGGAGAAACGTGTCGTTGGCCTCGATGATCCGACCTCCGATCTCCCAGAGGTAGATGCCGATGATGTTGGCGTCGACCAGGCGCCGGATCTTGGCTTCGCGTTGTTCGAGATCGCGGTACAAATGAGCATTCTCCAGGGCGATCGCTGCTTGCGAGGCGAGCAGCTTGAGCACCGCGCTGCGGGCCGGTGCGAAGACGCGAGGGCTGAGGTTGTTCTCGAGATAGAGCACCCCGAGGAGCTTGGCCTGGGTGATCAAGGGCAGGCAGAGAACGGACCGCGGCCGGCGTTCGCGAAGGTACGGATCCTCGGCAAACGCGAGCTGGACCGCGGCATCGTCGAGAATGACGCTCTCGCGGGTACGCAGGACATAGTGGAGTACCGACTCCGGCAGCACGGAAGCGGTTACTGGCTGGTCGCATATCTGCACGACCACTGTGTCGCCGCCTGTCGTGGCTTCGGCCTCGATCCGAGGCGTGGCCCCGCGGGGCACGATCAACAGGCCTCGCTCGGCGCCTGCCTGCTCGATGGCCGTGCGCATGAGCGTGTCGATCAGCATTTCTAGGACGATCTCGCCCGAGACGGCCTGCGATACCTTGATCACGGTCGCGAGGTCGAGGTGTTCGACCGGCGCCCCGATCGTGCTCGTCGGAGCGGGCGCTGGCTTTTGCTCCCTGAGGTATGGATACAGCTCGTCGAGTTGCCGCACCTTGCCATCGGCTCCCCAACGCAGGTAGCCGTAGCGGGCGTCCTGCAAATACACACGGGCAATCTTCTCGAAGCCACGCACCGCGTAGAAGCGGGCGGCGAGTTCGTCGGCAAGCGCCTCCTGGTGAACAAAGCCGTTGGCGCGGGCCGAGCGGATGGCCTGTTCGTAGAGGCGCTCGGCATCGACCTCGCGGCCCTCGATGCGAGCGATCTCGGCGCCGACCAGTGCGGCGCGGTTTTCGAAATTCTCAGGACAGTTCGCCGCCCACAGCTGGAGTTGCTTGTGATGCGCAGCGACAGCGCCCAGGTGCTGCTGCCGCTCGCCGGCTGCCGCGGTGTCGCAGGAGGCGGCTCGAGACAGCGCGCCGTAAAAGTGATATTCCGCCGTTTCGAAATATGAGACCGAGGTCCACAATAGCCGTTGTGCACTCGACGAGGCCTCGATGGCTGACGCGTAGTCGCCGGCAAAGAAGCGCGCCTGCAGCTTGCGGACCCAGTACCAGAACTCGACAAACGCCATACCCGGGTTTTCTGAAAAACGGCGCTCGATCCGACGCTCATCAAACTGCTCATCGTCGAAGGAGCCGAATCTCGGCGTCAAGCCGCGCAGCGTCCGGATCAGTCCGAGCTGAGTGGCGATGGTGTCAATGACAAGTCCGAACCGCGCCTTCTGCGCGAACGCGAGGCCATGCTCGGCTTCGCGTTCCGCCTCGGCAAGCGGATCGCCCGCCGCCAGAAGGCACGTGATCAATTGGTCGCCGCAGTAGGCGGCGTAAGTGAGGTCGCCGATCGTGTTTGCCGCCTCGAACGCGCGGCGCAGCAGATCGCGGCCAGCCCGGACATGTCTCGTCCAGGGCACAACGCCATATCCAAAGTCCATATAGATCCTGGCCTGGAAACGCGTCAGTCCGCGTCCTTCGACCAGGTCATAGCCGAGCTGACCGAAGCGATATACGGCGGTCCGATGGTCGCCGAAACGCTCGCCGGCGACCATGGACAGCCATACATAGGCGCTGCACGAAGCGTCGCAGTTGCCGCGCTCGAGGCTGAGATTGACCGCTCGGCAGGCGACCAGGGCAAGCAGGTTCGTATCCGTATAGAATGCAGGTGGCCCGAGCTTGGTCAGAACGTCCATGGTGGCGAGGGATGCCGGGTCGCTCATCAAAGGCAGCTCAATCAGAGCCTCGATCGTGCGGCTCCCGAGCTGCGACCAGATCCGCTCGTATTCGCGTCGCGCTTCCTCGTTCGTCGGATGTGGCGACCAGTCGATGCCCAAATGCCGGAGGTAGTCGAGGCCGACAGCAATGGCGCGGCTCTGATCGAGGATCGTGTACAGATCGACGCGCAAGCACGCGACCGCGGCTCGTTCCACCGTATTGGCGGCACGGGTCGACAGCGCCGCCAGGCGCTGCTCCGCTTCCGACAGCGCGAAGGTGAGGAACTCGCATTCGGCCCGGTGCCGCTCCAGCGCAAAGGTGAGCTCGTGCCGGCGCTCCCACGAGTCTTCCGGCAACAGGGCCGCACCGGCGGTGAGATAGGTGAGCGCCGAGGCGTAGGCAGTAGTGGCCTTGGCGCGCTGGCCCGCGAGCAGGTTAAGCTCGGCCAGTTGCTCACGCTCGTCTCGTGAGGTGATCAAGGCGGCACCGCAGTTGAGCTGATTGACGATTTCGAAGATGGCCTCTTCGCGCTTTTCCGCAGGAGTATGCGCTGCGAGCAGCCTTCCGATGCGGAGGTGCGCCCCGGCGCGCGACCGCTCCGGGATGAGTGAATAGGCGGCCTCCTGGACACGGTCGTGGATGAACTTGTACGAGCCCTCCAAGCGCTCGACCAGTTCCAGATGAACGGCGTCCCAGAGATCCGAACGGACGTCCTCGTTCGATTTCCCAAGAACGATCGAAAGGATCTCGATTTCGGCGACGTTGCCGAGGCAGGCGAGCTGCTGCAACGCCACCTGGGTCTCGGCCGGCAGGCGGGTCAACTTCCCGACCATGAGGTCCACTACATTATCGGTGTACCCCTTGGCGTGGAGGCGATCGAGCTCCCAACGCCAGCGTGCCGCGTCGTGATCGAAGCGGAGGAGCCCCTCCTCGGCGAGCACAGAAATGAACTGAATGGCGAAAAACGGGTTGCCGCCCGTCTTGTCGTGCACCAATCGCGCCAGCGGGGCGGCAGCGGCGGGCATGCAGCTCAGCGTGTCGGCAATCAGCCGTCCGAGGTCCTCTCGGGCGAGCGGCGCAAGATTGATCTCCCCAACCCGCGCTCCCGTCTTGCGGATGGCATCGAGATTCCGCATCAGCGGATGGGCGGAATCGACTTCGTTGTCGCGATAGGCGCCGATCACCATCAACTGCTGTACATCCGGTTGGGTGAACAGGTCGACGAGCATGTCGAGCGTCGCCGCGTCGAGCCATTGCAGATCGTCGAGGAAAAGCGCCAGCGGATGCTCCGGCCGCGCGAACACGCCGATGAACCGCCGGAACACCAGTTTGAAACGCCCGTGCGCGTCGTGTGGAGGGAGTTCGGGGACCGGCGGCTGTTCTCCGATGACAAGGTTCAGTTCGGGGACAAGGTCGATCATGAGTCGTCCATTCGGCCCCAGCGCCTCCAGAAGCGTTTCGCGCCAGCTCGCCAACTCGGCGTCGCTCTTGCTCAGAAGCGGGCGGATTAGGCCCTGGAACGCTTGCGCCAGCGTCGAATAGGGGATGTCGCGCTTGTACTGGTCGAACTTGCCGGACGCGAAGAGTCCGCGCGCCGGCACCAGCGCCTTGTGCAGCTCATTGACGACGGCCGACTTGCCGACGCCGGAATATCCGGAGATCAGCACCAGCTCCGGCCCGCCGCCGGTGACGACGCGGTCAAAGGCGGCGAGCAAAGTCTCGATCTCGCGCCCTCGCCCGTACAGTTTCTCGGGAATCACAAGCCGGTCGGGCGTGTCCCGTTGGCCGAGCGGGAAGGCATCGATACGGCGCCGCGCCTCCCATGCGGCAAGGCAGCGCCGCAGGTCGCGCTCCAGGCCGGCGGCGGTCTGGTAGCGTTCCTCGGGGGTCTTGGCGAGCAGCTTCAGGACGAGGTTGGAGACCGCAACCGGGGCAGTCTTCAGCCGCTCACTTGGCGGCACCGGCTTTTTGGCGATATGGCAGTGGACCCACTCCATGGGATCGGCCGCGCTGAACGGCAGTGAGCCCGTGAGCATCTGGTAGAGCGTGACGCCCAACGCATAGAGGTCGCTGCGCGCATCGATCGAGCGGTTCATGCGTCCGGTCTGTTCGGGCGCCATATAGGCCAGCGTGCCCGCGATCGACTCGGGCGGCGCGGGTGCCTGCCGCTCGCGCGGCAGGCCCGAAGCGATCCCGAAACCGGTGAGCTTGACCGCTCCGGTCGTGCGGTTCACCAGGATATTGGCCGGCTTGATGTCCTTGTGGACGAGGCCGCGCCGGTGGACTTGTGTGAGCGCTGCGGCGACCGCGATGGCGAGGCGCAGAAAGCTCCGCATCTCCATCGGCACCCCGAGCAATCGGTGTAGCGGCTCGCTGCCGGTGTCCTCGAGCACCAGCATGGTCCGGCCGCGGTCGCGGACGAGCTCGAGCGGCCGCACCGCCCACGCGCCATCCAGCTCGTCCTTCAATCCGTATTCGCGAGCAAGCCCTTCGAGGGTGGCAGCTGTCGGATGCTCCACGGCGGGCAGCACAGCCAGCACGGAGACCCGATAACCGTCGACGTGGCTCTCTCCCCTACAGAAGACGCGCTCGCCATCCTCCCACAAAACCTGGAGGTCACGATCTCCACCAGTGCCGAACCAGGATGGATTCATGTTGCGGAATCCGCCGTCAGGTCGTGGCCGCCGTTGGGCTGCGAAGGGTACTCCCGGGGGCGGCGAAACCCGAACCCTACCACTCACGAGGCCGCATGACGATGTCTGTTACTGACAGCTAGTGCCTCCATTTGAAATTTCGCAAGACTCAAATGCCCAAAATCGGAGGGCGTCCCCATGGCGGTGTTACAGCATTTCGGCCGCAAATTTGCTGCACAAGCGTTATCCGAAACACACCTCCGCCGACGGAGGTTTAGAGGGGTGGTGCTTGTGCCCGGCGCGGTGGTTTCGGAGGTCGCGCATCGGATCGGCCTTGGTGCAGTTTGCGACATGGCATTGCTTCACTTCGAGGCGCGCACCCGCCATGGCGCGGGCGGTGTTCTCGAACAGGAGCCTTCGCTGGTCGCGGCTCGTCTTCGAAAGCCCAAGCCAATTCGGCTTTGACCATCACAGGGCCTGCGCCAAATGATGATAAAAGAGACATTTCTGAGTTGAACCGGCGGTCGCTGCGACCCACTGATGCGATTTTGCTGCTTACCTAACATGTTGTGACATGTTGTGCGTTTTGCCGCTGCGCCGTGCCTAACTTACAATAGCTATAACTGTGCGCAGTGAATGCTTGCGTCTCCCCAATCAGGCGGGCGATGCCTGCGAGTCGGGTTTACGTTGAACTCGGCAGTATCGTGCCATCGATGCAGAACACCCTGACTCGCTTCTTATCCGCGCTCGACTTTGGTAGGTAGGATGAAGTGAAATCTTGCGCCGCGCGGAGAGTTGTCGCCAGCCCATAAGCGGCCACTATGCGATTCAACGATGGAGCGGCTGATGGACAATCCCATACCCGTCCCATGAAGCTTCGTGCTGACGAAGGCATTGAAGATCTGGTCCGTCTGCTGGGGCGGCAGGCCCACCCCTGTATCGCTGACGGACACCATAAGATGCTCGTTTTCCGCTCGCTGCGACTGGATGGCGAGCTCGCGCGGCCCTTCCACGTCCTTCATCGCGTCGATGCCATTACTCATGAGGTTCATCATGACCTGCTGCAATTGCACGCGATCTCCCATGACCTGGGGAAGGTCCGCCGCCAGCTCTGTCCGCACTGACACGGAGTGTTGCGCTACCTCGCCGCGTAGGAGGACGATCATCTCTCGAATAACGTCGTTTACGTCCAACAACTCCCGTTGTGTGGCACCCTTCTTGAAGAGCAGGCGGATCCGGTTGATGATTTCTGCCGCACGCGTTGCGTCTTTCACGATTCCCTTCGCAGCCGCGCGCGCCTCTTCGAGATTGGGCGGGTCGCCGGAGAGCCAGCGCATGCAGGCATCGGCGTTGGTGGCAGCGGCGGTAATCGGTTGATTCACCTCGTGCGCGATGGAGGCGGTCAGCGCTCCCATGGTGGTTACCCGGTTGACGCGCGCGAGATCCGCCTGCGCCTGACGCAGAGCTTCCTCGGCGCGCTTCTGCTCGGACAGGGAGGCGATCGACGCGAAGGCCAGAATGACAAACGTAATGCCGGCAACCGCCAGCGCCAGGTTGGTTTGATCGAGATTTGCGTTTACTGGGGCCTCGTGAACCGAACTGTGAGCGGTAAAAATCGCTGCTCGCATCCCCGTGTAGTGCATGCCGGAAATGGCCAGACCCATGACCAACGCCGCAATGAGCTTTTGCCCGAGTTCAGTGGTCTGGAATGCCAGCCATAGTGCCGCCGTCGATGCGCCGATCGCTATGACAACGGAGAGCGAAACGAAGAGGCTGTCGTAGCCGAGCTCTTCGTGCCCCCGCATTGCTGCCATGCCGATGTAATGCATGGCGACGATGCCAAGTCCCATGAAGATGCCGCTGAGAACAACGCTAAGCGGCGATGCGCCCTGGCGACTGATGACGTAGAAGCCGCCGCCGGTTACGACGATCGCCACGACGAGCGACAGGATGGTCAATCCGATGTCGTATGACATCGGTATCGGCATAACGAAGGCGAGCATGCCGATGAAGTGCATCGACCATATTCCGCCTCCCATTGTGATCGCGGCGGCCACCAGCCACGCCTGACGCGCAAGTCCTCGGGCGGCCCCCACGTGCCCGCCGAGATCGAGGGCGGTGTATGACGCGAAGGAGGCGACCAGAATGGACAGAGTGACGAGATACGGATTGTATGTTCCCGTAACGACCATCGGGATCGCCCCAATTTTCGGCCAAACACACCGCCGCACCGGCAAATGCAGCCCGCAACGTCATTGGGGCGCCACTAAAGGCCAATGTCGGCCGACGTTCCCCGATCGACTTGGTTCGCAAGCATCAGGATGCTCCTTTGGCACTTTGCCGGCAAGCTAGCTAGCGCCCAGCGCCGCCCACTTGCTTTTCTCGCCATCTTGGGCGCGAGCCGCGCATATAGTGTAGCTCGGGCCGGTACGGGTCGAACAGATAGGTCCTCAACCGGCGCCACCGCGCCAGCACACTACGCATCGCCGCACCCGTTTTCCTTATAGCGCTCAATTAGTCGAAACACCCACATGAACAACACCTGCGCATGTTCATCGCCAGCCCGCGACGCCTCTTCCACCTGTTCAATGACGCCCGGTGGCGGCATTGTCACTGTGGCGCAGAATTCGGTGTACTGGGATCGAGCGATCTCTTTCTCGAAGAGGTGCAGCTGATCGATTAGCTGCTGATCGAGTACGATCTCGCTTTGAGGCTTCGCCTTGGGAGGCTCAGCACCGAGTGCGGTGTGTGCGCCGATGGAGAGGAGGAGCTGCATCAGGAAGATTGCGCGCCCGATCCTTCCTGCGATGAGGAGGAACCACTTGATGAGACATGAAAATGCACTCATTTCGAACCTCCTTTCGGTGCGCGACTCAGCCACCCATCATAGGTGCCCAGCCAAGAAGCCGAGCAGCGACCTGTTCGGGGACCATAAGTGGCCTCGATGCAGGTTACCGGCGGCTTGACATCAAAAAAGCGGGACCGAGGACGGCACTGCCTTTTCCGCCGTGCCGCCTTCGTGGCGGCCCGGTCGCCGCCTTTTGATCGGTTTGTCGATGGTACTTCATTGAATGCCGATGGCTCCATTCTACGGAGGTTCATCCGCATGAGGTGTTGGTTTGAGCCACTCATACTTCGGTAGGGCGGGGCGACTACCGAGACCCCGCCCTCACGGACCACGATAGAGATGGCGACGCCCAGTCATTCATTGCCGCGGCGAGATCTGCCCGCCAGAGTGCCGTGGCAACGGAACGTGTTAGGCTAGCCTTTGCAACCGAAATGCCGTTGTGTCAGAGCGCAAATCAGGTAAACAGTCGGCCTGCACCTATGCTGCACCTAGGCGTAGGTGCGTACGAGACCTGAGTCGTTGTTTGTGCTGATATTGCACGCGTGTCCCCGTAGCTCAGCTGGATAGAGCAGCGGTTTCCTAAACCGGAGGTCGGAGGTTCGAATCCTCTCGGGGACGCCACTCCTTTCCC
>Ga0210408_10002413_pt1 | contig 18215 bp, 14 predicted proteins | sample IncBWH4MmetaG_FD_155471 | JGI IMG/M metagenome (GOLD analysis project Ga0210408, IMG submission 155471) | Forest soil microbial communities from Barre Woods Harvard Forest LTER site, Petersham, Massachusetts, United States - Inc-BW-H-4-M | ecosystem: Environmental > Terrestrial > Soil >...
AGAAAGGAGAGAAGAAAGAGGACAGAGGACAGAGGACAGAGGACAGAGGACAGAGGACAGAGGACAGAGGACAGAGGACAGAGGACAGAGGACAGAGGACAGAGGACAGAGGACAGAGGACAGAGGACAGATAAGACGGAAACTCTCATCTGTCATCCGTCCTCCGTCGCCCGACTCAGGAACCGCTCCAGCCAGTGGATGTGGTAGTCGCCGTCGATGATGGCCTGCTCGCGCACGAGCGCCCGGAACAGCGGTAGCGTCGTTTCGATCCCCTCAACGACGAGTTCGTCGAGCGCCCGCTTGAGCCGCATCAGGCATTCGGTGCGGCTTTTGCCGTGCACGATGAGCTTGCCGACCAGCGAATCGTAATAGGGCGGGATGGCGTAGCCCTGGTAAACGGCGGAATCGATGCGCACGCCGAGGCCGCCGGGCGGGTGATACTGGTGGATGCGGCCGGGCGACGGCCGGAAGGTACTCGGATTTTCGGCGTTGATGCGGCATTCGATGGCGTGGCCGTGGAACTTCACGTCGCGCTGGGTCATTCCCAACTCGCCCCCCGCCGCCACCCTGATCTGCTCGAGGATGAGGTCGATGTCGGTGATCATTTCGGTCACCGGGTGCTCCACCTGGATGCGGGTGTTCATCTCGATGAAGTAAAACTCGCCGTCTTCGTAGAGGAACTCGACGGTGCCGACGCCGAGATACTTGAGTTCGCGCATGGCGGCGGCGACGCGCTCGCCGATTAAGTCGCGTTCCTCGGCGTTGACCGCGGGCGAGGGCCCTTCCTCCCAGATTTTCTGATGCCGGCGCTGGAGCGAGCAGTCGCGCTCGCCGAGATGGATGGCGCCGCCTTTGCCGTCGCCCAGCACCTGAATCTCGATATGGCGCGGTTCGGAAAGATATTTTTCCAAATAAACGGCGCCGTCCCCGAACGCCGCCTGCGCCTCCGCGCGCGCGGCCGAAAGCGCGCCGGAAAGGTCGTCGCCCGTGCGCACCACCTTCATGCCGCGCCCACCGCCGCCCGCCGCCGCCTTCACCAGCACCGGAAAGCCTATTTCCTCGGCGACTTTGAGCGCCTGCTCCTCGCTTTCGATGGCGGCGTCGGAGCCCGGCACCACCGGCAGCCCAAGCCGCGCCGCTGTGCGCTTCGCCTCGATCTTGTCGCCCATCAGGCGGATGTGCTCGGCGGTGGGGCCGATGAATTGCACGTTGTGCTCGCGCAGGATTTCGGCAAAGCGCGCGTTTTCCGACAAAAATCCGTAGCCCGGATGCACCGCGTCGGCGCCGGTGATCTCGCAGGCGGCGAGCAGCGCCGGGATGTTGAGGTAACTGTCCTTCGCCGGCGGCGGGCCGATGCACACGCTCTCGTCGGCGAGCCGCACGTGCATGGCGTCGGCGTCGGCGGTCGAATGCACCGCGACTACGGGAATGCCCAGTTCCTTGCACGCGCGCAACACCCGGAGCGCGATTTCACCGCGGTTGGCGATGAGGATTTTGTCGAACATGACGTGGGCCCGGCTCACGTCATGGCCGGGCTTGTCCCGGCCATCCACGACTTGTTCGACAAGAAAGACGTGGATGCCCGGCACAAGGCCGGGCATGACGACGGAGCGGTGTTCGACACAGCCTCATTCGACGATCATCAGCGGCTCGCCGTATTCAACCGGCTGACCGTCCTCGAACAGGATCTGCGTCACCGTGCCGGCGCGAGGGGAGGGGATCTGGTTGAGCGTTTTCATCGCCTCGACGATCAGCAAGGTGTCGCCCGCCGCAACCGCGCTGCCGACGTCGACGAAGGGCTTCGCGCCCGGCTCGGGGGCGCGAAACGCGGTGCCGACCATGGGCGAGGGCACGAGGCCAGGGTGCGCCGCGGCATCGATCATGCCGGCGACGACGGAGGGGCCGGCAATCGCCACCGTCGCGGCAGCCGCAACCGCCGCGCGCTCACCCGCAGGCAGAACAGCAACGCCGGCGGCGTGGCGCGCGACGCGCACGCGCTGCCCGTCCTGCTCGACCTCGATCTCCGTCAGGCCCAATTCGTCGAGAAGAGCGGTGAGTTCGCGGATCGCGTCCTGATCGATCGCAATCCTGCGTCCGGGCGTGCGCTGATGCTCGGGCCCGTCCGCCGCCATGTCCGTCAGCCCTTTTGGGCCGCGCCGACCATGGCGGCGAGCCCGCTGATGGCGAGCGTGTAGCCGGTGACGCCGAAGCCGCAAATCACCGCGCGCGCCGCCTTCGAGATGTAGGAATGGTGACGGAATTCCTCGCGCGCGTGGATGTTGGTTATGTGCACCTCGACCACCGGGACACCGGCCGCGAGGATGGCGTCGAGAATGGCAACCGAGGTCGTGGTGTAGCCGGCCGGGTTGAGCACGATGCCTACCGCCTTCTCGCGCGCCTCCTGAATCCAATCGACCAGCGTGCCCTCGTGGTTCGATTGCCGGAACTCGACGCCGAGACCGAAACGCTTGGCCGCCTCGCGGCACAGGCGCTCGACGTCGGCAAGCGTGGTGTGTCCGTATTTCGCCGGCTCGCGCGTCCCCAACATATTGAGATTGGGGCCATTGAGCACGTAGATCGTTTTATCGGCCATGATCAGATGACGGATGACGGATGACAGAGGACGGATGAAGAGTAGAGTAGAAGGTTTTGGCTTGTCTGTCCTCCGTCCTCTGCCTTACTTCCGCGCGGCGTCGACCTTTTCCTTGAGCACGTCGTAGCCTTGCGCGCCGATCACCACGTCGGAGCCGATGATGTAGCTCGGCGTCCCATTGAGCCCGATCGCGTCGGCGACCTTCATGGTCTCCTTGAGCGTCTCGCGCACCTCGTCGCTCGCCATATCCTTTTCCAGGCGCGCCATGTCGAAGCCGGCGTCCTTGGCGGCCGCAAGTGCGCGCGCCTTGTCGGCCGCGCCGTGGCCGCCGAGCAGGCGCTGGTGGAAGTCGAGATACTTCTTGCCGCCGGTCTTGTCCTGCATGCGCGCCGCGACCGCGACCTGCGCGGCCTCGAGCGAACCGGGGCCGAGCACCGGATATTCCTTGAGCACCACTTTCAGGTTCGGGTCGCTCTTGAGCAACGTCAACATGTCGCCGAGCGCCTTTTTGCAGTAGCCGCAGTTGTAATCGAAGAACTCGACCATGGTGACGTCGCCCTTGGGATTGCCGAGCGTCACCTGATGCGTCGAATTGAACAGCACTTCCTTATTTTGTTTGACGCCGGCGACCTGCTTTTCCAGCTCGGCGGCGCTCTGGCGCTTCTCGAATTCGCTCATCGCCTCCTGCAGCACTTCCGGATGGGAGACAAGATATTCCTTGATAATCTTTTCGATCTCGCCGCGCTGGGCGTCGCTGAATCCTTGCGCGCACGCGGGCGCGGCGGCGACGACGGCAAGACAAAGGGCGGCGGCGGTCGAGCGGAGCAAGAGGCGCATCGCGGGTTCCTTATTGTCAGTTCTGGCGCTTGGCGCCGGGTGGCGGCTTATAGGTCACAATGTCGTCGGCGCGAACCCACCCGGGCGAACCGGTGGGAAAACGCGTTTTGGCGCGGGTCGCAAGGTCGCGGGCGGTGCGGTAATCGCCGCTCGCGAAGGCTGCCTGGGCGGCGGCGAGGTCGGCCTCGGCCAGGTCGCCCTTGCGCCCGTAGGCCATGGCGAGCTGGCTGTAGCCATCCGCCATGTCGGGCTCGCGTGTGACCGCCGTGCGCAACAGCGGGATCGCCTCGTCCGCGTCCTTGACCTGGTTGGTGGCGACGAGCGCCTGACCCAGCATGATGCGGATGAGCGTCGCGTTGGGGGCAAGCGCGGCGGCGCGCCGCAGCGGCCCGACCGCCTCCGCCGGATGCCCACCTTCGAGGAGCGCCTGGCCCTTAAGCTCGTGGAAATACGGGTTGTTGGGCTGGCTATAGACGAGGGCGTCGATCTGGCCCAAGGCGGAATGAACATCGCCGTAGCGATAGGCCGAGATCGCCCGGGCATAGCGTGCCGGCAGGCTCGTGTCGCTCGCCGGGTAACGCCGCGCCACGGTGTCGGGCCGCTCGAGGAACCCGGCGAGCTTCGCGCGCATCATGTCATGGCGCGCCTGCAGCTCGGGCGGATCTTTCTTGTCCCAATAGGGGCTGCTCTTGGCGATTTCCGCGAGCGCCTCCATGCGCTCTTTCGGCATCGGATGGGTCTGCAAATAAGGGTCGATGTATTTCGTTTGGAACTCGATCTTGTCGGCGAAGCGCTTGAAGGTCTCGTACATGCCCTTGGGCGATTGTTGGGTCATGGTGAGGAATTTCACCCCGGCCTTGTCCGCCTGCTCTTCCTGGGCGCGGACGTAAGACAGGAGCGTACGTTGAATAATGCTCTGCGGCGCGGTCAGCGCCGCGCCGCCGATGCTGCCGACGCCGGAGTTTGACCCTCCCGCGCGCGAACTTGCGATGGCCGCGCCGACACCGACGAGCAGCGCAATGATCGTGGCGGTCTGCGCGTGGGCGAGTTCCTCGCGCAGGCGCGTCAGATGCCCGCCGGCGATATGGCCGGTCTCATGAGCGAGCACGCCGATGATTTCGTTCGGCGTCTTCGCGTCCATCAGGGCGCCGACATTGACGAAGATGCGCTTGCCGTCGACCACGAAGGCGTTGAAGGCACGATCGTTGATGATGACGACGTGCACGTTCTGCTGGGCGAGCCCGGCGGCGCGCAAGACCGGCGCGGTATATTCGCGCAGCAACTGCTCGATTTCCGAATCGCGGATGAGCGGCAGGTTTGCCTGCGCCTGCGCGCGCAGCGGCACGCCGGCGAGCGCGAGCGCAATCGAGGTGACAATCGCGATGAGTCGCAGCGCTGGCGTCGACCGTCGCAGCCTGTTAACCCTCGCGCTCATGATGTGCGGTTCTCGCAGCATGTCGCGGGCAAACTAGGAAGGCCGCCAACCCCGGTCAATGCAATGGCGATCACGTCTCGAATAGCCTTCCGGCCGGCACGAAACGGGCGGAATACGGCAGCAGCGAGGCTAGTGCCGCGAACCCGAAGTTCGCACTACAATTGCCGCGAGTCCGGTTGCGAACTTCGGGTTCAAAGCGGCACTAGAATCATAGAGTTGCTAGTGTCCTACGATTCCGAAGTTCGCATCGGATCGTGCGGTAAGGGCGGGCGAACTTCGGAATCGGGACACTAGCGCGTGCTTGATACCGCCCGGCGCCTCGTCAAACCGTCCGCGCGCAGCGGTGTGCCGCCGTTCATGGTGATGGACGTGATGGCGGCGGCCGCGCGCATCGAGGCGGCGGGCGGGCGAGTCGTGCATATGGAGGTCGGCCAGCCGGCCGCGCCCGCCCCGCAGCCGGCGATCGCGGCGGCGCGCGCCACGCTCGAGAGCGGCCGCATCGATTACACCGAGGCGCTCGGCATTCCGGCGCTGCGCGCGCGTATCGCGCGCCATTACGCCGAGCGCTATGGCGTCGCGGTCGCGCCCGAGCGGATCGTGGTGACGACCGGCTCCTCGGCCGGCTTCATCCTCGCTTTCTTATCGTTGTTCGAGCCGGGCGGCCGCGTGGCCCTCGCCAATCCCGGCTATCCGCCCTACCGTCATATCCTCACTGCGCTGGGCTGCGAGCCGGTGCTCATCGACACCTCGAGCGCAACCCGCTGGGCGATGACGGTGGAGGCGCTGATCGAGGAACACCGCAAAAAGCCGCTACAGGGCGTGCTCGTCGCAAGTCCCGCCAACCCGACCGGCACCATGATTCGCGGCGAGGCGCTCGCCGCGCTCGTTGCCGCCGCCGAGGCCGAGGGCATCCGGTTCATTTCCGACGAAATATATCACGGCCTCGATTACGCTTTTGCGGCGCAGACCGCCGCGCGGCTTTCCGACAATGCCGTCATCATCAATTCCTTCTCCAAATATTTCTGCATGACCGGCTGGCGCATCGGCTGGATGGTGGTGCCGCCGGATCTGGTGCGTCCGGTCGAACGGCTGCAGCAGAATCTCGCCATTTCCGTGCCGACGCTTTCCCAGGTCGCCGCGCTCGCGGCCTTCGACGGGCGCGACGAGATGGAGGCGGTCAAGCACGGCTATGAGGAGAACCGCCGGATTCTGATCGAAGGCCTGCCCGGCGCCGGCCTCGACAAATTCCTCCCCGTCGACGGCGCGTTCTATCTTTACGCAGACGTGTCGCGTTTCTCCAACGACAGCTTCGATTTCGCCAAGCGCATGCTGGAGCAGGCGGGCGTCGCCGCGACCCCCGGCATCGACTTCGATCCGACGCGGGGCGCGAATTTCATCCGCTTCTGCTACGCCGGCTCCGCCGCCGACATGCGCGAAGCGGTGGAGCGGATCGGCGGGTGGCTCCGTAGGGTGGGCTAAGCGCCGGAGCGAAGCGGAGGCGGCGTGCCCACGCGCCTGTCCGAGCAAACAAACAAACCGCGTGGGCACGGCGTCCTCCCGCCTTCGCGGGAGTTCCGCCTTAGCCCACCCTACGATTCTTGCTCGAACGGATTAACGATGGAAACGTCCAGATCTTGGAAATGCCGGACATTGCGGGTCGCAAGCTCGGCCCGATTGGCAACGGCAATCCCTGCGATCATGGTATCGCGAAAATCGACAGGACGCCCGACACGCTCACGCGCTGCAGCGATAGAGGCCGCGGCGCGGGCCGCGCTCTCATCGAGCGGCAAAATCTGGTTCTGAATATCGATATTGAGGACTTGTTCCAAAGCATCTTCGAGTCGCTGTCGCTGTCGGCCCGCGGCCAGTCTCTCAATTCCATTTCGCAACTCGAAATAAGAGACCGCAGTAAGCCAAAAGGTTTCCGGCGGGTGGCGATTGAGCCAGCGCTCGAGTGCAGGATTGCGCTCGGGGTGCATGAGCGCGGAAACGACATTGGTGTCGAGAATTATCACTTGCGAAACTTAGCCGGACGCACGTAGTAGCCCCGCCATTCCGGAATCTCTTCGGTAAATCCAAGTCCGGCAAAACGATTCGCAATGCGCGTACCCAAGCCTTCGGCCGGCGCGGGGCGCTCGTCGCGCTTAACAGCCTCGCGCAAAATCGCGCGGACTTCCTCCTCCATGCTACGGCCATGCCGCGCGGCGCGTCGTTTCAGGCGCGTCTTCACGCTATCTTCGATGTTGCGCACAACAATTTGGGCCATAAGTGCCTCGTTGATATCATGATATCAGTTCAGCCGGCCGAGCGCAATCGGCGGGTTACGACGCTTCGTGCCTAATCCGCCCTACAAACCTCAGAATTCCACATCCAGCTCTTCCAGGTCGTCGGGCTCGGTCTTGGCGGCGGCGATCCATTCCTGCACCGCCGGCATCTGCAAAATCGTACGGCAGTAGGCGGCGCGGTCGCGATCGAGCTTCACGTCGTAAGTCTCAAACCGCGTGCACACCGGCGCGTACATGGCGTCGGCCATGCCGGGCTTGGCGCCAAACAAATAGGGTCCGCCGTAGGTCTTGAGGCACTCGCGCCAGATCGCGGCGATGCGGTCGACGTCGGCCTGCGCGCCCGCCCACACCTTGAACCCGGGGTAGTGCGCCTTGATGTGCATCGGCAGCGCCGAGCGCAGGTTGGCAAAGCCCGAGTGCATTTCCCCACTCACGGCGCGGCAGTGGGCGCGCGCCGCCAGGTCGGCCGGCAGCAATCCGGCCTCGGGGTAAAGTTCGTGCAGATACTCGGCGATCGCCAACGTGTCCCACACGGTGACGCCGTTGTGGCTCAGGCACGGCACGAGAAACGAAGGGGAGAGCAGCAGCAGTTCGGCGCGGATCGACGGGTCATCGCTGGGGATCGTCTGCTCCTCGAACTCGAGGCCGGCAAGCTTGCAGAGCAGCCAGCCGCGCAACGACCAGGAGCCGTAATTCTTGCTGCCGATGGTGAGTTTCGCCGCGGCCATCTGGTCCCCGCTTTATGGCGGCCGCGCGCGGCGCGCCGGATCAGGCAGCCACGCCGGCCGGTTGCCCCGCAACCGAGCCGTCCTGCCTTCGTCATCCCGGCACCCGATTGTCCCCAGACCGGCGGCGGCGGGCAACAATTTTCTCGCAGTGCAGCATCAAATCCACTAGCCTTTGCGCGCCGGGGTTTTGGGGGACGGCGCGGGAAGCTGCGCCGGCGGCCATGCTTTACGAGGCCTATCAGGCCCATTCCGACGTCATGGGCGTGGTGCGCGTGTTCGCCAGCGCGACGCTCGGCGCGCTCGGCAAGCCGCCGCCGGGGCCGGCGCTCGGGCCGAGCGCGCTGCGCAACCTCACGGCCGCCTACGAGCTGATCGCGCGAGCCGGGCTCACCCACGTGCGCCCGCCGTTCGGCATCGACCGGGTGCCGGTCGGCAACCGCGAGGTGGCGGTCCGCGAGGTCAGCGAGCGCGTCACCCCTTTCGGCACGCTCCTGCATTTCAAGAAGGATATCGCGGCGCCGCAGCCGCGTGTGCTGCTGGTCGCGCCGCTTTCCGGCCACTTCGCGACCTTGCTGCGCAATACCGTGCGCACCATGCTGCCCGAGCACGACGTCTACATCACCGACTGGCATAACGCGCGCGACGTTAATCTGGGTCACGGCCGTTTCGGCTTCGACGAATACATCGAGCACGTGATCGCATTTATCGAGGCGATCGGCCCGGGCGCGCATGTCATCGCCGTGTGTCAGCCGTGCGTCGCGGCGCTCGTGGCCGTCGCGGTCATGGCGCAGGCGGGCAACGCGGCGCAGCCGCGCAGCATGACGCTGATGGCCGGGCCGATCGACGCGCGGGTCAATCCGACCCGGGTCAACGAGCTTGCCACCAGCAAGCCGATCGCATGGTTCGAGCAGAACCTCATCGCCAGCGTGCCGCTGCGTTACGGTGGCGCGCTGCGGCCGGTCTATCCCGGATTCGTGCAGCTTGCCGCCTTCATGAGCATGAATCTCGAGCGGCATCTCAAGGCGCATCGCGATCTTTACGACCATCTCGCCAACGGGGAATATGAAAAGGCGCAGACGACTAAGGCGTTCTACGACGAGTATTTCGCCGTGCTCGATCTCACCGCCGAGTTTTATCTCGAGACGGTCGAGCGCGTGTTCCAGAACCATGAGCTGCCGAAGGGCGAACTTAAGTTCCGCGGCGGAAGCGTCGAGCCGGCGGCGATCCGCCGGACCATGCTGCTCACGGTGGAGGGCGAGAAGGACGATGTCTGCGCGGTCGGCCAGACCGTCGCCGCGCACGACCTGTGCAGCAAACTGCGCCCTTATCTCAAGCGCCACCACATGCAGCCGGGCGTCGGCCACTACGGCGTGTTCAGCGGCAAGCGCTGGGAGAACCAGATCTATCCGCTGGTAAAGAACGTGATCCTGGCAAGCGATTAGGGTTCGGCCTGCCGCGGCCTAACACCCTCACACCGCACTGCAGCACTCATTTATTGCCTCGGTTGGGACACGGAATCGCCCTGCGCCCGTGGCAGGTTTTGCCACGCGGGCATAGGTCGCGGGCAATGACATGCTCCCAGGCGTTCCAATCAGGAAATTCCGTGCGTCGGTTGTGGAGTGAGCAGGACCATGAGCACACAGCGTAGCTCGATCGAGTCACCCGCCGCCCGCGCCGTCGTTGCCGACATGCAAGACCCGCAACTTTTGGCGCTCGACGAGCAGGCGCAGCCCGCTGTCACAACGGCGCCCGCTCCGCCCGACGACGGCGCCGCGTTCGTCCTCGATATGCTCCCGGGCAAGCGGCCGCTTGTGAGATTGAGCGACCAACCGCTGAATTATGAATCGCCGATCGACTACCTGGGCACGCCGATCACGCCCAACGAGGCCTTCTTCGTCCGCTACAATCTCCCCGACGTTCCGCGCGTCGACGCTGACCGATGGACGCTGGCGGTCGGCGGTGCGGGCGCGCGAGGGTATGCCGAACTGGGCCTCGCCGACCTGCGCAAGCTTCCCGCAGCCGAAGTCGTCGCCGTCTGCCAATGCTCGGGCAACGGGCGTCGGCTGTTCCAGCCGCCTGCACCGGGCGTGCAGTGGGGCAGGGGAGCCATAGGGTGCGCGCGCTGGAAGGGGGCGCGTCTCGCCGATGTGCTCGACCTGGTGGGCTTGCGGGACGAGGCGCTCGAAGTCGTGTTCGCCGGTGCCGACAAGGACAGTTGCAACAAGACGCCGGACTTCAGCAAAAGCCTGCCGGTGTGGAAGGCGCGCGAGGATACCACGCTGGTGGCCTACGAGATGAATGGCCGGCCGCTCCCGTACCTGCACGGCTTTCCCGCGCGGCTCGTCGTTCCCGGTTGGACGGCGACCTATTGGGTCAAGCACCTGGCCGCGATCTCGGCCGTGACCGCGCCCTTCGACGGATATTGGATGCGATCGACGTACCGCGTGCCGCTCGGCACGTTCCCGGCGGCCGTGCGCTTCGCCTCGCAGGACAGCGCGGTCGACACAGCGATCACCGAGATGATGGTCAACGCGCTCATCACCGGCCCGCACGAGGGCGCAACGGTGAAGGCGCACGTTCTGTTCGATATCGCCGGAGTCGCATGGGACGGCGGCCATGGCATCAGCGGCGTGGACGTGTCTACCGATGGCGGCAGGACTTGGGCGGCGGCAGCGCTCGGCGAGGCGCAGGGACGTTTTTCGTTCAGGGCCTGGCGCTATCCGACCAGGCTCGAGCGCAAGGGCTCCCATGCGGTGATGGCACGCGCTACCAACCGGATCGGCCAGACCCAGCCGGCGGACGCTATTACCAACCCGTCAGGCTATCATCACAACGCCGTGCAGCGCCTTACCCTCGTTGCCACGTGAGGCGCGCCCGGCCACAGATTCATCCCACCTGAAGCGCCTTCTCGAAGAAGAGGCTCGTTTCGATATCGCGTGCCGGCATCAGCGCGTAGTGGCCAAAGGGGCCGCAGCTGATAAAACCGGCGCGGCGATAAAGGCCGACCGCCTCCGCCTGATAGTGGCCCGTTTCCAGTCGCAGCGTCGTTTTCCCCGATGCCCGCGCTTCGTCCTCGAGCCGGCGCAGCACCGCCTTGGCGACGCCGCGCCCACGCGCCTGCGGCCGCGTATACATGCGTTTGACTTCCGCATAACCCTCAAACAGGGCGATGCCGCCGCACGCGACGGCGGCGTCGTCGAGCCGCGCCACGAAGAAGCGCACGTGCGGCTCGAACAATTGCGAGATCGCCAGGCCGTGACGCTGATGCGGTTCGTAGGCGGCGTTGAGCACGTCATCGAGTTCGCCGATGAGCTCACGCAGCTCCGGCGTGGGAGCGGTGACTTGTTCGATGGTGATATTCATTATTGTATCCATACTACGCGAACGCGTGCCGTAGGGTGGGCTAAGGGCCGAAGGCCCGTGCCCACCGCCAATTTTGTGACCAACAAACATCCGCGTGGGCACGGCGTCGCTTCGCTCCGCCTTAGCCCACCCTACGGATTACCCTTACCGCAGCGCGGCGGCGATGTTGCCGCCGTCGACGGTCGTCACGTCGCCGGTGGTTTTCAGTTCGAGCGCCTGGTGCAGGAACGCCTGCGCCACGTCGTCGGCGGTGACTTCGCGGCCGAGCAGGTTGCCGGCCATGTAGTCGTGCTCGCTTAAGCCCCGCGCCCTGGCGCGCTGGGTGATGAATTCCGGCGTGAGCAGGCCGGAGCGGATGCGGTCGGCGTTGACGGCGTTGGCGCGGATGCCCTCGGCGCCATAGTCGAGCGCGTATTGGCGCACCAGGAACAAGGTGGCGGCCTTGGGCAGGCCGTAGGGGCCGAAGTTCGCGCCCGGATTGACCGCCTGTTTGGACACGTTGAACAGGAGCGCACCGCCCGTGCCTTGGGCGAGCATCACGCGCACCGCGTTCTGCGCGACGCGCTGGTGGGCGAAGAAATTGATCTCGAAACTTTGCCGCAGCACCGCCTCGTCGACCTCGCCGATACGGCCCTGCCAGGCCGCGCCGGCGTTGGAAACGACGATGTCGATCCCGCCGAAAGTCGCGACCACCTGGTCGAACGCGGCGCGGGTCGCGGCCGCGTCAGTCACGTCGCAAGGCACCGCGAGGGCTGCGCCACCGATCTCGCGGGCCCGGTCGCGCGCCGCCGCGCCGTCGATGTCGAGCAACGCGACCTCGGCGCCGGCCGCCGCAAACGCGCGGGCGGTCGCGCCGCCGATGGCGCCCCCCGCGCCGGTGATGAGCACGATCTGGCCGGCGAGCGGTTTCTCCGGCTCCTTGCCGAGTTTTGCCTGTTCGAGCGACCAGTATTCGACGTCGAACATGTCGGCTTCGGAAATCGACTCGAACCGGCCGATCGCCTCGGCGTCGGTGATGGTCTCGACCGCCGCCTCCGCGAGGTCGGCGGCAACCCGCGCGTCATTCTTGCTCCGCCCGAGGCCGATGAGCCCGAGCCCGGGCACCAGCACGACGCGCGGCAGCGGATCGAGCATGCGCTTCGTGCCGTCGCAGCGAGCGTTGTTGCGCGCGAAGTAATCGCGGTAACGATCAGTGAAAATCCGAGCGGCCTCGCTCGCCGCCGCCTTGAATGCGTCGAGCCTGCCGTCCTCGGGCGCCGGCAGCACGAGCGGCGAGTTTTTGGTCCGGATCGTGTGATCGGGCGTCACGACGCCGGCTTGGCTGTAGCGCGCAACCTCGGCGCCGTTGACGAAATCGAGAACGGCGGGGCTCGCGCGACGTTCGAGCACGAGACGCCGCCACGCGCCCTCGACCTTCGCGTCCTTGAGGCTGCAGGCGCCGCGCACGATCGGCGCCACCTCGGCATAAGACGCGCTGCGCTGGGGCAGGCGGATCGGCGCGAACACCGTTTTGCGGCCGCGTTTGAGCCGCGCCTCGGCAAGGCTCACCATCTCGATCATGCCCTCATAGGCTTCGCGCGCGCTTTCGCCGAAGGTGAAAATGCCGTGCTTGATGAGAATGAGCCCCTCGACCGCGGGCGCGGTGTCGTAAACCTCGGCGGATTTTTTCGCCAAGGCGAAGCCGGGCATCAGGTAGGGGACGACGCCGAGCCGGCCGTCGTAGACTTCCGCGGCGAGCTCCGGCCCGTTTGCTTGATCGACCAGGCTGAGCACCGCGGTCGAATGGGTGTGATCGACGAACTTCGCCGGCACGAATGCGTGCAACAGGGTCTCGACCGAAGGATTGGGCGCCATCGGGTCGATCAGATTGGCGCGCTGGATGCGCACCATCTCTTCGTCGGTCAGCGCAGAAAGGCTGCGCAGTTTGCGCAGCGGGAGAAGCCGCACCGCGGGCAGGCCGGCGGGCTCGATATGGCCCATGTCCCACCCGCTGCCCTTGACGCACAGCACCTCGGCCTCCTCGCCGAGGAGATCGCGTGTGCGCGTCTTGACCGAAGTGTTGCCGCCGCCGTGCAGGACGAGCTGCGGATTTTGTCCGAGCAGTCGGGTGGTGTAGACGCGCAGCGCGAGGTCTTCCCCGACGTTTCCCTGCGCGTAGCTCGCAACGAGCGCCCGGGCGTCGGCGTCGACCCAGGCGCTTTTCATGCGGGTTTACCCCTTGCCGCCGGCAAAACGGCGCGACCACCAGCCGCTGCGGCGCGGCTGATTCGGGGCGTCGGCCTCGGGAGCTGACGTCTCGGCCGCCGGCTCCGGTGTCGCGTTCGACGCGGCGGGCTCGGGCGCGGGTGGTGGCGCCGCCGGCGCCACGGGCTCAGCCGGCCGATCGCCGCCGAATAAGAACGGCGCCGGTTCGCGCACGGTCGAGCGCCGGCGCGGCGGCTCGGGCTCGGCCGCGGGTGGCGGTTCGGCTTGGGCCGCAGGTGGCTCAGGCGGCGCCGGTGGCGCGTCCGGCTCGGCCGGCGGCGGAGTTTCGGCGCGCTCCGGCGGCGATTGGGGCGAGGCTGGGGGGTAGTCGCTCGCCGGCGGCTCCGCGTAGTCGGAATGCCTCGCGGCCGGTGGCCGGTCGAAGTCGGCGACCGCGCTGTCGAGTTCCGGCTCGAACGAAGGCGTCGCCTCGAACGGCTCGCCCTCGCGGAACGGCTCACCGTCGCGGCCGCGCCGCCGGCGTCCTCCGCGGCGGCCGCGCCGCCGCCGTCGGTGTTCGCTGTCGCCATAGGCTTCGCTCGGTCTTTCGCGCGGATAGCCAAGGTTTTCTTCGCCGCCGCGTTCTTCGGGCTGGCCCGCGAAGGCGCCATGCTCCGGCCGCGGACCCGCCTCGTAGGGCTGCTCGCCACCCTGGGGCCGTCCGCCGCCGCCGCGCCGCCGTCGGCGGCGCCGCCGCCGACTCCCGTCGCCGTCGCCGTGCTCGGCGGGGCGCGGCTCGCCCTGCATCACGTCGGGCCGGGGCTCGAACTCGGCGTTCGCACCCTCCGGCTCGGCCTCCTCCTCATCCTCGAGTTCCGCTTCCTCGGGCTCTTCCCCGGTTTCCTCCTCCTCATGCTCCTCGTGCGCGGGCAACACGGTCGTCGGCTGGATCGCAATCGCGCGCGCGGCTTCCAGCGTGTGCACCTGCTCGCCTTTGTCGATGACGAAGGACTGCTGGCCGGCAATCGTGTCGTCGGCGTTGATCGTGATGGCCACGCGGAAGCGCTGCTCGAGGTCGCGCAGGTGCGCGCGCTTGTGATTGAGCACGTAGATCGCGACTTCGCTGCGGGTGCGCACGACCAGATTGTGGGTCGCGCCCTTGATCAGCGTTTCCTCGAGCGAACGCAGCAATTGCAGCGCCACCGAGGAGACCGAGCGCATGTGGCCGGTGCCGCCGCAGACCGGGCATTTCTCGGTCGAGCTTTCCAGCACGCCGGTGCGGATGCGCTGGCGCGACATTTCCAACAGGCCGAAGTGCGAGATGCGGCCGACCTGAATGCGCGCGCGGTCGTGCTTGAGGCACTCCTTGAGCCGGCGCTCCACCGCGCGGTTGTTGCGCTTCTCGTCCATGTCGATGAAGTCGATGACGATCAGCCCGGCGAGGTCGCGTAGCCGCAGCTGCCGCGCGATTTCCTCGGCCGCCTCGAGGTTGGTCTTGAGCGCGGTGTCCTCGATGTGGTGCTCGCGGGTGGCGCGGCCGGAGTTCACGTCGATCGAGACGAGCGCCTCGGTCTGGTTGAGCACCACGTAGCCGCCCGAGCGCAGCTGCACGATCGGCGAGAACATGGCGTCGAGCTGGCTCTCGATGCCATAGCGGGTGAAAACCGGCTGGGTGTCGCGATAGGGCTTCACGTTCTTCGCATGGCTCGGCATGAGCATGCGCATGAAATCTTTCGCCTCGCGGTGCGCTTCCTCCCCCGCGACCACCACCTCATCGATGTCTTTGTTGTAGAGGTCGCGGATCGAGCGCTTGATCAGCGAGCCTTCCTCATAGACGAGCGTCGGCGCGGTCGATTTGAGCGTGAGATCGCGCACGGTCTCCCACAGGCGGATCAGATATTCGAAGTCGCGCTTGATCTCGGCCTTGGTGCGGTTGGCGCCGGCGGTGCGCAGGATCACGCCCATGCCGTCCGGCACCTCCAGTTCCTGGGCGAGCGATTTGAGGCGCTTGCGGTCCTGGGCATTGGTGATCTTGCGGCTGATGCCGCCCCCGCGCGCGGTGTTGGGCATGAGCACGGAGTAGCGGCCGGCGAGCGAGAGGTAGGTCGTGAGCGCCGCGCCCTTGGTGCCGCGCTCCTCCTTGACCACCTGCACCAGCATGATCTGCCGGCGCTTGATCACTTCTTGAATCTTGTACTGCCGGCGCAGCCGCGGCATGCGCTCGGGCACTTCTTCCATGGCGTCGCCGCCGCCGACCGATTCGACGACTTCTTCCTCTTCGCCGTCGATGTCCTCGACGCGGGCCGCGGCTTCGCCGTTGCCCTCGGGCGTGTTTTCGACCACGCCCTCGACGGGCTCGTTTGCTCCCGCTTCGGCCGGCTCGTCCGCCTCGGCTTGAGCTGGCGCGACCGGCGGGTGTGGCTCGTCGAAAGCCACGGGTTCTTCGGCTGGCGCGGGCGCGTCGGCTTCGTGCGATTCACCTTCCTCCGCCGCGGGCGCGCCGACGGCGTCGCTTGCTTCCGCTGGCGCCTCCGGGGCGAGCCACGGCTCGCTTGCGGTCGGCTCCTCGTCGTGCGGCAGGGGGACCGCATCCTGCTCTTGCGTGACCGGCGCCTCGCCCGCCTCGTCGGCGACCGGCTCGACCGGCGCGTGGCGCGTTTCGTCGTGGCGGCGCGCGGCGCGCGGCTCGTAGCGGCGGCCGGCGCGGCGTTCGACTTCGTCCTCGGCGGCGCGATGCGCGCGCTCCTCCTCGGCGATCAATGCCTGCCGGTCGGCGACCGGTATCTGATAATAGTCGGGATGGATTTCGCTGAAGGCCAGGAAGCCGTGGCGATTACCGCCGTAGTCGACGAACGCCGCTTGCAGCGACGGTTCGACCCGGGTCACCTTGGCTAGATAGATATTGCCTCTCAGCTGGCGGCGATTTGCCGACTCGAAGTCGAACTCCTCAACGCGATTTCCGCGCACGACCACGACCCGGGTTTCCTCCGGGTGGGTCGCGTCGATGAGCATTTTGTTGGCCATTGACTACTCTTCCTGCGGCGCGGCCGCGCGCGGGACCCTGGCGCGGGCAAAGCCGCGCAGAGCAGCGCCTCGCGGCGCGCGCCGAAACGATGGACGGGGTGGGTTGGATGATCGGGGGCCGAACCGGGCAACACGGCGAGGGTCGGACCCGCACGGCGCGGCGCTTCTTCTGCGCGTCTGCGATGCGGATGATAACTCTCGTGCGGTTGGCCCATGGCCTTTGACCTGTGACGGACGGCAAGCGTGCCGCCGCGATTCGCTTCATGCTGATGGCCATGACGCCTGATCGCGCCCCGCGCGCCGAAAACAAGTCGGTCGCGCGCCTTCCGGTCGTCCTTCCAGGGGCACCAGTTGTTTCGGTCTCCCGCCAGCGCAAGCGCCCGGCGAGTGGCCGAAGGCCGCCCGCGTCCCGCTCTCCCAAATATGTCCTGTTTGCGAGCGAGGTTTTGGCGGGCCGGATGCCCGAACGCGGCAAATCCGGATACTGAACCGTCAGCGCGACCTTCTTTAAGGCCCTGAACCAACCTTGGCAAGCCGGCGTTCTCCCGTGCGCGGATACCGCGCCACATGGCGGCCCAGATCGACCCGTGAAAACCTCTTAAATGGCGATTAACCACGCCCGCCTATTGGAGTAATAAGAAGAAAGACGTGAGGAATCGGTGAGTTTTCGCGCACATAAGTGCTTGCTCGCCGCGTTCTGCGGGGCCTTCTTCGTTGCCGGCAGCTTGCCGGCGGCGGCCCTCGACCGCGCCGCCGTGCGCACTTCGGAAGATTACCCCGTCGTCAGCGAAGCGCGACTCATGGGCGACGAGACGCGCACCCGATTCGTCGCCGACCTTACCCGCAGCATCGACCTTGCCGCTTTCACCCTGGCCGATCCGTACCGGGTCGTCATCGACGTGCCGCAACTCGTGTTCCGTCTGCCCGCGAAGGCGGGCGAGAGCGGCCGCGGGCTCGTCAAGGCGTTCCGCTTCGGCCTGGTGATGCAAGGCGGCTCGCGCATCGTCATCGACGTGACCGGCCCGGTTCGTGTCGACAAGGCCTTCGTGCTCGATTCCGTCGAGGGCCAACCGGCGCGGCTCGTGGTCGACCTCGTCGCGGTCGACCGCGACAGCTTCCTTCGCAACCTCGCAATCGAAAACCAGGCGCGACGCGCCTCGACGGCGGCGCCGCGCGCGGAGCGGGAGCCGGCGGCGAAGAACACCGACCCGCGGCCGCTGGTGGTGCTCGATCCCGGCCACGGCGGCCTCGACAGCGGCACGATCGCGCCGTCGACCGGCGACAACGAAAAAACCATCGTGCTCGATTTCGCCCTCAAGCTGCGCGACAAGCTGGAGAAGACCGGCAAATACCGCGTGGCGATGACGCGCAGCGACGATCATTTCGTCCCGCTCGCCGATCGCGTGCGGTTCGCGCGCACCAACCAGGCGGCCCTCCTGATATCGATCCACGCCGATGCGCTCGCCCACCGCGACACAAAGGGGCACGGCGCGACGGTCTACACGCTTTCGGAAAATGCTTCCGATGCCGAGGCGGCGCGGCTCGCCGACGCCGAGAACCGCGCCGACCTGATCGCCGGCGTCGATCTGAGCGCCGAGCCCGACGACGTGACCGACATTCTCATCGATCTGGCGCAGCGGGAAACCAAGGCCTTTTCAATGCACTTCGCCCGCGGGCTGGTTTCCGAGTTCAAGACGTCGGCGCGCCTGAACGAGCGCCCGCTCAAAGCCGCCGGCTTTCGCGTGCTCACCGCCCCGGACGTACCC
>Ga0210408_10002416_pt1 | contig 18206 bp, 21 predicted proteins | sample IncBWH4MmetaG_FD_155471 | JGI IMG/M metagenome (GOLD analysis project Ga0210408, IMG submission 155471) | Forest soil microbial communities from Barre Woods Harvard Forest LTER site, Petersham, Massachusetts, United States - Inc-BW-H-4-M | ecosystem: Environmental > Terrestrial > Soil >...
TCTGCCCCGATTGTGCCAAGTCGATCTCGGCGTGAAGGCTCTTCGCGGCTATCGTTTGAGCGGTTTTCCTCAACAATATCTTCTTTGCGATAACCGATAGCGTCCACACACGGAAAGCTTATTCACATCGAGCCAACCCCCTGGTTACGAATCGCGCGCACATCCAAATATTCCGCTTCGATTCTCGTGCGGCCATTGGTTGCAGTATTGTGCTCCGCCCACAACGACTCCAGTCGGGCAGCCAACTCCGATTGACCCTTGGTGTCGAGTCTTGAGAACGTTGCCACGGTGGGCCCGAAATATTGCCGGAAGAACTCCACCACTTCCTTTGGGCTGAAGGGATAGTCAAAGACAGCCTTCTGCCGCGTCAACGTCAGCTTCGAAACTCTTTTGGCAAACCGCTCCCGAACCACCCGTTCATCGCCCCAAGGCGCCGGAAGCCCTGGCGGAGGCGGCACCTTTTGGGCTGTCAGTTGAAAGGATTTTCCGACGAATCCATCAGGAGTCCAGTTGGCCATGGCTATCAATCCTCCCGGCTTGCAAACACGTATCAACTCCGCTGCGACTCGCTCGGGTCGGGGTGCGAACATGGCTCCAAACATAGTCAACACGAGATCAAATTGACCATCGTCGAATGGTAGGGCTTCAGCGTCTCCCTCGCGAAATCGTATCTGTAAATGTTCTGCAGCTGCGCGCTTGGTTGCCTGCTCCAGCAGATTGGAGGCGATATCTACCCCCGTCACGAGGCCACCTGCGCGTGCGGCGGGGATCGCCGTGTTTCCCGTCCCACAGGCAACATCGAGAACCCGAGCGCCGGATGCAAGGGCAGCGCGCGCGACAAACTCCTCGGCTGCTTTGACAGTGAAGTTCGCGATCTGGCCGAAGTCACCAGCCATCCAGCTTGCCTTCATATTCGATTTCAGTTGAGCAAAATCGGAGGATTCAGCTTGCATGCCACTCCTCAATATGGATCACTAAATTATCCCACGGCTCATATGGTTATCATCATGGGAGAACACCGTCACACTGACCGGAGGGCAGCTTCGCCAACTCATTTTTTCGCATTATCGGCAAATCACCGGACCCTAGCACGGACAATGATGGTTATGAGATACAACGCCGATATTGCGGCACGTGAGTTTTCCGAAGTCAATGGGTGTGCTCTATCTTGCAGTGCTGATTGGTCGATTGTGGGCGCTTCCCGACATCTTTCACCGGCCATGCATCAGGTAGATCTCACGATGGTGGATATCTCGAAGGACGCGTGGTTTGATCTGGATCTCAACAACTATCAAAACCAAATGGTGGACGGCTACACGCACATCACGCCCGAGGCCGGCTTACTAATCTTTATGCCCGATCTGGATATCCTTCCGAAAACCGGCCAAAATCGCAACGTCAGCATGAGTGGCTAGAGCACCGCGACCTTCCTCCCCACGAGAGATCTTTCCCAAGTAGAGTCTGGCGAGCAAACGCTTCACTTGTTGCGTTTCCAAAGCCGTGACTCGTGGCCGAGTGAAGAAAACCTGGGTCCGTCAGTGCCGGTGCTCTGCGACACGTGAGCGGGAGCATCTTCCACGCTCGCGACTGGCTGGGGTTGTTCTTCAACAAGCAATGGAACGACAAGTTTCAGTGCTTCGATTTCGTTTTGCACACGGGCGCAATCCTCTTCTTTTTGCCGCAGAACCTCATAGATGTTCCTCATTCTCCCTCCTGTCAGTCTTGCAGAGCACTTACCCTTCCATTTTGCTAAGTCGCTTGGGTGCAATTCTCCCCGATGAGGGCGGCGTGTAATTTTGTCTGGTTTTGCACCGGTTCGCATGTGTGGTACGGAGGATACCGGAGGTAGATCGCTGGAACCGATGCTGCGACCGGCAGTCGATGCCCCGCTACCAAAAGATGAGATATCCTAGATGCTATGGATCACCTTGAGGTTCTTCGGGAAAAGATAGGGCGTCTCCGTGATGAGATCGCTGACATTCAAAGGTCGAACGAACAATATCGGGCTGGAAATGGTAATGGAACAGAGGCCCGGCTCGGTCAGGAGCAGAGGCAGGAACGGCTGCAAGCAATTCAGCAAGAACTTGCCCAGCTCGCAGGCTTGGGTCGCAAGGTTCTTTCGGTCGAAGAGATGAAAGACAAGCACCGCTCTCGACTGCACGTCGCAAAAAAGGTTTCGTAGACCGTTAGCGTTCCGCTCGGAGAGCGAGCCTGGCCCAACGATCTTTAGTTTGGCCCAGCACCGTTCTTCACCGAGTGGGCTCTCAATCTGGCGGCGCAGCAACATCTCACATCTCGCGGTGGCGGTTGAAACCTGTGTGGTCGGCTCGCCTTTTTACCAAAATTGGACTGACGCACGATGATCCAGATTTTTGTCGCTTTTCAGCATTGCTGATACGACTCGGCTGCGACATCCGCTTCGAGATCCCTTCGCCGGCAGCGGTGGTGGCTACACGTTCACCCCTTGCGACTCCAACATCTGCGCGAACCGGACGAATTAAACCATCGAACTCGAGGGTTTAGGCCCAACAGCTATCTGGATCGTTGTGGCAATCGATGCACTCGCTTCCTCCCGCCGTCAGGGACACCGCAGTTGCGACGACTGGACATGGTCACATTCGCCCAAGCGAAAGCTCCCCAGGTTTGGTCGACAATCACTCAGATACGGTGAACGCCGTAGGACGACAGGCCAAGAGACACTTCATTAAGGTCGTTCGCACAACCACAGTCGATCATTTCTCATCGAATGCTGCGATTTGCTGAATTGACTCCTGTAGGAGGAGATATGAAATTGAAGATAAGCGCGCTGTTGTTGGGTTTAATGCTCTTTGCGTTCGGAGCCAGTTGGACATTTGCGCAAGACAGCAGTGATACGAAATCGAAGTCCGATACCCGTACGATCACCGGTTGCCTGTCGAAGGGCGATAACTCTGATAGCTCAAACGAATTTCTCTTGACGGCGAATGACGGAAGCACATGGGAAGTTCGCAGCGATGCGGTGTCGCTCGCCGACCACGTAGGACATTTGGTGTGGCCAGAGGCGTCGTCAAAAACGCGACCGCGCATAACCTCAAGGAAGACGCGAAGGATGCTGCCGCCGATGCTCATATGAAGAAGGACAGCTCCGAGCATGGCCATATGACGATCACGGGCCTAAAGATGGTCAGCAAGTCGTGCCAAAAATAGCAACGCCCAACTAGATTCAAGAGGCTTCAGAAGGACATTCTGGAGCCTCTTGCCCTTCGGTAAACATCCAACCTCGACGCTTGGGGCCCCACATTTAAAACGCTTGAACAGATCAATTCAACTTGGATCACCGTCCTCCTTAGCTTCGATTATCGTGAGTTGCCGCGGGCAGGATTTTGGTTTTTTGCAGCCGACGCCCAAAGTCCCTTGCAAGTGTCTTCCCATTAAGCCAGACATTTCTGACTATCGGCATTCAGCTAAGCATGTCCCACTTCGTAACATGGGAGCACAAGAGGTCTGAGTCGATGTCGTTCTTAGCTGGTCACAAGATCCGATCATCCCCCGACGCGCTACGAAGTGGCCGGGGGTTGGACATTTTTCTCATTGCGACCGCATATTTGTATGAATGCGCTAGACTGCGATGTTTCTATGCCGAGAAAGCCGGTTATGACAAGATGACCACAATCCTCAAGACTACCCTGAAGGATGCCGGGGCATTTCCGGACGTGCGGATTTCGGCAAGGGCAGTCCCGCGATCAGAAGGGCGATGACGACGTCGCCGAAACGTTTCTGGGCTGCGCCGCGTTTTCTCAGTGGCCCACACAAAGGCAGATCGCCTGACGGACATCGTACGGAAGCTGGAAGAACCACCCGATATTCGGACTCTGACCGCGCTGCGTACCGGGTAATTGCTGGAAAACGAAGCCGTTTAACCGCGAGGGAAGGATAGTGAAGAGCTACAGGATCGCTGTAATCGAGGGAGACGGAATCGGGCGCGAAGTCGTGCCCGAAGGCATTCGTGTGCTTGAGGCTGCGGCGCGACGATTCGACCTGTCGTTTTCGTGGCAGCACTTCGACTGGAGCTGCGAGAGCTATTTGAAGACAGGCCGCATGATGCCACAGGACGGCCTTGAGCAACTGCGCCCGTTTGATGCCATTTATCTGGGAGCAGTCGGATATCCCAGCGTGCCCGATCATGTTTCGCTGTGGGGATTGCTGATTCCCATCCGCCGCGGGTTTCGGGAGTATGTCAACCTGCGCCCAGCCCGGCTTCTGGAAGGAATCGCAAGTCCGCTTCAGGGACGTAAGGCCGGGGAAATTGACTTCGTGGTAGTCCGAGAGAACAGCGAAGGCGAATATTCCGAAGTCGGCGGCCGGCTGAATCGCAATACCGGTGCCGACATAGCAATCCAGGAGACGATTTTCACGCGATCGGCTTGTGACCGAATCATTACTTACGCATTCGAGTTGGCCCGCACTCGGAAGAAGCATGTCACGTCCGCAACCAAGTCGAACGGTATCGTCTACACGATGCCCTTCTGGGATGAGCGTTTCGCGGCGATTGCCAAGAAGTATCCGGACGTGAAAGCGGACCAGTTCCATATCGACATTCTGACCGCACATTTTGTGGCGCACCCAGACTGGTTCGACGTCGTGGTCGGATCGAATTTGTTCGGCGACATTCTCTCTGACCTGGGAGCTGCGGTCGTGGGCTCAATGGGGCTTGCTCCTTCTGCGAACTTAAATCCCGAACGGGAATATCCTTCGTTGTTTGAGCCGGTGCATGGATCGGCGCCCGACATTGCCGGAAAAGGGATCGCGAACCCGGTTGCGCAAATCTGGTCGGGGGCAATGATGCTGGAACACCTTGGGGAGAAGCCAGCGGCTGATGCCGTGGAGCAAGCGATCTTCAAGGTCTTGGCCAACTCCGACGTGCGGACGCGCGACATCGGCGGAAGAGCCAGTACGCGCAATTTAGGAGAAGTGATCGCCGCAGAAGTTTCAACCTCCGCAGTCGCACAAACGCGGTAGAGCGGCATCGGCACAAGGTCACAGCACCGCGATTAGTTGAGTTTGAAGGGGTGAAAGGTCTCACGCAGGGGTCGGGGGGCGGAACGCCGATGAAGGAAAGTTCAGTAAACCATAGAAAAGAATGGCTCCTCAGGTAGGACTCGAACCTACAACCCTCCGGTTAACAGCCGGATGCTCTGCCATTGAGCTACTGAGGAGTGTTGTTGAACTCTTGGAACCGCGTGGTCGAACAGTCTTTATTCTACCAAAGCCCTCTTGCCTCCGAAAGCTGTTCTTCAATCGATCGTAACGGCTTCCGCCGAAACAACCCCCCAACGATTTCCAGTGCCCGATTCCCTGTAAGAGACTTACGGCATCGTTTGAATGTGCATATCGGTTCGGATTTGGAATGAACCTAGGCGTTGGAGGCTTTCACGCCGAATATCGATTCGAATACTGAACGCCAAAGAATTTCGGGACGAACGAGGGCTCAGAACCTAGCTCTCTCTTCCACTTTAATCCCCATCCTCTTCGATTTCCGCCTCTTTTAATATTTTCAATGTTTCACTTTGATCCTCTTTGGCCCAAACTTGATGACGACGTCCGTTTTGCGCGCACGAAATAAGCCTGCTTTTCCGCACGCCATGGATCTTCAAACCGATCTTCCCCAGAATCAGTCGTTTAGGTGGAATAGCCGCGGATCTGTCTACTTTTGAGGGTTTGACCAAGCCTGCCCGACGTGCTATAAAACTTCGTTTTGCGTGATGGGCTGTCAAGGATCGGTCTATTCCCTCTAAGGCTCGACCTGACGCAAGATTTTAATCCGACGCGGCCAAGCTTCAGCACTCCTTATTTTCATGCCTTGTAGTGGAAGCGTGTTCGGAACAACGATAATGCGCTTCTCCCGGCGCCGATCCGAAGGCGCGGGCGATGTGTCACGTCTATGCTCGGTGCTTTAGACTTGCGTGCTTGGTGGTTTAAGCACGTATTGATCCCGTAACGCTCTCATACCCGGAGGACTTCCTCTATGCGCACCTGGATCGCGACTGCTGCGTTCGTGGGATGCCGAATTCGTAGAACCGCTTCCTCGATTCTCACCCTTATTCTCGTCACAGCTTGCGCAGCTGCTGCGCAACCGTCGGAAAATGCCAGCGGCGAAGCAAGCCTGAAATTACCTGACCTCTCGCAAGTCAGTTTTCTGGGTGGCATCGATGGCCACAAACTGCTTTTGATTGGTCTGTTGTTCTGCGTCCTCGGACTTCTATTCGGACTCGTCATCTTTACAAAGCTCAAGAACCTTCCCGTCCACCGGGCCATGCTCGAGATTTCTGAGTTAATTTACGAAACTTGCAAGACCTATTTGGTCACTCAAGGCAAATTCATCCTTGTGCTGTGGGCTTTTATCGCGGTGATTATTGCCGTGTATTTCGGATGGCTCGCGCCGGTGCCGGGGCAATCGATTGCCCTGACCTTGCCGATCATTCTCATGTTCAGTCTGGTTGGGATCGCCGGTAGCTACGGCGTCGCGTGGTTTGGGATCCGGGTAAACACATTTGCAAACTCGCGAACTGCGTTTGCCGGCCTGAAAGGAAAGCCCTATCCCATCTACCAGATTCCACTCGAGGCCGGGATGAGCATCGGCATGATGCTGATCAGCGTCGAATTGCTGATCATGCTCTTTATCCTGCTTTTTGTTCCCGGTGATTACGCAGGTCCCTGTTTCATCGGATTTGCGATCGGCGAGTCGCTGGGCGCGGCTGCTCTTCGCATTGCCGGTGGCATTTTCACGAAGATCGCCGACATCGGTTCTGACTTGATGAAGATCGTCTTCAAGATCAAGGAAGATGACGCTCGCAATCCCGGAGTCATCGCCGACTGTACCGGCGACAACGCGGGCGACTCTGTGGGGCCCTCCGCCGACGGGTTTGAGACGTATGGCGTGACCGGCGTGGCGCTGATCACATTCATCCTGCTGGCGGTCAAGAGTCCGGTGGTACAGGTTCAGTTGCTGGTTTGGATCTTCGTCATGCGCATCATGATGCTCATAGCGAGCGCGGCTGCTTATTTCATCAACGCAGCCATCGCGAAGGCCCGCTTCGGCAATGTTGATCGCATGAACTTTGAAGCCCCCTTGACTTCGCTCGTTTGGATCACGTCAGTGGTGTCGATCGCGCTTACGTACGTCGTCTCATTTCTGATTGTCCCCGATCTCGGGGGAGATACGACCCTGTGGTGGAAGCTGGCGTCGATCATCTCGTGCGGAACGCTGGCTGGTGCAGTCATTCCGGAGTTGGTGAAGGTCTTCACCTCCACGGAATCGCGGCACGTTCGCGAGGTCGTCACGGCCGCAGAACAGGGCGGGGCTTCCCTGGGCATTCTCGCCGGCTTCGTTGCGGGAAACTTTTCGGCGTACTGGCTCGGGCTTGCAATGGTGGCGTTGATGTCGATCGCGTATTACGTCAGCACCATGGGTCTGGCATCGCTGATGGTGGCTTCCGCCGTATTCGCTTTCGGCCTGGTCGCCTTCGGTTTCCTCGGCATGGGACCGGTGACCATCGCGGTCGATTCCTACGGACCGGTCACCGACAACGCTCAATCTGTGTACGAGCTTTCTTTGATTGAGCAAGTGCCGAACGTTGAGGCCGACATCAAGAAGAATTACGGCTTCGACGTGAACTTCGCACGCGCGAAAGACTTGCTGGAAGAGAACGACGGCGCAGGGAACACCTTTAAAGCAACTGCAAAACCCGTCCTGATCGGTACGGCCGTGGTCGGAGCCACAACCATGATCTTCTCCATCATCATGGCGCTCACCGGCGGCTTGACCCAGAACGTCAATAAGCTTTCGCTTCTGCATGCGCCCTTTGTCCTCGGTCTGATCACCGGTGGCGCGATGATCTACTGGTTCACGGGTGCCTCTACACAGGCGGTCAGCACCGGGGCTTACCGCGCGGTTGAATTCATCAAGGCAAATATTCGCCTCGAAGGCGTCGAGAAGGCGTCCGTAGCCGACAGCAAGAAAGTTGTGCAGATCTGCACTCAATATGCACAAAAGGGCATGTTGAACATCTTCCTGGCAGTCTTCTTCGGGACGTTAGCCTTTGCGTTCGTCGAACCATTCTTCTTCATCGGCTACCTGATCTCGATTGCCATCTTCGGGCTGTACCAGGCCATCTTCATGGCTAACGCGGGTGGCGCGTGGGATAACGCCAAGAAAATCGTCGAAGTCGAAATGAAGCAAAAAGGTACAGAACTGCACGCGGCCACCGTAATCGGCGATACCGTTGGAGATCCGTTCAAGGACACTTCGTCGGTGGCATTGAACCCGGTGATCAAGTTCACTACGTTGTTCGGGTTGCTGGCAGTGGAACTGGCCGTCTCTTTGGCGGAAAAAGGCACGGCGCTTACGAATATTCTTGCGCTGGTTTTCTTTCTGATCTCGACATCGTTCGTTTACCGCTCATTTTATGGAATGCGGATTAGAACCGATCAGCCCGTAGCTAAAGCAGCAGTTCACGCGGCTGCCGACTAGAATCGCTGGATCCCGGATTTAAAACGCTGCCCGGCAAACGGGCAGCGTTTATTTTGTCCCGTCTCTATTCGCCCTGCTTCTCCGCAGCTTCGTGCGCATATTTACGCACGGCCGATAAGAAAGTGCCCGCACTCTCCGGAGCCGCTACGTGGCCCGACAGAATAGTCTGAAACGGGATGAATTTTCCACCGTACAGCAGCGCTGTGTCGTCCTTATCCTGCTTGATGGCAGCGCCATTCAAGTCGATTCCCGCAAAGGCACCACGAGATCGCGAATAGGTGAGAACTTCAGCCTTCATCTTCCAATCCGTGTCGGCGGCCGCTTGACGACCTACTGGTCCGGCGGCTCCCGATGCCTCGGCACCGATCTTGAACTTGCTTGAGAGCAAGTGATCCATGCCACGCTGGTTCATAACCAGCATCACCAGGTCCGTCGCCTCACCGCCGATTTGTAAGCCCCAGCTTCCGCCCGTAATCGTAATCGGTGCTGGTGCGCTCCACCCATGATTCGTTCGGCAGGTAGCTACGCCCTTTCCGTGCCGCCCGCCGAAGCCGACCGCGATATTGATCATCGACGGAACCACTGCTATGCACTTCGCGTCTGTCAGAATATCCTCCGGAATTCCCTTATCCGGGGTTCCCATAATCTCGTCAAGTACGCTGGCAGCGTTATTCAGCCGCTTCACAATATCGGTATTGGCGTCCTTTGTCTTCGTATCAAATTTAGCGGTGTTGTCCTTGTCGCTCTTCTCAGTTTTTTCTTCTTGTCTCGTTGCTTTTGTATCTGCACCAGGACTGGTTGTTGCTGGCTGATCATTTTGAGCCCAGGTGTAAGGCGCGAGCAGGGCAATTGCGACACCAGCGCTAAGTAACCACTTCGAGATAATCGAACGGTCCTTCATCACAGTCTCTCCTTGGTAAAACATCGGTGTCAGGCCACAAGCCCTGATCCTGAGGGTTCAGTATCTGTTCCGTTAAGGGAGGCTCACATCCGGTGCGTTTTGTATTGAAGAGCGTATGTTGCCGGATATCCACCTGAGGAGAAATCCCGGCCTTACAACGTCCCATTACTATGTTTGCCGTATTGAAGAGAGCGCATTTCAGGAGGACCCTTAGGTCCTGGCCCGCGCTGGCTCAAGATAGTGAGAAACTCGACTTTTTCACTTGCTGGCACGGGCCATCCATTTTTTGTCTGCTGGTTCGCTCCTCTGCGCGTCCCGCTTACAGTGACACCAGAATCACCTCTAAGGTAAGCGACTGATGGCAGCATTCTCGCCTAAACCGTAGCATCACGGGGTTGTGATGCAAAACCCGTGATGCGGCAAGCGTGTAGGTTCAGCTACGGGACAACTCAACAAAGTGAGGAAAGGGGCGTCTATGACTTTTCTAACGACCAGATCCTGCGGGATAACTCGCAGAGCAAGTTCCCTGTTGGCTTTATTGGCTCTGACATGTGCGGTTGCCATCGGGGCAGGCTGCAATAAGACGAATGCTAATTACAAGGACTCTGTCAAGAGCGCGCTCGAGCAGGCGGACCTGAAAGATGTCACCGTCAGCGAGGATGACGCTAAAAACACAATCACGCTCGGTGGAACTCTTCACTCCGATGACGCCAAGAGTCGAGCCGCGAACATCGCACAGGCAAACGCTGGACCTCGCATCGTTGCCAACGAGATTAGCGTTGAACCGGTTGGCAGTGAGAGCCAAGCCCGTCGGGCGGAATCAAATCTCGATGATGGTATCGAGAACAATTGCAAAGCGAGCCTGATTTCCAAGGGTCTCGACAAGCAACACATCAGCTGTGACGCAAAGAATGGCGTGCTTACTCTGAAGGGATCCGTGAAGACTCCTGCAGAACGTAAGACTGCGGAAGAGCTCGCGCAGAACGTGCCCAACGTTCAGCAGGTCGTGAATGAAATTCAGGTCCGTCGTTAGCTCAGTTTTCCGGACAGCCGCGTTTCAGACGTCGAACAGGCGAAACGCGGCTGATGATTGCTGTTTTTGCAAGAGGGTAATTGCCACGTTATGCACCGGAACTCCTGCCAGCGTCTGACCGTCTAATGTGCCATTATGAGCGTGGCCATGAACTACCAGGTCAGCTCCGTGTCGGTCGATCACCTCTGCGAGTCGCGATGTTCCCAAGAATGGAATGATTTCGGGAAATTCGCCCTTCACGGTCTCGGCGATCGGGGAGTAGTGCAGCACGACCACGCGCTTCTTCGTACGCAGCTGTGAGAGCCCACGTTCCAGCTTAAGAGCTTCGTCGATCGAGGCTCGCACAAAGACCTTGATCTCAGATTCTCCGAATGCAGTCAGGACTCCTCTTCCGAAGCCTCCAACAAAGCCCTTGGTGCCGGCGAAACCCACGCCATCGCGCTCATAGGCGCTGCCGTCCAGCATTTTGATTCCGCCCGCGGTCATCATCTGCATCAACTCCTGCTCGCGACCACTCTCATAGTCGTGGTTGCCGAGAACCGCGATGGTGGGAACCCGCAACCGCACCAGCGTGTTCAGCAGCGGCTCCATTTCGCTTGGCTGTCCGTAGTTGGTCAAATCTCCAGCTAGTACCAGCACGTCCGCGTCATCCCGAACATTGCTAAGCTGTTCGCGCAAAGCAGCCTGGTTCGATGGCGAGAAATGCAAATCGGCCGTGGCAGCAATTCTCATGCAATGTTTCTTTCGTCTACTTGCAACAATTACGAGCCAGGTTACGACGTGGAGGTCTCACCGATCTTGGTGGTCCGTTTCTGATATTCGCTTTGAACGTTCTCCAGTCCCCACTCCTCCACGTCAATTGCGAACATCGCATCATCGACGAGGCTACCGCGGAATTTTGCGCTAACGTTCGGAGCGTGATCCTGTTCAGCAATGCGGCCTAGTAAGTCTTCCCAGAGCCATTGGGGAATGAACCTGATTTGGGCTGGATAGACATATCGAAACAAGATGAGATTCCACAAAACGAGTTCCCAATGCTCCCCCGCGATCTGGAGGATGCGATTCCAATCGAGTTCGGCCCGAGTTGCGTAGATGATGTGCGCGATATCCGCTCCGTCAAAACGTTCGCGCCGTGTCACGAAGAGTTTTGAAGCGAGTAGTTCTTCCGCTCCCAATACTCGGCTCGGAACACCCAAAACTGTAGCGGGCTGCGCACGCTCAATCCAGGTCTTGTCCACCGATATAACGCCATTACTCATCCCGGTGATTAGATCCACGAAGTATCCATCGCGATGAACCTTCGCAAGCCAAACCGGATCGCAAACTTCGCAATGAAAGCCCTGCCTCTTCAAATCCTCGAGCACTGCGCTCGCACTTTCGGCGCATAGAAAAATATCGAGATCCTTCGTGGAACGAAAAATGCCTGTATGTTTTTGCAATGCAAACGCCCCAGCCACGGCATAGGGTCGCCCCGATGTCTCGAAGGAGGCCAGCACTTCCTGGAATAATCCCTGTTGATCGGGAGGCAAGGAATTTGGAACGGATGACGTGGGTGCTACTTCGGTTTGCGCTTTGCTCGCTCGATTCGCCATGGCCTTCACCAGGTGTTCCAGCACAAACAGCGCATAGCGCTGAGCCGCGCTGCTCCGTGCGTTTTGTCGCGCGACTCGCGTCTACACCGCTATTGATTTACGCGCAGCAGCATCAACGTCCCACTCTCCAACTTGATATTGCTTTTGTCGGAACTCAAAACCGATCCCTGCCCGTTCTGTGAGGCAGCCGATAACTTAAGATTCGAAATTCCGACAACGCCCTCCGTCTTCCCCGTAATCGGCGGGTTATTCGCTGTACTTTCCGACGATGGCGGCGGCACCTGGCTCGTGGACCTCGGCGCCTCAGATGGTATTGACCCTGCGCCCGTTCCCACTCTGCTCCCTGTATTCGGAGCGACTCCTCCGCTGCTCGGAGCTGATGCCGCCGGTCCAGGGTTGCCAGAACCGGCCGAATCGTTTCCTCCCCTAGCCGCATCAGGAGAGATAACCGCCTGAATCGACATTGGCAGAGGAACATCTCCGCCATTCCTCATGACTGCGTGATCAAACGCGATTCCAACCTGGGACTCCTTCTGGTCTTTGCTCCGACCCTGCGCTTCGGTGACGTGACCTAGTACCTTTGTATCCTTGGCGACAATAATGTCACCATTGTTCGTTTTCAGATCTTGCGTAACCTTCGCCTCCACTTGGTCGCCCGTCTTGGCCTTCTTGGCGTCAATCGCTTTCGTGAGCTGTACTGGAATTACGCTGCCGGGTGCGATTCGGAGTGTTGCCCCATTCTGGCCTTGCGCTGGCGACGTCGCAGTTTGAGTCGATGATTGCGACGCTGGAACGGTCTCGTTTCCCCGAGGTGCGGCGTCCTGGCCAAATAAGACTCCGCAGATTACAAGAATTAAAGAACTCAGAATTGGTGTTGTCTTCATCGGGCCTCCCATCGTCCTTGATTGCAATTATTTCGGCAAAGTGTGCACAAAAAACTGCAGATGAGATGCGATCGCTAAACCCTTGGGTTTGCATGAAAGTTTTGATTTGCCGGGAAATTTCTGAAGGGGGTGAAGGATAAAAGCTGGAATTTCGACTCTATTCGTGAGGGGAATAATGTTCGGAAGGATTGGATTGCAATATGATCACCAGGCCCCGGCGTTTTTCACTTCTCGACCTATGGTTGTGGGCGAAATCAGTGTCCGGATTGTCCGACTCTGCACGTAAAAAGCGGCTTGCGAGAAACTGAAGTCTGCCCGACAGCTCTTCGCGATCCTCTTCGACAACCATGCGAAGTTGTGCGATCAGCTCGTTGCACTTGGCGTCGTCAACTTCCCAACTAAGCCGTTCGCAGATTCGCCGGATTGCTTCCGGTCCGTACACAACTGCCCCCTTTCCGCACAGTAATGTTTGCGGAATGCGCCGTCGCCCGCCATCGGGTGGATTTGGTATCTCGACCGTACTTCTACCGTAAGTGGATGTTGTGCGCCAATTAAGACAACTGAGGCGGCTTATCCAATCGGGGAAAAAGCAACCCGCGTGTAGGCCCGCCACGCAGGTAAGAAGTTCGTCAATGTCTTTCCAGCGCTACCGTTTGTGCAGCGTATCTTGGGGCTCTGCCTCGATAGTCACTTCCACCCGGGCACCCTTTTTGAGACTGACTTCATTGCCATCTTCGTCTGTCAGGGTGTTCTCGATCCGTATTTCCTTGTACAGATCATCGGCTCCTTCCACCGCGATCTCCGCTTTGTCCGGCTCGCTCGGGAGTGGAGATCTGATAATCTGTTCCACCGTTCCGGGCAGGGTGGTGCTCGCCTTCTCAGCCATTCGGCGTCTCCTGAAAAGCACTGACTGCTCCGCACGTTGAGGCAGATGCAACTATGCAGCGAAGTCCCGAGCACCGTAAAGCCTGCTTCTATCGCTTGCAATACGGGAATGCCCGTATGTGAATATGCGAACCTGTGTGCCATTGCTTTTTCCTGGGCACTTACTCTTGGGGCTTCCGTCGCGCTGGAATGGGCGAGACGCTCGGATAGCAGCGTTTTCGCTCGTTCCAACTCCGCCCGCCGCCTTTTCGACTCAAGCCCTTGCGCGCCCGGTTGATGAAGTAGGTCAACATCCTCATGCCGGAACTCGGTCCCTTGGGCGACACTTTCCGCGATGCCAGAGCTCGCGCAATCGTATTCGCTTCTTTTGTGAACAGTCCAGGTTGCGGATGTGTCGAATCCGTGTGGACGCTTGCAATCCAGCGTTTGCTCGCCCCGCGCGCATGTCCAGATTTATGTTTCGCCCGATTTCTTTGCATAAGTCTCACCTGACAATGGTCGCATGTGTGCTGCTGCCAACAGCCTTTGCTCCGCAACGATAACGATAGTGAGCTGACGGTTCCCTTTCTATAGAGGCATTGCTGTAAGGGCACGCCGCGTTTTTCCGGCCCAGCATTTTTCGCGCCGATTGTTCACAACAATTCTTGTCGCAAACTGACAAACCGTTATTTCCGATTGCAGCATCCACCGAATGTGAATGGGAGGTTACATGGGGAAGAATCGGGCACTAGCAGACCCATCGCGCCTGAAGCCGTTTGACCAGAAGGAAAAGGAACTTCTGCGCGTCGTCATTGAAACGCCAAAAGGCAGCCGAAATAAATTTGCTTTCAACGCAAATCAGCAAGTTTTCGAGCTGAAGAAAGTTTTGCCTGCTGGCATGGAATTTCCATACGACTTCGGTTTTGTTCCCTCAACATTGGCACCGGATGGCGACCCTGTGGATGTCCTGGTTCTGATGGATGAACCTGCCTTCCCCGGTTGTGTTCTGTTGGCACGTATCATCGGAGCGATCGAGGGCGAGCAATCGGACAACAAGAATACGGAGAGAAACGATCGCATCATCGCAGTGGAAAAAGATGCTCACAGTTTTGCTGATATCAAGTCCAGCGACGACTTGGGAAAGGACTTCAGCCGTGAACTTGAAGAGTTCTTTGTGAACTATCACCGTTTGTCCGGAGAGGACTACAAGGTACTGCGCCTTATCGGGCCCAGTCGCGCACGAAAACTCGTGAAAGCATGCCTGCGCTGACATCCTCAAGGAATTGCGAATGATTTCAATCCTGCTCCGGTTTCTGATCGGTGGCCTGCTAGTCTCCGCATTCGCCGTTATCAGCGACGTTCTGAAGCCTAAGAGCTTTGCCGGCCTGTTCGGAGCTGCTCCGTCAATCGCTCTTGCCACAATTGGCCTCACGGTCGCAAGCGAAGGAACTCACTACGCCGCACTGGAAGCGCGTTCCATGGTGGTGGGCGCAATCGGATTCTTTGTGTATGCCTCTTGCGTCAGTCGACTCTTAATCCGGCACAAAATAAAGGCGGGACCCGCAACGCTGATCTCATTGCCGGTGTGGGGAGCGGTAAGCTTCGCAATCCGATACCTATGGTTGAAGTGAGCAAATGAGAGTGCAGTTCCAAGTCGCGGCCCTCCGAAGGACGAAATGGTCGGAGTACGTATTGCGCTTTGTCGGCGGCGGCTGCGTTACAGCAGTCACTGGTTTAATCGCAAGAAGATGGGGGCCGGTGGTCGGCGGCTTGTTCCTTGCGTTCCCAGCGATCTTTCCGGCGAGCGCAACCCTCGTGGAGAAACATGCGGAACAAGAGAATGATTACCAAAAAACGAACGGAGCACGCGGGCGTCGAGCGGCAGGACTCGACGCTGTCGGATCGGCGATCGGAAGCATCGGGTTGGTCGCCTTTGCTTTGGTGGTCTGGCGTCTGCTACCAGCGTTGAGCGCCGCTCTCGTTTTGTTCATTCCGATGCTGGCGTGGCTAATTGTGGCCGTGCTTCTTTGGACCGCATGCAGATGGATCCCCAGGCAAATCGCCTTCCGACGTTCGCACCGCAAAACACCAACGAGGGAATACACCCGGCTCCGCCCCCGATGAGCTGAGACTGCGTGCATACGTGGCGATCCGTGTGACCTTCGCATCCAACAGAATTCCATCGGGTTTCGACCCTATAGCGGACTCTCCGAAACCGCGCCGATAATAGCCGGGCCGTGCCCAAACGGATACTAGTCGTAGATGATAATCCTGCGATCCGAGGGGTCTTGCGGAGAATTCTCGAATTTAACGACGGTTGGACTGTGTGCGGTGAAGCGGTCGATGGCCGCGACGGGGTGGAAAAAGCAAACGAGCTTCGGCCAGACTTGGTTGTTCTGGACTTATCCATGCCTGTTATGAATGGCCTCGAAGCTGCCCGGCGTCTTCACCAAACTCAGCCCCAATTGCCCGTTATTCTCTGCTCGCTCCACAGCGACGAACTCCTACAGAGAGAAGCCGCGGCTGCCGGTGTGACAGCTGTCGTCTCCAAAGCTCACAATATGGAAACGCTGATAAGCAAGGCGCGCGAGTTGCTCGCTAGCTGAGCCGGATCAGTCCGGTCTCCAATCTGGGTATTTCAACACTTCCTTCTTCAACAATCGCAACGTATTCGAGGCATCTTGCAAAGCCTGGCGCTCTTCGCCCGAATCCGATCCAGAAGACAGCTCCTGCAATCGCTGAAAGATCGCCACTTCCGCGTCAACGACCCTCTGTTTAAGAATGTCCGGGTCGAGTTCCAGGAGAGCTGCCCGAATCGATTTCTGCCATACGAATCGGTTATGATCCTGTGATTCGAGGTTTGCCATTGCACCCTCCTTTGGTGCCGAATCCAAAAAATAATTATTGTCTATCCGTGACCTCTTACCGCTCTGGCGCGTCGTCTGCAGCCCAAACATAGAAATTCTTTTTGTCAGCCAACGTTTGGATCTTGATGCCCGCGGCGCTGGAGGCTCGATGAACGGCCGACCTCAAATTGGCTAATCCAATTTCGCCGACATCTTCAAAAGGGATGACGAGCGCCGCACCAGCTTTCAGGGTCTGGAGTTCCTGTACGATCCCTTGCATGAGCTCGTGGTGTTTTCCCTTACGTCTCTTGTCAAGAGATGAAATCTGCACTTGGCGATATCTCGCGGCTGCTCCTTTTCCTTTCAAGTTGTTGGTCACGAATATCACTCCGAAAAAACGTTAATATTGTAACAATAATTAAATAGAGTATCAAATATAGAGTTTGTATACGATATTTATAGTTTTACGCTTGAATCCAAGATCGCGCCTTCGTCCCTCTCGTGTTTGGGAAAATGCGGCCGCTCAGAACAAGACCAAAGGCCAGTGTGCAGGTGCCTCTCTGCTCAATGCCAGGACTGACCATCACGCGGTATCCTGCTGAACGAAGATGTGGCCACGAAGGCAGAGCAAGACTCGCCGAAAAAGAGCAGCGCGTCACGCGTCGCGATTGGCGGTCGCGAGGTTGGCTGTTCTAGTGTTCGCAATCCCGATGGTCGTCAGCGCGCGCGCGATCACTGCTCCGGATTATTACAACCGCCTCGTTTTCGACAATAGCGTCACATCGGATTACTACTACTACAGCGGCGGTCGCTCGGTTTTCCCGAGCACTCTGCAACTGGTAGCTGGGCAACTCCCGGTCGACACCAAAATTTTCTATACCCCTCCCAATTCCCTCCGCTTGCAATGGCAATCCGTCGCGGGAGGAAGCTGGGATGCCGAGGTTCGTGTCCAGGACATTCGCAACCGTCGTGTGAACCTTATCGGCGACACTCTTTATCTGTGGTGCTACGCGCCCCAATCAATACCTCCTTCGGATTTGCCAATGATTCAGCTTGAGGACGAAGATCATGACTTTACAGTCCCCATTCCTCTCGGGACTGTTGCTTTGCCTGCGAGACACTGGACCCAGATCCAGCTGCCCTTATCGAAATTTTCTAGTGCATCCGTGTATGACTTCGATCCAAAACGCCTGCACGGTGTTTATTTCTCGCAAGGCGCATCCGATAACGTCCCACGCACTATGTTCATCGACGAAATCAAAATCGATGACGAGAGCATCGCCTCTGAGCCCAGCGACAAATCTCAGCGCCCCTCCCCGCCTCATGGTGTCCGCGCCAAAGCTTATGAGCGGCATGTGGATCTCTCCTGGGAACCGCCGGCGGAAGAGAACTTGCAGGGCTATATCATCTATCGCTCGCTGACGAAGCGCCGATTCCGGCCTGTGGGAATTCAGGCCGCCGGAACCAACCGCTATGTCGATTTCATCGGACGCTCCGGCCAGCAAGCGTCTTATCTCGTGCGGAGTGTGGACCGCGCCTATCACCAATCAGTCTTCTCCAACGAGGCGAGCGCCGCC
>Ga0210408_10002417_pt1 | contig 18196 bp, 12 predicted proteins | sample IncBWH4MmetaG_FD_155471 | JGI IMG/M metagenome (GOLD analysis project Ga0210408, IMG submission 155471) | Forest soil microbial communities from Barre Woods Harvard Forest LTER site, Petersham, Massachusetts, United States - Inc-BW-H-4-M | ecosystem: Environmental > Terrestrial > Soil >...
GTGGTAGGTGGTGGGGGCGGTGGAGAACGCCGACTCCTGCTTGTGGATCGAGGCGAGCAGCAGCCAGTTGACCCCGAACACGCGCTGGGCTTCGGCGTAGATCGGGTAGAAGCCCGCCTCCCACGCGGCGGGTATGTGAACGGAGAGCCCACCCGGGAGAGGCCCCTGCCCGCCTACTTCCCCGCCAAAGGGCGCCCCCACGACGGCCCCCACCGAGGCCACTCTCGCCGTCCCGCCGGTGCTGGCCCCAGTGAGCCCGCCCCCGGAGGAGACCGCTCCCGAGCCTGCCCCCACCGCGGTGGCGTACGGTCCCGCCACGGTCCCCCGTCCGCCGAGCAACGCCGCCTCGGAGGCGCTCGCCGCGGTGGGGGTGCGCGCCGCCGCCAGCACCGCGGGCGGAGCGGGTGGCGGGGCAGTGGAGCCCACCGCCCCGCTGAGGACCGACGCGAGCACCCCCGCGCCGAGCAGCAACAGCGACAGCGCAATCAGCCACGCGCGCCGTTCGGAGGGCGGAACCGGTGAATGGATTTCGTCGTGCACCACCCTGACGGTATCCGTGCGACCTAAAGAACGCGTCACCGGGGCGGGCGGGTATACCGTGAACCGATGACCGAGGGTACCGATCAGAGATCGGCTGGCGATCCGCCACCACCGGGTCGCGGGTCAGCCGCGGCGCCCCCCCTCGGTCCAGCGCAGGTGGCTGGCCGCAAGCCCGAGCGCTGCGGCCCGCTTGTCGTGGAACGCGTGCGCAAAGCCGACGGCCGGGCGCTGATCCTCTACCGGCGGGCCACCAAGCATGGGTGAGCTACGCTTCGAGGAGCTGCGAGGGGAGTGGGTGGACTACGCGATCCACCGCCAGGAGCGCACGTTTCTGCCCGCCGAGGACCACTGCCCGCTGTGCCCCACCAGGCAGGGGGGTCCGCAGACCGAGATCCCCTTCCCGGCGTTTGAGATTGCGGTCTTCGAGAACCGCTTTCCCGCGTTCGAGACCCCGCGGGGAGCTGCGGAGGTGGTGGTGTACACCGACCAGCACCACGCCTCCTTTGCAACGCTGCCCCCCGAGCGTGCGCGGGCGCTGATGTGGGTGTGGCGCCAGCGCTACGCCGAGCTGGGCGCGCGTGAGGACGTGGAGTACGTGCTGATCTTCGAGAACCGTGGGGTCGAGGTGGGGGTCACGCTGCACCACCCCCACGGGCAAATCTACGCCTACCCCTTTCTGCCCCCCGTGCCCGCCGCCGAGTGCGCCGCCGATCAGCGTCTGGGGGGCTGCGCCCCCTGCGTGCTGCTGCGCCGCGAGCTCGATGACCACAGCCGGGTGGTGTACGAGAACGGCGCGGTGGTCGTCTATGTCCCCCACGCCGCGCGCTGGTCCTACGAGGCCCACGTGGTGCTGCGCCAGCACCGCCCCAGCCTCGTGGAGTGCGTCCCCGCGGAGCTCGACTCGCTCGCCGACGCCCTGCAGGCGCTCACCCGCGGCTACGACGCCCTCTTCGAGCGGCCCTTCCCGTACGTGATGGTGGTGCACCAGGCCCCCACCGGGGGCAGCCGCACAAACGCCCCGCCAGGAGCGCTGGCCCCACCGACGGCCTCGGACGAGACCGGCGCCACCGCCAAGCCCGCCTCCACATCAGCCGAGGGAGGGGGCCACGTGCACGTGGAGTTCTACCCCCCCCTGCGCACCGCGGAGAAGCTCAAGTATCTCGCCGGCTCCGAGCAGGGCGGGGGAGTGTTCATCGCCGACACCCTCCCCGAGGAGTCCGCCGCCACCCTGCGCCAGGCGATCGCCCGTGCCGCGTAGGGCGATCGTCGGTGCCAGCGAGGTGAGCGCCGGTGCCAGATGAAGTGCGCGCGTTCGCCCCGGGCCGGGTGAACCTGATCGGGGAGCACACCGACTACAACCACGGCCTCGCCCTTCCGCTGGCGATCGCCGAGGGGGTCACCGTGAGGGCGCGGACAGCGGGTGGCGGTGGGCGGCGCATCCGGGCGCGGGCACTCACCCTGGGCGAAGAGGACGAGTTCGAGCTTCCCAACCCCCAGCGATGCCCGGGCTGGCGGGCGTTCGTCCGAGGCATCGCCGCCGAACTGAGTCATTCGGGGCTTCGGATACCTGACGTCGAGCTCGAGATATCCGGCAATCTGCCCCGCGGCGCCGGCCTCTCCTCCTCCGCCGCCCTCGAGGTGGCGCTCGCCCTGGCGCTGCTCGGTCTCGCCGGCGTGGAGCTCCGGGAGTCGTCCGGAGCCGGCAATGCCGGGCTGCGCGTCGGTCGGTCCGCGGGGCGCACCCAGATCATCGACCGCCGCGAGTTGGCGCGGGTGTGCGCGCACGTAGAGAACGAGTGGGTGGGCGCCCACACGGGGTTGCTCGACCAGCTCGCCTCGCTCTTCGGGGAGCCCCACGCCGCGCTGCTCATCGACTTCTCCGACCTCGACATCCAACCCGTGCCGCTCCCCCTGGGTGGTGGCTGGCGGCTGGTCACGCTGGACTCCGGCGAGCCCCGGGCGCTGGCCGCCTCGGGCTACAACGAACGGCGCGCCGAGTGCACACAGGCGTGTGAGCTGCTCGGAGTGGATTCGCTGCGGGAGGTGGGTAGGGGTGGCCCGGACCACCCACCCGGCGCCCTGAACCCCCTGCTCGCCGGCGATCTCTCGCTCGAGGAGATGTCCCGTCTGCCGCCGGTGTTGGTGCGCCGCGTCATGCACGTGCTCGGGGAGAACGCCCGCGTGCGGGCGACCGTGTCCGCGTTGCGGGAAGGGGACCTTCCGCGGGTGGGCGCGCTGCTCGACGCCTCCCACGCGAGCCTGCGCGACCTCTACGAGTGCTCCACCCCCGCCGTCGAGGCGACCGTGGAGCGCCTGCGGCGAGCCGGGGCCGCCGGTGCGCGTATGGTCGGCGGCGGCTTCGGTGGCCATGTGCTCGGCCTGCTTGCACCCGACGCCGTCCCACCCGACGGCGCGCGCGAGGTGCTGCCCTCCGCGGGGGCGCACCTACTCGCCCCCGGTGCGTGCTGAGCGGCCCTCCCCCTAGCCCCCGGTGGTCCTCTCCAAATGGCGCGCGCGAGGTGCTGCCCTCCGCGGGGACGTTCCTACTGGCCCCCGGTGCGTGCTGAGCGGCCCTCCCTTGACCCCCCTCGGGGGGGTCCTCCTCCAAATCCCCCTCCTTCTGAACGGACCTCGCGGACCGGAGGCCTCAGGCCACGGCCAACGCCGCCTGCTTCTCGCCCAACGCCGCGATCAACTCCTCGAAGGAGTCCGAGAATTTCTGAACCCCCTCGCCCTCCAGCGTGTCGGTGAGATCCTCGTAGTCCACCCCCGCGCGCTCCAGTTCCCGCAAGAGCTTGTGCGCCTCCGTCACCCCCGTCTGCAGGCGCCCCTGGGGGCGGCCGTGGTCCTGGTAGGCGCGGATCGTCTCCTCGGGCATCGTGTTGATCGTGTCCGGGCCGATCAGCTCCTCCACATAGAGGGTGTCGGGATAGGCGGGGTTCTTGGTCGAGGTCGACGCCCATAGCACCCGCTGCGGAGTCGCCCCCTTGCCCGCCAGGAACTCCCAGCGGGGCCCTCGGAAGAACGAGCGGTAGTGCTGGTAGGCGAGCTTCGCGTTGGCCACCGCCAGGCGGCCCTTGAGGTTCTCATGACCGCCGAGCTCCTCCAGGCGGCGATCCCCCTCGGTGTCGATCCGCGACACGAAGAAGCTCGCCACCGACGCCACCCCCCGCGGATCGCCCCCCGCCGCAATCAGCCGCTCGAGGCCGCGCACGTAGGACTCCGCCACCTCCGCGTAGCGGCGCAGCGAGAAGATCAGCGTCACGTTGATCGAGCGGCCCTTGGCGATCACATCCTCGATCGCCCCCAGGCTCGGCTTGGTCGCGGGGATCTTGACCATCAGGTTCGCCCGGTCCACCGTCTCGTGCAGGCGCATCGCCTCCTCGTAGGTCGCCAGCGTGTCGTACGCCAGGTCCGGGGCTACCTCCAGCGACACGTACCCGTCGCGGCCCACGCCCCCCTCCCAGATTGGGCGGAACAGGTCGCACGCATCCTTGATGTCCCGCTCCGCCAGCCGCCAGAAGCTCGCCCGCGCGTCGAGGCCCTCCTCGGCCAGCTCGCGTATTTGCTCGTCGTAGGCGTCCCCCGCGCTCATCGCCTTCTGGAAGATCGTCGGGTTGGACGTCGCCCCCACCACCGCGTCCCCGTCGAGCAGCCCCTGCAGGTGGCCCCCGCGGATCGACTCGCGCGAGAGGAAGTCCACCCACACGCTCTGCCCCAGCGCGGAGAGTCGGTGCAGCGGAGAGAGGTTGTGCCCGGACATCGAAAGCTCCCTTCAGTCGCCTTGCTTCAGTATGGCGCGGGCGCGGACGGCAATGTTCTCCGTGGTGAAGCCCAACTCAGAAAGCACCGTGGCGCCCGGCGCCGAGGCGCCGAAGCGGTCGAGGCCGAGCACATCCCCACCGGAGCCCACCCACTTCCACCAGCTCATCGTCGCCCCCGGCTCGACCGCCAGACGAGCTGTGACATCGGGCGGGAGCACACTGTCACGGTACTCTCGGGACTGAGCTTCGAACAGCTCCATGCACGGCATCGATACCACCCGCACAGCGGTGCCCTCCGCCGCGAGTGACCGGGCGCTCTCCAGCGTGAGGGGGACCTCAGCGCCGGTGGAGATGAGGATGATCTCAGGGCTGGGTGAGGAGTCCCACAGCACGTACCCCCCGCGCTCCAGCTCCTCCGCCGCGGCCACCCCGCCGTCCCCGCGGTCCAGCACCGGGATCCCCTGGCGCGAGAGCAGCAGCGCCACCGGGCCGTCCTCCCGTTCCAGCGCCACCCGCCACGCCTGCGCCGTCTCGTTGGCGTCCGCCGGGCGGATCACCCACAGGTGGGGGATCGCCCGCAGGGCGGAGTAGTGCTCGATCGGCTGGTGCGTGGGGCCGTCCTCCCCCAGGCCCACCGAGTCGTGCGTCCACACCCACACCACCGGCAGCCCCATCAGCGCGGAGAGGCGCACCGGCGCGCGCATGTAGTCGGAGAACACCAGGAACGTCGAGCCGTACGGCTTGACGATCCCCCCGTGCGCCGCCGCCCCGTTGACGATTGCCCCCATCGCGTGCTCCCGGATGCCGAACGGCACGTTGCGCCCCGCGTGCACCCGCGAGAACGTGCCCGCACCCTCGAACACCGTCTTGGTCGACTCCACCAGGTCCGCCGCCCCCCCCATCATCGTGGGGGCGTACGCCGAGAACGCCGCCATCGTCCTCTGCCCCGCCGCCCGCGTGGCGAGCTTCTCCCCCGCCGCGAAGCTCGGCAGCGCCTCGCGCCACCCATCCGCCAGGCGCCCCGACCACGCGCGATCCCAGTCCTCCGCCAGCCGCGGGTGAGCCCCGCGCCACTGTTCGAAGCGCACCCGCCACTCGCGCTCCGCGTCGGCACCAGCCTGCGCGAGGCTCATGTGCGCGTACACCCCCTCGTCCACCCAGAAGCTGCGCCGCGGGTCGAAGCCCATCGCCAGCTTTGCCGCCCCCACCTCCTCCTCTCCCAGCGGCGACCCATGGGCGGCCGCGGTGTCGACCGCGTTGGGGGCCGGGTAGGCGATGTGCGAGCGGATTGCGATGAACGAAGGCCGCTCGGTCTCCGCGCGCGCGGCCGCGAGCGCCGCGGTGAGAGCGTCGACATCCTCGGAGTCCCCCACCCGCTGCACGTGCCACCCGTCCGCCGCCAGGCGCGCGATGTGGTTCTCCCCGTCGAACGAGATCGACGTGCTCCCGTCGATCGTGATGCGGTTGTCGTCGTAGCACACCGTCAGCTTGCCCAGGCCGAAGTGCCCCGCGATCGACGCCCCCTCCTGGCTGATCCCCTCCATCAGGTCCCCATCCGAGCAGATCGCGTACGTGTGGTGATCCACCACCGCTTCCCCCGGGCGGTTGTAACGCTCGCACAGGAAGCGCTCCGCCATCGCCATCCCCACCGCGTTGGCGAAGCCCTGCCCCAGGGGTCCCGTGGTGACCTCCACCCCCGGGGTGTGGCCGCGCTCCGGATGGCCCGGCGTGCGCGAGCCCCACTGGCGGAACTGCTCCAGGTCCTCCAGGCTCACCTCGTAGCCACTTAGGTGCAGCAGCGAGTACAGCAGCACGCACGCGTGCCCCGAGCTCAACACGAAGCGGTCGCGGTCCGGCCACCGGGGGTCGCCCGGGTTGGCGTGCAGCACGCGCCTGAAGAGCACGTACCCCAGTGGGGCGAGCGCCATCGCCGTGCCCGGGTGGCCTGCCCCAGCCTTCTGCACCGCGTCCATCGCCAGGCCCCGGATCGTGTCGATCGAGAGCCGCTGCAGCTCGGGCTCCCGGTCGGCGTCCATACCCGAGCCATCTGCCCGCAAACCGATCGTTTCATGCCTCGCCGACATCGCAGCCCGATCCTACCCGAGCGGGCCACGCCCACCCCGAGCGGGCCACGCCCACCCCAAGCGGGCCATGCCCACCCCGAGCGGGCCACGCCTACTCCGAGCAGGCCACGCCTACCCAAGCAGGCCGACACCGACCCAAAGCGGGCCACGCCCACCCCAAGCGGGCCACGCCTACTCCGAGCAGGCCATGCCCACCCAAGCAGGCCACGCCCACCCAAGAGGGTCGGCGCCCACCCCAAAGCGGGCCATGCCCACCCCAAGCGGGCCGGCGGCTACCCGAGCGGGCCGCGGCGCCCACCCCAAAGCGGGTCATGGCTACCCGAGCGGGCCACGGCGCCAACCCCAAGCGGGCCGCGCCAACCCCAAGCGGGCCGCGGCTACCCGAGCGGGCCGCGCCCTGCGATCAATCGCGTGGGCGCCGGCGCACCGGCGCCAGCGCCGGGATCGGGTGCGCGCGGCCATACCCGCAGTAGCACGCCGGCCGACGCACCCGCACCAGCCAGTGCAGGTCGTGGCGGCAATGCGAGCGGCGAAACGGCCATCTTGCATGCATCGCTCGGAGCATCCGCCGCTCCTCGCATACGAAAACTTTCATGACGATCCGACCTCCCTCTACCCTCGCAGATTGGCCCAAGTGGCCAACAAGCACGTTCCCTGTGGTCCCATACGTCCCACTAATAGTACGGTGCCTACAGAAATGGTCCCTAAAATACCTCATACCCCAAGCCCTGCCATACCCGCTCCCCGGTCATACGTCTTACCCTATTATCGATAGATCTTTCGGTTATTAGTGCCTTTAGTCGCTAACTACAGCGGGGAGGGCAATGCCACCAAAGCGACTGGGAAGATCTTTCCCTAAAAACATATAAATCATGCTTTACTCATCCTGTCAAGTACCAACGAGTAAGAAGAGCGATGCCCGCACGACGATCAGTCCCGTTGCCACGCCCCGCGCAGTCAACTAAGGTACGTCGCGTGACGGGGACGGCGGGAGAGGAATCGGGTAGGAGTGCCAGCGCTCAGAAGGGCCTGCCCCGCGGGCCCCAGGCGCTGCCCCGCGCCGAGGTGGCCGCGCACCAGCGCGAACGGTTGGTCGAGGCGATGGTGCAGGCGGTCAACGAGCGCGGGGTGGTCGCCACCACGATCTCCGAGCTCGTCGCCCGCGCCGGCATTTCGCGGCGCACGTTCTACGAGCACTTCGAGAACAAGGAGGACTGCCTGCTCGCCACCTACGACACCGTGGTGGAGGCCGAGGTGCAGCGGCTGCTCGCCCTCACCAACCCCGAAGGGGAGTGGCTCGAGCAGCTGGAGGCGGTCGTCCGGGCGCTGTTCGACGCGATCGCCGAGCGCCCCGACGCGGCACGCCTGATCTGCGTGGAGATGGGGGCCTCCGGAGAGATCGGCGTGCAGCGCTGGGCCGCTGGGGCGGCCCGCCTGGAAGGCTTCATCAGCGCGGGCTTCGAGCGCGCACCCGGTTCGGGGACGATCCCCGATCCGGTGGCCCGCGCGGTCGTGGGAGCGCTGCGCAAGATCGTTTACACGCGCGTGCGCGAAGAGCGCTCCAGCAGGTCCCTGAAGGCCGAGTTCGCACGGATCGTGCCGGAGCTGATGGAGTGGATCGCCTGCTACTACCCGAGCCCCCCCGGCGTCCTCCGCCGGCCGCGCGCGCGCAGGGTGCGCCGGCTGGAGGGCGGCCGCGCGCCAGGCACCCTCTCCCCGCCTGCGCCCTGGGGAGTGCGGGGCCTGCCCCGCGGCGAGCACAACCTTCCCCGCGGCTTCGTGGTCTTCAACCAGCGCGAGCGGATCTTCGACGCGATCGCCAAACTCACCGCCCGCAACGGCTACCCCGCGCTGAGCCTCGAGGACATCGCCGCCAAGGCCGCCATCTCGCTGCAAACCTTCTACAGCCACTTCGAGAACAAGGAGGAAGCGTTCCTCGCCACCTACGAGGTCGGCCACACCCGGGCCAAAGCGGCCGTCAACCGGGCGCTCGCCCACGAGACCGACTGGATCGGGGGGGTGCGCGCGGGGGTGCTGGCGCTGCTGGAGTTCCTCGCCTCCGAGCCCGCCCTGGCGCATCTGTCGTGCGTGGACATCCTGATCGCCTACCCCCACGTCGCCGGCCGCGTGGAGGAGGCCAACGCCGCTTACGCCCAGCTGCTCGACATGGAGCTCGGCGCCGGCGCGCCCTCGCAGCCCTCCACGCCGATCGTAGGGGAGGCGATCGTGGGGGGAGTGTTCGAGCTGCTCCACGACTATATCCTGCAGGGACGCACCCGCAGGCTGCCCGAGCTGGCGGACCACATCAGCTACATCGCGCTCGCCCCCTTCATCGGGCGCGAGGCCGCCGCCGAGGCGATCGCCCAGCCCCACAGCGCCCCCACCCGCTAGCTGTCCTGCCTAGGGAGGCTGTGAGCGGGTGGTGGTGTCCCGGGCCGCTCCTGAGGCTGTGTGTCCTGTGCGCGACTGGAACGCCTCTGACGCCGGGGAGGCATGCACATGCGGGGACACGCAGGCATGGGCGTGGGAAACATGGTCCGGAGCGGCCGGTCGCGCGGGTCCGAGCGTCGGAAACATCGGCCGCCAAGCCTTGACCTGGACCAGTGTGGGACCGTAGCCTTACTCTTGGGGTTGGGAGGGGACCAAGAGGAGGTGGATGAGCACATGACGGACGGGGCCCCGGCGGGCCACATCGCCGCTTCGCAGCACATCGCCGAAGCCAACAACGCGCTGCGGATGCGGCTGCCGTTCGAGGACCGGGAGGACTTCGAAGATGCGCGCAGAGGCTTCGTCGCAAAGCTCTCGCCCGCGGTCGTGCAGGGCACGGGGGGCCGAGTGGTGTGGGATATGGAGTCCTACGCATTCCTCGAGGAGCAGTGCCCGAGCACCGTCAACCCGAGCCTCTGGCGTCAGGCGCAGCTGAACGCGATCCACGGACTGTTCGAGGTCGTCCCGGGCATCTACCAGGTGCGGGGACTGGACCTCTCCAACATGACGATCGTGGAGGGACACGAGGGGGTGCTGGTGATCGACCCCCTGATCTGCGCGGAGACCGCCGCCGCGGCGCTCGAGCTGTACCGCGCCCACCGGGGCCTGCGGCCGGTGACGGGCCTGCTGTACACCCACTGCCACGTCGACCACTTCGGGGGGGCCCTTGGGGTGGTCGATCCCGAGGACGTCGCCGCCGGCCGTGTACCGGTACTGGCGCCCGTTGGCTTCCTGGAGCACGCGATCAGCGAGAACGTGTACGCGGGCACCGCGATGGCGCGCCGCGCCGCATACATGTTCGGCTCCCTGATCGACCGCAACCCCGCCGGGCAGGTGGGCACCGGCCTGGGCATGACCGTCTCGACCGGCTCCGTGGGGATCGTGGCGCCCACCCTGGAGATCGCCCACACCGGACATGAGGAGGCGATCGACGGGATCCGGATGCTCTTCCAGATGACCCCCGGCTCGGAGGCCCCCGCGGAGATGAACTTCCTGTTCCCCGACCACCGCGCGCTGTGCATCGCGGAGAACGCCACCCACAACCTCCACAACATCATCACCCCCCGGGGCGCCCTCGTGCGCGACGCGCGCCTCTGGTCGCGCTACCTCGGCGAGGCGATCGACCTCTTCGGCGAGCGCGCCGACGCCCTGTTCGCCGGTCACCAGTGGCCGCGCTGGGGCCGGGAGCGGATCGTGGAGATGCTCGCGCTGCAGCGCGACCTGTACGGCTACCTGCACGACCAGACCCTGCGGCTGCTCAACAAGGGGTACGTGGGCAGCGAGATCGCCGAGCTCCTGCGACTGCCCCCAGGCCTCGCGCGGGAGTGGCACTGCCGCGAGTACTACGGAACGGTGAGCCATAACGTGAAGGGGATCTACCAGCGCTACATGGGTTGGTTCGACGGCAACCCCGCCCACCTGTGGCAGCACCCCCCGGAGCAGGCCGCCAGCCGCTACGTCGAGGCGATGGGTGGCTCGGAGGCGGTGCTCGAGCAGGGCCGGCGGGCATTCGCGGAGGGCGACTACCGCTGGGTGGCGGAGCTCATGGCCCACGCGGTGTTCGCCGACCCCTCCGACGAGGCCGCCCGGGAGCTCGAGGCACAGGCGCTCGAGCAGCTCGCCTACGGTGCGGAGAACGCCACGTGGCGCAACATTTTCCTGACCGGCGCCCGCGAGCTGCGCGAGGGCGTCATCGCCGGCGGAGCCGCTCCCTCCCGGCACATGGTCGCGATGCTCACCACCGAGCAGCTGTTCGACGTGCTGGCGATTCGCATCGACGGCCCCCGCGCAGGCGAGCGCCGCCTGCGCTTCAACTGGGTGTTCACCGACACCGGGGAGCGCCACGTGCTGTCCCTCAGTAACGGCGTGCTGATCCACTCCCCCGACCGGCAGGACCCCGCGGCGGACGCCACGGTGGTGGTGGAGCGCTCCGCCCTGAACGAGCTGCTCGCGGGCCTCACCCCGATGCCCGAGCTGGCCCAGGCGGGGCGCCTGCGCGTCGAAGGCGACGGCGCCAAGCTCGTCGAGCTGCTCGGGCTGCTCGACGAGCCCGACCCCTCGTTTGCGATCGTCACCCCGTAGGGTCCCGGCACCAGGATCCCAGGCCCCATCAAGATCCCCGCACCCCCACGAGGGATCCCGACACCCCACACCAGGCTCCCCTGGCACCTCACGAGGGACCCCGACACCCACGATGGTCCCGACACCCCGCAAGGGTCCCGACACCCCGCAAGGCGCTACCCGAGAAAAAAATCGCTCGGCATGTCGATTTCGTGGCTCCTGGTTCGTCGCAGGGGTAGATTCGAAGCTCACACTCGGCCTCGGCCGACGGGACCCCGGACTTCGAACCCCAACAACCACAAGGAGAATCGACCCATGCGCTTCATGATGATCATGATCCCCAAACCCATGGACGAGGCGAACTGGGAGCCTTCCCCGGAGGCGGTCGCCGCGATGAGCAAGTACAACGACGAGCTCACCAAGGCCGGCGTGCTGCTCGCGCTCGACGGGCTGCACCCCACCTCCAAGGGAGCACGCGTGGCGTTCCCCGGCGGCAAGGCCACCGTGACCGACGGGCCCTTCGCCGAGGCCAAGGAGGTGATCGGCGGCTACTGGCTGATCCAGGCGCAGGCCAAGGAGGAGGCGGTCGCGTGGGCCTCCCGCTGCCCCGCCGCGGATGGCGACACGATCGAGGTTCGTCAGGTGTACGAGATGGCGGACTACCCACCCGAGGTGCAGGAGGCGGCGCGGTAGGGCCACATGCCCGCGCACTCGCGCTGCCGCCCAGCGCAGGACCGGTCCCGGTGGGAGGACGGCCGCATCTGTGCGGACCCCACCCGGGATCGGTCCTGAAGCTGCTGCAAAGCTTCAGCGATGGTGTTGGCGGCGGCGTCGAGTGGAGACCCACCCGAGATCGGTCCTGAAGCTGCTGTGATCGAGCCATGACGGCTTCCGACACGGATCGTGCGATCGACGCGGTCTGGAGAATCGAGTCGGCCCGACTGATCGCCGGGCTGGCACGGATGGTGCGTGATGTGGGCCTCGCCGAGGACCTCGCGCAGGACGCCCTCGTGGCGGCGCTCGAGCGGTGGCCAAAGTCGGGCATCCCGGAGAACCCGGGCGCGTGGCTGATGGCCACCGCGAAGAATCGCGCGATCGATCTGCTGCGCAGGCGCGCGCGACTGGAGCACAAGCACGGCGAGCTCGCCCGCGAGCTCGAGGTCCACGGGGGGACCGCCGTGCCCGAGCGGGAGCTCACAAGCGACGAGGAGATCGGCGACGACCTCCTGCGCTTGATCTTCACCACCTGCCATCCGGTGCTCTCCAAAGAGGCGCGCGTAGCGCTCACCCTGCGCCTGCTCGGGGGCTTGAAGACCGACGAGATCGCGCGGGCATTCCTGGTCCCCGAGCCGACGGTCGCACAGCGGATCGTGCGCGCCAAGCGGGCCCTCGCGGCGGCCCGCGTCCCCTTCGAGCTGCCTGGCACTGAGGAGCTCGCGGCACGCCTGTCATCGGTGCTCGAGGTCATCTACCTCGTGTTCAACGAGGGCTACGCCGCCACCTCCGGCGAGGACTGGATACGACCCGCCCTCTGCGAGGAGGCGCTGCGACTTGGGCGCGTCCTCGCAGAGCTGGCCCCGCGGGAGCCAGAGGTGCACGGTCTGGTGGCGTTGATGGAGATCCAGGCCTCCCGCTTCCCCGCGCGGATCGGCCCCTCGGGGCAGCCGGTGCTGCTGCTCGATCAGGACCGTGCGCGCTGGGATCGGCTCCTCGTCCGTCGCGGCCTGGCGGCGCTGGAGCGCGCGGAGCGATCGGGGCGCGGGGGTGAGCTGCGCGGGGGCTCGCCCGGCCCGTACGAGTTGCAGGCGGCGATCGCCGCCTGCCACGCGCGAGCGCCAACGGCGGCCCAGACCGATTGGCCGCGCATCGCCTCACTCTACGAGGCGCTCGCGCGGGTCGCGCCCTCGCCAGTGGTGGAGCTCAACCGCGCGGTGGCCGTCGCGATGGCATTCGGCCCGGCGGCGGGACTCGATCTGCTCGACGCACTCGCCGGCGAGCCGTCCCTGGAGGACTACCACCTCCTGCCGAGCGTGCGCGGCGATCTGCTCGCCAGGCTCGGCCGCCTCGAGGAGGCTCACGCGGAACTGCAGCACGCGATCGCGCTTACCCAAAACGCCCGCGAGCGCCAGTTGCTGCGCGAGCACGCCGCGGCGCTCGCGTGGACGCCGGCGCCTGGGGAGCCACTGTGACGTGCGTGTATGCTCGCCAGGTGAAGACTCGCGTCGTCGTCTTGGGAGCGGGCTTTGGGGGCCTCGAGCTGGCGACGATGCTCTCGGAGGCACTCGGCGATGACGTCGAGGTGACCTTGATCGACAAGCACGACTCCTTCGTCTTCGGGTACTCAAAGCTCGACGTGATGTTCGGCAGGACCACGCTGGACGCTGTGCGCCTCCCCTACCGTGAGATCGCCAAGCCCGGGGTGCGCTTCCTGCGCCAGACGATCACGGCGATCGATCCCGACGCCCGGCGTGTGACCACCGATGGCGGTGTTCACGAGGCGGACGTGCTCGTGGTGGCGCTGGGCGCCGACTACGACTTCGATGCCACGCCGGGGCTCGCCGAGGGCGGCGAGGAGTTCTACTCCGTGGCGGGCGCGCAGCGGCTGGGCGAGTTGCTTCCCACGTTCACGCAGGGCCGGGCGATCGTCGGGGTCTGCGGGGCCCCCTTCAAGTGCCCTCCGGCGCCAAGCGAGACCGCGTTGCTGTTGCACGACTACCTGTCCACGCGGGGCGTGCGCGACGCTTGCGAGATCTCCCTCGTGCTGCCGTTGGGAAGTCCTGTCCCTCCGTCGCCGGACACCTCGCGCGCGCTGGAAGCCGCCTTTGCCGAGCGCGACATCAAGTTCGTTCCCGGCCGACGTCCGAGCTCGCTCGACCCGGCGCGTCGCGTGGCCGTGCTCGACGACGGCAGCGAGATGCCCTACGACCTCTTCCTCGGAGTTCCGAAGCACCGCGCTCCCGATGTGGTCATCGCGAGTGGCATGACCGAGGATGGCTATGTGCCCGTGAGCTCGAGCACACTCCAGACGCGGTTTCCCGGGGTGTACGCGGTCGGTGACGTCACCACCGCCGGGGTGCCAAAGGCGGGGGTGTTCGCCGAGGGAGCAGCACGCGTCGTAGCCGCCTCGCTGATCGCGAGCATCCGCGGGGGCCAGCAGCCGGGAGCCTACGACGGGCGCGGTATCTGCTACATCGAGTTCGGCGCCGGCCGGGTGGGTCGCGTGGAGGTGGACTTCCTCTCCGGACCGAAGCCCACCGGCTCGTTCGGCGAGCCCTCCGACGCGCTGGCCGCCGACAAGCAGCGCTTCGGCTCCAGCCGTCGCGCCCGCTGGTTCGGCCGCTGACTCGCTCAGTCTCATCTTGTCTGGCGCGAGGCCGCGACAGCACAATCATGCAGGCGTGAGAGCAACCGTCAGTCAGGTGTGGCCGATGTGCCGCCCCACTCCTCAGGGGCGACATCGGCGAGTGTCTGTGAGAACGTCCACTGGTGACCAGCGAGGTCTTCAGCGGTGTACTGTCGCTCGCCGTACTCGAAGTCGGTCGGCTCCATCACGATACGAGCGCCGTGCTCGCGGGCGCGCTCACAGTGGGCGTGCGCGTCGTCCACGCGCACCATCACCGAGTGCGTGACCTCGCCCGGCCGCGGCGGCCGGCGCTCGTGACGCACATCGCCGACAATCACCGCGCCCTCGCCGAAGCTCAGTTGCGCGCGATGGTTCTCGCCGATCCGCACACGCTCGACGAATCCAAACGCCACGCCCAACCAGTCAACTGCCGCACGCACGTCCGCGTAGATGAGGACAGGGATAACGGTCGATTGCGGGATGGAACGGTTCGGCTTCAGCATGGCGCCATCCTACATCGCCGAATCTCCCGCTGCCCTTGCTTAGCAAGCGCCGTTTTCGGATCATGAACCTCGTGATCGTACCACGGTCGGGGCCGACCGGTTCCTCGCCCTACGCGCCTATATCAGTACCAGCCACAGCAAGGCCGCGACACAATCGACGCCCGCGCGCGACTCGCCAAACACCAGCCACGGCTCCCCGCCGTCGGACCCTGACCCACCCGTAAGCCACCTGAACAGTCACGCAAATCGCGGGTTTCGCACCCGTTCAGGCAGCCCCCGGCGCTCCAGCTGACTTGTTACTAAAGAATCAGTTCGCTTCGTCCGTCCAGAAGAGCCCGTTTGAATTGCTTCGCGTCACCGCGATCCCTCTCCTGAGACTTGGGCTGTACACGAACGCATCGAACGGGTCTGTTTGCGCCGAGTCGTAGAGATGATTCGACAGGCCCGGCGGCATGGGCGCCCCGTTTGTGGCAAAGGGGTGGATCCCACCGTAGCCGTCGAGGACGTAGCCGGAGCTGTCGGTGACGAGCGTGATGCTCCTGGCGATGTCCCAGCCTCCCCAGTAGGCGCTCACGCTAACCCCAGGAGCATTGCCAAACGGATGAACCCCGCCGTAGCCGTCAAGGACGTAACCCCCGGTGCAGGCCGAGTTGACGACGATTCCCCGAGCGATGTCCCAGCCCGACCAGTAGGGGCCACCCGACAGTGGCTTTGCGTTCCCGATCGGATGGATCCCACCCCAGCCATCGAGAACGTAGCCACCGGCACTGCCTGGACACAGGGCAATGCCCCGCGCGATGTCCCATCCCCAATACGTGGGGTCGTACAGCGCTGGAGCACCCCCGAACGGGTCGAGGCCGCCGTATCCGTCAAGGATGTACCCCTTTCCGGGCGCCGTTACCGCGATCGCTCGAGCGATATCCCAGCCCGGCCACGTCGAAGGCGAGCTCACCGCAGGCGCGTTGCCAAAGGCGTGCAGATTCCCATAGCCATCGAGGACGTAGCCCGAAGCACCATCGCGAGGAATCAGAGCCGCGGCAGTGTGGATGAGCGGCTCCAAGACGACGTTGACCTGCCCGGCCGTGACCGAGCCACCCGCTTGGAGCTCGTATCCCGAGACCTGCGCACCGGTCCCCCCGACGGGATCGATCACGAAGGACCGATAGACATCCAAGCCTCCCTGGTAGGTGGACCCGGTGAGAGCAGGTGGCATCGGCGTTCCGTTTGCCGCGAAGGGGTGGATCCCGCCATAGCCGTCGAGGACGTATCCGGAGCTGTCGGTGACGAGCGTGATGCTCCGGGCGATGTCCCAGCCTCCCCAGTATGCGGTTGCGTTCACCCCCGGCGCACTGCCGTAGGGGTGTACTCCACCGTAGCCGTCGAGGACGTAACCCCCGGTGCAGGCCGAGTTGACGACGATTCCCCGAGCGATGTCCCAACCTGGCCAGTAGGGGCCACCCGACAGTGGCTTCGCGTTCCCGATCGGGTGGACCGCCCCGTAGCCGTCGAGGACGTAGCCGCCGGCGCCGCCTGGGCAGAGCGCTAGGCCTCTGGCGATGTCCCACCCGGACCAGTAGGTGGGATCATACAGGGCGGGGGCTCCTCCGAATGGGTGCACTCCGCCGTAGCCGTCGAGGACGTAGCCCTTGCCGGGCCCGGTGACCGCGAGTCCGCGGGCGATGTCCCACCCTGGCCACGTCGCGGGTGAGTTGACGGCTGGCGCGTTCCCAAAAGGGTGCAGGTTGCCGTACCCGTCGAGCACATAACCAGAGGCCCCATCATTGGGGATCAACGCTGCAGCAGTATGCAGGGGAGTCGTCGTCCCAGGATTGTTAGAAACGAGATTCTGAGCTGTCGTGGGGTTACCGATACCAGTGAAGGCGCCGGGGATGCTGTCGGCAACGGAAGGACTGTCTCCTGTGCCGCTAGCGCGACTCAGCCAGCTGATGTGCAGGTGCGCGAAACCGCCGGTATACCCGGTCGCGCCGATCTGCCCGATTGCCTGGCCCGGCACGACATGCTGGCCGGGGGTGACGAGCACGCTCCCGAACTGCATGTGCAGGTACTCCAGGTAAGTGCCGTCGTCGTTGTGGACGAAGACATAGTTCCCGAAGGCACACGAGTTGTTGAAGTACGCGCAGGTGCCCTGAAAGTTGCCGCGCATACCGATCACCGTGCCGGCTGTCGCCGAGACGATGTGCATGCCCGCCGAAGATCCGCTTGTCGCTCCGAAGTCCCAGGCATAGAGGTCGGGCTGCGTACAGTGGGTGCTGCAACCGTTGCCGGGACCATTTCCCTGATACACGTGAACCGCCGTACCGGCCGGGAAGGGGAGATATCCCGACCCCGATGCGGCCGACGCGACACCTGCGAAAGTCAGCGCCAACAGGGTACAGATCAGGAGCGCCGTGCCAGTGGTCAACCACTTGCTGAAGCTAGTATCTAGCGGGAGACGATAATTCCTAAAGAGATAAGTCGACATGTGAGCTGCTCCTAGCTGTGGGATGTTGGATTGCATGAGCGTCGACGCTTGGGTTTGTCGCCTGCAGATACCGCAGGTCTTCCACACCATTCATTGCCTTGTCACGGATTTACGTCGGTAGCTACGTCGTTAGGTAGAAAATCCCCTCGTGCCAGTCCGCGGGACCCGTCAAGCTAGATCCGGTCGACAGCATTACCCACGCACTCGTTTCGTCGACTGAGGTAGTGCCAACAACACGATCGTGGTCAGGGCGGAAATCAGCTTGATCTTCATGGTTTCTCCTCGGGTCGGACTGTGGATGCTCTCGACTGACGTGGTCCTATCCTGTGATGCTGGGGCTGGTGCCTGCCCTCATCCCGAGGTGCCAGTCGCTGTTGCCGTCGGACCCGACGCTCCACAGGTCACTGGTGTTCGCCTGGAAAGCGACCTCAAAACCACCATTAGGCAGCCCTGTAATGCTGGGACTCGTGCCCGCCCTCATCCCGAGGTGCCAGTCGCTGCTGCCGTCGGACCCGACGCTCCACAGGTCACTGGTGTTCGCCTGGAAAGCAGCCTCAAAACCACCGTTGGGCAGCCCCGCGATACTCGGGCTGGTGCCGGACATCATGCCTAGTTTCCAATCCGCGGCTCCATCAGAGCCCACGGTCCAGAGATAGCTCGTGTTCGCCTGGAAAGCAACCTCAAAGCCACCATTAGGCAGCCCTGTAATGCTGGGACTCGTGCCTGCCCTCATACCAAGCTTCCAGTCTGTATTGCCGTCGGAGCCAACCGTCCACAGGTCGCCCGTGTTGGCTTGGAAAGCGACCTCAAAACCACCGTTGGGCAGCGCCGCGACGCTCGGACTGGTGCCCTGCATCATCCCGAGGCGCCAGTCGCTGTTGCCGTCCGAGCCCACCGTCCACAGGTCGCCCGTATTCGCCTGGAAAGCGACC
>Ga0210408_10002418_pt1 | contig 18195 bp, 14 predicted proteins | sample IncBWH4MmetaG_FD_155471 | JGI IMG/M metagenome (GOLD analysis project Ga0210408, IMG submission 155471) | Forest soil microbial communities from Barre Woods Harvard Forest LTER site, Petersham, Massachusetts, United States - Inc-BW-H-4-M | ecosystem: Environmental > Terrestrial > Soil >...
TCAGCCCGAAGCCTGGGATCTGGACCGGGAGGTAGGTCTCCGGCCGGAACGCAGGCGGGATGAACGGCCGCACCAACCCATCCACCCAGTTCACGAACGACCAGATCAGGTAAATGGTGATCGCGACCGGCCCGGCGACGATCAGTCCGGTGAGGAAGTAGTTGCGGATGCGCCCGCGTCCGCTCACAGGGCCAGCCGCCGCGGCCGGCTCGGACGAAATAATCGAGTCCTCCATATCACTCGGTACAGTAGGTATTTCCGGGCTCGTCATTTCAGGTCTCGTTTGGCGCTGGCGCTGGCGCCGTCACACCCGGAATATATAGCCGGAATGCCCGGGTTTGTGCACGCGCCTGCGGCGGCCGGCCGCATTCATTCAACCGTGACCGATTTTGCCAAGTTGCGCGGCTGGTCCACGTCGGTCCCCATCACCACCGCGGTGTGATAGGCGATGAGCTGCACCGGGACGGCATAGACGAGCGGCGTTACGGTTGCGGGCATCTCCGGCAAGGTCAGCGTCACGGCGGAGTCGATCGCCGCCTCGCGCGCGCCCTTCGGGTCGGTGACGAGGATGATGCGGCCGCCGCGCGCCGCCACCTCTTGCATGTTGGATACGGTCTTCTCGAACACCCGGTCATAGGGCGCGATCACGATCACCGGCAGGGTCTCGTCGATCAGCGCGATGGGGCCGTGCTTGAGTTCGCCCGCCGCATATCCTTCCGCGTGGATATAGGAGATTTCCTTGAGCTTGAGCGCGCCTTCGAGGGCAATCGGAAAGCTCGTGCCGCGGCCGAGGTAGAGCACGTCGCGGCTCTTCGCGAGGTCGCGCGCGAGATGCTCGATGACCGGCTCGAGCGCCAACGCTTCCGCCATGTGGCGCGGAACCTCGATGAGCGCGCGCACGAGTTTTTGTTCGTCGTCGCGGGAAAGAACCCCACGGGCGCGGCCGGCGGCGATCGTGAGGCACGCCAACGCGGCAAGCTGGCAGGTGAACGCCTTGGTCGATGCGACGCCGATTTCCGGTCCCGCAAGCGTCGGCAGGATCACGTCGCTTTCGCGCGCAATCGTCGAGGTCGGCACGTTGACGACCGAGAGCACGTGCTGATGCTGCTCGCGCGCGTAGCGCAACGAAGCGAGCGTGTCAGCGGTCTCGCCCGACTGGGAGACGAACACCGCGAGGTCGCCCTTGCGCAGCGGTGCCTCGCGATAGCGGAACTCCGAGGCGATATCGATTTCGACCGGCAGGCGCGCAAAGCGTTCGAACCAGTATTTGGCGATAAGTCCGGCATAATAGGCCGTGCCGCAGGCGGAGATCGCGACCCGCTCGAGCTTGCGCCAGTCGAACGGCAGCTCGATCGGTAGCATCACCTTCTCCGCCGACATGTCGAGGCAATGGGCGAGCGTGTGTCCGACGACTTCCGGCTGCTCGTGGATTTCCTTGGCCATGAAGTGGCGGTGGTTGCCTTTGTCGACCAGGAAGGCGGACGCGGAAGATTTGATGATGTTGCGTTCGACGGCGTTCCCTTTTGCGTCGTGCACCTGAGCACCCTCGCGGCGCACCACCACCCAGTCGCCGTCGTCGAGATAGCTCACAGCGTCGGTGAACGGCGCGAGCGCGATCGCGTCGGAGCCGAGATACATTTCACCGTCGCCATAGCCGACGGCGAGCGGCGACCCCTTGCGCGCACCGACCAGAAGATCGTCTTGCCCATCGAACAGGAAGGCGAGCGCGAAAGCGCCGCGCAGGCGCGGCAACGCCGCCGCCACTGCGTCGGCCGGCGAACGGCCATTCTTCATCTCGGCCTCGACGAGATGAGCAACGACTTCGGTGTCGGTTTCGGTCGCGAACTTGGCGCCTCTGCCTTCCAGCTCTTCGCGCAGTTCGCGGAAGTTCTCGATGATGCCGTTGTGCACCACGGCCACGCGCTCGGCGGCATGCGGATGCGCGTTTGTTTCGTTGGGGCGACCGTGGGTCGCCCAGCGCGTATGACCAATGCCGCTCGTGCCGGCGAGCGGCTCGCGGGCAAGGCGTTGCTCCAAATTCTTGAGCTTGCCCTCGGCGCGGCGCCGCGTCAGGTGTCCACCCTCGAGCGTTGCGACGCCGGCCGAGTCATAGCCGCGATATTCCAGCCGCTTGAGCGCCTCGACCATCTGGTCGGCGACCGGCGCGCGGCCGAGAATTCCGATGATCCCGCACATGACAGAGCCACCCCCGGATGTCGTGGTGCTATCCCGCGGCCGGTTTAAACGGGCCTAACAAGCCGCGGAAATCACAATCCGTTTCGGTGTGTGACAAAGAATCCGTTTCGGCATCGCAAAGGGCGGGCACGCACGGATAGTTTATCATCGGTTAATCGGACGCATGCGCGCGCTTCTTGCCCGCTTGTTTCTTGGCATTGAGCCGCGCGGCCCAGCCTTCCTTGACCACCTGCCGGCCCCGCCCGACCGCCAGCGCGCCCGCCGGCACGTCGCGGGTGATCACCGACCCCGACCCGATGTAGGCGCCCTCCCCGATCGCCACCGGTGCGACCAGCGCCGAGTTCGAGCCGATGAAGGCGTCCTTGCCGATCTCGGTGCGATGCTTGCCGACACCGTCGTAATTGCACGTGATCGTGCCTGCGCCGACGTTGGCGTTTTCGCCCACGTGCGCATCGCCGATGTAGGCCAGATGGTTGGCCTTGGCGCCGGCCTCGATCGTGGCTTCCTTCACCTCCACAAAATTGCCGACCCGCGACTTCGCGCCCAGTCGCGCGCCGGGACGCAGCCGCGCATAGGGTCCGACCGACGCGCCCTTGCCGATGTGCGCCCCTTCGATGTGTGAGAAGGAGTGGATGACCGCACCGTCATCCACCGAGACTCCCGCGCCGAACACGACGTAAGGCTCGACGGTGACGTCGCGACCGAGTTTCGTATCGGCGGAGAGAAACACCGTGTCCGGCGCGACCAGCGTCGCCCCGCCCTCCATGGCGGCCGCGCGCAGCCGTTGCTGCAGCACGCCCTCTGCCTCCGCGAGCTGCGCCCGCGTGTTGATGCCGCGCACTTCGTCCTCCTCGGTTTCCACCGTTGCCGCTTCGAGGCCCTTGGCCCGGGCAATCGCCACGGCGTCGGTCAGGTAGAACTCCTGTTTGCTGTTGCGGTCGTCGATTTCCCGCAAAATGTCGAGCGCCAAGCGCCCGTCGAACGCCATGGCGCCGGAGTTGCAGAGTTTGATCGCTCGCTCGCTCGTGTTCGCGTCGCGCTCCTCGCGAATTGCCAGAAGCCTTTTCCCATCGACGATCAGCCGTCCGTATCCGGTGGGATCCGTCGCCCGGAATCCAAGCACCGCAACCGCCGTTCCATTGCCAAGCGAACGGCACAACCGGTCGAGGGTTGCATGCGTCAAGAAAGGCGTATCGGCGAACACAACCAGCAGGTCGTCATAACCGCGGACGATCGCCGGCTCAGCGGCGAGCACCGCGTGCGCCGTGCCGCGGCGCTCCGCCTGTACGCAAATGTCGGCTTGCGGGCGCAGCCCGCGCGCCTCCGTTGCCACCGCCTCTTGGCCCGGGCCGACCACAACCGCAACCGCGTTCGCTGCGGCAACGGAGCCGAGCGCGTGGGCGACGAGCGACTTGCCGCCGAGCCGGTGCAGCACCTTCGGCTGGAGGGAGCGCATGCGCGTGCCCTCGCCGGCGGCGAGCACGATCGCGAGGCAAGTCCGATCAGCCATCATTCCCTCGAAGGCGCGTCATAACGGCAGAGCGATCGCGGTGGAAGCCCGGATCGCCGGATTCTGCTAACGTTTTCAAAATGATTCGGCTTCCGGGCTGAAAGCCATGGGACGACGCGAGCGCGACCAGGAGGGAGCGGGGGCAACGATCACGCGCAAAGCGTGGCGGCTCGGCGCCTGGAGCGGGATCGCGATGCTTTGCGTCGCGGCCGCGGTGGTCGCGGCTTATACCGAAACCGGCGCCCATCGTTTGGCTTCGAGCGACGCGGCCATGCGGGCGAGCGGGGCGCCGCCGGCCGCTGCCGACAGCGAAACTCGCTGGCTGGCCAATGCCGTGCGCGTCCTGACCGCAGACCGCGATCGGCTCGCCGCCCGGGTCAGTGCGCTCGAGCGGAACCTCGACGACGTCACCGGCGCGATTCCGAACCGGCCGGGATCGGACGCCGGCAATCCCGCCGCATCGCCCCTGCCGCCAAGCCTCGCGCCCGGACCGCCGCCGGGCGCCGCCGCTCCTGCGACGGTGGTCGCCGCTCCGACCAATATCGTGACCCGGACGCAGCAAGCTCCCGCGGCCAGCCGGCCGCCCGGGCAAGTTTCAATCACCGCCGATGCCGCAGCCACCGGCTCGACGGCCACGCGCACCGAGTTCGGTATCGATCTCGGCACGGCCGCAACGGTCGAGGGACTGCGCAACCTGTGGACTTCGATCAAAGGAACCCAGGCGCCGCTGCTCGAGGGCCTGCGACCGGTGCTGGCGGTGCGCGACGGGGCCAAGCCGGGCGCGCTCGAACTGCGGCTCGTTGCCGGACCGCTGGCCAATGCCGGCGTCGCCGCGAAACTGTGCGCCGCGCTTGCCGATGCGGGCCTCACCTGCGCGCCCGCAGTGTTCGACGGCCAGCGGCTGGCGCTGAATTAGCTCGGGCTTGCGGCCGCCGCCCGCAGCCCCCTAGCTTCCCGGCATGGACACGAGAGCGCCGGGCCTGTTTCGCCCCACGACACGTCAATGGGCCGCGGTCATTCCGATTGGACTGCTGGCGCTCGGCTGTGCGTTCTACATGCGCTACGACGTGATCCAGCACACGCCGACGGGGCTTGCCTGCGACGCCGGCCTTCCGACGCTGTTGTGCCGGACGCGCAGCGTGACCATCGCGATCTATGAGCACACAGGCTTCGGTGCGCTCGCGCTTGTCGCCGCGACGATCAACCTGTGGCGCCCGCGGCTGCCATTGTTTGTGCTCGGCATGGTCGCGGCCGCGCTCGGAATCGTACTCTATAACGTGGTGCTGTCGGGACTCGCCGCGGCGCTGCTCATTTTGAGCCTGGCGCGGCCCGCGGCCGCAGCAACGCGATGATGATCGCAACAAACACGGCACAGAGACACAGGGATTGCCAGTTTGCGATCCCTTCGTTCCACGCGACGTAGACGGTCGATGCGCCTAGCACCGCCGCCATGAGGATTTCGGGCAGCTCGCGGCGGCGTGCGGCAACCCCAACGAACGTTAGGACCAGAAACGGGGCGGCCGCCGCTCCCAGCGGCGCGAAGGGAAAGTCGCGGTAGCGCGGATCGAAGGCGAGGCCGAGCGCCACCTGGGTCGCAATCGCGCACAACAACACCCAGGAAATACCGAGCGCCAAGCCGTCGAGCTTACGCAGGCCGCTCTCAGGACGGCCGAGGACTTCTGAAAACGACGGAACCGGACTGTTTTGCATGAGCGCGGCCGCGCCGGTAACGGGTGACACCAACGCGGTCGCGAGCATTGCGAGGGAATGGAACCAACCGCCGAAGCCGAGGCTTTCCACCGGCACGTTGGCAATGGCCCAACCGATGAGCACACCCGGCACGAGTGCCGTCACCGCGACGGCGAACCAGCGGGCCCGATTGGGTGGCATCGTCGCCCTTCGCGATACCGCCGCCGCGGCAAGGAAGACCACAGCGGCCAGCACCACCCCGAGCGTGGCCTGCCACATCCAGTCCGGATGATTTGAGAGGGGCACGCCCCAGGCGAACTTGGGTGCGCGGCTTGCCCCGTCGAGCAGGCCCCAATGGCCGCCCACGGTGCCCTCGAGCTGCCGCTTCCATGGCTGATCGAACGCCTCGATAACGTTGGCACGGAACCCGTCGCGGCTGGCGACCGCAAGCACGTCCTCGATGACGCTCGCCTGGTTGACCGGCGACGGCAACGCTCCCTCGCGCATGCGCCCGGCGCTCGGCCATCCGACTTCGCCCAGTAGGATTTCCTTTCCGGGAAACGCCGTGGCCATCGCGCGGTGGATTTCGGAAACATGGGCGGCGGCTTGGTCGGCAGCGATCGGGATGTCCTCCCAATACGGAAGGATATGGATGGTGACGAAGTCGACCGCGTCGGCAACGGCACGATTGCGCAGCCAGAACTCCCAGACTTCAGCGTAGGTCACCGGAACCGCGACCTGGCTTTTGACCTCCCGGACCAATACGGTCAGGTCGCTTGCGGAAAGCTCACCGCGCAGCAACACCTCGTTCCCCGCCACGAGCGCACGGATTGTGCCGGGATAGCGCTTGGCGAGCGCGACCGCGGTTTCGATTTCGGCTCGATTACGCTCGCGCTCCCGGCCCAACCAGACCCCCTGGATCACCTTGAGCCCGTGACGCTCCGCGATGCCGGCGACCTGATCGAGGCCGAACTCGGTGGAGTAGGTGCGCACGCAATCGGTTACGGCGGCGAGCCGCGCGAGGTCGTCCTCGATTTGGCCAGCGTCGATCCGCAGCGTTCGATCGAACGGGGTTTGCCCGCCACGAAACGGCGAATAGGACACGCAATAGAGTCTTTCTCCAGCGGCCAGTGGGGAGGCCGGCAGCGCCACGGGCGCGCCGAGCCACCACCACGCCGCGACGATAGCCGCGGCGACAGGGACAAAAAGCGCGACGGCGATGCGAACCGGGCGCGGAGCAAAGGTCATGGCAAAGCCTTAGCCATTTAAGGAAAATTTCGACAAGTGCTGGACAAACGACGGAACTTCCGCCATTGCAACAGCGAGAATTCACGCGCCGCAAAGATGACCTATTCGGGTGTTGCAGTGAGTTCGCGTCAATTCCGTCGCGCTCGCGTCATCCGGTCCTCCATGTTCACGTTCTACCCGCGTTCCCGTGCAACGCTCCTCACCGCTGCGCTCTTTTTTACGGTTATGCCCGCGGCATGGGGACAGAATGCCGGCGAACAAAGGCCGCCGGAGCAAGCGCAAAAGCCGCCAGCCGATACCGCTAAACCGGCTGACGCCGCCAAGGAAGAAAAGAAGAAGATCGACGAGTTTGCCGAGGCCGCCCGCCTGCTTCCGGGCGCCGCCGGACAGCCCGAATGCGTCTGGACCGGCCGGCGTGTGGTGAACCTGTTATGGCGTGACGACCTCGACACCGCGCTGCGCCAACTCGAGCTTTACGATCGGTTCGGCTGTCCCGGCGACCATCTTCAACAGGCGTTCCGCTGCGTCGTGCGCCAGGGCGAAATCGACAAGAAGTCGACTGACAGCATCGGCATGCGGGTCGCGGCCTGCTGGCTCACCCCGAGTCTGCCGCCGGTCATAGCCGCGCCGGCCAACGGCACGCCGCCCGCGCCTTCCAGCCAATGATTTGCTGAAATTTTCTTCGTGCCGGCTCTTGTGCCGCAAAACGGTCATCAGTACCTGATGGATTGGTATTGAACACCGGTTCGCGTCGGTGTACGTCATCATGATCTAGCCCAGGGGACGGGTTCAGGTCTCTGGTCTCCGCCCCATTCGGTTGCGTCCATGCGCATCCCCGTTGCCGCTGTCGCGCTCGTTGCGTGCGTGCACGCGGCCATTTGGGCTCTCGGCCATCAACTGACGCCGGCCCCGGCATTTGAGGGCACGCTCGCCAGCGTGTCGTACACGCCGCCGTCGACCTCGCGGCCGTATGATGATGAACATCCAGTCACCTCGGAACAAATTCGGGCAGACCTAAAAGTCATTGCTCCCTACGCCCACGCGATCCGGACTTATTCATCGACCGGCGGCATGAAGCTCGTGCCGGCGATCGCTGATGAGCTGGGGCTCAAGGTGACGGTGGGCGCCTGGCTTACAGATGAAACATTGGCGCGTGACGACACCGAACGGAAAAAGATCCAAAACCGCAACGAAGCCGAGATCAAAGGCGTAATCGACCTTGCCAGAAAACACCGCAACGTCATTGGCGTCGTGGTCGGCAACGAGACGATTTACACCGGCATCTACCTCGACCAGGACCAGATCGAGGAGTTGAAGAAGAAGGGCACATATCGCGGGCAAAAGAGCGTCGATGACCTGATCAAGCTTATCCAGCGCGTAAAGAAGGAAGTCCAAGTACCTGTCACAACTGGTGAAATTTTCTCGGCTTGGTCGAGCCATCCGGAACTTGTCAATGCCGTCGATTACATCGCGGCGCACATCCTGCCCTACTGGAATAAGGTTTCCGACCGCGAAGCCGTCGATGAGGCCATGCTGCGCTACGACGAGCTGCGCCGCACCTTCCCTGGCAAGCGCGTCGTGATCGCGGAGTTCGGCTGGCCGAGCGCCGGGTACAACCGCGGCGACGCCAATCCCGGAGCGATCGAACAGGCCGCGGTCGTGCGTGATTTTGCGGCCCAGGCCGAAAACCGTGGCATCGACTACAATGTCATCGAAGCCTTCGACCAGCCATGGAAAACCAGCGAAGGCAGTGTCGGCCCGTATTGGGGGCTGTTCGACGCCGCGCGCCAGCCGAAGTTCGCCTGGACCGGGCCGATCGCCTACGCCGACCACTGGAAGATCGCTGCGGTCGCGGTGCTTATCGGTTTCCTGCTCTCGCTTCCGGTCCTGACCATCGCGGGCGCCACTTTCGGCCAAGCCGTCGTGCTCGCCGCCGCCGTGCATGTGGTCGGCGCCTGGGGGGCAACGCTGCTCGCCTATTGGAACGGCCACTATTTCGTTTTCGGCGCTGCCTTTGCCTTGATGCTGGGGGTCGCGTTGCTGGTGCCCCTGGTGGTGATCTCGCTCTCGCGCATCGAGGAGATCGCGGCGATCGCATTCGGCCGTCAGCCCCGACGTCTCCTCGTCAGCCCTTCGCTCGCCCCGGATGGATTCGCGCCCAAGGTTTCGGTGCACATCCCGGCGTGCCGCGAGTCGCCCGAGATGCTCAAGCGCACCCTCGATGCCGTGGCGCGGCTCGACTATCCCAATTTCGAGTGCGTCCTGGTCATCAACAACACGCCCGACCCCGCGCTATGGCGGCCGGTCGAAGAGCATTGCGCCGGGCTCGGCGAGCGTTTCAAGTTTGTGCGGGCCGACGAGTTGCCGGGCTTCAAGGCCGGCGCGCTTCGGCTTGCCCTCGCGCACACGGCGGCCGACGCCGACATCATCGGCGTGATCGATGCGGATTACGTGGTCGATCCGGGATGGCTGCGGGATCTGGTGCCCGCTTTTGCCGATCCGGCAGTCGGACTGGTGCAGGCTCCGCAGGATCACCGCGACGGCGAACGCACCGTCATGCACCATGCCATGAACGGGGAGTACGCGGGGTTCTTCGATGTCGGCATGATTCAGCGCAACGAAAATAATGCCATCATCGTGCACGGCACCATGTGCCTGATCCGCCGTGCCGCTTTGGAGGGCGCCGGCGGTTGGTCGAGCGACACCATCGTCGAAGACAGCGATTTGGGTTTGGCTATATTGGAACGGGGCTGGCATGCGCTCTACACCAACCGGCGCTACGGTTGGGGCCTGCTGCCCGACACGTATGAGGCCTACCGCAAGCAACGCCATCGCTGGGCCTACGGTGGAGCGCAGATCGTCAAGAAACACTGGCGCTCGTTTTTGCCGAGCTCACAGGTGCTCACCAAAGAGCAGCGCCGCGATTTCGCGGTGGGCTGGCTCAATTGGTTGGGCGCCGAAAGCGTCGGCGTTCTCGTTACTCTGTTCAACCTGATCTGGGTGCCCGTCGTGGCCTTCGCCGGCACCGCCATTCCGGACAAGGTTCTGACCTTGCCGATCGTCGCCGTATTCCTATTGTCCGTCTTTCACTTCGCGGCTGCCTATCGGCTTCGCGTCTCGATCCCGGCCGGGCAGACGATTGGCGCGATGTTTGCGGCCATGTCGATGCAGTGGACGGTGGCAAAGGCAGTCGCGGACGGCGTGATCAGGAGCCACCTGCCGTTCGTGCGAACCGCAAAGGGCGGAACGGCGCGGCGAGCGCGCGAGTTTCAGGCGTTCTGGGAAGCGATCATCGGCAGCCTGCTGATCATCGGCGCGATCGTGCTGGTGGCGACCAACTTCGAGCGCGTCCGGGAAATCTATCTGTTTGCGGGCGTCCTCGTGCTGCAAAGCCTTCCCTTCCTCGCGGCGGCGGCGATTGCCTCACTCGAGGGATCCCGGGTCAATGATTTTGCGTTCTGGCGTGGGATCGAGGCGCGCTTGGGCGAGGTGCTGGCGCGCCGCAGCGCCATGAAGGGGCCGGCTCCGGCCGAGAACCGGGTCGAGACCACCCCGTAAGCCGTCCGTCAGGACGCGTCTTCCGCGCTCTTCTGCTTGCGCCGACGCCGCACTTGGCCCGCATAGTGGCCGGGCTGGCGCTCCGGATTCTCCATGATCGGCTTGACCACCGTGGCGCGGAAAGCGTCCCAATCCTCCGGCGCGAGTTCGCCAAGGTCCGTCACGATGTCCACCGCATCGAGGGCCGGGCCGTAGCTGCTGCGGTGGATCGGCTGGACTTGCAGGTACGGGAAGTTGGCGTCGAACTCGATCGGCATGTTGGTGCGGGTCAGCCGGATATTGGTGAACAGCGGGCCAAACCAGCGATCGGTCTCGATCAGGCCTTCCCAGCATTCGTAGCTCTGGCTGCGGGCGAGATTGGCGGGCGGACGCACCAGCAGGCTCCAGCCGGGCGCGGTACGGGCGGCAAGCCCGCTCCAGAGTTGAATGCCGCCGACCGGTGCCGTCATCGCACCGAGGAACGGCGGCGAGAATCCACGCACGTCGGGCGGCGCGATGCGGTCGAACCGTTCCGCGTAATTCGGGAACTGTGCCGCATCGAGCTTGTACCAGCCGTCCGCACCTTTGAAGGTCCAGACGATGTCGGTGCCGCCGTCCCACATCAGGCTGAAGCTCATGGGCGGAAAGACGTACCAGCCGAATGCCGAGGCGGTCGTCACCGGTTCGCAATAGCGAAAACCCCGCGTGGGAATCGATCCGCCCGCCGAACGGTCGGCGCGTTGCGGCATACGCGCTTCCGAAATGAAACGGTAGAACGTCAGCAGCGGGACGTCAGGCTCCGCGGGTTGTTCCATATGCCCCTCCCCCCTCCAGCCCTGGCTCAGCCCGGCATCGCCGTCTCCACCAGCCGCGCCCAATAAGCGATCCCCGTCGGAATTGCCTCGTCATTGAAGTCGTAGGCGGGATGGTGAAGGCCGGCCGTATCGCCGTTGCCGACGAAGATGAACGCGCCGGGCCGCGCCTCGAGCATGAAAGAAAAATCCTCGCCGCCCATCACCGGGGCCGCAGCTGCATCGACTCGATCGCGCCCCGCGACTTGAGCGGCAACGGAAACCGCGAAAGCGGTCTGGCGTTCGTGGTTGCGCGTTACGGGATAATCCCGGTGGTACGTGAGCTTTGCGCTAGCGCCATAGAGACGTGCCGTCCCCTCGACAATCTCATGAAGGCGTTGCTCGAGCTGGTCGCGCACGGCCGGCGTGAGGCTACGCGCGGTGCCGCAGAGACGTGCAGTCTGCGGGATAACGTTGCCGGTGTCGCCGGCCTGGAATACGCAAATCGACACCACGGCGGAATCGATCGGGTCGACATTGCGTGCGACGATCGATTGGATCTGGGTGACGATCTCCGCCCCGACCAACACTGTGTCGATGCATTTGTGCGGCTTCGCCGCGTGGCCGCCGTGACCCTCGATGTCGATGAAGATGCGGTCGGAGGCAGCCAGCATGGCGCCCGGGCGGATAGCGAAAGCGCCCACCGGCAGGCCCGGCGCATTGTGCATGCCATACACTTCCTCGATACCGAAGCGCTCCATCATCCCGTCTTTGACCATCTCGCGCCCGCCCCCGCCGCCCTCCTCGGCAGGCTGAAAAATCAGCACCGCCGTGCCGGCAAAATCGCGGGTTTCGGCGAGATACTTCGCGGCGCCGAGCAGCATGGACGTGTGGCCGTCGTGACCGCACGCATGCATCTTGCCGGCGATCGTCGACCGGTAGGGCAGATTGGTCTGTTCCGCGATCGGCAGCGCGTCCATATCCGCACGTAACCCGATCACGCGATTCCCGCCCGCGGCACCCTGCTTGCGCCCGCGGATCACACCGACGACGCCGGTTTGGCCGATGCCGGTCACCACCTCATCGCAGCCGAAGGTTTTCAGCTTATCGGCGACGATCCCCGCGGTGCGATGCACGTCGAACAGCAGCTCCGGGTGCGCATGGAGATCGCGGCGCCACGCCGTGATCTCCGGGTGCAGATTCGCGATGCGGTCGGGAATCGCCATGACACGTTCCTCGATTCGGTGCGGCCCTTCGCGCGGTCACCTCGGGATCCAGGCGGCAAGGGCCCACTGCCGCAGGTTTTTGCCCATGTCAACATCAACAGCCGCCGGGCCTTGCCCTGCGGCCGTCACCGACATTAGCATGCGCTTCGGGCGTGGTCTGCAACCACCGATCACGCCCGGTTCCGGGGACGCAAACATTCAGCCGGCTCAGCAACGGCCGTTTCGCAGGCGAAGGCGGATACCGCCGACGCATGCCGAAAGCGCGGTTAGTCGCGCCACGGCGCCCCGGACGCAATCATAAGTGGGCCCAGGGGGAACCGCCATGTGGAACCAAGTCTACAATCCGTTGGGAAGTACGACGCTTTCCACGATCGCGGCCGCGCTGCCGGTCGTCACGCTGCTCGTCCTTATCGCCTCGAATAAGGTGAAGGCGCACATCGCCGCCATCGTGGCGCTGATCGTCGCCAACTGTGTTGCCATTTTCATCTTCACGATGCCGGCCGGCATGTCGTTGCGGGCCACCGTGCTCGGGGCGGTAACCGGGTTCTTCCCGATCGGCTGGATCGTGCTCAACGTGATCTTTCTCTACCGGCTGACGGTGGAGAAGGGCGTTTTTGAAACGTTGCAGAAAACGATCGGCGGCGTGACGACGGACCGGCGGCTGCAGCTGCTCCTTATCGCCTTCTCGTTCGGCGCCTTCTTCGAAGGCGCATCCGGATTCGGTACCCCGGTCGCTGTGACGGGTGCAATCCTGATCGGGCTCGGATTTTCTCCTTTGGCGGCATCAGGCCTTTCGCTGATCGCCAACACCGCGCCGGTTGCCTATGGGGCGCTCGGCACGCCAATCGCGGGGCTCTCCAGCGTAACCGGGATCGATCCCTATCTACTCGGCGCGATGGTTGGCCGGCAGCTGCCGTTCTTCTCGCTGATCGTGCCGTTCTGGCTGATCTGGGCCTTCGCCGGGTGGCGAGGCATGAAGGAAATCTGGCCGGCGATCCTGGTCACCGGCGTCACCTTCGCCATTCCGCAATTCGTCATTTCCAACTTCATCAATCCATGGATCGTCGACATCGGCGCCTCGCTCATCTCCATGGCCTGCCTGATCGGCTTCCTCAAGGTATGGCAGCCGAAAGAATTGTGGTTGTCGCCGGCCCTTCGCAGCCACGACGACTCGGCCAAGGACGTGCCGCCAAGGCCCGCGGGATCCGACACGAAACCCACCCGGGCACAGGTGTGGGCCTCGCTGATCCCCTGGATCATCGTGTGCGTCGTGTTGCTGGTGTGGGGCACGGGCTGGTTCAAGGCGCTGGTCAATCCTTACGCCACCTGGAACTACGCGGTCCCCGATCTCCACAACGTGATCAACAAAGTGGCGCCGGTCGTGTCCAAGCCCACGCCGGAAGGGGCGGTGTTCGCCTTCACTTGGCTCTCCTACACGGGTTCGGGGATGCTGATCGCGGCGATCATTTCCGGATTCATCATGGGGTTCTCGCCCGGACGCCTGATCGGCGCCTATGGCCGCACCATCAAGGTGTGCGCCTACTCGCTGATCACGATCTCGGCGATGCTCGCGATCGGCACGCTGACGAGATTGTCCGGCATTGACGCAACGCTCGGCCTCGCCTTCGCCGGAACCGGGGTGCTCTATCCCTTCTTCGGCACCTTGTTGGGCTGGCTCGGCGTCGCCCTGACCGGGTCGGACACCGCCTCGAACATCCTGTTCGGCAACCTGCAGAAGATCACGTCCGAGCAGCTCGGCCTCTCGCCCATCCTGATGGGAGCAGCAAACTCCTCGGGCGGCGTCATGGGCAAGATGATCGACGCGCAATCGATCGTCGTCGCCTCGACCGCAACCAACTGGTTCGGCCACGAGGGTACGATTTTGCGCTTCGTCTTCTGGCACTCGATCGCGCTCGCCTGCCTGGTCGGCATCCTGGTGATGGCCCAAGCCTACATCTTCACCGGGATGATCGTGCACTAGGGTCTGTAGACATTCATGGGAATTGGGATTCCCGAAGAGGGCGAAAGCTGATTCAAGGCTGAAAAATGGAGGTCAGCCTTGATTCGCACGGTTCTGACAGATGCCCAGTGGGAACGGATCGCACCACTTGTTCCTGGCAAGAAAGGGGACCCTGGCCGCGCCGGCAAGGATAACCGTCGCTTCGTGGAGGGGGTCTTGTGGGTGGTACGCACCGGTGCACCGTGGCGTGATGTGCCCGAGTACTTCGGCAACTGGTTTTCCGTGTGGAAACGCTTCCGCCGATGGGCGCTCAAGGGGATATTTGAGAAGCTCTTCCTGGCCTTATCCGATGAACCAGACTTCGAATACGCCCTCATCGATGGCACGATCGTCAAGGTCCACCAGCACGCAACCGGCGCAAAAGGGGGACTCTCAATCAGGCCATCGGCAGATCGCGCGGCGGCCTGACCACGAAAATCGTGGCGCTCGCAGATGCTTTGGGCAACTTGGTCCGCTTCGTTCTTCTTCCCGGACAGCGTCACGACAGCGTCGGCGTCGAGCCGCTGATCACAGACATCGAGTTCGCGGCGCTCATTGGCGACAAGGCGTTCGACAACAATGCCCTGCGCGCCGAACTCAACGAGCGGGGCACGCTCGCCGTCATCCCTTCCAAGGACGACCGCAAGGCGCCCATCCCGCACGACGCCGACATGTACAAGTGGCGGCATCTGATCGAAAATTGCTTCCAGCGGCTCAAAGAGTTCCGTCGCATCGCGACGCGCTACGACAAGACCGACACAAGCTTCGCTGCCGTCATCCATCTGGCTGCAGCCTTCCTCGCCCTTCGATGAATGTCTACAGGCCCTAGTGCCGCGAACCCGAAGTTCGCATTGCAACTGCCGCGAGTCCGGTTGCGAACTTCGGGTTCAAAGCGGCACTAGAATCATAAAGTTGACTAGTGTCCTTCGATTCCGAAGTTCGCATCGGTCGTGCTGCAAGGTGGGGCGAACTTCGGAATCGGGACACTAGCCGTTACGGCTGCGCCCCGCGGTCCGTTTCGGGCTCCGGGGCGTGCCACCAGTAGGGATGGCCCGCGCCGGCGCATCCCGCGCCGGCGCGACGTTTGTGCGGTCCCCGGGGCTTTTATTGTCTGGACCCCCCGGGCCGCCCCTGGGTAAGTTTCCCGCCAGTAACAAGGCCGCCTGCCCAACAGGCCATCGAGGGGAACAATGAAACTAAAAACCGCGTTCACCGCGCTGTGGTTGGCGCTCGCGCTGGCTGCGCCTGCGCCCGCTGCGACGTTCAAATTTGCCTTCCAGGGAGATCTGAAATCTCTCGATCCCTATTCGCTTAACGAGGGCTTCACGCTCGGGGTGCTCGCCAACGTCTATGAGGGGCTTACCAAGCGCGAGAAAAATCTTGAGATCATTCCCGGGCTGGCGGAGCGCTGGGAGGTGGTCGAACCGACGCGCTGGCGGTTCTATCTGCGCAAAGGCGTCAAGTTCCAGAACGGCGAGGATTTCACTGCCGACGACGTGGTGTTCTCGGCAGAACGGGTGCGCGCGAACGGATCCGACCTCAAGACCCGCCTCCAGCCGGACACCAAGGTGGTCAAGGTCGACGACTACACGGTCGACTTCGTTCTCTCCGCGCCCAACCCGATCCTGCACTACGAGTGGGATACCTGGTACATCATGTCGAAGAAGTGGGCGGAGGCAAACAACTCGACCATGCCGCAGCCCGCGACCGGCCAGCAGGCGATCTACGCGGCACTCCACGCCAACGGCACCGGCCCGTTCCGGATCGCCGAGCACCAGGCCGGCGTGCGCACGGTGTTCAAGCCGAACCCCGGCTGGTGGGGCAAGCCCGAGCACAATTTCGACGAGGTCGACTTCACCACCATTTCCAACGATGCGACGCGCGTTGCCGCGTTGCTCTCCGGCGATGTCGATTGGATCGATCCGGTGCCGCTGCAGGACGTCCAGCGCGTCAACGCCAGCGGGGCGGCGGAAGTGTTGTCCGCGCCGGAGCTGCGCACCATCTTTCTCGGCTTCGATCAGATGCGCCCCGAGCTGCTCCACTCCAACGTCAAGGGCAAGAACCCGTTCAAGGACGTGCAGGTGCGCAAGGCCTTCTACCAGGCGATCGATATCGAGGCGATCAAATCGCGCGTGATGCGCGGCTTCGGGACGCCGACTGCGTTAATGATGTCGCCGTTGTTGTTCTCGCGCTCGGCCGAGTTCAAACGCTGGCCCTATGATCCCGAGGCCGCTCGCAAGCTCCTGGCCGACGCCGGCTACAAGGACGGCTTCGAAGTAACGATGGATTGCCCGAACGACCGCTACGTCAACGACGAAGCGATCTGCCAAGCCGTCGCCGCCATGCTCGCGCGCATCGGCGTCAAAGTCGATCTGTTGACTCAACCCAAAGCGAAATACTTCGCCAAGGTGTTGGCGACCGGCGGTTACGATACCTCGTTCTATCTCCTCGGCTGGACGCCCGGTTCGCTCGACTGGTGGAACGTGCTCAACAATATCGTCGGCTGCCGCGACGAAAAGGGCAACGGCGGTCCGTTCAATCTCGGCGGATATTGCAATCATCAAGTCGACGACTTGGCTGGCAAGATCCTGCGCGAGACCGATTTGACAAAACGCGACGAAATGATCGCCGAGACCATGCGCATCATTCACGAGGAGGTCTCGCACATCCCGCTTCACCAGCAGGCGCTGGTCTGGGGTGTGTCCAAGAAGATGAAAGTGGTGCAGCTCGCGAATAATGCAATCCTGTTCTACTTGTTCCGCAAGGAATGAGGCTGCGCGGCCGATTGGGCGTAGTGCCGCGAAGCTGAAGTTCGGATAACATTGCGTCAGGCGAACTTCGGAAATCGGGACACCGCGGGAATGCTTGCCTTTGTCATCCGCCGCGTTCTTCAGGCCCTGCTGGTAATGCTGGTGGTGGCGCTGATAGCGTTCACCTTGTTCCGCTTCGTCGGCGACCCGATCAATCAGATGGTCGGGCTCGATACCAGCATCGCCGAGCGCGCCCAGCTGCGCGAGATGTTGGGGCTCAACGACCCCGTCGTCGTTCAATTCGCCCGTTTCGTCTGGCATGCGCTCCAGCTTGATTTCGGCATTTCCTATCTGTTCAAGCAGCCGGTGGTGGCGCTCATCGGCGAACGTTTTCCGGCTACTATCGAGCTGGCCTTCATTTCTGCGCTGTTCGCGCTTTTGCTGGGCATCCCGATGGGAGTGTACACCGCACTCAACCGAGGTTCGTGGCTCTCTACTCTTTTCCTGACGGTTTCCCTCGTCGGCATCTCGCTCCCGGTTTTCCTCACCGGCATTCTTCTTATTTTCCTGTTCGCCGTGACGCTCGGACTGTTGCCGTCGTTCGGCCGCGGAGAAGTCGTGCATGTCGGGTTCTGGACCACCGGCCTTCTCACGGCTTCCGGCCTGCGCGCCATCATCCTGCCCGCGATCACCTTGGGGCTGTTCCAGCTGACCTTGATCATGCGCCTGGTGCGATCGGAAATGCTCGAGGTGCTGCGCACCGATTACATCAAATTCGCACGGGCGCGCGGCTTGAGCGAGCGCGCCATCAATTTCGGCCATGCGCTCAAGAACACGCTGGTACCAGTCGTCACGATCGTCGGGCTCCAACTCGGCTCGGTGATCGCCTTCGCCATCATCACCGAAACCGTGTTCCAATGGCCCGGGATGGGGCTCCTGTTTCTGATCGCGGTGCAGAACGCCGACATTCCGGTCATGGCGGCCTATCTGCTGCTCGTTGCCGCGATCTTCGTAGCGATCAACCTGATCGTCGATCTGCTGTACGTCGTCATCGACCCGCGCATCAGGATTGAAGGGCGCGCCGCGTGACTGACGTGCATCCCGAATCACCGCGGGTTTCCGTTACGCGTCGGCCCGGCCGTCTGGCGTCGTTCCTCGATCACGACCTCGTCTATTCGTTGCTCCATTCCCGCGTGACGCTCGTCGCGGCGGCGATGACCTTTACGATCGTCCTCGCGGCCGCCTTTGC
>Ga0210408_10002419_pt1 | contig 18191 bp, 7 predicted proteins | sample IncBWH4MmetaG_FD_155471 | JGI IMG/M metagenome (GOLD analysis project Ga0210408, IMG submission 155471) | Forest soil microbial communities from Barre Woods Harvard Forest LTER site, Petersham, Massachusetts, United States - Inc-BW-H-4-M | ecosystem: Environmental > Terrestrial > Soil >...
GGATACATTGCCTTTCGCGACGTGAAGCTGTCCGCAGAGGTCATGCTGTGGATTGAAGTCGCCTCAGTGGTGATGGTAGTCACTGTGCTCGTAGCGCTGATGGTAAAGGTTGGGATTCACGTGGACATGGATCAACTGAGCCTCAAAGGAGTTCATTTTTCGTCGCTCGGTCCGGCTCTAGTCCTTTCGATCTTCAGCTTTGTCGGATTCGAGAGCGCCACCACGCTGGGCGCGGAGGCGCGAAACCCTCTCCGAAGCATCCCTCGCGCCGTACTGCAATGCGCGATACTTTCGGGCATGTTTTTTATTCTGTGCTCGTACTCCGAGGTGCTGGGCTTTCATGGAGTCCCCACAAACCTGGCCGAAACCAGCAGCCCGCTGCATCTTTTGGCGGCCAAAGCTGGGGTGACTCCGCTCGGCGTCGGAATCGATGTTGGAGCCCTGATCAGCATGTTCGCCTGTGTGCTTGCATGCGCCACGGCGGCCGCCCGCGTCATTCTTCGCATGTCTCATGCCCGTCTGCTCCCGCGGGGCCTGCAGCTCACAAACCGGTTGCACGGAACGCCGGGGGTCGCGATCATGATCAGCTCCATTCTCATGTTTGCCGCCACCTCATTCATGGCGTGGCGGGGAATTCCAGGATTCGATATCTACGACCTGGCCGGATCGCTTTCGGTATTCGGATTCCTCACGGTCTACGCCCTGGTTGCTCTGGCGGTCCCGTTCGCCGAGCGCTCTTTGGGCCGGGCATCAGCACGGATTGCCCTGGTCTGCGTGATCACCGTGCTCGTAATTGTGATGATTGCCGCGTACGACATTCGATCGAGCTCCGATATCGTGCACGCGCGGATTCCTTATCTTTTCCTCGCGTATCTTGTCGCAGGACTTGCAGTGTATTTCTCGCGACGGATGGCTCGCCAGAGCTAGGTCCACAGGAATCTTTATGCCGCCTTTATTGAGGGGAGATCCGTCAGAGGCTTGCTTATTTGCAACGAATCTTGGGCATATTCGCCATTGTCGAACTCGACGGTTGCCACCTTTGCGCGGGTTTGCCCGCAATCTTTATACAAACCCTATGGAATTTTTCACAGGGCGATTTATTATTACGATTACCCCGTAGGCACCACACGTCCCATCCCCATCGCTCGTTTCTGAAGCAGTGCCGACGAAATCAATCTTGAGCACTCATTTTAGGATCTACGGGAGACCCTTTCTCAGAGGCCAGTCCATTGAAATCATCGACGCAATTCATCCCCTATCCAATTCTTCGAATTCTGCCTGCCCTCCTGATTGTTATTGTGCTGATTTGCCCGATCCTACCCGCGCAGCAGACACTTGGCGGCATCACCGGGGAGGTAACCGATCCCTCCGGGGGCGTGATTGTCAACGCCACAGTTACTGTGCTTGATGAGGGTACGGCTCTCTCGAGAACCGTAAAAACCAACGCCACCGGCACCTATAACGTCGTGAACCTCACTATCGGCACCTACACTCTGACATTCACGGCGGACGGCTACCAGGTACAGAGGACCCAGCACATAACCGTTCAGGCCGACCGCACCGCAAGCGTGAATGCGTCGCTGAAGGTGGGCCAGACCACGACGACGATCGAAGTTGAAGCAACACCTCTGATGAATGCCGTTGACACGACCAATGGCTACGTCATGGAGAAAGACCAGATTGACGCTGTACCGCTGCCGACTGGCAGCTTCACGGGACTGGCAATTCTCTCGCCCGGATTGAACGCGGAATTGCCCGGCGGCACCGGCGCGAACAGCGGACTGGGCAATGCTCCGATTTGGGCCAACGGCCAGCGCGACACGTCGAATGCGTTCCTTATCAATGGTGTTGACGCAAGCAATTTGTTCAACGGCAAGAGCACCAGCCAGGTTGAATCGCAGCGAGTCGTCAACAATACCGGCGGTCCTGCGAGTTCCGGCACCACCAGCGCCGGCGTTGAGCAGAGTTCGGTGTCGGTCTATCTCTCCATAGGCAATGCAATTCCTACTCCTGCGCCGGAGACTCTGCAGGAAGTCCGCGTAAACTCGTCCATGTACGACGCTCAACAGGGATCAGCCAGCGGTGCGCACATTGACATGAGCACCAGTTCCGGCAGCAACGCCATTCACGGGAGCCTTTACGGTCGCCGCGGCACAAATTGGATTAACGCTGCGCCCTTCTTCTTCAAGAACAACAGCGGGATTCCTGAAGCCAACAGGAACCCCCAGTTGCATCGCTATACAGCCGGTGGAACTTTCGCCGGACCGCTCATGAAGGATAAAGTGTTTTACTTTCTTGGGTACCAGCATTTGCACATCTCCGACCAGGAGACAGGCGACACGCTATTGGCAGTTCCCCCCGGCCTGAGCGACAGCAATCGAACGGCTAGTGGGTTGGCCGACCTGACCGCCTGCAATTGGGGTCCTGCGTACACCGGATCCACGACCCGGTCGAATTGTGCGAACTCCGGCGGCTACAGTAACAACGGTTATGCCGTTACAGCCTCGGACTGGGTGAATAATCCCCTTGGTCTCGCGCTCTTTCAGGCCAAGCTTCCCAATGGCAGATGGCTCATCCCGAATGATAACGGCCACATTCCCGATGCGCTGTCACCTTCCAATGCGTTTGAAAGTGGAACATCGTTTTTCACCGCCGATCAAGTTGTCAGCAATCTTGATTGGAACGTCTCCAACAAGGATCAAGTCGCGCTCAAATACTATTACCAACACGATCCAAGCAGCGCTCCTTACGGATCATCGAACGTTCCGGGATTCACGGTACACATGGACACGGGAGCGCAGGTCGCCTCGATCTCCAACGTTCAGACGCTTAGCCCAAACTTCAGCCTGACTGAGACCATCGGCATCCTGCGTGAGAAGGCCTACAACACGAACGATCAGCTCTGTAAGCCTGGCGAAAGCGGGACGTTCTGCGCCAACATGACCTCCTCGTTCGGCTCATATTTCCCGGGCATATCGATCGTTGACTCTCTCGGCGCATACGGCGCCAGCCTCGGACTGCCTCAGCAGCCACTGAATATCGGGCCCTCGGCGGCCGATCAGGGTCCCTACACCGGCGTCTTCCAGAACCGAATTCAGCCCTCGGCAAACGCGATCTGGACCAAAGGCAGGCACTCCCTCACATTCGGTGGAAGTTGGTCTTACACGCAATTGAACATTCGCGATCAGCGTACTGGTAAAGGCATGGTAGCCACGCCTGATTTGTCTACGTTTGCAATGAATTGGGTAACGCCCTATTCAACCAACGGCTTCGTTGCAACCACATTCCTGCAAGGGGATGCGAGCCGCTACTATCGCTCCAACACCACCGGCCTGTACATCCAGGATAAGTATCAGATTCGGCCTAACCTCAGCGTCACTGCTGGATTGCGTTACGACTGGAATGGTGGTTTGACCGAGAAATACGGGCGGATCTACAACTTCGACCCCAAGCTCTATAGTTACAGTCCAGATTCTGACTCTATCGGCAGTTCCGGCATCATCATTGCAGGCAACAATACCGCCGCCAAAGCGGTCAACCAGGGCGAATCGGTCAGCAACACCACCTTGACCGGTCGCCAATGGGGCATTGCACCACGCCTTGGATTTGCTTGGCAGCCGTCGATGTTTCACAACAAGGTTGTGATTCGCGGCGGCAGCGGGCTCTACTATGATCGCGGCGAGCTGTACACCTACTTCTCTCCGGGATACGCTGCCGGTGAAGTCGCAGGCGGGCCCTTTGGCGTGAGCCAGACTCCTCCCTTTGTCACCGCGCAGTCTTGCCCCTACAGCTCATCTCCGTACGGCAACACTAGCTTCCTCTACAATTTCTACATTCCTATCTGCGGCCTGGCGCCCTTCACACCGGTGGATGGCAACACGCTCTCGTACAATCTTGCCAACCCATGGGGTCCGGCACTGTCTGCCGCGCCATCCAATCCAAGCGCGGCTAGCCTGGTCAATTATCTCCCCAATGCTTCTGGCATCATCGCCGGGACCCAGCCATTCACATTAGGCGAGTACAACCGGACTAACAAGCTGCCCTACTCGATTAACTTCACGCTCGACATGCAGTGGCAGCCGCGCAATGATTTGATGGTGGAACTGGGATACGTTGGCAACCTGGGCCGCCATCAGGTGATTCCCCTGCCCTTCAATCAGGCACAGATTGCCACCCAGGCGAAACCCACACATCCAGGCGGTGTAGCTGCACAGCAGTTCACTTACGGCTATACCGTGCTCGATCCGAACAGCCCGGTGTATTCGTTCTATCCCATGTGTGTGAATAGCGACCCCAACTGCGCCTATGGCTACATGCAGCAGAACTACGAGGGTGGCAACGTCGATCTGCGGGTACCCTACATCGGATATTCATCGGAGTCGGAGTCTTACACTGCGGCGGGTATCTCCGCTTATCACGCTCTGCAGGCACACGTTGAGAAGAAGATGGGCCACGGTATCCAGGCCGGTGTTTCGTACACGTATTCACATGCCACCGACGAGCAGAGTGCCCTTGGCCTCTTCTACAACGGCAGCAATCCTCTGGACCTGCGCAGCGGTTATGGGTCCGCAGATTTTGACCGTACCCACGTACTGAACTTCACCTATGGATTTGCGCTCCCGAAGCTCTACAACGGAAATTCTCTCGCCGGCAAGCTGATCAATGACTGGACCCTTACCGGCGTGGCCATCATCCAAGGCGGTCAGCCCTACAGTATCATCGATTTCTCCGGCGCTGTGGGCAGCCTCTTCTACAGCACCTTCGACGGAATCACAAACCCCGTAGTGCCTCTCGCCCCTGGATGCACGGCAAAATCTGCAACCACGGGAGCCTCTGGCGCCTTCCACACTGGAGCCCTCAAAGCCTCCTGCTTCACCGTGCCTCTGGTTGCAGAAGGCACTGATGGTGTTCCCATAGGCGATCCCTTCGAAACCCAGTTCACCAAGGGACAGCGCAACATCTTCCGCCAGGCTTATCAGAAACGAGCCGACGCCTCGCTGGGGAAGGTGGTGAGCATTCACGAGAGGTACACGCTGAAGTACACGCTCGATGTTTACAACCTAACCAATACCACCAGCTTTGATGTGCCCGGTGACAACGTGACTCAGAACGCGGCATACAATAATGCTCCGACGGTCGCGAGCACTTATGCCGCCATCGCTCCTACACCCAGCCAGTGCCAGCAAGGCACAGCACCGGGGGGCACCTTCTATAGCTGCCCCACCGGCCTGGGCATCACCAAGCACACCATAGGCAGCCCGCGGCAGGTTCAGATGTCGCTGCACTTCAACTTCTAACGCCGTCAGCCGGCGCGGCGTCGGTTTTTCAGATGACTGCGCCGGCAAACCAACTTCGAAGGCTTGCCCTTGGTCGCGTATCTATCGCGCTTCAGGCCAGCCAGGCTTGCTCGAAATCCTGCAAAGCAGCAGGCCTGCCAATCAAAAACCCTTGAAAGGCTTCGCAGCCCAGTTGCGCGAGGAACTGTTTCTGTTCTTCCGATTCCACGCCCTCTGCTATAACCGACAGACCCATCGCGCGCCCGAGTGAGATGATGGTTCGAGCAATCGCACCGCTCGACGAATCGACGAGGATGTCCTTTACGAACGAACGATCGATCTTCAGCTCGTCCAGTGGCAGGTTCTTCACGTAGGACAGAGACGAGTAACCCGTTCCAAAATCGTCCATCGAGAATCGCAGCCCCCGTGACTTGAGGCGAGACATCTTCGCAACGGCTTCCTTCACATTGTCCATAAAGAGGCTCTCTGTCAATTCCAGTTTGATCTTCTGAGGATTGGCCTTGGTGCGATCAAGGGCCGCCATTACCTGGGTAACGAAATCCGGGTGCTGGAATTGATAGGGGCTGATGTTTACTGAAATCGTGAAGCATTTCGTGCTACTGCGCTCCCACGCAGCGGCTTGCGCGAAAACTCGATCGAGCACCCACTCACCGAGAGGCACAATCAATCCCGATTCTTCAGCCAGCGGAATAAATTCTCCTGGCGGGAGCAGGCCGCGTTTAGGGTGGCGCCAGCGAAGCAGAACCTCTGCTCCGACGAGGTGTTGACCGACTACCTGGGGCTGATAAAAGAGCACCAGCTGATCGGTTTTGATCGCGTTGCGAAGCTCCTCTTCGATCGCAGCTCGCGCCACAATCAGGGCTTGCATCGCAGTGGAGAAGAATGAGATCCGATTTCGACCCGCGTTCCGCGCCTGGGACATTGCAATTTGTGCGCGTTGCAATACTCCGACCGCATTCTTCATTCGGGTTCCGAACACAGAGATCCCGATGCTGGAGGAAGTTAAGCATTCATGCCCCGCCAGCATGCATGATTGACCGATTGTTGCCTGGACCTTCTTCGCAATCGCCTGAACCTGCGCAGCGGCTTCTTCTCGACGCGCGGATAGATCTTCGACAAGAACGGCAAACTCCGCCCCGCCCGACCGTGCGACGATGTCCGTTTCTCGCGTACAGGCGGTAAGACGCCGCGCAATCTCCTTCAGCATCAGATCGCCCATCTTATGACCGAGTGTGTCATTGAAGGTGCGGAGATTGTCGATATGCACAAGCAGAAGAGCTTGCTTCCGGTCCCTTCCAGCAGCGGCCATCGAGTGCTGCAGGCGATCGAGAAGCAGGCGGCGGTTCGGCAACCCGGTCAGCGGATCGTAAAAGGCGAGGCTCCTGATCCTCTCTTCCGCGCGCTTAACATCGGAGATGTCCTTCAAGACGGAAACAAGATAGCGTACACCTTCAATCTCCACATCCGATATCGACGCAAGCCCCCAGAATATTTCGCGATTTCGCTTCCGGAGCTTAACCTCTGCGGTTCGCTGGTACGACTTCCTGCTCAGATCCTTTTCGAATGGATCGCGCGCATCAAAGCTTACCCAGATGTTGAGCTCCGACGGCGTCCGACCGATCACCTCGTCGCGCCGGTATCCAAGAGCATCGACAAACGACTGATTCACGTCGATATACACTCCGTCGCTGACACGGCTGATTGAGACAGCATCAAGGCTTGTCTGGAAAACGCTGCGATAGATCGTTTCGCTGGATCGTAGTTCTGCTTGCGGCTGCCTAAGTCCGGTAACATCGTGGACAATTGAAAAAACCAGGGGGCCTTGCTTGGAATCGATCGGAGAGAAGGAGACCTCCACGTCACGCTCTTCGCCGGAGGCAAGGCGGTGACGAAAGGCAAAGTTTTTGCGCCCAGGGTATCTCGATCGTCTTCGTTTGCGGGCCGTCTCTTCCCAATCGAGGATATTGATTTCGTTGAAAGAGGCGCCAATCAGTTGTTCGCGCGGATACCCGTAATAAGACAAGGCGGCTCTGTTTGCTTCCACAATTCGGCCGCAACTCGGCTCAACGAGGAGCATCACCGAGCCACTATTCTCGAAGATGTCGCGGAACCCCGCGTCCAGCGTGGAAACAATCGACATCCGGCCCGATCCTTAAGTTAGTGCCTACACGACTGTAATTTCACATCACGATATAAGTCTTTGCGCAGAGGCAAGATCGTCGACAATCTTCCTGGAACCGGTGACCATGGCCACACCATACTCGCAGGATCCGCTCTTACGCTCCCCAGGTAAGTAGCGGATTCATAAGGAGATTTCTAGTGGCAAATCGAATCTTGCCCAGGCCGTTGCTTAGTTACTTTAGGACCGGACCATTTGCAAACATTCGTCAGAATCGCAGTGCTTCAAGCCGACCTGTTCCTAGATTATTGATGAATCCGAACGAGTTTGGTAATGCGACCCGTCTTGTTCCAATCGGATACATAGATATTGCCGCCATTGTCGATAAAACATCCATGCGCTGCACTGAAGCAAGCATCGCCGATGGCTGACGGCTCGAGATCATACTTCGCCCATTGTTCCTTGTCCGGGTTATCCCCTAGAAATGCCACCGGAACATTGTCCCTGTCGAGTATGGTTACCCTGCCTTCGAGTTCTGAAACTATGGCAAAGTCGCCGAAGAAGGATACCTGGCATGGACGGCGCAGATGTTGTGCAATGGTGCGAACAAACTTGCCGTCGAAATCGAAGTGGCAGAGACGCCGGTTTTCGCGGTCGCAGACCAGGAGAAGCGGTTGATCGTAGCGAGTATCGACCGCGAGCCCGTGGCTGCAATTCAAAAGGCCATCGGTGTCACCCTTGCCCGAGTAACTTGCCTTGTATTGACCTTGCTTGTCGAAGCGAAATAGGCGTGAATCTCCATAGCCGTTTGCGATGAACATGCCGCCATCCGGCGCCGGCACAGCTGCCGTAAGCCGCCATTCGTTGGGCGCCTTGAACCCTGCCTCAGGCGGGGCGCCGATCTTGTGCACAACTGTGCCGTCAGTCTTCATCTTCACGAAGAGCCAGTTTTCCTGCGGTGTTCCCTTTTGCACAGTGGTGTAGAGGTACTCCTGCCCGTTTTCTTGCGAGTACACCATCGAGTGAACTTCTGGGAACTGAGTCGCGATGGTCCTTAGCAGCGTTCCTTGCGGCGTGAATATAAGGACGCCGGTAGCGCTTTGCGTGCTCACATAGATATCGCCTGCACTGTCTTGCGCGATCCCCCCATGGGTTCCGCCAAAGCTCGTGCCGGCAGGTAAATTTCCCCATCCGCGCGCCACCCCGTACCTCCAAGCGCCATTTCCGGTGACCTTCAAATTTTGAGTATCGTCATCAACTCCGCCGTCGTCGCCACCCACCGAGCCCTCCGCACTCGCTGGCAAAGCAACCATACCGCTCACGAATCCCGCAGCTGCGACAAAGACGAACTGCCTTCTGTCACAACGAGTCACGTTTGACGTTTTCGGGTCTTCTTTCATTGCGCACCTCCGGCTTTGATTTGGGCGGTACTCCTGTCGACGCTTGGCTGCGACGGAGTGTCGAATAAGTAGATGTGGCGCAGATTTGGCATCGATTTTAGCGGGGCAATGGCGGCGCCCGTTACTTTGGTCTCACTCAGGTTCAAGTAGACGAGCTGCGACAGTGCAGAGAGTTTCGCCAGACCATTGCCGTCGATTGCCGTGCCCTCCAGGTGGAGCACACGCAGATGTGCGAAATGGCTCAACGTCTCAAAGCTCGCATCGGTGATCGCAGTGCGCGCCAGATCTGCTTCGACGATGTAAGGCGCAAACCTCAGCATCTTCCATAACTCGGCATCGTCGAATTTCGCAGCCACGTCGACGGTGTTCAGAATCAGGCCATCGGATGCCCTGCCGGAAACCGCGATGAGTTTCGCTCCAGGCGATTGTTGCATCCGGCCAATATCGCTCATGAGTGCGCTGTAGTCACCAACCGGTTGCGGCGGGCGTTCAACGGACGATTCGAAGGTGTTCGAGCCTGCGATTGCCGTCGCTGTCGGCGACGCGCCCTGTTCCACCCAGGCGCGGAGCCACGCTATCTCGTCGTGCGTGAGCGCTGGCCGGCCCTCGGCCGGCATAAAGTGCTTGTCATTGGTGGGAAGAGTAACACGCGTGAGCAAAAGGCTCTTCCCTGGATCGAGAGGAACAACGGCAGACCCGCTCTTGCCCCCGCGAAGAAGACCGTCGTACGTATCGAGGCGCAAACCACCCTGGACCTTGTCCGGCCCATGGCACGACGCGCAGCGAGAGTCGAGAAGTGTGTGAACGCGTCGGGCATAAAACGAATCCGGGGGTGGGTCGCCGGCAACTATCCCAGACGCCTTCGCAATCCTTTTCAGGGTGCTGGGCATGAATTGCGTGAGATACGCGCTGCCGTGCGTGAGCGCACCACCTTGATGCGCCGTCCAAACCAACGCGAGCACGACGCCGGCCAGCAATACAGGATACGCGCGGGGCGCGGCTCCCGCAGACCACAATGGCCGGGACAGGACACAGAGAAGCAGGCAAATTGTAAGTATGACTCCTCCCCACATATGGCGTGACAACGTAGTTCCTGTGTCACCGCTGCCGTAGGCGAGCAAATAACCGAGAGCCAGCGTGGCGCCGGAGGCTGCACAAGCGACAGCAAGAACAAGGCCCGCAGCTTCACGCAGTGCCGGACGCCGGGTGCCCATAATCTCAAGCAAGGGAAGAAGCGCGATCAGGCCAATAGGAATGTGAACGGCAAGCGGGTGAAACCGACCCAGAAACTGCTGCCAGTCTGCGTGCGGCCTCCCGTCGAATCGGACTGCAAACGGTAAGAGAAGAAGTATCGCGATCGAGGCGGAGGAAATCAACGCGGTTCGCGTCAACTTCCCCCTCGAGATCAGCTTGCTGAAGGTGCCGGTCATTCTCCCCTGTCCAATTACGCCAGCAGCCCGGAAATAACGCTTGCCGGCGTTGGACCCGTGAGCTTCTGGTCCAGTCCCTGGAATTTGTAAGTGAACTTGTTGTGGTCGATCCCGAGACAGTGCAGGATCGTAGCATTGAAGTCACGAACATGTACGGGATCTTTGACGACGTTGTAGCTGTAGTCGTCTGTCTCGCCGTACGTAATTCCCGGCTGCACACCTCCACCGGTCATCCAAGTGGTAAAACACCGCGGATGATGATCTCGTCCATAGTTCTCGGGCGTCAGCCCTCCCTGGCTGTAGACGGTGCGCCCAAATTCTCCCCCCCAGATCACAAGCGTGTCGTCGAGCAGCCCACGCCGTTTCAAGTCGGTAACAAGCGCATAACATCCGCGATCGGTCTCTCCGCAGATAACGGGAAGAACGCCTGCAACATTGTCGTGAACATCCCATCCCCGTTTGTAAATCTGGGTAAAGCGAACGCCGCGCTCAGCCATGCGTCTCGCCAGCAGGCAGTTATAGGCAAACGTGCCCGGTTCTTTGGCCTCAGGACCATAGAGGTCCCAGGTCGACGGCGCCTCCTTGCTCAAGTCCACGAGTTCCGGCACAGATGCCTGCATCCGGTACGCCATTTCGTACTGCGTAATCCGCGCATTGGTCTCCGGATCTCCAATCTGTTCGAGCATCTGACGATTGATCTGTTCCACTGCGTCCAGCATCTTGCGCCGTATCTCGCGGTCCACGCCCGCCGGGTCTGCGAGATAGAGAACCGGATCCCCTCCCGAGCGCAGGCCAACACCGGCGTACTCCGAGGAGAGAAATCCGCTGCTCCAAAGACGTGATGAAACCGGCTGATTGTTCTCCTTAGGATTCACCTTGGTCTGCAGCACAATGAACGTGGGCAGATTGTCATTCATGCTGCCCAATCCATAAGAGAGCCACGAGCCAAGACACGGCTTGCCGGCGTTCATGTTGCCGGTATTCATCAACATAATCGCCGGTTCATGATTGATCGCGTCGGTGTTTGTGGATTTGATGATTGTAAGGTCGTCCACCATCCGGGCGGTGAAAGGAAGCAGATCGCTGACAAAGGTCCCAGACTGTCCATAACGTTTGAACTGCCAGTGCGATGGGGCAATCGGGAAATGAGCCTGCCCGGCGGTCATGCCTGTAAGTTGCTGGCTGCCCCGCACTGAATCCGGTATGTCCTTGTTGTAGAGCTCAGCGAGATTCGGCTTGTAGTCGAGCAGGTCAATCTGCGGTGGACCGCCCGACATGAAAAGATAAATGGCACGCTTGGCCTTGGGCGCGAAGTGGGGCAGCTTAAGCTCTTCTCGCGCAAACGCTCCGCTCGTCCGGTTCGCCCCTCCCGGACTGGGATCGCCGCGTAGGGCCTCACCAAAAAGGCTTGCCAGCGCAGCCCATCCAAGTACCTTGCCGGAACGGCCAAGAAAGCGCCTGCGTGTTTCAAGTGCGTGCCATTCCTGCTTCAGTCCCGCGGGGATGGGAAGGTCCGTTATGCTCGGACCCTGTTCGCAGTCGGTGCAAAGCGGGTGCTGCTTCATAAGAATCCTGCCTACTTGGTTAGCGTCTCGTCCAAATTGAGCATCTCGTTAGCGATCATCGTCCAGGCCGCGAGTTCCGGTTCAGGGATCGAAGTATCGCGCTTTTTCTCGCCGGTCTCGACCAGGGCACGAGCAGACTTTGGATCGGCCTTGTAATGAGCCCGCATCTGCTGAACCGACTCTGCAAGAACCGCCGCCGTCTTCTGCGAAGCATCGTGCGCCAGGAGAATTTTGCTCATCAAGTTGATGCGCTCATCCGTTCGCCCCCGTTCGAGAATCACCCTCTGTGCCAGCCCGCGTGCAGCCTCAACCCATTGCGTGTCGTTCATCGTCACGAGGGCCTGCAAGGGCGTATCGGTTCGCTGACGGCGGGTGCAGACCACATCGCGCATAGGGGCATCGAACGCGTCCAAATCCGGGGGCGGCGCCATCCGCTTCCAATACGTGTACAGGGTGCGGCGGTAAAGAGCCTCGCCATGCTCCTGCACGTAGTTCACCGTATCGCTTGTGGGATAACTAACTTGCTCCCACACATTTGCAGGCTGATAGGGTTTTACGCTCGGCCCGCCGATCGTATTTACTAACAATTGCCCCGATTGCAATGCAATATCGCGCAGCATCTCCCCATCCATGCGGAATCGGGGTCCGCGCGAAAGCAGCAGATTTCTCGGGTCCTTTGCCAGCCGATCCGGAGTGGATTTTGCGCTCTGACGGTAGGTTGACGACATCACCATCAGCTTATACATGTGCTTGACGTTCCAGTTGCTCTCTCGAAACTCCACGGCGAGCCAGTCAAGCAGTTCCGAATGGGTCGGCCGCTGTCCCATGATGCCGAAGTCTTCGGTGGTCTCAACAAGGCCTGTCCCAAACAGCTCTGCCCACATGCGGTTTACGGTCACGCGCGCCGTGAGGGGGTTCGAAGGATTCACCGTCCATTTTGCCAACGCCAGTCGATTGCGCGGTTCGTTGGCGGCCAATGGCGGCAGAAAGTGCGGTGTCTGTGCCAGAACCCGGCCGATGCGAGCGGAATAGACGCCGCGAGTCAACACATCGGCATAAGCCAGGGACCGCTTCTCCCACGAGACCAGCGTCAGATCTCCTCCATGCGAGAGCTTGTCAAGCTGCGGATTCAGTGCCTCGATCTGGCGCTGGAGGTCCTTGAACTGCGAATCCACATTGTTCAGGTAGAACTCACTGACTGCGTGCCATTGATCCTCATTCCATTGCCCTGAGGGCCTGGAGAGTATCTCGGCCACGTAATCCTCGAAGGGGAGGCACTTCACCTCGTCAGCTGCCATCGAGCGGGCATAGAGGCGAACGTCCTGATAGCGCATCTCCTTGGCGGGTGCCGCGTCGGGGTAGCGCCAGCCCAGTTGCATCGGCACCTGCGTGCGGATGCTCTGTCCATTCAGTGTGTCGGCTTCCACGCGGGTGCTAATGGGGGCGCCATTTATGTAAATCTTGACGCCTGCCGCCTTGCCGGAGCCGTCGTAGGTGAAGAAGATGTGTTTCCACGCGCCGTCAAGGGGAATGGGATCGGTCGCGGAGACGCGAATGGCTACTAGCGGAGTAGAGTCAACCGGCGACGGAGGCTTGGGCGTTTTGGCCTTGGCTTCGTCTTTTTTCTTCGGGGCGGGTTTCTTGTTTTCCGGCGGCTTGTTTGGGGAAAGGTCCTTCTTCGTCAAGTCCTGCGGCGTGGGATAGTCAAAGGGTTCTTTCGGTGCAGGCGGTTCCTTGGCCGCCTTTTTGGCATCCTCCTTCGGCATCTCGTTTACAAGGTCGACGCTCAGGATACCTTTCCTGATTGATATGTCCCATCCGCGGTTGTGCTGCGTCGCATCCATCTTCGACAGGAGAGCGCCGGAACTGCTGCCCACCGGATAGTTTGGCGCCGAGCGGAACATGACCCATCCACCCGCGGAGAATGGCTGTGTCGCTTCGTAATCTCCCTCCTGATCAAGGATCACGCGCGTGCTCGACTGCATGCGGAAGTCCGCCCAGAGCCATGTAGTCTCTCCCCATTCCGGCTTCGCCACCGTGGTGTGAAACAACGCTGGCGCGGCGTGAGGAGCGCTGTTCTTAAGCTCATCTCCCCCACCCTCATCGAGACGCAAGCGGAGAATGAGTTTGTCGGTCGCTACAGGTCGCGGAAGGTTCTGTCGCGACGTTATCCAGCGCTGAACGAGCTCGCGTTGATGGAGCCGCATGTCATTGAGCCGGTTCTCCAAATCTGACTTCTTCGCGAGCACGCGGTTATACGTGTCCCGGTTCTGCGGCCTGGGAATCCGCACAACCGGTGCCCAGACCGGACGGTCATCATTGAATGGCTTCTCGTCGATGTTGTTGAAGAAGGCGCTCAGGGCATAGAAGTCTTTCTGCGTCGTAGGGTCAAACTTGTGATCGTGGCATACGGCGCATCCGACCGTGAGGCCCATGAATGCCGCTCCGTATGCTTCCGTGCGCTCGCGCGCAATGTTCACGCGCAGTTCCTCGGGAATGGTGCCGCCCTCGTTGCTGCTCAGGCCGAGACGGACATACCCGCTGGCGATGAGCGGATCAAGATTGCGCGCTGGCAACATATCACCCGCGATCTGCTCCATTGCAAATTGATCGAAAGGCTTGTTGATGTTAAAGGAGCGGATTACGTAGTCGCGATAAGGCCAAATATCCTTGCTGTTGTCAAAGTGGAGACCATACGTATCCGCGTAACGCGCATAGTCCAGCCAGTATCGCGCCCGATGCTCGCCGAAGCTGGGCCTCGCCAGCAGTTGGTCAACCAGGTGTTCATACGCGCCGGGCGAAGTGTCGCGCAGGAAGGTTTCCACTTCAGACGGTGCGGGCAGCAAGCCTGTCAGATCCAGCGTTACGCGACGTATCAGGGTCGGCTTGTCAGCCTCAGGAGAAGGCCGCAGTCCCTCCTTCTGAAGACGCGCCACGATGAAGGAATCAATGGGCGTCTTCGCCCAGTTGCTGTTTTCCGCAGGCACTGCGGGCCGCACCGGAGCTTCGAAGGCCCAGTGCGGCCGATATTCCGCACCCTCCTTCACCCACTCTCGGAGGATGGCGATCTCCTCAGGCTTCATGGGCTTCGCTTCGCCCTGTGCGGTTTGGGGCATCAAGTGATGCGGATCCTTCGATTCGATGCGCTTGACCAGTTCGCTTCGTTCGGGATGGCCGGGAACAATGGCGTCGGGATGCCCAGGACGCTTCTTCATGGCCCACTCGGCAAGATCGAGACGCAAGCCCGCCTTGCGCATCTCAGGGTCAGGACCATGGCAGCTAAAGCAGCGACTCGCGAGGATCGGCTGCACATCCTGGTTGAAGTCCAGACGCCTTGCCGCGCTTGCCCTCTCATTCGATCGGCATCCCGCAACCGACACAATTACCGCGCCCGCTGCCAAGAGTCGCAGGATCGACAGTGCCTCGCCTGGCTTCCACCGGTTCCACAGCCGGAATGGTGTCGGATTGGAATGAACAATCGGCAAGTTTGTGGGGCCTGATAGGATCTGCGGCCATGGAAGCCTTTACAATCCGCAGCGTCCAATAATCTGCGATCGATCACCGACGCCATAACCGTTATCGAAGAACAGGGATGCTGGCTGCCGGTTCAAATCGTTGGCAGAAAGTTTGGCACTCCCGAATGAGAGTTGTCCATAGGCTGACGGCGGCTTCGCGTCTTGAGGCGGAGAAGGATTGTTCCACTACTCCGAGGAATAGCGAGCCGGGGCGCGGCGCTTGGACCTTCGCCGCTTTTTCTCCGGCCCCTCGATGACGGCGCGCATCCAGTAGTTGCCGTCCCCATCCACCTCGATCCCGTGGACCTCACGCTCGAATCCCGGGAACTGCTTGCCAAACTTCTCCATGGCGAGAATCAGCTTGATGACCGGCGAGTCGGAAGAACCAAGACGCTCGCCGGGCATGGACATGGGAATCCCTGGCGGATAGGGAACGAGCATGACGGCTGCGATTCGACCAGCCATCTCTTTGAATCGGATTCGCTCCGTCTCGTGACGAACGAGCTTCTGGTAGGTTTGCGCGGGCGTGAGCACTGGATCGAAGTCCTCGTCGCACGCCGCGTTCACAAGCCCGGCGAGGTCAAGGTCGATCATCGCCTTATGCATCTCATCGGACAATTCTTTGAGCGTGAGATTGCGATAACGACCCGGGAAACGCTGCACGAGTTCAGGGAGCGCCTCTTCCACGGTGGCGTCAGAGTCATACAGACGCTTGAACTCGAAGAGGTTCTCCAGCAGGCTGCCCCACTTGCCCTTGGAAGTGCCCACTGAGAAGAGCACAAGCACTGTGTAATCACCGGTGCGGGCGATCTCCACGCGTCGCGAATCGAGGAACTCTGTCAGAATGGCGGCCGGAACGCCCCATTTGGCGATCACACCCTGTGCATTGACGCCGGGCGTCAAAATGGTGACCTTGGTGGGGTCGAGCATGCAGTAGTCGTCAGGCGAGTCTTCGTCCTGGTACCCATGCCATTCCTCGCCATGCTTGAGGGTCCAGCAGCTGGGCTCGGAGGCAAGCAGCTCGTCCTCGGCGTCCTCAAAGAGAATTGATTCTCCTGTCGTGGGGTCTGTGACACGCTCTGGCTGGTACACGCCGAAGAACCACGCCTCACCATTCTCCGATGCGGTACGAAGCCGGTGGGCAATCGAACTCATGGCCTGCCGGAAGCTGATGGCGTCGGCGAGAGTCTCGTCCATCAGTGTTGGACCGGCCGGCTCGTCCATCATGGCCGCAGCAACGTCCAGCGAGGCGATGAGCGGATAGAACGGCGAGGTGGTTCCATGCATCATGAAGGCTTCGTTGAACTGGTCGAAGTCGAGCGGCGCGCGATCGGAGAGCTTGACGTGAATCATGGATCCCATGGAGAACGCGGCAAGCATTTTATGCGTTGACTGCACCGAGAATATGGCTGGACGGTCCTCCATATCGTCGGGCACTCCCATTGCGTACCGGCTCTTGTAGAGCGGGTGGAACTTGGCGTAAGCGTACCAGGCCTCGTCGAAGTGCACTCGGGGCACGGAGCCGGCAAGCTGCTCCACGACCTGGTCGACGTTGTAGCAGAGACCGTCATAGGTGGAGTTTGTCACCACAGCGTAGGTCGGTTCCTGAGATCGGGCGCCCTCGGCAAACGGGCTACGCGCAATGAGCTTTTGCACCGATTTCTGTGAAAAACGCTTCAGCGGCACAAGCCCGATCATTCCGTAGCCATTGCGCGTCGGTTTGAAGTAGACCGGGCGGGCCCCGGTAACCGTAAGCGAGTGGCAGATGGACTTGTGACAGTTAGCATCTGCGAGGACGATGTCGTCCTGCGCAATCACACCATGCCCTATGATTTGGTTGGAGGTGCTTGAGCCGCCGAGCACATAAAAAGTCCAATCCGCGCCGAAGATCCGGGCCGCATTTCGTTCCGAGTCGCCAGGAGGTCCGATATGGTCGAGCCACGACCCGAGCGGCGCTGACGAGATGCCGAGGTCCGAACGCAACAGGTTTTCGCCGAAGAAGCGGTGGAACTCCTGGCCGACCGGATGCTTGAGGAAGGCTACTCCGCCCATATGTCCTGGAGCATCCCAGGAATAGGCCGATTGGTCGTTGTACTTGAGGAGCTCGCGGAAGTAGGGCGGCAACAGCTGCTCGTGATAGCGCTCGACGGCGGTGTCGAGGCGGGATGCGATAAAAGCCGGCGTATCTCCGAAGAGGTGAATGTACTCATGCACCTGCTTCACGACTTCGAGCGGCAACTCCGAAACTAGGGTCCGGTCGGCGATGAGAAAGATCGGGACCTTTTTATTGCGGTGGCGCACGCCGCGAATGATGTCGAGTGCAGCGCGCTCCTCAAACTGCGAATTGCTCTCGAGGTCCCAGTCGAGAAGCACCGCGGAGTAACTGGGATCAGAGGTGACAAGCGAAAGCCCATCCTCAGGTGAAGTGGTGCGCACGACCTCGTATCCCTCGTCGCCAATGGCCTCTATCAGACGCTCCATCGCACGGTCGGAGACCGATTCGGTCCTCCCCACTTCACTGGCAATCAGAAGTACCCACCGCTTCTCGCTCATCAACCCTCTTCGACCCTGACCGCCCTCTCGGGAGAGCGATTACACGCAAACAATTTATGGTATCGCGTGTAGGCGGCTGGCGTGTAAAGGACAAGTAAGGAAGATTTCGAATTGAGAAACAGGACGCCCTGGGTTCCCCCTGTTAACCCGTAAGTATACCGACCGGCTGTCGGCGGGGCTCGGCGTCGGTGAGTGGGTTTGCTAACCGTAACGGCGCTCCTCGACCGAGACGGCGGTGTTCGAGGCATTCGTAATGACTGCGGTAAATGTCTGCGATTGCCCCACTGTCAACGAAGTGGTCCCAGGCGTCAG
>Ga0210408_10002421_pt1 | contig 18186 bp, 18 predicted proteins | sample IncBWH4MmetaG_FD_155471 | JGI IMG/M metagenome (GOLD analysis project Ga0210408, IMG submission 155471) | Forest soil microbial communities from Barre Woods Harvard Forest LTER site, Petersham, Massachusetts, United States - Inc-BW-H-4-M | ecosystem: Environmental > Terrestrial > Soil >...
CTTCAGCCGGCAGGTGCTCCAGGCGCTGGGAAGCTCCTTCACCCTGGACGACCTGCGCGCCAGCCTCAGTCGAGCGAGGGAAGATTTCTCCGCGCGCAACCAGGGAACCACCGCGACGGCCAGAAAAATCCTGACGCTGGCGCAGTCCAACTACGAAGTCCAGTTCGCGCCGGATTCCCGTTTGTCCGAACGTGTCCTCTTTCCAACCACGCCCTCCCAGAGCAACGGGATCGAGGACGCCCGTTTCGTCCGTTTCCAGCATGAGGACGACTCCTACACCTATTACGCCACTTACACCGCTTACGATGGCAAGATGATCCTCCCCCAATTCATCGAAACGCCCGACTTTCTCCATTTCAAATTCATCACGCTCAATGGGCCCGCCGTGCAGAACAAAGGCATGGCGCTCTTTCCCCGCAAGATCCACGGCCAGTACGTTATGCTCAGCCGCCAGGACTTCGAAAACATCTACGTAATGTCCTCCGACCACCTGCACTTCTGGCATTCCGCGCAACCAATCCTCAAGCCGGCCTTCCCCTGGGAATTCATCCAGTTAGGCAATTGCGGTTCCCCCATTGAGACCGACGCTGGCTGGCTGGTGCTCAGCCACGGTGTCGGGCCGATGCGCAAATATTGCATCGGCGCGTTTCTGCTCGACCGTGACGATCCCGCCAAACTGCTCGGCCGGGTCCGCGAACCATTGATCACCCCCAATGAGAACGAGCGCGAAGGTTACGTCCCCAACGTGGTTTACTCCTGTGGCAGCCTCCTCCACGACCGGCAGCTCATCATCCCCTACGCCATGTCCGACTACGCCACCACTTTTGCCACCCTGTCCCTGGACGAGGTCTTGTCCGCGATGGAATAGCCCGTCCAAAAGCTCGGAGTGCGCCGTCCCCGGGCGCGCTCCGGGAGCAGTGTCAAGCTACACCCACCCCCCAAAATTCTCTCAATTCGACGCTTGCTATTCCCCTGAAACAAGCCAAAGTCAGTCCGTCTCTTGAGCGTTTTTGACTTCCATGACATGGAAATCTTCAGGTGAACTCGGTTCAGTGATGATTTGAGACCCGATTCGCGGGAACAGTATGGTGAGCGCAAAGCGGTCCAGGACCACAGTAGAAAAGAAATGAGCGCTAAATTATTCGTCGGGAACCTTGACTTCAAAGTCACTGAAAACGACCTGCAGGACGCCTTCGCGGCGCACGGCACAGTGCTGGAAACCAACCTGATGATGGACCGGGCCACCGGCCGCCCCCGTGGCTTCGCCTTTGTCACCATGAGTTCGCCTGAAGAGGCGCAGAAAGCCATCGATGCCTTGAATGGCAAGGAACTCGGTGGACGCGCCTTGACCGTCAACCTCGCCAGACCCCGCGAAGAACGCTCGGGCGGCGGCGGCGGCGGCGGCGGTCGGGGTGGTTACGGCGGTGGCGGTGGCGGAAGACGCGACCGTTATTAATTCCGCCAATTAGGTTTGTTGGGGGCACGGTCCGCACCGCGCCCCTATTTTTTCTGATGCCTCTCTGTCCGGCTGGTCTGTGAGGTTTTCGCCACTCACGGAACCGGTCATGGACAAAATACTTATGAAAGAAGCACATGTTGAAATCGAAGGCATCGTTCACACCGTTCTGCCCGGAACGATGTTCCGCGTCGAATTGGGCAATAAGCACCTCGTGCTGGCGACCATCTGCGGGAAAATGCGCAAACGCTGGGTCCGGTTGACCGTCGGCGACCGTGTCAAGATGGAGATGTCGCCTTACGATTTGGACAAAGCGCGCATCGTCTGGCGGCTCAAGTGAGTTATGTCACCCCCCGTCATCATTCAAGGTGGAATGGGCGTGGCAGTCTCCGGTTGGCCCCTGGCTCGCGCGGTCTCGCGCCTGGGTCATCTTGGCGTGGTTTCGGGCACCGCTCTCGCTGTCGTCCTGGCCCGCCGCCTTCAACTCGGCGATCCCGGTGGTGACCTTCGCCGGGCCTTGGGGCGCTTCCCGTTGCCCCGGATGGCCGAACGGGCGCTTAACGATTTTTTCATCCCGGGCGGCAAGGCCCCCAACGCGCCTTTCAGACTCACCGCCATGCCTACGCTCGAACCCAGGCCCGCCCTCGAGCAATTAACCGTCCTGGCCAACTTCGTCGAAGTTTTCCTCGCCAAAGAAGGTCACAACGGGCTGGTCGGCATCAATTACCTCGAAAAAATCCAGCTTCCCACCCTTCCCTCCATCTTCGGCGCCATGCTGGCCGGTGTTGACTTTGTCCTTATGGGCGCAGGCATCCCCCGCGCTATTCCCGGCGTGCTCGACCTCCTGGCCCAAGGTCAACCAGTTCAACTGCGCATCGACGTCGAAGGCGCTCTCCCGGGTGAGGAGTATATCTCGACGTTTGATCCTGCCGGTTTTTTTGGCGGGGTTGCGCCTCAACTCAAGCGCCCCCAATTCCTCGGCATCGTCGCCTCGGCCACCCTCGCCATAACCCTCGCCAGGAAGTCCACCGGACGCGTGGACGGCTTCATCGTCGAGGGTCCGCTTGCTGGAGGACACAACGCTCCTCCCCGTGGCCCGCTTCAACTCACCCCCGAGGGCGAGCCTGTTTATGGCGCACGCGACGTGCCCGAACTCGACAAGATCCGCGCTCTCGACCTCCCCTTCTGGCTGGCGGGTGCCTATGGTCGTCCCGGCAAACTCGCCGAAGCCCGCCAACTCGGCGCCGCCGGCATTCAGGTCGGCACACCCTTTGCCTTTTGCGCGGAATCCGGCATCGCTCCCGACCTTAAGCGGCAAGCTCTGACCCTCAGCCGCCTCGGCCAGGCGCGTGTCTTCACCGACCCGGTCGCTTCACCCACCGGCTTCCCCTTCAAAGTGGCCCAATTGGATCACACCCTCTCCCAAGCCGAACTCTACCGGGACCGTTATCGCATCTGCGACCTCGGCTATCTCCGCCGCCTCTACCGCAACCTCGATGGTACCGTCGGCTACCGCTGCGGCGCCGAACCAGTGGAACAATTCCTGCGAAAGGGCGGCTCCCTCGAACAAACCGTCGGCCGCAAATGCGTTTGCAACGGCCTCCCCGCCACCGTCGGCCTCGGCCAGGCTCGAGAACAATCCACCACCGAACTGCCCCTCGTTACCGCCGGCGATGAACTCGCCAACCTCGCCCAATTCGTTCCCCCGGGCCGCGATTCCTACTCCGCCGCAGACGTCCTCCACCAACTCCTCGGGTAATCGGCAACCGAAGCTTCCTGAGAGGCCTCCGGAACACCTTACTATCCGTCCGGGCGGATTTTATGATTCTGTCCTGCCGTGATTCTGTCGGCCCATCTTTTTCCGACGGTTTTTGCGTCCCGAACGTTTAACCTATAGGACCTGTCAATTTGGAAGCGCCCGCAGATGACGCAGAGGGATGCAGAGTAGCAGAGCAGCAGCCGACCGGAGCGCGGACATTCTTGTCCGCAGCAACGCAGGTCTGGAGAGAGTCGTAGAAATACCCGGCGCTGCTGGTGTGCGCGGGTATTGCTGCGGACAGGAATGTCCGCGCTCCGGCAGATGGACGCAGGTAATCGAGCTATAAGCGTATGAAAGGGTTGGCTTTTTCGGCGTTGTCCTTGTTGTGCTCGCGCACCGACGAGGAGGCGATGTGCCGGGTCAAGACGCATGATGACCACCACGAGTTCGCGCGGCTGCTCAAGCGCTGGGAAGAGCCCATTCGCCGGTTGTGCACGCGGATGACCGGCGACGCCCATCGGGGAGAGGACCTCAAGCAGGAAGCTTTTCTGCGTCTCTTTGAGCGGCGCAAGGATTACGAGCCGACGGGCCGGTTCTCGACTTATTTATGGCGCATCGCCCTCAACCTTTGTTACGACGAACTGCGGCGCCAGGAACGGCGGCGCGAGTTTGTCCGGGAGCCGGATTCGGCCGAGACCGCCGGCGAAACGCCGGATTGCCCCGCCGACGGGCCGGGACCGGACGGTCGCGCCGTGCAACAGGAGGAGGGTGAGCTGGTTCGCCAGGCGCTGTGCCGGCTTCCCGACATTTACCGCACTGTCATCGTGCTCCGCCATTACGAGGACATGAAGCTGGGCAAGATTGCCGAGCTGCTCGATATCCCCGAAGGCACCGTGAATTCGCGCATGGCCGAAGCGCTGGCGCGGCTGAGCCGGCTGCTGGAACCGAAGCTCAGAGCTGAACCGGCCGAAGTGAGACGAGCGGAAGCCAGGGAGCCGCGGCCGCAGGCCAGAGGCCAGGAGTCAGCCGGCCCCGGCGCGCAGGCGATGATTTTAGGAAGAGAAAGATTCGTCTTATGAACCATCCGAAACGTGAAGATTGGGTGCCGTGCCTGTACGGCGAAACGCGACCGGACTTGCGCCGGCAGCTCAAAGAGCATCTGCTCGAGTGCGCGGAATGCCGCGAAGAATTGCAAAGCTGGAAGCACAGCCTCCACCGCCTCGACGCGTGGAAATTGCCGCGGACGGACCGGTCTTTTGACCTCGTGGCGCCGTTCCTCAAATGGGCGGCCGCGGCGGTCCTCGTGCTGGGCCTTGGGTTCGGCGTTGGCCGCCTGGCCGGCCGCCAGTCCGACCTCGAAAAGGTGCGGGCGCGGCTCGAACCGGAAATCCGGCAGCAATTGCGACAGGAATTCGCCCAGATGCTGCGCCAGGAAATTGACAAGTCGGCGGCGGCCACGCTGGCGCAGTCGCAACGCCAGGCCGAGGAGGTGGGGGCAACTTATTACTCTCTGCTCAAGAAGGACCTGGACACCGTCGCGATCAATACCTCGGTCAGCCTGCGTCAGACCGAGCAGGATTTGCTTCAGGTAGCGGACTACACGCCGCCGGCGGCGAAACAAGAGCCGGAAACGAAACACTGACCAGTGACTACTGACTACTGACCACCGACTACTGACCACTAACTACCAAAAAATAATATGAAATCACGCATTTCGTTCATCACCATTACAACCGCGGCATTGCTGCTGAGCGTGCCGATGTTGCGCGCGCAAGACACCCCTCCGGAGCCGGATAGTCTACCCCAAGCCCGGGAGGCCGTCCAGGCGGCCAAGGACCAGGTGGCCAGGGCACAAGCCGAAGCCCAGGCCCAGCTCGACAAGTCGCAGGCCGAAGCCAGGGAGGAATTTGCCAAGGCGCGCCAGCAAATGGAGCGCGCCCAAAAAGAAGTGGCCCAGGCCAGTGCGGATATGGCCTCCGAGCGGGTCGCCGGCGCCTATGCCTCGGCAGCACCCATGTTGGGGGAGCGATTCAACAAGCTGCTGGTGCACGGCCCGGGCCACGGCGGCAAAGCGCTGGTGATCCATTCCTCCGAATCCGACCCGAAGGAGCAAGCGGAGTTGGAGGAGGATTTGACGGTGATGTCGCGCATCCTGGAGAAGGCGGCCTCCGAAAGGGCCGGGGGCCATGGCGGCGAGCCGTATGCCGCCAAGGCGATGGGGATCGATGTCTTCTACACGCCGGGGGCCAGTCCATTGCGCAGTCTCTATCTGGATGGGTACGGCGCTTTGTTCATGCTCAACGTCGGTTTTCCGCTGCTGCCCCCGCCACAGGTTGAAGGCCAGAAGGAAAAACCGGAGGCCAATTCCGATTGGGAAGACGCGAAACAGGAACTCTACGGCCAGCATGGCGGCGGACGGGTGATGGCTGCCTTTCCGAGCGAACCCTACGACGAGGAGCGCGTGAACCGCCTGCGGGAAGGACTGCTGGAATCACTCAAGAACGCGACCAACATCCGGGGCCTGAAACCCGACGACTCGATAACGGTGTGCGTTTTTGGCGGCCCCAGCTCGGGCCAACCCAAGGCCAGAGCTATCCAAACATACAAGCGCGCCACTGGGTCAACCGAGGCGCCGGGTAAGGCCACGATATCCGTCCACAGCGGCAGCCCGATGCGCCAGACCACCCTGACCATTCGCGTAAGAAAGTCCGATGCTGACGCCTTTGCCAAAGGGTCGATGACTCTCGAGGCGTTTCGCAAACGAGCGCACATCGTAAGTTACGCGGGCAGTCCGGAACCCGGAGCGGAAAACGGTGCCTGGGTCGGCGGCTTTGGTGGCGGCGGCGGCGGCTTCAGCTTCGGCGGCGGTGGTGGAGGTGGTGGGTTTGGAGGGGACGCGCTGAGGTGATGCGTGAAACGTGAAGCGTAAAACGTGAAACGTAAAACGTAAAACGTAATGGGACAGTCAACGCAAAGGCGCATAGGAGCAAAGGCGCAAAGTTCAGAGGTTGAATCGCAGCGGGTCTTGCTCGAAAAAGAGTGAATAGCTTCCGGGCTGTAAGGCAGCCTTCCCTCTTTGCGCCTTTGGCTCTTTGCGCCTTTGCGTTAAAGCCCCAAGGTTACTGAACCTTCACCCGCAGGACCGTGACCGAATTGCCGGGGAAAGTGTGGCTGAGGCTTGACCCGGCACACTTGAGCGTGGTCGTCACCGGCGCGACCTTGTTGGGCTGGTCCAGGGTGTTCTCGTCGTCCGGTTTGTCGGAGGCCAGCACCGTGACGGTCGCGCTCGGGCCGGCCGTTACCCCATCAAGCTTGATGTCCGTCTCTACAGCCTCACGCGAAACGTTCACCGTTTTTAAAATGATTTCCCGACCGCCCTTCGCGCGGCTGGCGACGGCGTAGAGAGGTTTCGTCTTGGGGTAACTGACGTCATGGACCAGCTTGCCGTCCAGGTAACACTTGATGCTGGTGTCCTTCACTTCGAGGCGCAGGTCGTACCAGCGCCCGGTCTCGATGCTGCCGGGAACCTGGGTGACGATGGCGCCGTCCACCTCGAGCCCATGTTGGGTGTTGCCCCAACCGCCGAGGTTCCACCAGGTCTTGGCGTTCTCGTCCTGGACCAGCACCGGGATGAGAAAGCCTTCGTTGCCCCCCAGTTTGCGGGCTTTCAGCGTGTAGGTGTAATCCTTCCAGTTCTTATTACCCGCATAGGCGCGAATGTTCTCGGCCTGCGATTTTTGCTGCAATGCGCCCTCCTGCACCGACCACTCGCCACCACCCCGGAATTTCCACCCGTTGGTCCCGCTGGCAAAGTCGCAGGTGAGCAGGGTTTCATCACCGCGCGTGACTTTGAGGTCCTTGAACTCGGCCTCGGTGCGCCAGGTGCCGACGCCGATGGCCCCGGCGCGGGCGGCTGGGGCAGCCTCCGGCGCGTCGATCGTGACCGGCAGCACCACGTCGCCCCGATTCTCGCCGAACATCTTCTGCACGTAGTAGCTCGGCAACCCATAAACCCGCGAGCTGTCGAAATCGATCAGGTCCGGGTTCCATTTCTTATAGTTCACATTGGCGAACAGCGGGGCGTAGGAGGCCATCTGAACCACGTCCGAGTTGCGCTCCATGCCGGTCATGAAGGCGGCCTCGCCGATGGCCGCGCGCAGGTTGCCCTGGCCGCAGCCCTGGGTCACGGCGTATTCGCCGACATAGACTTTGTGCCCGGCGCGGTCGTAGGTATCATATTTGCCGGCGTTGTTAATGAAGAACTCGGGCGAGGAATAGTAATGCTCGTCCACCAGCTCGACCGGGTGGTTGCGGGGAATGCCGTGCCACTCGTCGGCGACCAGGTGCATCTCGGGGTACTTGGCCTTGATCGCATCATAAAACAGCGGATAGCGCTCGTAGTAGGCCCGGCCGCCGTTTTCATTGCCAATCTCCATGTATCTGAGATGGAACGGAGCCGGGTGCCCGTTCTTTGCCCGGAGAGCGCCCCAGGTGCTGGTCATCGGGCCGTTGGCGTATTCAATCGCATCCAGCGCGTCCTGCACGAATTCCGGCATCTTGTCCAGCGGCACGGTTTCTTTATGCGACATGCCGCAGTTGATGACGAAGAGCGGCTCGGCCCCGAGGTCTTCGCACAACTGGAGATACTCATGGAACCCGATGCCGTGCGTGGCCTGGTATTTCCAGATATTATACTGCGTGCGGCGCTCGGAAGGGTCGCCCACGGTTTGCTTCCAGCGATAGGCCAGCGCCATCGTGTCCCCTTCCACCCAGCACCCGCCGGGGAAGCGCACGAACCCGGGTCTCATCCCCATCAGCATTTCGGCCAGGTCGGGCCGCAAACCGTTGGGACGATTCTTCCACGTCTTCTTTGGAAAGAGAGATACCATATCCACCCAGAATGTCCCGCTCCCGGTCGTGCTCAGGACCAGGCGGGCTTTGGGGTCGGTGCCTTTGGCCGCCAGTTTCAATTCGTAATGTTTCCAGTTGGGACCAAGCGAGGGAAGCTTCGCCTGCGCATACACCACACCGGCGGTGCTTTCCAGCGACGCCATCAGCGGACCGGTGAAGCCGTCTCCGCCGCGCGCCAGCAGCGAAAGCTCGTAACCTTCCCCCTTGATGAGCGACATCCCCCAAAAACCGCTGTTGGCCACGCCGACGCGGTCGGGGTGCTTCCGGCTGATTTGGACTTTCAGCGAGTGAAGGTTTTTGGGGCTGGCGGGCTTCGAGGAATCAATCGTCAGCTCCACGCCCGCCGGGTCGCTCCCCACTGCCGACCAGTAATCCGGTTGGGTCGAGTCCTCGAAGTTGCGGTTGCGGACCAACTCGGCGTAGAGCCCACCGTCGGCCGAGCAGTTGATGTCCTCAAAAAAGATGCCGTAGAGCAAGGGGCTGATGGGATGGCCGGGATGGGCGGCATCGATGCTCAGCGTGGCGGGCGCAGCCGGAAGCGTGAGAGTTGCGGCGAACCCCAGAGCCGCGATCAGCGCAAGACCACCACGCCAAGGTAGGGCGCCAGGTGGGGTGTGTCTGTCCTCAGCGCGCCGCCTGGCAGACCAAGGTAGGGCGTGTCCGTCCCGGACCGCCGAAGGCAGGGCTTTGTGCGCGGAGGAGAATCGGCTGCTTGAATTACCCTGAGAATCGAAGGCGCTCATATGCTTAGTGAAAATTGAATATTAGTACGCGAGCATTTAATTAACAAACCTTCGGAATTCCCCTCCTCCTCGTCAAGCAGAAACCACATCAACAAAAAACTGTGCCGCCTCAACCAGTCCGCTACACTCCCGCCCCAATATGAAACCAAAAGAAATCTTTAGCCTGATTGTGCGCCTGATCGGATTGCTCTTCCTCTACGACGCGCTCAAGGCGGTGCCCAACGCGATCGCCAGCATCTGCCTCGTATTCCCCCATTTCTTTTTCAGAAATCTGTGGCCCAACCTGTTCCTGATCGGCTGGCCCCTGTTGGTCGCCTACTGGCTGATCCGGGGCGCCCCCTGGCTCATGCGCCTGGCCTATGGAGAGCAGACTAAAGAAGAGGCCGCGCAAGGACCAAAGCCGGCAGTATAGATACTCGACAAAGGAATGACGTCTCTCGACGAGCCTGTATTGTTTCTGGCAACCGCGAACCCCGAACGCGCCCGCGGGTTCTATGAGCGCGTGCTTGGCCTGACCTTTCTAGCGGATGAGCCGTACGCCCTGGTGTTTCAGGTCGGCCGTTCGATGCTCCGCATTCAAAAGGTGGAGCACGTCGCCAAAGCTCCGTACACCGCGCTGGGCTGGGCGGTGCGAGACATACGCACGACCGCAGCCGCTTTATCCAAAACCGGTGTCGTTTTTCAACGGTTCGACGGCCTGGACCAGGACGACCAGGGTATATGGCATTCACCCGGCGGCGCCCTCGTGGCCTGGTTTCAAGATCCGGATGGTAACACCCTTTCCCTAACGCAATTCCCAGTTTGAGATTTCCAAATCTCAAATTCGAAATTGTCTTCTTCCCCGCGCTTTTTCCGAGCTTCGGACTAAACGGGGCAGCGAGTGGCTGGTCCGTGCTGCCCCTCCCGGCCCGGCCGGGTGAAGCGGCAAGGACCGGGAGGGTTTTGCGGGGGCCGGCTTTTGGAGCAGGTGGCTAGTTGTTTAAGATGTCAAAGAACGCTGATCGGGTCGGAGGCCGCGGTGAGCAGCCTGGGAACCCGAGGAAAATTTGAGCGCGATTTAGCGGGGATTAGTGATGCGGCATGGTAGAAAGTTTACCGTTTGTTGACCGCATTTGACCGGGTGAAAGGCATAAAAAAATAATTTTTTGGGTTCGATTAGGTTCGGATGGGTTCGGGGCCGGAAGGTGGATGATGGATTATTGGATTAATGGATTGGTGGGGGTGGAAAGCGGCGTAGTCCGGGGGCTGTCAGAATTCCCTTCATCCCGGCCCTGTTCCGAGGGGAGAGGGAGGGCTAACGAGCGTTCTTTAGCCGCTAGCGCGAGGCGGCGTCTTTCGAGGGCGATGTTGGCGTTGCTCATGTTGGAGCAGGCGTTGATTAGGGTGATGAACTTTGCGGGGTTCTTTTTGAGGGAATCGTCGGCACATTGTTGACCGTGTTCCATGATGGTGTCGATGTAGTGGAGGAGGGCGAGTTCCGAGCAGACCTGCTGGAGTTTGGTTGGGCTGAGGTGGCCGGACTCGCGGACGACATCAGCAGCGGCCTGGGTTTGAACGTGGGCGCGGTCGTTGATGGCCTGGGCTTTGAGGTAATCCTGGTAGCCGCCGAGGCGCCAGTTGCTGAGGTTATCGTCGTTGAGATGCTGGCCGGCGGGGCCGAGTTTTTCGATGATGGTTTTATAGGGCAGGCCGTCATCCATCATGCGGTTGATTTGCTCGCGGAGGGAGGCTGGGAGCCGGGCGACTTTGCCGTTGCGGCGGGACTGAGACTGGCAGGCCTGGAGCTGGAGGTTGAGGTCGTATTTGGCGGTATCAGGGAGGAAGGAGGGCATGGGGGATGGGGTGGATTAATGGATTGGTGGATGGTGGAATGATGCGTGATGTGTGACTGAAGTTCTCAGGTTGTCGAGTTGTCAGGTTGTCAGGTTATCAAGATGCTCTGGTTTGGCTGGTGCTTAGGTGTTTTGACGATGAAGTGCCGGGATGAAAACTTTACCGTTTGTTGACCGATTTTGACCGGATGAAGGGCATAGAAAAATAATTTTTTGGGGTTCGATTAGGTTCGGATGGGTTCGGGGCTTGGAGGGGCCGCGGGAGCGGATGGAGCGTTTGAGTGTGAAGCGTCGGGCAGGCCAGGCGTGGTGGGTGGTGGCGGTTGGACGTCGGATGGCTGCCGATTGGAAATCGGCGATACAGCAGATTGGAAATCTGCGCTACTTTTGAGGTTCTCGATCTGCTGTTGGTATTCGCCGGCGAGGGTTTCGATGTGAGGGGTGGGGATATCGCGAAAGGCACGGCTGAGAAGCTCCTGTTTGAGGAAATTGTGGCGCCGGGTGAGATCGGCACGCTGCTGGGCAACCTCGTCATCGATGGCCTTGAGGGTATGCTGGTGGTCCTCGGCGATACGGGCGGCGAGGTCGGGCTTGGCTTTTCGGCTCCAGGCGATGAGGGTAGGTTTGGAGACGCCGAGGCGGCGGGCGATGCTGGCAAAGCTCAGGCCCAGGACGCGAAGGCGCAGGAATTCGTTACGGGTGGCGGTGGGGTGCATGCGGTCAGTGGTCAGTAATCAGTGGTCAGTAGTCAGTAGTCAGACATAATTCAGTTTTGGCGGGGTGAGCCGCAGGGACCGCAACACGCGGCCTCTATATATTAAGGATCATCAGCGGGGCGAAAATCCGGCTTGGCGGCGATTTTTTTTAAAAAAATCACTTTGGGCGTGTTTGCGGCAGGAATTCCCCTCACCCCGGCGCTCTCCATGAACCGCAATGGCCACAAAAAGGCACAAAAAGGCACAAGAATCAGCATGGCAAAGGAAACCAACCCCGAGGGCCCCCGGTTTTTGTTGTCATTGGTGACATAATTTAGTTTTGGCGGCGTGAGCCGCAGGGGCCGCAACACGCGGTCTCTATATATTAAGGATCATCAGCAGGGCGAAAATCCGGCTTGGCGGTGATATTTTTGAAAAAAGTTCACTTTGGCCATGTTTCCGGCAGGAATTCGCCTCACCCCGGCCCTCTCCATGAACCGCAATGGCCACGAAAAGGCACAAGAATCAGGCAGGGCAACGGGAACCAACCCCGAGGGCCGCCCGGTTTTTATTGTTATTGGCGACATAATTCAGTTTTGGCGGCGTGAGCCGCAGGGCCGCAACACGCGGTCTCTATATATTAAGGATCATCAGCAGGGCGAAAATCCGGCTTGGCGGCGATATTTTTCAACAAAGTTTTGGAATGGGGGCGGAAGTGGCATAAGAGAAGCTGCAATCGTTACCTCTTAGTATGGACAAAAAAGAACGGTTTATGGCGCGGTTGGCGGAGATCGCGCGGGAATACGAGGTCAAGTTAAAGCCGGCGGAATGGGTCCAGAGCCGTTTGCGGTGGGAGGATTGGCAGACGCTGCGGCCGGAGGCGATCGCTTTTGCAAAGTTGGAGATCCGGCGGCGGAAGTGGCGGGGAAGAAGGGGCGGTGTAGTGCCGGACGGCTATGACGCTGAGAGTGTGGCGAACCAGGTGATCGAGGAGATGATGTCGGGCAAGTGCCGACTGGCAATGGGGTTTACGCGGGAGCGGGTGGTCGCTGAGTTAAAACGGCTGGTGAGCCAGCGGGTGCGAGTGCTGCATCGGTTGAAGGAAACCCAGACGACGCGGAACGAGTGGAAGAAGACAGATGAGGAAGGCGAGCGGGTGAGTATATTTAACGAGATTCGAGATAACAGTGAACTGGCGGACGAAGCGGCGGTGCGGCGGGAAGAGGAAGAGCAGAAGGACCGGTTGAAAAAGGAGTTCGATGAGTTTCTAAAGCCTGAACCGGAGCTGCGGGGGATTTTTGGATGTTTGTGCGAGGGCGTGGAGGAGTCAAAAGAGATAGGGCGGAGACTGGGGATGGACGTGGAGGCGGTGGTGAGGGGAAGAAAGAAGCTGGAACGGCGGGTGGGAGAATTCGGGAGAAGAAGGGCTGAAGGCGACAGTGACAGCGAAGGCTGAAGGCTGAAGGCTAAAAAGCGGAAAAAGGAAGTCGGGGGGCGGGAGAAGGTGGACCGCGGAAAACGCGGAAAACGCGGATAGGGAAGGAGGTGATTGAGGTGGGCGCGCAAATTTAGAGCGTGGACCGCCCGTTAGTCAGACCCCTTACGCATCTCCGCGAACAGCCCGATGGCGGGCGGCTCGACGAGCTGGTTTCGGTGTAGGCGTGGGGCATCGGGTTCAGCTTCCAAGAAGAATTCTTCCAACCGTAGCGACATCTTGCCGGATGCGCTCGCGGTTGCTGGCGCCGCCTGGGTGGAACTCGGCTGCGCGGATTGGCCCGTCCTGATCAGGGGCTGAAAATTCGTTTTGCAAAGTTTTCACCGCAAACGCGTAGCCGGTGTTGCCGGCCTCTGCCTCGGCACGAAACCCGGCCACTGCCGCCTCTGGCCCGTCCACGAATCCCGTAACCGCGAGCAGCACGTCGTAGGCGTCCTTGGGGTGTCGCCGTCCGGTTGGCCCGCCAAACGCATTAAGCTTGAGCACGAGCAGCGGGCCGATGTCAGCCACTGCTACTTTGCATTCCTGCTGCGCCCCATAGAGGTCGTGTCCTTTAACCGCCACCATCCGGCGGCAGGCCAGCGCCCGGTTCACGCCGGGAATTACGCTCGCAATTACGTCATCCACTATGCAGGTGCCGCTCACCGAACTCGGGTGTTCCGTCAGGAAGTCCAGATACAGATTCATGTTTCCATACTTGCGAACCAGCCGGGCGCCATCGGGCTTGAAGCCCAGCCCCGCCAGGTCCGATTTGATGGTTCCATACTGCTCGCCTGAGGCGCCCAGGGCGATGCCGAAATCCACATCCATCGTCACTGCGCCCGGCAAGCCAGCGACCACCTGTTTCGTGAGATAGCGCACCGCCAACCCGCCCACCAGCACGAGGTCACCGTGGTAGCGCTCCAGCGAACCCCACGCTGTCAGCAATGCCGCTTCCGCCGATGGCAAACTTTCCCGGGGATAGTCCGCGAATGTGCCGAACTTGCTCATCCCCACCCTCCTGCAAAGTCGGGCGACTGCCTCAGCTCTTTCGCCTGCTCCTCGCCCCGCAGCCCGGCCTTCAGCAGATCGAGATAAATCTGCACATCCGACACCAGCTCAAACCCGCGCACTGTCTGCGACGGATGAAACACGCCCTCGTCCTTTGGTATCACGAGTCGCAACCCTCCCCCACCATCGGGCACCCGCCGAGCCAGCAACTCTTCCTTGACCAATGTCTCGTCCGGAAACTTCTTCACATAAGCCGTCACGACCACCGGCGTTGTGTAAGGATGTCGCAACCAGCCGGCGAACCATTGCGTGAACACGGGCGGCTCGTCAGGCAACACATTTTTAAGCTTCTCCGCCAGCTCCACCGGGTCGGATACCAACGCCGAATAGTCGTGCGTGCGCGCCCGCTTTCCCCAATCGTCCGCGTTCGACCAGGCATCCAGTACCGCTCCCGGCTTGGTTACCCGCAAACCGCCGGGTGCTTCCGCCGCCCACTCACGCCCCAGCAACTGCTGCCGGACCGCACTCACCCAGCCGAGACTGACCCGCGCCGCTCCCGCCAGTTCCGTTACCTTCCACGGACGCAACGGCCCTTGCAGTAATACCCGCAACACCCGCGTTGCCCGCGGGGCGAAGATCGACCGCGTCTCCCGCGTCTCTCGGAAAGGATTGTCCGCTGCCCGCGTCTCGATGAACACCTGATCGAACGACAGCCGGGCATTGCCCGCTAAATCCGCGTAGCCGATCCCCGCCTCCGTGCAAATCCTGGCCGACTCCTCGGAGATGAACGGCGCCAGCAGTACTCCGTAACCCTGCGTGCCCTCCGGAAGATGCCTGAGATAGCTCTCCAATTGCAGCACCGCGATACGGATCTCACGCGGCTGCCCAAGGCGCGTTTCTTCCACCACCAGCGTCCATTTCCGCTCACCTGCCGTCACTTGCGCCAGCCGGTCGGCCCGAAGGGATGAATCGGGCGAAACACGCACTTCCTTCCTGAGCGAGGCAAGCTTCAGGAACGGCACACGCTCCAGCAATTCGCGCAGCATTGTCTCGAATTGTGGCTTAAAGTCGTGCTCTTTCACTATTGCACCTATTTTCATCGTGTGGTGAAAATGCCATATCCAATGAAATCTGGCAATCGCTTATTTCATTATTTCACAATATTTCACCGAGCGGTGAAATAGCATGTTATAGTGAAATCACCCCGACGCTGTTCTTGCGTAGGACTGGCGTTGTCGTGCCTTTGTCACCCCAGTGATTGTTGTCGTCATCCTCATCATCGTTATCGCCGCGGTCGTCGTCACCGCCGTGAGCGAGCCCACGCAGCTGTCCGTGCCGTTCGAGGCGATGAGCAGTGCGTTGACCAGAACAACGCCGGAACTTGCTGTATATAGTGCGTCAGGTTCTCGTCGAACGCCGCGCGCGCGGGCACGCCGGGCTTCTTCAGCTCGATGACCACCAGTCCCGCGCCTGCGGGATTGACGAAACAAATCCGGCTGGCCCCGAGTGGACACGGCGCTTAAACCGGTGACGCAAGCTGGTACCGGGCGACCACCCCACCGAAGCCGGGATCAACGTTCCAAACGGACTCTCAGTCGGCGCGCCCTCTCTTGGAAGGCACGCTCGCCGCCTTCAAGAATGTTGCAGACCGCCGTTCGAATATTCTTACTTTCGAGGCCGCCCGACAAATACGTTATCGGCGGCAGTTCGCCCGGTTGATGCGCCCCGGCTTCAGCAACGATGATCTGGTCGGCGTCGGTGTTAACAACCAGATTGGCATTAAGCGGTGGGGTCGTCCACGCGGCTGCCTCGGCGCGACGAGGCAGCAGTTTTTTCCAGCTCGGCCCGGCGTTTGGCAAAGCGGACCTCGGCGAACCGGAGGAAGATCAGGCCGAGCACCGGCAGCGAGTATTGCCGCGAGGTGAGGCCGGAATTGGCGCGGAGCTGATCGGCGGCGGCCCAAAGGCGCTTTTCGAGCGTGTCATTCGCGGCGCCTTTTCCGATGGAGCGAGCCACTGCATAGAATTCGGTCAAGCGGATGAAGGCGCTAACGCGTCGGTCAAATGGTATCGAGGCATTCCTTTAGCCATTTCAGATTCCTGTGGGGATGGTAGAAGGAGGTCTCAGGCCGTCAATGAAAAAGGCGGGCCCGAGAATGGCACACGGCAAAAGCCCTTTAGGACCCCGCCAGCCCGATGTGCTTCCAGAGCGGCTTCAAGTCGGGGTCTTCCAGCGCCGCCGATTTCATTCTTCTCGCGTCTCCAACCTGGAACGCTTTCTCCAACCATTCCTTCGCTTGCTCCAGCCGCCCCAACTGGCACTCGTAGCAGGCGAGGTTGTAGCGCATGGTCGCGCTGATGGGGAATTTGTCCACAACTCGCAGGAGGTTATCGCGGGCCTCCGCCGTGCGTTTGAGTTCGTGGAGCGCGTAGGACCGATGGACCCAACCGAGCGGGTCCTCCGGGTCCAGTTGAATCAGGGTGGCGGCACTTTCCAGGGCAGCCTCCCATTTCCGGGCGGCGGCGCAAATCTCCCACTTTACTTTCAGGACCTCTGCGTGCCGCTTGTGCCCTGGTGAGATCTTTTCCAATTCAGCATTGGCCTCGACGTGATTGCCCAATCCCAGCCAGCCTTGCGCGGCGTCAAGATGGAGGCTGTCGGGTGGTTGCAGGGGCTTCATGCCGCTGAGGAGGATACCCCGCTCGGTAGCGAAGTCGAGGGTGTCACCGCTCATTGGGACGGTCTCCTCGGCACTACGGGCAAGCCACATATCGATCTGGGCATTGCGGCCGCGTTGTAGCCGCCGACGTGGGGAGGCGGATTCTGTCCGGAAAACCGCTCGACTCTCCGCCTCCTCACGTAGCCGGACAAAGGCTATTTGCAGTTGAGATCAGTGAGAGCTTCCGAAGGCGCAGGTTCTGCTCAGGCCGCAGTTTTCAGATCTCACAGGAGACGCACAAATTCGGATTCCGAGAATCGTTGGGCTTCTCCCGTATTGACTCACCACAGCACAGGCAAACGCGGGGCGTCATTGTAATTGATAAATCAACGCTTCCCAGAGGTTTGAACACTGAAATTCCCCATGTGGACCAGGGCGGCCGTCAGATCCTGTATGAGAGCCAGGCGTTCGGCTTCCTCCAGCTTGCGGCTCGTGATGTCGTGCACCACGAGCGAAGCACCGATGACTCTTCCATCCAGCTTGCCGCCACCGGCGCACATCCACGGCTTGCGTTGTGACAAGTTCAAACAAACAAAAAGCAGACCGGTTCGACGGAGATTGCTGGAGGAACTAAGTGCAATCGCGCCGACCCGGTCCGACCGACTAGTTTATAACACAGTCACGACTTTGGTCGTAGTCGGGGAAATCCCCCAGGTTCTTAAATGTTGAGCGTTTAGCCTTGCACCAGCTCGGGTCTGCGTTTACCTATCGTCCCACTATATGGCAAAAGCATTAACGAAATCACAAATCGCAACCTCGGTTGCGGAAACAGTCGGAATCACAAAGAAGCAGTCCACCCAATGTATGGATGCATTGGCCGGACTGGCCTACAAGAACGCCAGGAACACCTTTACCTTCCCTGGCGTGGGCAAGTTGGTGTTAGTCAACCGCGCTGCGCGCACGATGACGATGCAGTTTGGTCCCAAGAAGGGTCAGACGATCAAAGTCCCCGCGAGGCGCGTGGTCAAGTTCCGCGTGGCGAAGGCAGCCAAAGACGCGATTTTGGGTAATTAGTCCCGGAGTGGTGGAGAGATTTGGTGCGGTTGGGGGCGGAGGAGGGTTTCCTCCGCCTTTTCATTCGTGATGGCGCAGTAAAGGCGAGAACTCGAAATGAAATCACCAGGTGTCTGCTGCCGGGAGGGATGCCCTTTCCCTCGCTGCCAAAACCCGTTGGCGAAAAGCTAAGTTGCAAGGCAAGACGACGCTTTAATGAGCGTCCATCGACCGGGGGTGGAGCAAATCTCCAACTTTACTTTCAGGACCTCTGCATGCCGCTTGTGCCCCGGTGAGATTTTTTCCAATTCAGCATTGGCCTCGACATGATTGCCCAATCCCAGCCAGCCTTGCGCGGCGTCAAGGTGGAGGCTGTCGGGTGATTGCAGGGGCTCCATGCCGCTGAGGAGGATACCCCGCTCGGTGGCGAAGTCGAGGGTGGCACCGCTGTTAGTGGGTCACCATTATACGTTTGAGATTGAACCAACTCGTTCGCTGGGCGCGTGACCTGATGAAGGATGAGTCGCGCCTTCAGCGCTATAGAGGGTTTGGGTCATGAACCCAGGGCGCTTCCCTGGGCTCCTGGTATGAAG
>Ga0210408_10002423_pt1 | contig 18179 bp, 17 predicted proteins | sample IncBWH4MmetaG_FD_155471 | JGI IMG/M metagenome (GOLD analysis project Ga0210408, IMG submission 155471) | Forest soil microbial communities from Barre Woods Harvard Forest LTER site, Petersham, Massachusetts, United States - Inc-BW-H-4-M | ecosystem: Environmental > Terrestrial > Soil >...
GAAATGCGGGCGAAACACAGGCCACGCGTCTCCCTGACGATCCCGCGAGCATTCCTGACGGTTAATTCTTTGAGAATTCCTTGTACACAACTTCGGTGAAAGTTGGAAACACAATGCCGTTCGGGAGAACGGTTGGCTTTTCGGTGTCGCTCAGATCCTTCTTGACCTCGTCCACGGATTTGCCTTGGGCCACGAGTGTCTTGATCTTCGCGCGCCTTTCTTCCACGGCGGTCAGTCTCTTCTGGACATCGGCCCTTGTTTGCGGCCCTCCATGCCCAGGAACAAAGGTGTCGGCATTCAGGGCCAGCATTCCTTTCACGGTTTCAATCCAGCCCGCCGACATGCCATTCTTTTCCGCGTGAATCATAGTATAGGGTTGCGCTTCAATGAGGATGTCTCCGGCGAACACAATCTTCTGGTCCGGCAGGAATGTAATCAAATCACCGCTGGTGTGCGCCCGCGCCCAGTGGAACAGTTCGACGCGCACGCCGTCGATGGTGGTCGATTCCTTGTCTTTCACGGTATGAGTGGGAATGTAATCGCGCGGCGCGGGTCGCGGGCCGCTAAGAGAATCTTCCATCTCCTTCTTACACCCCTCTTGCGCGATGATGGTCAAACCTTTCGGAAAGCCGGCCAGCCCGTTCACATGATCTGCGTCACTGTGCGTCAGGATGACATGCGTTATGGGTTTCGGTGTGAGCTTGGCGATATCGGCCAGCATTTCTTTCGCTGAGTCCGGGGTCGTCTTGGCGTCGATCACGATGACGCCGTCTTTACCAATGATGAATCCTGTATTTCCACCGTCTCCTCCCTCGGTCCAGTAAACGCCTCCGCTCAGAGGCTTGACAGTCAGGGGCGCTGCAGGCGCCTGTGCGGAAACTGACGGGTTGAATGTAGTCAGGCCTGCAGCCAGAACCAATGCAAACCGAAAAGCGATATTTCTTTGAGATCTCATGTGCACAATCTCCTCTCCTAGAGCTTCCTTTCAATAGTTATTTGGACGGGTATATGCGCGGATGATACCACCACAAGGGGCCTTCACCGAATCAACTGTTTTGGCTAACTAAGGGGCCGGGGGGCCAATTCTCCGAAGTCAAGGCAGAGTGGAGACTGCAATTTATCCGTGGCTGCCGCCGCCGGAGAGTTCACGGACAATCGAGCCGACGAATGTCTTCGCGTCGCCGAAGAGCATCAGGGTTTTGTCGAGGTAGTACAGGGGATTGTCTATTCCTGCGAAGCCGGCGGCCATACTGCGCTTGATGACCATCACCGTGTGGGCCTTGTCCACGTCGAGAATGGGCATGCCGAAAATGGGGCTCGACGAATCGGTGCGCGCGGCGGGGTTCGTCACGTCATTCGCGCCGATGATCAAGGCCACGTCGGTCTGTGGAAATTCGCCGTTGATCTCGTCCATGTCCAGCAGCTTATCGTAGGGAATATCGGCTTCGGCAAGCAGCACGTTCATGTGGCCGGGCATGCGGCCCGCGACCGGATGAATCGCGAACTTCACGTCGATGCCGCGCTTCGTCAAATTGTCGTAGAGCTCGCGGACTTTGTGCTGCGCCTGCGCCACGGCCATGCCGTAGCCGGGCACGATGACGACTTTGCTGGCCACGGCGAGAATTTCGGCCGCTTCTTCGGGCGAAGCGCTCCGGACTGGCCGGGCTTCCTGCCCGCTCTTTGCCCCGGTTTGTTCCTGTCCAAATCCACCAAACAGCACATTCGAGAATGAACGGTTCATCGCCTTGGACATATTTACGGAGAGAATCAAGCCGGAAGCGCCGTCGAGCGCGCCCGCTACGATCAGCAGTTTGCTATCGAGCACAAAACCCATCGCCGAGGCGGAAAGCCCGGCATAGGCGTTGAGCAGCGAAATCACCGTGGGCATGTCGGCGCCGCCGATCGGTATGATCATCATCACGCCGAACAGCAGCGGGATCGCGAGGAGTGCCGGGAACAAGTATGTATGATCGGGATGAAGCACCAAATAGATGGCGACTCCAATCGCAACAAGCAGCATGCTGAGGTTGACGATGTTTTGGCCCTTAAAAATGATGGGCCGCTGCGGCAGGATCTCTTGCAACTTCCCGGCGGCCATCAAGCTGCCTGTAAACGTGAGCGATCCGAGTATCACTTCCATCGACAAAACGGACATCATGAATTTGGGCACGGCGGGCGCGCGCAAATAATATTCCGCTGTGCCGACGAGCGTGACACAACACGCTCCAAAAGCGTGGCTGAGCGCCGTCCGCTGGGGGACGGCCGTCATCTGCACTTTGCCGAGCGGGACACCGATGATAGTGCCCAGCACCAAAGCGATTGCAACCCACTTGTAGTCCACGATGCTGCGGCTGAGCAGAGTTCCCACGATCGCGAGAAGCATGCCAAGTTCGCCCGCCCACACGCCGTGGCGCGCCGTGGTGGGCGAACTCATCCACTTGAGAGACATCACGAACAGAGCCGTGGCAATGAGGTACGTCAGTTCGATGATGGAATCGGTTGGAAATGAAGTCATGGTTTCGGGCTGCGGCTCGCCTTGAACATTTTGAGCATGCGGTCGGTGATGAAGAAGCCGCCCACGACGTTGCTGGTTGCGGCGACGATCGCGATGGTGCCGAGCACGGTGGAGAGCGTGGACTTGTGCTCGCCCGCCAGGAGGATTGCTCCGACGACGGCGATGGCGTCGAGGGCATTCGTGAGCGACATCAGCGGCGTGTGCAGCAGCGGCGACACGCGGCGAATCACTTCCAGCCCGACAAATGCGGCGAGCAGGAACACATAGGCGCTGGTAAACAGATCCATTTTCATCGTCAGGCGTTCTCCTTCTGCGAAGCGACGAGAGGCGGGAGCGAGAAAAATTCACGCACGCGGGGATGAACGACTTCCCCTCCCTTTGTCAACAGCGTGCTCTGAATAATGTCATCCTGCAGATTGATTTGAAGCTTTCCGTCCTTCACCAGCAGATTGAGGAACGCGACAATGTTGCGCGCATACATCTGGCTGGCGTGATGCGGCACCGTGGACGCGAAGTTGAAATAGCCGATGATCGTGACGCCGTGCACGATGACTTTCTCGCCGGCCTTGGACACTTCGCAGTTTCCTCCGCGCTCCGCGGCCAGGTCGACGATCACCGAGCCGGGCGCCATGCCTTTGACCATTTCTTCGGTCACAAGCACCGGAGACTTCTTACCCGGAACGACGGCGGCTGTGACAACAACATCGCTCTCGGCAACGACCTTGCCGAGCAATTCGCGCTGACGCCTGTAAAATTCTTCGTCTTGCGCCTTGGCGTAGCCGCTGGCGTCCTGAGCGTCCTTCGCTTCAATCGGTAGCTCCACAAAACGCGCTCCTAGGCTGTGCACTTGTTCCTTGGCAGCGGGCCGCAGGTCGTAGGCTGAAACCACGGCCCCAAGCCTGCGCGCCGTGGCGATGGCTTGGAGCCCGGCTACGCCCGCTCCTATGACAAGAACGCGCGCGGGAGTTATTGTCCCCGCAGCTGTGGTAAGCATCGGAAGAATTTTTGGAAGCGTATCCGCGGCGATCAGCACGGCTTTGTAGCCGCAAATGGTGCCCATGGAAGAAAGCGCGTCCATGCTTTGCGCCCGCGTGGTTCTGGGAATCAATTCCACAGCAAAAGAAGTAACGCCGGCATCCGCGATCTCTTGAACCGTAACGAGGGACCCGATGGGACGCAGGAATCCGATCAAAACCTGGTTACGGCGAAAGAGAGGCAAATCGGCGCGGCCCGTCTGGTCATTCGACCCGTAACAAAGCATTTGGACGATGATGTCCGCCGTGGCAAATACCTGTGCTCGATCCGCAATTATCTTTGCGCCCTTGGCAGCGTACTCGGCGTCGGGAAAACCTGCCGCAGCGCCCGCGCCGGCTTCGACGATCACTTCAATGCCTGCCTTCGCAAGATTGGGAATGACAATAGGCACAAGCGCCACGCGCCGCTCCCCCGGATACGTTTCTCGGGGAATACCGACAATCATCAAGCTCCCTCCTTCAGTTCGCGATGGCGCGGCACACACGCAGTATCAGCAATCTAAGATAAACGGCCTAATCTGCCCAAGCCAGAGTCGAGAATTTCCTTCAAAGAGGACCACGACAGGAACGCATCGCTTCCAAGTAACGGCCGGCGTCTGACCCAAGCCAGCAGCACTGGACACAATCGAGACGCCACCGACCAATCTGTTTCCCGCAGAAGGACGCGCCAAATTAGCAATTTTACATGCAAATTTATGAAAATCCAATCGAAGATCACTATGCGTGAATTCGATCGGGCGCATCACAAAACCGTAAACGGCAAAGTAGGCTTTTCCGGTACAATTTGCAGGGTGTGCGCGGGAGGGCGCGCTGGGCCGTATGAGCAATTCCTTCATGCAAGAGGCGATCCAACGGGCGGTGGACAATGTCCGTACGGGACAAGGCGGTCCATTCGGCGCGATCGTGGTGAAAGACAGCCGCGTCATTGCGGCGGGAACAAATTTGGTTACCTCCGCAAACGATCCCACGGCGCACGCGGAAATGAACGCCATTCGTGAAGCGTGCCGCGCCTTGGGCGCCTTCCAACTGACCGGCTGCGAGATCTACACGAGTTGCGAGCCCTGTCCGATGTGCCTGGGCGCGATCTATTGGGCGCGGCCGGACCGGGTCTACTTTGCGGCTACCGCAAGCGATGCTGCCGATGCCGGCTTTGATGACTCCTTCGTCTACGAAGAATTGAAGCACCCTCACCGCGAGCGTAGGATTCCGTTTGAGCCGCTCATGCGTGAATCGGGGCTCGACCCGTTTCGCGAATGGATGCGAAAAAACGACCGCATCCGATATTGAAAATCGGAAACGGCCTGCTGGTGCGGTGTTTTTCTTGAAGGTTCCGGAAGACTTTGTAGCGCCCGCCTTCAGGCGGGCACCTACTTGAATCCGCAATGCCCGCCTGAAGGCGGGCGCTACACAAGCGCGGCGAAATATGGACGAACAATTCATAGGACATGCCGTCATCCGAAAAGAGGGTCTGGGAAAAGTAACGGGCCGCGCCCGGTATGTGGACGACCTCGCCTTTCCGGAAATGCTGCACGGTGTGACCGTCCGCAGCGGCATCGCGCGAGGACGCATCTGCGGCATTCGCTTCGGAGAAGGGATTCCGTGGAGTGAATTCACGATTGTCACGGCCGCCGATATTCCAGGAAAAAACGAAATCGCATTGATCGAACACGATCAGCCCTGCCTCGCCGCGGAAATGATCAACCACCCCGAAGAGGCGATCGTTCTGCTCGCGCATGCGGACCGATATTTGCTCGAAGAGGCGCGCCGGGCGGTGCAAATCGAGGTCGAGCCGTTGCCCTCGATTTTTTCGATCGAGGATTCCATTGCGAAACGTGCTGTAATTTTTGGCGAGGACAACGTCTTCAAATCGTACCAAATGGAAAAAGGCGACGTGGACGGCGCGTGGGCGCAAGCCGACTTCATTATCGAGGGCGAATACCGAACCGGGGCGCAGGAACAGCTCTACATCGAAAACCAGGGCATGATCGCCAAGGCAAATCCCGCGGACGGCGTGACGATCTGGGGATCTTTGCAGTGCCCCTACTATGTGCACAAAGCGCTCGTGGCCTTGTTTAATCTCCCCGTGGAGAAAATCCGCGTGATTCAGGCGGAGACGGGAGGCGGATTCGGCGGCAAGGAAGAATATCCGTCCATGATCGCGGCGCACGCGGCGCTCCTGGCGTGGAAGTCCGGTAAGCCCGTGAAAATCATCTACGACCGCGCGGAAGACATGGTGGCAACGACCAAGCGCCATCCATCGCGCACGCGGCATCGCACCGGCGTCACGCGCGACGGCAAGCTGGTGGCGATGGATATCGATTTCGTGATTGACGGTGGCGCGTACGCCACGCTTTCTTCCGTGGTGCTCTCGCGTGGGACCATTCACGCAGCGGGCCCCTACTTCTGCCCTAACGTACGCGTTTGTTCACGGGCCGTGGCAACCAACGCTCCACCCCACGGGGCGTTTCGCGGGTTCGGCGCCCCGCAAAGTATTTTCGCAGTGGAACGGCACATCGACCAGGTGGCGCGCGCTGTAAATTTGACGCCGGAGGAATTTCGGCGGCGCAACTTTATTCGCAAAGGCCAGACGACCGCGACCGGACAACTGATTAATGAGGATGTGAATTTCAACCGCCTAGTCGATCGCGCGTTCCGGGAAAGCGAATACCACGCAAAGCGCGAGCGATTCGCCCGGGAAAATCCCGGCGCTGCGATCAAGCGCGGCATCGGTTTTGCCTCCTTCATGCACGGAGCCGGATTTACAGGTTCTGGAGAAGTGTACCTCGCATCCATCGTGGAACTCGAAGCGACGCCCGAAGGAACTGTTCGCGTCCTTGCGGCGAGCACAGAGATCGGACAGGGTACGAACACTATCTTTTCGCAAATCGCTGCGGACGCGCTAGGCATCGGCTACGACCGCATCGAAATTGCGCAGCCGGATACGGGCATTGTGCCGAACAGCGGCCCAACGGTTGCTTCGCGCACATCGATGGTTGTGGGCCATCTGATCGAGTCCGCCGCGATTGGATTAAAACGGACATTGCTGGACAGCGGTTTGCTCTGTGATGCGTGCACCGAGGATGAATTTGTGCGCGCCTGCAAGCGTTACATCGAAACGCGCGGGCCGCTACGTTCCCGGAGCCAATACGAGCCCCCTCCCGGCCTGCATTGGGACGATGCCACATACAGCGGAGACGCTTATGGCACCTATGCGTGGGCCGTCTATGTGGCCGAAGTGGCAGTGGATGCGGTTACGTACGAGGCGCGCGTCACCGATTTTGTCGCCGTGCAGGAAGTGGGCAAGGTGATCCATCCCGTGCTCGCAGCGGGACAGATCGAGGGCGGCGTGGCGCAGGCCATCGGCATGTCCCTTTACGAAAATGTTGTTTGGCGCGAAGGGCGCATGGCCAACGGCCAGATGACGAACTACATCATGCCAACGGCCGCGGATATTCCTCCCATTCGAGTATTTTTTGAAGAGCAGCCCTATCCCTTTGGCCCGCACGGCGCAAAAGGCATCGGCGAATTGCCGATGGACGGCCCGGCGCCAGCGATTATCAACGCGATTGAGAACGCGACGGGGATTTGCGTTCGCGAAATTCCCGCCACGCCGGAAGTCTTGATGGAAGCAATGACCGAAAGGACGGGCACGCTTGCCTGAAACAGTCAGCCGGGTCAGCATCGCGTGCAGGGTGAATGACGAGCCACGCCGCGTGCAAGCGTTTCCGATGGCCCGCCTGCTGGATGTTTTGCGCGAAGAGATGCATCTGACCGGAACGAAAGAGGGCTGCGGCGAAGGGGAGTGCGGCGCGTGCGCGGTCCTCATGAACGGCGCCATCGTCAACAGCTGCCTTATCCCGGCGATTGAAGTGGATGGAGCGGACATTCGCACCATCGAAGGCATTGCCTCGGGCAGTCAACTGCATGCCGTGCAGGAGGCGTTTCTGGAATGTGGCGGCGCGCAATGCGGCATTTGCACGCCTGGCATGGTCATCGCGTCCGTTGCGCTTCTCCGGCGCCATCCTCATCCCAGTGAAGCTGAAATTCGTGAAGGCCTGGCGGGGAATCTCTGCCGCTGCACCGGCTATCAGAAAATTTTCGCTGCAGTAGTACGCGCCTGCGAATCGGCCGCTGAGGAAAGGCCGGGGAGCTGATGAGAGCGTACATTCCCTCTTACGATTTGCGCATCCCGGGGAGTCTTACGGAAGCGCTCGCTTTGCTTTCGCGCGAGCCGGGAGTTTGGCAACCGTTCGCGGGCGGAACGGACCTGATGGTGTTGCTGGAAGCCGGAAAACTTTCTCACAAGCGTTTTCTGAGCGTGGCGAAACTGGATGACCTGCGCGGGATCGAATTGACCACCGCTGACGTGACGTTGGGCGCGATGACGACCTATTCCGAAATCCTGAAAAATCGTGTGCTTCAGAAGGAATTTCCACTGCTTTGCGCGGCAGCGCGCGAAACCGGCAGCATCGCCACGCAAAATCGCGGCACGCTGGGCGGGAATATTGTGAATGCGTCGCCGGCCGCCGATTCCCCACCCGCGCTGCTGGTCTATGATGCAGAAATCGAACTTGTCTCCGCGCGCGGCGTGCGGTGGCTGCCGTATCACGGCTTCCACACCGGCTACAAAAAGATGCAGCGTGCGTCCGATGAATTGTTGCGCGCGGTTCGGCTACCCCGCCGCGTGAAAAAGTGGCGGCAGTATTACCGGAAAGTGGGGACGCGCAAGGCACAGGCGATTTCCAAAGTTTCCTTTGCCGGGGCCGCGCTGGTTGAAAGCGGTACGATTCGGGATATGCGAATCGCGCTTGGAAGCGTGGCTCCCATCGTGCTGCGCGCCGTGAAAACAGAAGACGCGCTGTGCGGCAGCGGCGTCACGCCCGAGGTCATTGCTTCGGCAAAGGAATCGCTCGCGCAGGAAATCGCGCCCATCGATGACATTCGCTCGACCTCGCGGTATCGCTTGCGGGTCGCGCAAAACCTGCTGGAAGAATTTCTCTCGCAGCTCGCGAAATGACAACCATCCACGCGATCCGCAGCAAGCGCGTCGTAACGCCTGAAGGAGTGAAGCCGGCCACGGTCCACATTCGCAACGGCGTGATCACGGCCGTCGCCGGTTACAACGACCTCCCTTCAGGAAAACACGTTTACGACGCCGGAGAATCAGTCGTCATGCCCGGCCTTGTCGATACCCACGTTCACATCAATGAGCCTGGGCGCACCGATTGGGAGGGATTCGAGACGGCAACGCGCGCGGCTGCCGCGGGCGGAGTGACCACGCTGATTGACATGCCGCTCAACAGCATCCCCGCGACAACCACCGTGGCGGCATTGGAGAAGAAGCGTACAGCAGCGCGCAAGAAATGCTTGGTAAACGTGGGCTTTTGGGGCGGGGTCGTGCCAGGGAACGCCGGGAAATTGCGGGCACTATATCGTGCGGGAGTATTTGGGTTCAAATGCTTCCTTGTTCCATCGGGCGTCCCTGAATTTGAACACGTAGGCGAAGACGATCTCCGGGCTGCGCTGCCGACTCTTGCGGCACTCGATGCACCGTTGCTGGTTCACGCAGAATTGCCCGGGCCAATTCAAGAGGCAAATAAGAGACTTCTGAAGTCTGACCCTACCAGGTATAGGAACTGGCTGTTGTCGCGCCCGCCGAGCGCGGAGACGACCGCCGTCACTTTGATGATCCGCTTAGCGCGAGAATTCAAAGCTCGGGTGCATATCGTTCATCTGTCCTCGGCGCTTTCCGTGCCGCTCATTCAGCGTGCAAAAAAAGATGGTGTGCGGATCACCGCGGAAACGTGCCCGCATTATCTGTTTTTTGCCTCCGCTTCCATCTCGGAGGGGCATACACAATATAAGTGCGCGCCGCCCATTCGGGATCTGCAAAACAACAAGAAGCTTTGGACCGCTCTGAGCAACAGGACGATCGATTTCGTTGCGTCTGATCATTCGCCTTCCCCGCTAGGGATGAAATGCGTGGACACGGGTGATTTTTTCAAAGCCTGGGGCGGAATCAGTTCCCTGCAGCTTGGCCTTCCCGCGATGTGGACGAAATTGAGCGGACGAAATAATTCGTTCAGGCATCTGGTGCGCTGGATGTGCAGCGGACCGGCGCAACTTGCCGGGCTGGAAAAGCGCAAAGGCGCGATTGAAAACGGTTACGATGGCGATATCGTCGTATGGAATCCGGAGAAGCGATTCATTGTGCGGCCAAAGATGCTGCAACATCGCCACAAGCTTACGCCCTACGCGAACCACACTTTGCGCGGAGAGGTGGAAGCCACTTTTCTGCGAGGCGAGATGATCTATGATCGGGGGCGCTTCCTGGGCACGCCACAAGGCGCACTTCTGCGGCGAGGCGAACTCTGATGGATTTCACAGAATACATCGATCTTGCCGCTGAGAGGCTGGGCGGGCAAGTGCTCGCCGCCAATGACGAATTTTTTGCGCCGAAAGAAAATCTACTGAAGGCCTCCGCTCCCGTTTGGATTGCGGACAAATACACCGACGTTGGCAAGTGGATGGACGGGTGGGAAACGCGGCGCCGCAGAACTCCAGGCTACGACTGGTGCACCCTGAAATTGGGGCTCCCGGGAGTCATTCGCGGTGTTGTGGTGGATACCTCCTACTTTAAAGGAAATTTTCCTGAACATTGCGAACTTGAGGCCTGCGCAGTGGATGGCGATCCCGGCCTCTCTCAACTCGAGGGCCATGCAACAAAGTGGACCACGCTGCTGGCGAAGTGCGCACTTACAGGTGACGCTCAAAATGCGTTTCCAATCGCGCCATCGAGCCGTGTCACGCACGTTCGTTTCAAAATTTATCCAGACGGAGGGGTGGCCCGCCTTCGTGTCCACGGCGAAGTTAGCCCAGACTGGACGGCGCTCAACCGCGCGGGAGGCGAGATCGACCTTGCCGCCGTCGAGCACGGCGGCTGGATCATTGTCTCGAGCGACATGTTCTTCGGTTCGCGCAATAACCTGATCCTGCCGGGCCGCTCGACCGGGATGCATGACGGCTGGGAAACGCGCCGACGCCGCGGACCCGGGCACGATTGGTGCGTTGTGCGTCTGGGCGCGGCGGGAAAAATATCGCGCATCGAAGTCGATACCGCCTATTTCAAAGGCAATTTCCCGGAGAGCTGCTCTCTCGAAGTATGCACCGCGCCCCGCGACCTCTTCGATGCAAACGCACTGGACGCCCTTCCCTGGAAAGAGATATTAGCGAGGACCAAGCTGCAAGCGGATTCGCTGCACGTTTACGAAAAAGAGTTGCTAGACTCGGGTGAAGTTACGCACGCGCGTTTTCACATTTACCCCGATGGAGGCGTGGCGCGATTGCGTATCTTTGGAACTTTGGCGAAGAGGACTTCGTGAAATGACGCTGGGCGAATTCAATGCCTTGCCTTCCGGCCAGGCGGAATCGGCTCTGATGGATTGTTGCGGGTCGGTACGCTGGTCCTCGATTGTCGCATCGCGGAGGCCATACTCAACCGTGGAGGCACTGCGCAAAGCCGCGGATTCAACCTGGTGGAACCTCGAGCGCGCCGATTGGCTGGAAGCCTTCAGCCATCATCCGCAGATTGGCGAGAAGCCCGCGAATGGTTCGGACTCCGCTCGCCAGTGGGCCGAAGGGGAACAAAGCGGCGCGCGCGCGGCAACCGAAGAAGTGAGAACGCGTCTTGCTCGAGCAAATCGCGCGTATTTTGAAAAATTCGGTTATATCTACATTGTGTGCGCGAGTGGCAAATCCGCCGAAGCAATGCTTGCGATTCTGAATCAACGCCTCCAGAATGACCTGGCCAGCGAGCTCTCGATTGCGGCGGAACAACAGCGGATGATTACACGCATTCGGCTGGAAAAACTCCTGGCCGGAGAGCTGCATTCCTCATGAGCGCGATTACGACCCATGTTTTGGACACGTCACGCGGCCGCCCGGCAGCAGATCTTCAAATTGAATTGCACAAGAAATCAGGTGAGGATTGGAAATCCGTCGGCGCAGGCATTACCGATGCGAACGGTCGTTGCAACGCTCTGCTGGGAGAAGGGCATTTAGCGGCGGGGACGTATCGCCTCATGTTCCATGCGGGAATGTACTTTCAAGCACAGCGCCAGGAATCGTTTTACTCTGACATTCCGGTAGTTTTTGAAGTTCGAGACGAGAGGACGCATTATCACGTGCCGCTACTGATCAGCCCGTTTGGCTACTCGACCTATCGCGGCAGTTGACGTTGTAGCGCCGGCGTCTCGCTTGTCCCGATGCAAGAGGGGCCGGCACTTTTTCATATCTGGACACTGCGCAAAATCGCCGCCGAGACGCCGGCGCTACGAAAACCCGCGATCGGGCAATCGTCAAACGAATTAGATTCCGCGGTCTGGATTCGTTGCAGAAGATACAGGCTGGAAGAAATTGGCATCGCTACTTCGTGCGATTTTTGAGAATTTTCAGGAATGAACCATAATGTAATTCTTCGATTGTTACCCCCGTCAGGCGCTCTGCCTCAGTTTCGCTGATCGCACCGCAATTAATCGCACGTAGGAAAAAATTCAAGAGACCTTGGCCCGTGGCGGCATCGTCGAACACATCGCCTACAAGCGTGGCCTTCGCCGCTTTCTCCACGAAATTCTTGAGCCGCGTGGCGGCGGAATCGAGTCCTTCGAGAAAAAATGAAAAAACGGCGGCGTAGCGCGTGGGAAGCTGCGCCGGGTGCAGGTCCCATCCCTGATAGTACGCGGACACGAGGGAATGTTGGATGTGCCCGTAGTGAAGCCGCCAGGCGCGATGAACGGCATCCCGATTTTCTTCCTGCTGCGTGCGCGTAAGCCGCTTTCCTTTTTCCGCACGATGTGGCGGCGTCGGCAAAACATTCGTCGCCCCATCGGAAAGCCAGATGCCTGTGCCCGCGAAAGCGACCTGCATCATGTGTTTGGCAAAATCGCAAGCAGGATGGTCCATCACTTGATAGGCCGCGGTGATACTGCAGCTTGCCGTGTAATCGTACGTGCCAAAATGCGCCGCGATGCAGCGGCCGCGCGACGCATCCAACAATCGCGGCAAACTCGATTCCCCGCGTTCGTTGAGGATCGCCTGCGTCGTTTCGATCATCATCTCGAATCGCAGAGACCCTTTTTCCAGTCCCAGCGCGGGTTCCATCGCCTCGAGCAAATGCGCGAGCGCGGCCGTTTGCTCGGGGATCACAACTTTGGGCAAAGTGACGACGAAGTTCGCGGGAAGCCGCCCGCGCGTGGCCTCGCACAACGCACTCACGAAAAGATTGAGCGTACGGATACTGCGGTCGCGCAATTCGGGCGAGAACGGTTTGAGGCGGATGCCGATAAACGGTGGCAGCGAACCTTCGTTGAATCCCTTGGCTACTTCCTCGGCGGCAAACTTCGCATGCTGGTCTTCTTCCGCATCGGGCCGATTTCCGTATCCATCTTCGAAGTCAATCCTGAAGTCCTCGACCGGCTCTCGCTGCAATTTTTCGAGCACGCGGCTATAGATGGATTGGGCCATCCAGGCGCCCCGATCCTCGCCCCGAAGTTTTTCAGGCGATTTCGCGAATTGCCGCTCGGCAGAGACGGCTTGCTTGCCGGATTTGGGAAGCGCCCCCGCGCCCGGCAATCCGATCGCGCGCGCGAAGGTGAACGCATCCGGCGCAAATTCTTCCAGGGACGCAAGGGCCAAGTCTCCAAGCCGCCTGGAAATGCCAGCTCGAAACAGATGTGCGCCGCCGTACACGACGTGAACGGGCTGGCGGCGTCCTGTTTCGCCCGGATAGCGCTTCGCGAACGCGGCGGAAGGCGCCTCCAAAATCTGCAATGCAGATTGAATCGCCGAATCAGGCAAGGATGTTTTCATTTTCCCGATCATTCTAAGGATTGGTGCGCGCCGCGTGTATGCCGGCGAGGTCCTGTCGCGCATACGCCGCTTATGTTAAACGCGGAATGCGCAAGATTCAATTTGTAACGAACCCAGCGAATTTTGCCGTCGCAAGTGCAAACGGAAATGAGAGTTGGGGCAAGTGGCTCACGAACACACAAGTATTGTATTCAATAATTAATGAAGCGACTGCGTAACTGGCTTATAAGAGATTTGGAGGAAACAATCAGTGATTAGCGATTGAAGACGGATTAGTGGTTTCAAGAAGAACCCAAACAATCCGGCAGTGACACGTGGGAGAAACTCGCATCGCTGCCCCAACAGGGCGCGAGAGGCGAACGCGTTTCCCCACGAGTTACGCCGGCGAACTCATGGACCGCCGCTGTTGGAAACATTCGCGGCAGAACACGGGGCGTCCCTGCGTCGGACGGAAAGGAACTGTAGTTTCCTTCCCGCACTGCGAGCAGGTCGTTTTAGTTTCCGCCCGTTGGAAGTTATTGGCACCGGGGCCCGGACCCGGGCTCTGAGAGCGTTTGGCTTTGCAGTCCTTGCACCGCTTGGGCTCGTTTTTGAAGCCCTTGTCGGCGAAGAACATCTGTTCGCCGGCGGTGAAGACAAACTCCTGGCTGCATTCCGCGCACTTCAGGACCTTATCGTGATATTCCATACATTGCTCCGAGGCTCTGCGCTGGTTGGAGAGCCAACGGCATCCCCATCTAAGTCAGATTTTGCTGGGATACGCCAGGGAAGAACGTGGGTCCCATTTCCGACTGGTCCGAGGATGCTTAGGAAAATCCCGGGTCGTCATGCCTGCCTGGGGGAGGTTAATCCTGCTCCCGCCGCTGCTTCTTGCGCAGCCGCTTGCGCGATAACGCCTGCTTCGCGCGGCGCTTCTCACCAGGCTTCATGTAATAACTGTGTTTTTTGATTTCCTTGATGATGTCTTCCTGTTGCACTTTGCGCTTGAACCGGCGCAGAGCATTTTCCAGAGACTCACCTTCCTGAATGCTGACTTCAGCCACTTAGACTTCACCGTCCTTCCAATGCATGTGGCAATGATCGCTATTAACCATAAGGGCTATGAGAGGTCCACTCGTTTCCGACCGCCTATTGGCACTCACTTCTAGCGGACCCGCCCACCGAAGTCAAGCTTTGTTTTTTCGGGCCCAGCTTCTGATTCCCAAACGTTCATGAGTGGGCTGTATGGGAGTTTCCGGCGTACCTGTTAGAATAGCAGGGCAGCAAACCCCTGCCCCGGCGGTTCGGGAGGGGGCGGAAAGATGCGCTCATGTCCCTGATGCGCGATGCGATCGGCGTTCTGCTGGCAGGCGGGCAGGGAGAACGGCTTTGGCCGCTCACGCGCGACCGCGCCAAGCCGGCCGTTCCCTTCGGCGGCATCTACCGGATTATCGACATCACGCTATCCAACTGCATCAATAGTGATCTCCGCCGTGTTTTTGTTCTGACACAATACAAAGCGCTTTCGCTCAATCGGCACACGCGGCAGGGCTGGTCACAATTGTTGGGCCTTGGCGAATTCATCGAGGTCCTCCCGCCGCAGATGCGCGTTTCGACCAATTGGTATCTCGGAACCGCCGACGCCGTTTACCAAAACATATATTCCATTGGCAGCGAGCACTCGCGCTACGTCATCGTTCTGTCGGGCGACCACATCTACAAGATGAACTACCAGAAAATGCTTCAGCAGCATGTGGATTCCGGCGCCGATGTGACCGTGGCCACATTTGAGATTCCGTCAGTAGAGGCGGCGGGCCGCTTCGGTGTTATCGAAACGGACGCGAATTGGCGGATCGTCGGCTTTGAGGAAAAGCCCATGTCGCCCAAGCGCTCGCACCTCCATCCGGACATGGTCAACGCCTCCATGGGCGTCTACGTATTCAATACGCAACTCCTGATTCCAGCGCTCCTCGCGGACGCCGAGGACCCTAACTCCAAGCACGATTTCGGGAAAGACATATTGCCGCGCATTTTTACGAAGTATCGCGTCTATGCCTATAACTTCATCGATGAGAATAAAGTCGGAGCGCAATATTGGCGCGATGTGGGCACCATCGAAGCTTACTATGAAGCAAACCTGGACCTGGTGGCCGTGACACCCATCTTCAATCTGTACGACAAGACCTGGCCGATCCGCACCTGGCAGCACCAATACCCACCGTTGAAAACCGTGTTTGCCGATTCCAACCGCATGGGCGTTGCGCTGGATTCCATGGTGGGCGCAGGGTCGATCATTTCGGGAGGCCGGGTGGTTCGATCCGTTTTGGGTTATGACGTCAGGACCAACAGTTACTCCGAAGTGGAAAACTCAATCCTGTTCAATCACGTGAACGTTGGACGCCACGCCCGCGTACGCAACGCCATAATCGACCGCCACGTCACGATTCCCGAGCGCGCCGAAATCGGTTACGACCTGGAAGCCGACCGCCAGCGCTATCACGTCACCGAGAGCGGAATTGTGGTCGTCGTCCGCGAAGAATCCATGATCGAGGAACCGGAGTGAGAATAACGGACGTTAGAGATTAGAAATTGGAGTCTGGATGTTATGAGTTAAGAACGCCAGACCGTTGAGGCTTAATCTTAGATGTAGAATTTGAACCTCTAATTCTCTTATCCGTGTTCATCTGTGTGCCCGCCGTGGCGGGTGGTTTCACCCGGTTTAAATTTCTCCAGGAGGCGGCATGTCGACGAAAATCGCGCGAGTGCATGGCAGACAGATCATCGATTCGCGCGGCAATCCCACAGTGGAAGCGGACGTCATCCTGGAAGGCGGCGCGCTGGGCCGCGCCGCGGTGCCCTCCGGCGCATCCACGGGTGAGCATGAAGCTATCGAGCTGCGCGATGGAGATAAATCGCGCTACCTCGGCAAAGGTGTCCTCAAGGCCGTCGCCAACGTGAATGGCGAGATTGCCCGCGCCGTGACCGGTCTTGATGCCTCCGACCAGCGCGCGCTTGACCGCCGCATGATCGAAACGGACGGGTCGCCGAACAAAGGAAATCTCGGCGCCAACGCCATCCTCGCCGTTTCCATGGCGGCGGCCCGTGCGGCTGCAGCATCAGCGCGCCTGCCGCTGTACAAATATCTCGCGCGGTATTCGAGCGACGCTTCCGGCAACACGCTTCCCGTCCCGATGATGAACATCTTGAACGGCGGCGCGCACGCCGATAATTCCGTTGACCTGCAGGAATTCATGGCCATGCCTGTAGGCGCAAAAACATTTGACGAAGCCTTGCGCATGGGCGTGGAAGTCTTTCACCGCCTGAAGGCGGTGCTGCATAAGCGAAGCTATTCCACCGCGGTTGGCGACGAAGGAGGTTTCGCGCCCAACCTGAAGTCCAACGACGAAGCTATCGAAGTTGTTCTCGAAGCCATTACGGCAGCCGGCTACAAGCCCGGCGAGCACGTGGCCATCGCCCTCGATCCCGCCTCTAGCGAGTTTTACGATAAGGCCAGCGGCAAATACATATTCAAGAAGTCCGACAAATCAGCGCGCACTTCGGAGCAAATGACCAAGTTCTGGGCCGACTGGGTCCACCAATTCCCAATCGTTTCCATTGAAGACGGACTTGCCGAGGACGATTGGGCCGGATGGAAACATCTAACAGCGGAGTTGGGCGGAAAAGTGCAGCTAGTCGGCGATGATTTGTTTGTGACGAACACCGAGCGCCTGCAACGCGGCGTCTCCGAAAAAATCGGCAACGCGATCCTGATCAAACTGAATCAGATCGGCACCGTTACGGAAACCATTGAAGCCATTGAAATGGCGCGCAAAGCAAGCTACGCGTCGATTGTCTCGCACCGCTCCGGCGAAACTGAGGACACCTTCATCGCCGATCTCGTCGTCGCCATGGGCACCGGCCAGATCAAGACCGGTTCAGCCTCCCGCACCGACCGCGTCGCCAAGTACAACCAGCTCCTGCGAATCGAAGAAGAGTTGGGCGCCGCCGCCAAATTTCCAGGGCGCGGCACTCTGGCAGGAAAATAAGGAATCGAATGTCCAGTCCATTTATGCAATTCTAGGGCTTATGAAGAAAATCACGTTTCGAGCCGATGAAGATCTGATTGATCGAGCGCATAAAGTCACAAGCTTCCAGAATAGAACGCTCAACGCGGCTTTCCGAGAATGGCTTTTTCAATTCACTCACCAGGCAGTCAGGGCCAAGCAATACGATGCCCTGATGAAAAGACTCCGCCGTAATGTACACTCAAGCGGCCCCTATACCCGGGATGAATTGAATGAGCGCTAGTCCAGAATTCACGGGCAAGCTCGGTATGTAGCGCCCGCCTTCAGGCGGGCATCCGGCTGGGTGGAGAGCGCCTGAGCTAGAACGATCAAGCCCCAGTTTTTTTCGAAATGGAATTTACCCGCAAAGCACACCGATTGGATCCACGGGAATATCTTGGACAAAAATGGTCCTTCGTCACAATGTGCTGCGAGAAACGGAAACCCATTTTTCTCAACAGCAAGAGAGCCGCCTGGATTGTTGAGATGTTGCGGACCGAATCCCTCCCTCACCAATTCGTAGTGGACGCATATTGCGTCATGCCGGACCATTTGCATTTCCTGGTGTTTGGGAAGGTGCCAACCAGCAATCTGCTTGTGTTCGCCAAGAGCTTTAAACAAAAAACGGCGTTTATCTATCAGCGAGAAACCGGCTCGCGGCTATGGCAGAAGAACTACTACGATCATGTTCTTCGCGCGAACGAACGATCTAACCACGTT
>Ga0210408_10002424_pt1 | contig 18177 bp, 22 predicted proteins | sample IncBWH4MmetaG_FD_155471 | JGI IMG/M metagenome (GOLD analysis project Ga0210408, IMG submission 155471) | Forest soil microbial communities from Barre Woods Harvard Forest LTER site, Petersham, Massachusetts, United States - Inc-BW-H-4-M | ecosystem: Environmental > Terrestrial > Soil >...
GGAGATCAGTATTTAAAAACCGTTTGGCTGCAATTTTGAAGGTAAGCGAAGGCTCCAGCCTTTGCCCTCCGTGGTAAGCGAAGGCTCCAGCCTTTGCCCTCCGTGGTAAGCGAAGGCTCCAGCCTTGCCCTCCGTGGTGCGCCGCGTCTGGCAAAGGCTGGAGCCGTCGCTTACGCTTGTGCTGCAACGAAGCTATCCCCTTCCCTTGCTTTTTCTACCCATTTATGGTCACGTTCAGCCCCGTCAGATCGTATAACCGCTTAACCTATGACTCGTCTCTTTGTTGCCGCTCTTTGCTTAGCCGCATTTGCTTTGAATGGTTGCGATAACCGAACCCGCGACGGCGTTCGATGGGATCAGATCGCTGAAAGGCTTCAGAAAGACAAGAAGAGTCAACCCTGGCCCGACGCCGAATCACCTTGGGGGAATGCAGAGCACCACAGCGGAACCGCGTGGTAGGAGGGGAACGTATCGGCGAAACGGCGTGTCGGCGTATCGGCGAACGCCCACGCGCCGATACTTTTCTGATGTCACGGTCCCACTGACACTGGCAGCTTCTTGAACCTTCGCCGACACGCCGTTTCGCCGTTTCGCCGATACGTTCCCCTTAACGGCGACGTTTGTAGCGGAAAATGTCGAAATCCGGGGTGGCACGAATGGTTTCCGAGAGTGCGAACTGGGATTCGAACTCAGGAAAATAGGCGTCCCCGGGATAGTCTTCCTTGACGATGGTCGCATAGATCGTGTCACAGCGATCTAGCAGCGCTTTGTAAATTTCTGCGCCTCCGATCACGAAAATCTCTCGGCCATTCACTTCGTACGGCGTCGGATCGAACTCATTTAGGTCGTGGATCACCTCGACGCCGGCCAAGTTCCTGGCGCGCGTGACGATCAGATTCCGACGACCGGGCAGAGGCCGACCGATCGATTCAAACGTCTTGCGGCCCATTAAGATCGTGTGCCCCATCGTCACCACTTTGAACCATTTTTGTTCACCGGGAAGATGCCAAGGGATTTTGTTGTTCTTTCCGATTACCCGGTCCCGCGTCATCGCAACGATCGCTTTCATTCTGGAGTCAAGGAGTCAGAAGTCAGGAGTCGATTCCGCTGAAAAACCGGACTGGCCGGATTGGCCCTGGAGGGGAGTCGCTTGCGGCTCCCAGAGGCGTCTCGGACGCCTCCAGGCGCTGCAAGCAGCGCCCCTCCAAGTTTTTCGTCGGAGAACGGTTTTTCAGCGAAATCAGGAGTCAGTGCGCATTCGCGCAATCCGGTCCCCCATTCTGCAACTCCTGCAACTTCTGACTCCTGACTCCTGGATTCTTGACTCCTTCTCAACACAATCGGGCAGCACTTTAAACCGCAATCGGCGCTTTGATGGTCGGATGCGGATCGTACCCGATCAATTGGATGTCTTCGTATTGAAAATCCTCTAGCCGTTCCGGCACGCGACCAAAACGCAAGACAGGCAGCGGACGCGGAGAGCGGCTCAATTGCTCACGGACCTGCTCGAGATGATTCCGATAGATGTGGATATCTCCAAAAGTATGAACAAAATCTCCAGGCACCATCCCGCAAACAACGGCGACCATCTCAGTCAACAACGCGTAGGACGCAATGTTGAAAGGGACACCCAGAAACAGGTCAGCGCTCCGTTGATACAGCTGACAGCTCAATCTTCCTTCCTGAACGTAAAACTGGAACATCACGTGACAGGGTGGGAGAGCCATCTCTCCAATTTCCCCTGGGTTCCAGGCGGTAACAATGAGCCGCCGGCTGTCGGGGTTCTTCCGAATATCCGCGACCAATCGTTCCAGCTGGTTGATCGAGCCACCTTCATGAGTCCTCCAATCGCACCATTGGGCACCGTAAATACGTCCAAGATCCCCCTTCTCATCCGCCCACTCGTTCCAGATCGTCACCCCGTTATCCGTAAGGAATCGAATATTCGTTTCGCCACGGATGAACCAAAGCAGCTCGAACGCCATGGACTTGAAATGCACGCGCTTGGTCGTGAGAAGCGGGAATCCTCGGGAAAGATCAAATCGAGCCTGGGCCCCAAAATAGGAAATCGTGCCTACGCCGGTGCGATCTTCTTTGGGTTTGCCTTTTTCGAGAACTAAGCGAAGCAAGTCGTGGTATTCTTTCACGGCAAAAAGTAATGATCAGAGGATTACAGATCCGGGACCAAACGCCACGGCAATCTTCTTGGCCGACTTTCGGCAGGTGGAACCCGAGATACTAAGATCTAGAACGATGCACCCGCAACAATTATCCAGCCTGGTGGATACCCAGAATCTCCCTGACCATCGGGAATTGGCTATCGACCGCGTCGGGGTCACCAACCTCCGCTTTCCGATTCAGATCAGAGACAAGGCGCACTCCTCGCAGAACACGGTAGCCACGGTGTCTCTCACGGTCGATTTACCGCACCACTTCAAGGGCACACATATGAGCCGGTTCATCGAAGTGTTGAATGAACACGGCTCCTTGATTCATGTCGATAAGATTAAAGTGATCCTCGAACATCTCCAGAAACGGCTGAACTCCAAGCAAGCACACGTGGAGTTTGAGTTTCCGTTTTTTATGGAGAAACGCGCACCGATCACCGGGGCGATCGGATTAATGGATTACACGGTGAAATTGACGGCGACAGCCGCCCACGAGGACAGAGACTTCGTCGTAACAGTCATCGTTCCGGTAACGACTCTATGCCCATGTTCAAAGGCGATCAGTCGTTTCGGAGCGCATAACCAGCGCAGTCAAGTAAGGTTTTCGGTTCGTTTCAACACGCGCATTTGGATCGAGGATCTGATTCAACTGGTGGAGTCTTCGGCCAGCTCAGAGTTGTACAGCCTGCTCAAACGCCCCGACGAAAAAGCTGTTACGGAGCGGGCGTACGACCACCCCGTTTTTGTTGAAGATCTGGTCCGAAACATTGCGGAAAAGGCAAATGAAGACAAACGCATCGATTGGTACAGAATCGAAGCAGAGAACTACGAATCGATTCACAACCACAACGCCTACGCGATGATCGAGAAGGGGTGATGCGTCAAAGTGACCACCATCGCCCTCGCCGCAGGTGTGCGGCTCGAGGTTTTCAGTTGCAGCGCAGCGATTTGGTAATACTTTCACTGCTCGTTTCCTGACGGGTTGGTAGCTCAATGGTAGAGCAGCGCCCTTTTAAGGCGTTGGTTGTGGGTTCGAGCCCCACCCAACCCAATTTCTGTTTCGAACCCTTCGTTTCCCAGTGAAACAGCTAATGAAGCCGATTGGCAAACAATCGAAGCCGTTCAAAATAAGGGCTGAAAAGGTATCGAAGAAGGAGGTCAAAAGAGACAAAACGGCCACGAAAACCTTGAAAAACAGCAACAAACAGCAACATACTTCGGAGCGTGGAAGCGAAGTGGTACAAAGCGCGAAATTGCTACCGGGTCTGGGTCCCAGCAAGATTGTCGGAAAAGAGAAGGGATTGCCGACGCTTTTTTGAAACAAAAGAGCAAGCGGAAAAGTTCATATTCGAAACCAAACGCAGCGGATCTGTTGAACTTGCGGAACTGGCGGTGGAAGAAAAGCATATCCTGGGGGTGATCCGACAATCTCAGAAGTATGAACCTAGGCTCCTGCTGGAAGCATGGCAGCGCTATGAGAAAGAGGAAATCGGCGACGACAGGAATCTGACGGTCCAGGAATTGGCGGAAAAATTCCTCGCTCGGCAGAAAGCGCAGGGCCGGGCGACCCGAACGCTCATAGACGATCGGTCCCGGTTGAATGCGATGACCAAGGTTATAGGTCACACCCGGGCGGGCGCGGTAAAACGAGCAGACATACTGCGGTACATGGAAGGGATCGCTCCGGGAACGAACCGGCGAAGCCATTACAAGACGCTGAAGAAGCTCTGGCGTTGGGCGCACGATCTGGGCCATGTGGTGAACGATCCGATGGCAAAACTGAAGCCTTTGGATGAGTGGGGTATAAACAATGAAGTGCTAAGTCCCGAGTTGTTTCAGCGGTTCATACGAGTCGTGCAAGGGCTGGAGGGTCCAAGAGAAGGACTAGAAGCAGCTCAGCAGTACAAGGGGCTTTTGGCTTATTTTGTACTCGGAGGCCTGCAAGGACTGCGAACGTGCGAAATGGTCAGAGAACGAGCAAAAGATCCTGTGATCCAGTGGCGAGATTTCCTTTGGAAGAAGCAACTGATTGTGGTCCGTAACGAAGTCGCGAAGCAAACGCGGGCGCGTGATAAGCTTAGATACGTGCCGCTTGAGCCAGCCACGATCAAGCTATTGAAGCCGCCGACTGCCACGGGTGCCGTGATTCCGGTTGCGGATTCTACATTCTACCGTATGCGCCAGAAGCTGTGCAAAGAAATGAGAGTCCGATGGCCAGAAAACTGTTTGAGGAACAGTTATGCCACCTATGCGCAAACATTTCGGGGTTCTGGAGATGTTGCGAGGGCAATGGGCGATTCAGAATCAACCGTGAAGCGCTTTTATGTCCGGACGCTGGAGCCCGGGGTAGGCCAGAATTGGTTTAACCTTCCGCAGGAAGCGCTTGTCGGCTCCTCCCCGAAGGTTTCTGAAAAGCAAAAAACCCCGCCGAGCGTTTGATGACAAATTGACAAGCAGTCGCGAAGGAGTTGGACGAATGGAATTATTCTCCAAAGCCACTCAGTTCTGTGGCAGCGAACCGACTGCTAAAGCCAAAAGCATGCTGGCCTTGAGCTCGGCTAAAATGCTTTTTGCTCTGGAGAATCGGAGAATCAGCTTTCGGAATACCGCAAACGGATCGAAGAACTTTTCGAGTCTCATCCCGATCACGACCTGTTCGGTTCCCTCCCAGGCGCCGGACCCAAGCTTGCTTCGCGCTTGTTAGTTAGGCGAGATCGGCGATGATCGAGAATGCTTCGAGGGTGATGCGCAAAACCTGCAATGCTTAGCCGGTACCGCGCCCGTGACAAAGCGTTCAGGAAAACAACGCGAGAGCCATCAACGCTAAGACGAGTAGGCCGTTTCACGACGGGTACGGCGATTGCACTGGGGGAGGATCGATTTCAGGAATGGCCGATTCGGCATTCCCTAGGAGATCGTCTAGTTGACCGGCATCGTACGATGAAAGACCCTGCATCAATGCGACATTTTCTCGGAGGCGTCTGGCTATCGACCGGTTCTTACGCTTGAGGACCAAGCACTCCGTGTTGAGATTCAGATACCGGAGGTGGTATTTACCCGCAGTCGTGACCGCAACAATCCTATGAGATTCCGGATCTTCAAAGAGGTGTACCCCGTAGTCTTGTTCAACGCTGGCATTTAGAAATCGCGCTCCCGAGGCCTCCGCCGCGGCGCTAGGCCACTTATCGCTCTTTGAGCGATTGCACGGTCCGAATGCTGGCAACAAGTTGTCGTAGCTATGGTTCTTTTTCCCGCCGACTTTGCGCGGGTCGAAGTGATCGACCTCGATTGTTTCTTTTCCAATCTCACGCTCGTGGATCATTGAGTATGCACACCTTCCGCCAGAATCTCTTAAGAGAAACGGCTTTGCCGTTGCAACGTTGCTGTCGTTCAACTCGTAGCCCGGCTCCGGCCCACGCTGGATCCGAGCAGGCTTAGGCACCTCTTGCGAAAAGGGGGGCATTCTCTTCGAGCCAATCCTGGAGCTGAGTTAAAGCCCTGTTGCGCATCCGTTCTCGCAACAGATCTTCGTCGGAAACCCGCGCGACGGTCCGATCACGCTTGTTTGAAAGTCGTTCTAGATCCTTTGCCTCCTCGAGGCTCAGTTCGCCCAAAGCTTCCTTTTCGACCAAAAGATCGAAACGGAGATCGTCCTGCTTGTCCCAGTTCTCGGCAACGATAGGCGAGACCAACTCTTTAATTACTTGTATATTTGCCTCAGCCTCAGCTGGTACCTTCGAGCTGCCCCACGGAATAGCGGCGTCGACGAATCGGAATCTGTCACTTTCGTAACCCGGCAGTACCGCGAACGTTGGACAGGCAGAAGAATACGGATCGATTGGAGAGGTCTTAGCCGCGTCGTGTACCGAGAAGACTACCTTGATCGCGGTAAGCGTTCCAGAGCCGCATTGCATTTGCATCGGCGAGCTCGGCGCCAATTGCCAATCCATCAGACCGGATCGGGTATTGCTTCCGAAACGCTCGGGCATTGCAGCCCCTGAAAATCTATCCCTATAGGATTCAAGCAACGTTTGTTCGGCACCAAGGCGCACATTTCTGCTCGGGTTCATGGATTGAATCGTAAAGACCGGACTTTGGTCCGGCCAACCGAGGAATCGTTCGTCGGACTGCGAGTGCGAAATCAAAACTGCGATTTTGTTCGATTCTGTGTTCACGGCACCACGAAACTAAACTCGAATCGATTTGCGGTTATTTCAAATGCCTTGGCAGCCTGTGTAAGGACCTCCAAATCTACTTGTCCGCGCCAGACAGTATTCCATGACAAAAAGAGTCCGGGTGGGAAGAATATGGACCGATCGATTTGCAGGCGAATAGCCTCTTGCCACTCAGGTATTCTGAAGTGAGCGAGATGGCCAAGAAATTCTATCTGCCGAGCAGGGTCCACCATGGAGGCCGTGGCATTTTTCTCTTGGTGTTCGTCGCGAAATGACATGTGAGCAACTACCGCTACTGCGTGTTCGAGAAAATCAGTCTTCTCAAACAGGGAATGTGCTCTGCTCGCCGTCTCGGCAGCAACCTGTAAAGCATCCTTGGTTGCAATATTTTTGAAATTCAGCGTCAAACGCGCTCCTGTGAGCTGGAATGTGGCGCTACCTCCAAATAGGCTGAAATTTAGCTCATAGCCGAAAAGTACGTCTACCGTACGGAGTCCGATGTTCTCTGGCCGGAGCCCGTTGGCTTTGAACAAGTCCAATGCCCGCACACCAATCTGATCAAGCCGCTCTTTCGAAAACGGCCTAGTTTGCGCAAATAACGATTCAATCGTCACCGCTATGACTCTCGTCGTCAGCTCGATCATTCGCGACAAGCGTAGGTTTTACTCTTGATGCGTCAATGAAGAACATCAAATCCGGTCCACGGTCTCTCCCCGAGCCGTTCTTTAAGGGAATGCGCAAGTTGAACGAAGCCGCTACGCGGAGCCCCTGAGCGACGAACGCGAGCGATATACCGGTTGGCGAGCGATCGATGAAGCGATGAAGCCACGTGGGCAGGGTGGCTCACCAACGATTCTGGATGGGAATATCGACGAAGTGAGTAGCCAAAACTCATCGATTCCAACGATCGGCGATGCCCGAAGTCTGGCCACCGCGTATACATTCGAACTACAAATAACGCCTCCAAAGGGCATACATTCACATCTATAATTAGCTTAAAATAAGCAACTTATAAGTACAGAGGTTTCCTGTCCTACTTTTCGTCGCACTTTCTTAGCCTTTTGTCAGCCTAGCGGGATCCCGGATTGGGGTCCCGCGGTCATTCCTCTTCGGGAAACTCCATACTTCCGCTGGCTCGCTTTCTGCGCAACGAATATGAATCCGCTTCTCCATGTCTTGCAACCCGGAGCCCGAAGCATGACCGACGGAGCAGTGCGACACCGGCTCTGCCTTCCGCTCCCCGATTCGGCTATAGGGTAGACGGCGACATTGCGCAGCGCGTGACCTCCAGGCCAAAGCATGCTAGAAAGCTTACGATCAGAGCAACTAAGGAGAACCGCCCATGCAATTAAACGTCCCGCCCGATCTTGAGGCGCTCATAAAGAAACGCCTTTCCAGCGGCGGCTACACCAGCGCCGAAGACGTGTTGCGCCGCGCTCTTGAGGCTCAGGACGCCCAAGAAAGTTGGACCGACGAGGAACGACGTGCTTTGTCGGCCCATATCGAAGAAGGCTATTTACAAGCCGAGCGCGGAGAGCTTATCGATGGCACAGAGGCGCAGCGCGACATTCAGGCAATGAAAGACAATTGGCACCGCGAGCGTTCCTCCAAACAATGAGCGGATACGCTCTTACTCCGCTTGCCAAAGCTGACATTTTTGACGTTTGGTCTCACATTGCCGAGGACAATGAAGATGCCGCGAACCGCGTAGAACAGGCGATTTACGACGCTTGCGAGTTTCTTGCCGACGGCCCGCTGCGCGGTCATTCCCGACCTGATCTTACAAGACGCCCCCTGCGTTTCTGGACGCTGACCCGCTATCCGAACTACACCGTCGTCTACCGACCCGAAACCGCGCCACTCCAAATTATCGCTGTGTTGCACGGGAAAAGAAACATCGAACGCATCCTTAGACAACGCCGCTGACCCGGTCTCGAGGAACTGGCGACACAACAAGGTGAATGCCAAGGAATTGTATTGAAAATGGGGTCAGTCTAAGGGTCAGTCTACAAATCTGCCAGAGTTTATGGTTTTCGGCTAGTGGAAGTGGATGCCAAGGCAGGTTCGTATCGAGAATGCCGGAGGCGTTTACCATGTGATGGCGCGAGGCGACCGGCCGGAAGAGGTCTTCACCGATGATACAGATCGAGTATGGCCAGGGCGTGCGACAAACCTCGAAGTTTCCAACTCGCCAAGGAATTTCTGCAGGGCTTGCGCTATGAGATTGATTTCGACGAAGTGTTCGAGTCCGACGAAGTCGGATTTATTTTCGTAACCCCATGGTCAGCATCCCCTAGCAAGAGATCCGCGACCGCTTTCCGCGCTCCCCCTGATCTAAAATCCTCTTTTTGTGGGGGGCGCTTTGTTTTGCTGTCGATCAATGCGTCCCCGCGACCGCGGGGCAATTCCAGGAAAAGTTTCGTTTTAGGCTGAGCTGAGACTTGCTACATTCCGCCGGGTGCGCAACACTACCGCAAGCTTCTTTCGCTGACACATGATCGAAATCTCTCTGGGCCAACGACTTCGTGAATTGCGGGATAAGGCGGATTTGTCCTTGCGTGAGTTGGCAAAGAGAATCGGCATTTCGTCACCTTTCCTTTCCGATATTGAGCTTGGAAGACGGTTTCCTTCAGAGGAAATCTTGGCAAAGCTGGCCCGCGCTCTGAATGTATCGCTGGAGCATCTAAAGAAATATGACAATCGCGAGCCAATAGCTGATCTGAAACGCTTAATGGATTCCAACCCTAAGCTGGGCTTTGCGTTTAGAACGGCCGTGGAAAAGGTAAAGAGCGGCGAGCTCACGGCCGAAGAACTAATCGCTAGACTGACCAAGTCTCCGCCAAAAAAGTAGCGTGCGCAAAGTTCAAACACCTTCAGGACCGTTCGCCTTCCGGCTGTACTTCGAAGATCTTGGCGAAATCGACAAGATCTGTTTGGAGGCTCTGACGTCGCAATCACTCTTGCCCTCCGACCCGGCGCCAATAAGGATCGAACGGTTTGTCGAGAAGCAATTTAAAGCTCCACTGCGATACGAAGACCTAGGCCCAGAGCACCTCGGCTGCACGATATTCAATTCTTCGGGCGGTGTCGAGGCGATACTGGTATCCCGGTTGTTGGAGGAACAGAACACGCTTCCAGCCCGCAGACGAGTTCGTTCAACTATCGCTCACGAAGCCGGTCACGGTCTTTTGCACGGATCACTCTTCATCGAAGGCAACTCTGCGCTGAACGATGCTCTTGGAGAAAAGCAACGACTAATACTGTGCCGGTCGGAAGACATTCTCGTGGACACCCAGCGGTCTTATGCCGGCCGATGGTGGGAATTCCAGGCAAACCAAGCGATCGGGAGTCTTCTGCTTCCGAGCTTGCTTATGAATGCATTTTTGAATCAGTCCGGCATTAAACCTTCTTCTCTCGGAACCAGCGTTCTCACTCCGGCGCAGCGAGAGGCACTCGTAAAAAAAGCCGCGGTCATCTTTGATGTGAATCAGATTGTTGTCCGTATCCGACTGGATTCGCTTTTTTCTCAAAAGAAAGCTGAGCAAATGTAATTGTAGCGCTTGACTTCGCAATGCACGCTGTGCAAATTCTGTACGCTTGATACGCTTGCGTATGCTTTATAAGTCATGAATGTATATCACGTCCATTGTATGAAAAAGGCGATTTCAGAGGATGCCATTGCGAATACATCAGATGTTAATTCGTACGACGTTGGGCAGGGAAGTACCCGAAGAATATATAGGTTGGTGTGGCCGGAAAGAAGCGCTTTAAAAAAAGTGCTCAAGTAGAGGCTCGCCTCTGCTAGTTAATTTTGTTAGTTTTTTGTTTTGATGCGAAACAGACCATCTACGCAACGGGTGTTTTAGAGAGAACGTTAATACGGCCTTAAGAGCTTCCTGCATCGGCTCGGCGCGTGCGCGTTTGTTGTCCCGCGAACCCTTAAGATTTAGCCCGGAGCTTTTTTCACTTTGTTAGCCGGCGCTTTCCGAGAAGTCGCGCGAGCGAGATAGGGCGTGTGAATAAAAGGAGCCAGATCTAATGACCGGTAGTTCGTCGATCAAAGCTGGGATGTTCATGCAGAAATCTTTCAAGAGCGGCGGTCGTGATTGCTGGGGGCGAACGCCTTCCGGTTTCCCATTGTTGCAATGTGGGGAGCTTGGCGGGCACGCCAGCGGAAACGAGAGCACCGACTGCCTCGGCCTGGCTCAGATTATTGGCCTCCCGCCAGGCCTTGAGGCGGAGAATGATAGGAGCAGGAGTCTTTTGGGACATGGAAGTTTCGTGTCGCCCGGAAAGGAATCTTTCAAGCGCCGCAGCCGTAACAGGCTGAGGAGAGGACTGCCCTATTTCCCAGGTTTGGAGAGTGCGGAGTTTGATTGGCAATCCGGCGGCAACCAGTCTCTGGACCGCTTGAGACTGACTGAGTTTGTTCAGCGATCGCCATGCTTTCAATTGCGTGATTACGGGCGGGAGGCTGCGGTCTCTGGCCATCAGCGTTCTATGATGCCGATCGCTCAGAATTCTGGCAACTCGCAGTCGCAAAAATTTTCCGGCACAGCCCATTTGTCGCCGGTCTATAACGAAATCCGTTATATATTGCGGCGCATATCGGGTCAGGAGAGCACAAAGAAGCGCAGAAGAGAACACGCCAATGTCCCTATGGAATAGGCCGCAACGACAATCGAGGCCACGGCGGCCAAGGAACGATTTACAACGGTATTGACGCGATGATGTCGATGACATAGATAGATCACGAGCGGCTCTGTCCGCCAAAAAAGCATGCGGCTGGGCGCGCGAACACCCAGCCGCAAAACAGTCCGTAACCAAAAGGAGATACAAGCAAATGGATGATACCCAATTGGGTGTCGCGAAGGGCCTTTGCGGCCATATCGCGGCAAACGAACTGCTCTCTCGTACTATTCGTGAGGGAGCCCCGGGATGCAAGGCAGAAGTGGCCGTCATGGCCGTAACACGGGAGGGCAAATGATTCTCTCTTCTCTGGACAAAAGACGATCAATCGGCCTTACGGAGGCCGCCCGCGTGCTCGGGATCCCTCCCCGCACGTTGCGGCGGCATGCCGCCGAAGGCGCGATACCCGGCGCATTTCGGATCGGCAAGCAAAGATCACATTGGCGGTTCCGGACAGATATTCTCGAATGCTGGTTCGAGCGCCAAGGAGGCGGAAGAAAGAACGGAGGTAGCCGATAATGTTGCCACCGGCAAACCGAAACGCGCTTCGCCATCGCGACCGGTGGCGAGTGGCTGACATGCTCCGGGAACAACCGGATTTAAGCCGCTGGGACGCGGAACGCGACATGGATCTTTGGCGTCATTTGTTCGCGCCCGACGATATCATTCGGGTGGGACATATTTTCCACGCAGCGTGCGAAGCCACAGCAGCAGAGTGGTGCTGGGGCAACACTTGGGCCGGCGCGGTCATACGGCAGACTGTGGCGCTGTGCTGGCCTGCCTCAACCCTTTTGCGAGGCGCGACACACCACGACATACTGACGCAACACGAGGCGTGCGAGGCCGCTATCGGCAGGCTCCGCGATGCCGGGGCGGAGATCGCGCTGGTCGTCGATGACGGCGATGGGGGCCTGGAGTGCTGGATCAACCCCGCACCGAACAGGTACTGGATCGCCTCTCGCTCGCGGGGCCGCTGCCCTGGCGGGGTAAACAGCCGGACCGGGCGGCTACACCGCGTCGTGTGGGCGCATCCAGTCACACGGATCGCGTGGGAGGAAGACAACTGGTGAGTGTGCAAGACAAGATAGGAGGTACCGATGAGCATCCGGCTAATGTCGCAAGTCTGGGAGGATGCGCGGATCCAGTCCCAGGCGGAACTATTAGTGCTGCTGGCCCTGGCCGACCATGCCCGTGATGACGGGCTTTGCTGGCCGTCTATCCGGACGATAGCAGCGAAAGCCCGCATCGAGGAGCGCTCGGCGCAGAGAATCCTTCGCCGTCTCATCGAAAAGGGGTTGGTGGAATTAGTATCCAAAGGTGGCTGCATCGACGGTCAAAACGTGCCGAATCGCTACAAGGTCAAGGGGGATGACTTTAGGTCACCCCATGGCCTGACCGAGAGTCACCCGGAGGAGACCGTAGGTCAGGGCGTAGGGGGTGACCGCCAGTCACCCCGGGGTGACCCTGAGAGCACAGACGGGGTGACCCTGGGTCAGGGTAACCATCATATAGAACCATCACTCTCTAAAACGACGACGACGACGACAATATATCCACATATGGATAAGAAAGAGAGCGGCGGAGAGCAGGCACGAGAATCGTCGTCGTCGTCGCGTCGTTTTTTTGAGGGAGAAGGTTCAATTGGATCGCCGCCCAAGCTAAGCGGTGGTTCGTGCGCCCAAGATGCGCGCTCACTAGTCGAGTCCTTGGTCCAAGAGTTCCGACTCAGCACCAAACAGCGACAAGCCGTAAGCAACCACTTCGACTCACAAGGTGCAGATTACGTTCGTAGCAAGGCCGAGATTGTACGATCCCAACCGCTTCGGAACTCTGCGGGCGCTCTAATGGCCGCGCTGCGAGACGACTGGCAGCCGGCGGTTGCAACAAAGGGACAGATAAATGGAACTAAGAGACCTGTTAGACCAGGCAATAGAAACATTGGCAACTCAAACGAATACTGTGATTTCAGCCAGTACAAGAGCCGCGATTGAATTCGATTTCGGATTCGAGACCTTTGGAGAGAAGAAATTGTGCGAAATGCTCGCCGCCTCCCAGGAGTTCATCCGTGAAATGGCGACAGGAGGAGGTCCGCGCTGGCTTTCGCTACTGGGACGCAGCGGCACTGGCAAGACGCACCTGGCGCGCGCGATATCCCGATTCTTCAATGCTGAAGCATCGACCTATGTGGATCCTTCAACGGGCGCACGCCTGAGCCGGCGAGGCGGATTCATTGGCTGGCGCAAAATCGTCGATCATTTACGCGACGGCGACTATTGCGTCATGGACGCAGTCTGCAATGACTGGTTTGTGGCACTTGATGATATCGGGACGGAAAAGGCGAGCGACTTTTCTCTTGCTAAGCTCGATCAAATCATCGATGCCCGGCTGGGAAAATGGACGGTAATCACCTGCAACTTTACACGAGCAGAAATCGCGGAGCACATTGACGTACGGATCGCGTCACGTCTTGGCCGCGGTAAGAACGTTATCGTCGATGACATCAACGCTCCGGATTATTCCGTTCGGTCGACGAAGATTGCTTGAGACCGGATGCATGCCTGTTCACAGCGACTTGACGGTTACTGGCAAAACCACCGACGGTAAATCGAACGATTTGCGGCGATGCATCGCAGCCTTCGAGCGAGGGAGTCCAAAACACAATCAACGGTAAAGATCTTCTCCGCAGCCTCAATCTCGGCGCGAGTTAACCCGCTCAGCGTGGGAATCGTTTGTGCGAGTTCCCTGAGTTCTTCCAGCGTCGGAGCAGTATCCGATTGCTCCTGCCGTAACTCGCTCTTCAGTAGAGCGGCTTCCTGGCGACAGTGTACGGCTCGTCCCTCGTGGTAGGTGGCATGCGCTTCGAGCCGGGCGATGTCCCGTTCCAATGTAGAGATGATGTTCATGGCGATTTGGAAGTCCGGAGAGACAAACTCCCCGGACTTGAAAAAGTAGAGGTTATTTCCTCGCTTCCCTTTCGACCTTGGCGCCTTAGTTGCCTTTTTACTTGAGTGAACTGCCAGCTTTCGGCCTTTACGAAGTGCTTTGAATGCCGCTGCCCATCTTCGGATTCCCAGTCGTTGCGGCGAAGCTGCCCTTCAATGATGATTTCCTGCCGCTTTTTGGCTAGAGAAGCAAAGTGCTCTCCGGACTTACCCCACACGATTACGTCTACGAAAGTAGTGATCTGCTGGCGGTCGCCACGGTCGTCGCTGAAGAACTCGTTGTTAGCAATAGTGACCGACGCGAAGGAAGTGCCAGAATTGGTTTCTCTCAAGGTTGGGTCCGCGACCAAATTACCGCTATGATGATGTGATTGATGTTCATAGTAGTACGGGTTTGTTAGTTGGTTATTTGAATGGCCGTCATCCCGCGGTCGCGGGATTGGGCCATTCGTCCTTTGTTCTCCCCTTCTCTCCCCGGAATCTGTTGGATTTCCGTTTTGAAGAGAAAAAATGAGCAAGGCGCAATTTTTGTTTCCAAAACGGAAACGTGAGTTGCCTTTTGACCACGGCGATAGAAAGGCGTAGGCGCAAGAGCCCCGAAGGCCTTCGGGGGTCGAGGATTTTAAATGGAGGGAACCATCCGCTCGGGCGGATGGGAGGAAGCCGTTTAAGCCGCAGACGGTACTCTTGGCGCTGGAGCCGCGCCGTGGGACAAGACGACACCCGCCGCAGGCGGGCTCGAGCCCCGAAGACTTTCGGGGCGAGCATCAAAAATTCTATATTCTTGGAGGGTACGCGAGCACGGCATCTGGCTTCCAGGCCGCAGCGTCTGGTTTCGTCGGAATAGAAGTGGCGCCATTGCCCGCAATCCTGAACGATGACGCACAAATGGCTTGGCCTACGGCTGATACCGAAAGTCGTCCTCGCCATACGCATCAGTATCGCTTACATACGCTATCTATGCAAAAATAAGTATCTGCAGTAGACAATCGGCCAAAACGGCCATATTGTCCGTCGAAATGAATGGCCCAAAGATGGACTGGATTCGCAAGCAGCTTGGAATGACGAAAGTGCAGTTCCACAAAGAACTTGGAATCTCACGGATGTATTTGTTTCGCTGTCTGCGTGATGGTCCTCCAAGACTAGTGGAATTGGCGGTTCTTGGCCTGTGGTACTCGCGAAAGATGAGCGATATCCTCGAGGCGCCGGAACCGCTGCCGGAAACCGAAACACGCGCCAAAGGACGGCGAAAAAAAAGCTAAAGGGTAACGATCGCCATAAAAATGCGAATCTTTTGGCTTGCATTGCAGTATCCATATGCGACTTCTTTTGGCGTATGGAAGGTTTACTTGTAAAACCCTTTGGCTTCCTCCATTTCGGATTGGGGTCGGGGACACCGTTTTTATTGGCGGCCGGTTTAGCTCAGGCGCTGGGGACGGCGGCCGGCATTATCAACGCGTTCGGTCTGGTAGCGGTCTTCGGCGGCCTGATCGGAGCGTGTATTTCAGCCTTAAGCGAGAGGCACATCGGCGGGGTTAAAACTTCTCTGGTTATCTCTGCCGTCGGTGGTCTTGCCTGGGTCATAGCGCAAGCCATGTTCGCCGCGGGCGGGACGCAGACCAATCTCCAGATTCAAGCCGTTAACTAACTCCTATGCTCAAGATGCATTCTAACGACAATGCGCGAGAGGGTCGGCCCAGTGTCTGGATCTTTCAGGGCAGGTCGGTCGTGCTACTCGTGATCGGTGCCGGGGTGTTTATCGGGTTGTTTCGCATCCTGGACGCTGCCGGGATCGATTGGCCTCTGAACATTGCGGTTAGCCTCCTCCCGCTGGCCCTGATGGCTTTTTATGTCTGGTGGTTTGTGAACGACAAACCTTCCAGCTATGCGTGGGATTTGTTTATCCTTGCAATCTGGCGGTGTAAATCGTGGCTCTACTTGAATGGCGCGCTTGATCGGCCGCCTGCTTTTTGGATTCGAGCGCGACTGCCACGGCATCCCGACCAGTTCAATTCGGAGGTGCAAGCATGAAGGCCTGCCAAGCACAGCCTCCGTGTCTCCTAACCGGAATAGTTACGTACGTGTGTTGTTACTTTGGATTTTCAATCGGATTAACATTGTGAGCACGATCATGCCCGACGGTTATTTTTACGAGGATCACATGGTTTTTGGTGATCCCGGAAATGGTAGCGTGATCGCCCGCGGTTACGCGGTCGATTTTCCGGATCTTTCCGCGAGTGACGACCAGGCGTTCATTGATTTGGAGTCTGATATCCGGTTGATCCTCGGGAGCCTGAAGACTGACGAACGGCTCCAAGTGCAGTTTTACACCTCCTCGGATTATTCAGGACCGCTGACTCGTTTCCTGGAAGACACGAATGCTAACAGCAGGCTAGAGTTCTCGAGCAAAGTGCGGAATGAGTTGGTGTTTCGTTACCGGGATCGGGTGGCTTGCGAGACCTTGATCCAGGCCAATGTCAGGCTTTATATATCTTCGCAGCTTCCAAAGTTCGTGACCGACTCCGGTCGAAAGGTCCGCGGGTTCGACGAGGTATTCAAAGTTTTGCAGCAGTCTTTCGATTCTAGGCGGCAGTTCTTTGATCTGCTACTTCGCAGCTACGGCGGGAGCGTTCAGTCGCTCGATAACGCGCACCATTACTCGGAACTGCTGAAGTTTTGGTCGCCCGGGCAGGCTCGCGTGTGGAATCCAAAAAAAACGGACATTAACTGGCTTAGAACGATCACGGATCTTTGCCAGTTTTCGGAACTCGCGCCACCGCGAGAGCCCGAGCAGGGATTCTACCTGGATGGCCATTGCTTCAGCTTGATGGTCTTTAGGACAATGCCACGCGCTACTTGGCCGAAGACTCTTGAGCCCTTCTTCGCCCTGGGAATCCCGAATTTGCGTGTCGTGGTTAACATGCAGCCCTTGGCGGTTGAGACCGAGATGCGCCACGAGGAAGAGCGCTTCGCCAAACTGGTCAGCAACATCGATCCGCAGTCACCTTCCCTGCAGTCGGAGGTCGGCTTGGACAAGCACCGTGAACGGATGCGCCGGCTCATGAGTAACCAGATCCTGCCGTTCCGAGCCCAGATCATTGTGATCGCACATGACCGGACCGGTGACGGGCTCGGGATAAAGATGGAAGCACTGCGGGCAGCGATCGGTAAGACTGGCTCCGAGCCTTATCGCCCGTTGGTTGCGACTTCAACCCTCGCATTCTTTAACTGTGCCATACCCGGGTTTGGCCCGTGGGTACCTTACCGGGATTTCTGGCACAAGATTGACGATTTAAACCTTGCAAATTTGTGGCCGGCTGGGTCGACGCCCCGCGCCGATCTTGAGTCAGCAGACTGGATCGCGGATGGGGACCAAAACAATCTGATAGGAGGCAGATCATTCCTTGGGGCGCAGCCGGTCCACATGCTGGTTATTGGATCAACTGGAAGCGGCAAAAGCGTTCTATTGCAAACGACCACGCTGCAAACCGCGTTGCGGTTCGGATTCATTGTGGTAATCGATGACGGACTCTCATGGCTGACCACGTGTCAGAAGCTGGATCCCACCAGCCGGCCGATCATCGTCCGGTCAAATGGCAACCAGACGTTCAACATCTTTGACACGCGCGGTCTGCCGCTTTCTGCCGAACACCTGGCAAGCGCGACTGCGCTTTGTCATTTGTTGGTCGGCCAGTCGAGAGATGAAGACAAGGACAAGCTTCGGGCAGCAGTATTATCTGATACGATCAATGAGGTCTACGGGGTAGCTTATCGCACCTGGCGTAATCGCCACCCGGAGTTGCATTACGCGCTTTGCCGCGAGACGGCGATCTTGCTTAAGTTTCAACAGAGGAACGGAATCGAGGATTTTCTCGACGCCTTTCTTGAAGCGCGCCAACTGCGCAATGCGAACCCGGGAGCGTTATTCGAATTTGAGGATGACATCACCGACGATGAAGCTTTCGCCCTTGCACGCAATCCGAAGACGGAACATCTGGTGCGAAATCTCGCCTTTGCAGCCTGGACGTCGGAAATGTTTCCAACGCTCTCGGATCTGCAGGATGAGCTCCACACGGCCGCCTTGCAGAAAGGTTCACATCAAGAGGTCTGTGCGACCTTAGCAAGCCTGTTGCGGCCGTGGCTCCGTGACGGCCGCTTCGGTCCCATCGTCGATGGCGCCAGCAACATCGATCTTGGTTCGCT
>Ga0210408_10002428_pt1 | contig 18152 bp, 16 predicted proteins | sample IncBWH4MmetaG_FD_155471 | JGI IMG/M metagenome (GOLD analysis project Ga0210408, IMG submission 155471) | Forest soil microbial communities from Barre Woods Harvard Forest LTER site, Petersham, Massachusetts, United States - Inc-BW-H-4-M | ecosystem: Environmental > Terrestrial > Soil >...
GGCCGTGGGAGATCAACGAAGCCCGCGGCGTGTTCACCGAGCAGGTGATCCGTCCGACCGGCCTCATCGACCCGCCGGTCGACGTGCGCCCGGCGCGCACGCAGGTCGACGACCTCGTCGGCGAGGTGCGGCAGGTGGCGCAGCAAGGCTACCGCGCGCTCATCACCGTGCTCACCAAGCGCATGGCCGAGGATTTGACCGAGTACCTGCACGAGCAGGGCATCCGCGTGCGCTACATGCATTCCGACATCGACACCATCGAGCGCATCGAGATCATCCGCGATCTGCGGCTCGGCGCCTTCGACGCTCTGGTCGGCATCAACCTGCTGCGCGAGGGCCTCGACATTCCCGAGTGCGCGCTGGTCGCCATCCTCGATGCCGACAAGGAAGGTTTTTTGCGCAGCGAGACCAGCCTGGTGCAGACCATCGGCCGCGCCGCCCGCAACATCGACGGCCGCGTCATCCTCTACGCCGACGGCGTCACCGGCTCGATGGAGCGCGCCATGGCCGAAACCAGCCGGCGGCGCGAGAAGCAGGAGGCATTCAACGCCGCGAACGGCATTACGCCGGAGAGCGTGCGCAAGGGCATCGCCGACATTCTCGACAGCGTCTACGAGCGCGACCACGTGCTGATCTCGACCGGCGCCGGCAGCGGCGGCGAGTTCGCGGAAGCCGCGACCATCGGCCACAATTTCGAGGCGGTGATCGGCGACCTGGAGACGCGCATGCGCGCTGCCGCCGCCGATCTCGACTTCGAGGAGGCGGCGCGGCTGCGCGACGAGCTCAAACGCCTGCGTTCCACCGAGCTCGCGGTGATCGACGACCCGACTTCCAAATATCCTGCTTCGCCCTCTCCCCGCGCGCGGGGAGAGGGTCGGGGTGAGGGGGCTTCGAGGAGAGCTCAGAATCGCGGCGGCGCACGCTCACCCGGATCGCTTCGCGATCCGACCTCTCCCCGCGCGGCGGGGCGAGGTGAAGCGGGGCGAGGTGAAGGAAGCAAAGTCCACAAGCCCGCGCTCGACGAGATGGGCATCGCGCTCTACCACGAGGTTGCGCCGCACCGGGCCGACGCGGCTCGGCGCGGCAGTCCGCGCAAGCCGAACCTCGACGAGATGGGCCCCGCCGTTGAGTCGGTGCCCGGCAAGCGCGATCCTTCCGGCCCGCGCTCGACCCTCGGCCGCCCCGGCATGCGCGGCGGCTGGAAGCCGCGGCGGCGTTAGGACGGGCGGTTCGGCCCGCTCCGCTCGGTCGTCGATCTGACCGCGCAGAGGGCGAAGCATCCCGCTTCCCCTCTCCCCGCGCCGCGGGGAGAGGTGCTTGCCGCGAACTTCAACAAAAATCCGCCAGGCGCGTTGTTAGGAACCAAGCCGTGCAGGTCGCGTTGGCCCAGCGACCACCGAACACATGCGAGAGGAGAGACCCGGAAATGGCGGCAAAAGAGAAGGCGCTCGATGACCTGTTCGAGGAGACTCTCAAGGACATCTTCTACGCCGAGAACAAGATCCTGAAAGCGCTGCCGAAGATGGCGAAGGCGGCACACTCCGAGGAACTCAAGGCGGCCTTCGAGAAGCACTTGAAGGAAACCGAGGGCCAGGTGTCGCGGCTGGAAAAGGTGTTCGACATGATCGAGGTCGCCCCGAGAGGCAAGAAATGCGAGGCGATCGAAGGCATGATCGAGGAGGGCGCCGAGATCATGAAGGAGTTCAAGGGCGCCCCCGCGCTCGATGCCGGGCTGGTCTCGGCCGCCCAGGCCGTCGAGCACTACGAGATCGCGCGCTACGGAACCCTGAAGCGTTGGGCCGAGCAACTCGGCCTCGACGAGGCCGCGGGGCTGCTGGAGGAGACGCTGGAAGAGGAAAAGAACACCGACGAGGCGCTGACCGAACTCGCCGAAGCGACGATCAACGAGCACGCGCAGGCAGCGGAATAGACTGACCGCCGCCCGATCTTGCCCTGCGCACATCCCGAACGCGACGCGCCCGGCGCCGCCGAAGCGCCGGGCGCGGTTGCGTATGCGGCTGTAGGTCGCCGGAATGGGTGTCGATGAAGAGATGGGTGTGGATGAAGAAATGAAGGCGTCGATCTACTTCACCACCGCCGCGACGCCGGCGCGCGCCACCTGCGCGTCCTGCGAGGAAAGGGCGCCGGAGACGCCGATCGCGCCGATGATCTTGCCGTCGAGCATGACCGGGAGGCCGCCTTCGAGCGGGGTGATGTCCTTCACCGCGAGCAGCCGCAGCCCGGCGCCGCCGGCGGCGATGGCGTCGTCGAGCGCCTTGCTCGGCCGCTTGAAGCGCAGAGCGGTGTTGGCCTTGCCCTCAGAGGCGCCGATCGAGGCGAGCTGGGTGTTGTCGAACTTGTGGAACATCACCATGTTGCCGCCGCTGTCGAGGATAGCGATCGCCACCTGCCAGGAATTCTTCGCCGCCTCGAGCTCGGCCGCCGCCATCACCCGCTTGGCCTGCTCGAGCGTGATCGGCGGTCCGTAGGGCGGCGGTGGCGCCTGCGCCGTGCCAGCGGGTTGCTGGGCTGTAGCGGGCCCGGCGGCCAGCGCCAACGCGACCAACGCGCCTGCGAGGGCGAGCATCCGGGGCATCTGCAGCACCTCCACTGGGCGCGCCGCTCTCCGCGGCTCCGCCGCACAATAAGCGGCAAATCCGGCTGGTGGAAGCGGTCGCTACCGCGCACGTTGGCCGCTCACGCTCGAAGCGCACGTGCTGTTGTGGGTGCGAGAAAGCAGTGTGCCCCCATCAACCTCTAGCGGAGAGAGAACCGCGAACGGCTTGACGGCGAGAACAAACTTTCGTCAGGGCCGCGAGAAACACCGCTTGCTCCTTGTCGATCGTCGGAGGCAGGATTGCGCCGGAGCGAGGGCCGCAGCCGGCATACTTTCCGGCGAGGCCGCGAATCGCGGTGGCTCGGCTGCCAAGCGAAAAACGTGATCGCAATTGCGGCTGCGCCGCAACCCGCCAAGGCTTATATTTCGCCGGTACGCAGGAGGTGCCGACATGTTCACGTTGCGGAAGAAGCTTGAAATGCCGGCGGCCGACGATGCCTTGCCGGGGCGTCCGACGCCCATGGCCACTGCCCGGGAGCATTTTCTTACCGGGCGCCCGCTCAAGGGACCCTATCCCGAAGGGCTCGCCATGGCGATGTTCGGGCTCGGCTGCTTCTGGGGCGCCGAACGGAAATTCTGGGAGCTCGGCGACGGCATCTACGTGACCGCGGTCGGCTATGCCGGCGGCCTCACGCCCAATCCCACCTACGAGGAGGTGTGCAGCGGCCGTACCGGCCACAACGAGGCAGTGCTCGTGGTCTACGATCCGAAGAAGATCTCCTACGAGCGGCTGCTCAAGGCGTTCTGGGAGAACCACGACCCGACGCAGGGCATGCGGCAGGGCAATGACGTCGGCACGCAATACCGCTCCGGCATCTACGTGTTCACGCCGGCGCAGCGCGCGGCCGCCGAGGCGTCGCGCGCGGCCTATGCCAAAGCGCTCGCCGCCGAAGGCATGGGGCCGATCACCACCGAGATCCGCGATGCGCCGCCTTTCTATTTCGCCGAGGATTACCACCAGCAATATCTGGCGAAGAACCCGCAGGGCTATTGCGGCCTCGGCGGCACCGGAGTGAGCTGCCCGATCGGCGCGGGCGTTGCGGCGCACTGACCGCCGTTTTCCGGCGCAGAAAGCAATAGCGCTACGTGGGCGTGCGGACGCATTTCTGCGGCCGCTGGGCCGTCCGGTGAGGGATTGTTAACCATACCGGCCGTTAATCGGGCCTCAACGTTCGCTCGAACGGGGCCCAACGGCGCGTATGCGGACCGCCCGCTTCCTCATACTGTTGCTTGCCGCCGCCGTTGCCGCGAGCAGGATGTGCGCGGCAACCGCCGGCCCCCGTCGCGGTAGCGGTCGCGGCGCCGCCCCCGGCTCCCGGCATAGACAATGTCATTTATGGTCCTGCGGGACCGCCGCTTGTGCCCGTGGCGGCCGCGCCGCCTCTAGGCGCCGTCGCTGTCCCGGCCCCCATGGCCTATGCGCCGTTCGTCGATGAGGGCGCCTATACTTTGGACGCCGGCGACCGGCTGCGCATCGTCTTGTTCGGCCAGGAGGGCCTGACCAATTCCTACGCCGTCGACGCGAGCGGCCACATCGCCATGCCGCTCATCGGCTCGGTGCTGGCGCGCGGGGCGACGACCGACCAGCTTTCGCGCCGGATAGCCGACAAGCTGCGCCAAGGTTACATCCGCGAGCCGCACGTCGCGGTCGAGATCGAGGCCTATCGCCCGTTCCTCATCCTCGGCGAGGTCACCCAGCCGGGCCAATACCCCTATGTCGCGAACATGACCCGTCGAGACCGCGGTGGCGATCGCCGGCGGTTTCGCGCCGCGCGCCTTCCGCCAGACCGTCATCGTCACCCGCTTCGTCAACGGCGAGCAGCTGCGCATGACCGTGCCGGTCAATTGTCCCGTGCGTCCGGGCGACACGGTGAATCTGCAGGAGCGGTGGTTCTGACAGACGACAGGCGATGGACGACAGGAGAAGGCACAGCCTCCGTCGTCCGCCATCTGACCTCTACTTCTGCACGTGCTTCTGCAGGAACGCGATCGCGCGCCGCCAGGCGACCTTGGCGGCTCCTTCGTCGTAGCTGCCGCGCTCGTCGCAATAGAAGCCGTGCTGGGCGTCGGGATAGACGTAGATTTCGCAATCCCCGCCGCGCTTCTGCTTGATGATCTCGACGTCGGTCATCGGTATCGAGGCATCCTTCTCGCCGAAGTGAAGCTGCGTCGGGATCTTCGGCTTCTCGTCGGCGTTCTTCGCGATCTGGCCGCCGTAGAAGCCGATCGCGGCGGACAGGCCGTTGAGCTTGGCGGCGGCGAGGAAGGCGATCGTGCCGCCCATGCAGAAGCCGATGATGGCGACCGGGCCTTCCTTCTTGAGGTCGTCGATGGCCGCCTGGGTGTCGCGCATCATCGCGCCCCAATCGGGATTGGCGACAAACTTGCGGGCGTTGGCAATTTCGTCCGGCGAGTACCCGCTCTCGAAGTTCGGTTGCTGCCGATCGAACAAGGCCGGCGCCTCCGCGGCATAGCCTTCGGCAGCGAGCCGGTCGCACACCGCGCGGATGTGATGATTGACGCCAAAGATTTCCTGGATGACGACAACGCCACCCTTGGCCGGCCCGCTCGGATCGGCGCGGTAGGCGCCGAGCTTGAAACTGTCCGCGGCGACAAGTGAGAATTGCTTACCCAAGACGATCCTCCTTCGACTGCAAATGCCCGCGCCCCGGGGCGCCGGACTAGCACAGATCGTCAGGCCTGTCGCTTTGGTCGGGATCGTCAGGCGCTCGCGCGGGACTTGGGGCGCGGCCTTCGTCCGGGCGCCACGACGAAGAGTTCAGCGGGTGACGACAATGAAATCCGTGCCCTGGCCGGTTTCGCCGCCGAGATCATGATCGGAAACAACCAGGGAGGAGCCGGCGACCATCAGCTCGGAAATGCGCTCGATCACGCCCTGAGGAATCTCGATGCGCGCGAGCGCGCCTTGCGGGGTCTCCGGCGGCGGCGGATCGAGCACCGGCTTGGCCGCATGTTCCTCGCGAAGCCGGCCCCTGGCGGAATTGACGGGTGGCTGATCGCGCCCCGATGACTCGCCGGGAAGCGAAACGACATTCCAGCGGAAGGTCGAGCCGTCGGGCAAATATTCCATCGCCGTGAACACGTGCGTGCCAAACGGCCGCTCGGGATGGGCGATGACCACGGGTGCGTCGAACAACGGCACAAACTGGCGGCGCACGTAGATCTTGCCGGTCTTGCGGCTGATGAAAACGGCAATCGGCGCCCCCGTGGCCCCACGCACGACTTCGCCGGGCTTGGCGGCGGGCAATGGCACGACGTGCAGCGGCGGGTCGGCGGGCGGCGTGGGCGAAGCGTCTGCCTGGCGGCCGCCGGCGCCCTCGCGCCGCACGACGACCTCAGGGGCCGCGGCCTTGTCCCCTTTGGCCGAGCCCGCAGCAGGGTCTGCGGGTTTCACCATAAGTACGCATCGTTCATGTTCGAGGCGCGATCCGCCGCCAATGGGGCGTCGATCACCCCGCGGAGTATTCCATCGGTCGGTACGGAAGCAAGCGACGGAGCAGAGGCGTCGGTTGTCTTGTTGCTATCGATGGTCTCCGCCGTCTTCACATTCTCGGCGGCACCCGGCGCTGCCGCCATCGGGACGGGAGCGGGCGGCTTGTCCATGTGCACGAACAGGTGGGGATCAGCGAAATCGCGCGGGGTCAGCTCGGGGCGGGCGATGATGACGCGTGCGCCGAGACTGGGAAGAACCCATAGCCGTGAAGCGAACTCCTGCGACATGCGGATGCAGCCGTGCGAGGCGGGATGGCCCAGATTCTGACCCTGATGCATGGCCACGCCCGACCAGGTGATGCGCTGCATGTAGGGCATCGGCGCGCCGCTGTAGATATTGGATTCGTGATAGCGCTCCTTGTCGATGACGCTGAACACGCCCGTTGGGGTCGGATGCCCGGGCACTCCGGTCGCGATCGGCGCGTCCGCCACATGGGTTCCGTCGCTGTAGAGGTGCAGCTTCTGCTGGTTGATGGAGATGATGATCTGCAGCGGTCCCGTCGGAATGTCGCCGAAGGGTCCGTGGCTGACGTATGCCGGTTTTTGCTTCACTGGCGCTGAGGGCGCGGTGCTGCCGTCACGGGCGGCCTCGCGGCTCTTTCCTTGCTGCGCGGCTTGTGGCGCCTGGCGGTTGTCGCTGCGATCGGGTTTGCGGCGTGCAGCCTCGCGGCGTTCAACTTCGTGGCGTTCAGCTTCGGCAGCGTCGGCTTTGGCTTTCGCTTCGGCGTCGGCACGCGCTTTGGCTTCAGCGTCGGCTTTGGCTTTCGCTTCGGCATCGGCCTTCGCCTTAGCCTCTGCGTCGGCTTTGGCTTTGGCCTCGGCATCGGCGCGCGCTTTGGCTTCAGCGTCGGCCGTGACCTTGGCGGCAGCGTCGGCTTTGGCTTTGGCCTCGGCGTTGGCACGCGCTTTGGCTTCAGCGTCAGCCTTGGCTTTCGCTTCGGCATCGGCCTTCGCCTTAGCCTCTGCATCGGCCTTGGCCTTGGCGGCAGCGTCGGCTTTGGCCTTGGCCTCGGCATCGGCGCGCGCTTTGGCTTCAGCGTCGGCCCTGGCTTTCGCTTCGGCGTCGGTTTTCGCCTTAGCCTCGGCGTCGGCGCGCGCTTTGGCTTCAGCGTCGGCCCTGGCTTTCGCTTCGGCGTCGGTCTTCGCCTTACCCTCTGCGTCGGCGCGCGCTTTGGCTTCAGCGTCGGCCGTGGCCTTGGCGGCAGCGTCGGCTTTGGCTTTGGCCTCGGCGTTGGCACGCGCTTTGGCTTCAGCGTCAGCCTTGGCTTTCGCTTCGGCGTCGGCCTTCGCCTTAGCCTCTGCGTCGGTCTTGGCCTTGGCGGCAGCGTCGGCTTTGGCTTTGGCCTCGGCGTCGGCACGCGCTTTGGCTTCAGCGTCGGCCCTGGCTTTCGCTTCGGCGTCGGTCTTCGCCTTAGCCTCTGCGTCGGCGCGCGCTTTGGTTTCAGCGTCGGCCGTGGCCTTGGCGGCAGCGTCGGCTTTGCCCTTGGCCTCGGCGTTGGCACGCGCTTTGGCTTCAGCGTCAGCCTTGGCTTTCGCTTCGGCATCGGCCTTCGCCTTAGCCTCTGCATCGGCCGTGGCCTTGGCGGCAGCGTCGGCTTTGGCTTTGGCCTCGGCGTCGGCGCGCGCTCTGGTTTCAGCGTCGGCCCTGGCTTTCGCTTCGGCGTCGGTCTTCACCTTAGCCTCTGCGTCGGTCTTGGCCTTGGCGGCAGCGTCGGCTTTGGCTTTGGCCTCGGCGTCGGCGCGCGCTTTGGTTTCAGCGTCGGCCCTGGCTTTCGCTTCGGCGTCGGTCTTCACCTTAGCCTCTGCATCGGCCTTGGCGGCAGCGTCGGCTTTGGCTTTGGCCTCGGCGTCGTGGCGTTCAGCCTCGCGACGTTCAGCCTCGCGACGTTCAGCTTCGCGGCGTTCAGCCTCGCGACGTTCAGCTTCGCGGCGTTCAGCTTCGTGACGTTCAGCTTCGTGCCGGACAGCCTCCTGGCGTGCAGCCTCGCTGTTTCGTTTGAGCGCCTTCCGGCGATCGGCGCTGCGGTCCGCGGCTTGGCCTTGTTTGGAAGCCGCGTGCTCCTTGTCGCCGCCGGCCGGCGCCCCGTGACCCGCGCTGCGGTGTTTTATCCTGCCGTCGCCTGGATCAGCGTCATAGCCGTGTTTGTACGGATGAGAAGCTCTTCTGCGATACGGGCCGCCGTAATCGTCGTCGTCCGCGCCATAGGCCCTGCCATGGTGCCGCTCGGCGTTTCCGTCGCCGCGGCTTTTCGTCTGGTGCTTGGCGTTGCTGCGTTCCTCGGCGCGGCTCTTCCGGACATGCTTTTCGCGATAGCCGCCGGTCATGGCGCCGTAGCCGTAGTCTTCCTTCATCGTGAACATGGCCGCCGCGGCGCCAGTCGGGGCGGCGAGCACGCCGACAAGCGCGATCACGCCGAGCGTGGCGAGAAGGCCGCACGGTCGATAGTAAGAGGAGGCGGAAGCGTACCGCGCGCGATCAGTTTTCAATTCACTCACCCAGCCAAGCGGGAAGATACGAATCGAGCGTAAATTTTAGGTGACACCGCTATCTCCCGCCACGGATTCTGCCTGACGCAGGGCACTATCCAGAATTAAGGCTAATGCCGGACGCCACGACAACGCGGGCAGCGTCGGCGGGTTCGCTGCGCGGCCAAGAGCGGCCAAGAGCGGCGGAGAGCGGCGGAGAGCGGCCAAATCAAGCCGGCGGCGTCAGCGCAAACGCGTCCGCGAGCAGCTCGTACGAGCGCCGGCGCGCGGCATGATCAAAGACCATCGTGGTGATCATCAATTCATCGGCCCGCGTTGATTCGATGAGCGCGAGCAACCGGCTCTTGACGCTGGCGATGCCGCCGACGATCAGGCGAGCACGGTGGCGCGCGAGCCGATCGCGGTCGACGGGCGTGTAGGGGTAGGCCGCGGCCTCTTCCGGCGAGGCGAGCGGCAGATATTCACCTTTGGCGCGGTTGACGAAATTGAGATCGGCGGTGGCGGCGATGTGCTCGGCTTCGGCGTCGCTGTCGGCGGCGATCGCCGCCGTGGTGAGAATCGCGTAGGGCTTGGCCAATTCCGACGACGGCTTGAAATGCTCCCGGTAGCTCAGCATGGCGCTGACCACGTCGTACTCGGCGAAGTGGTGTGCAAAGGCGAAACCCATGCCGACGGCGGCGGCAAGCTCGGCGCTGTAGCCGCTCGAACCGAGCAGCCAGATCGGCGGCAGCGCGACATCCGCCGGCACGGCACGGACGGCGCGAAACGGATGCCCTTCCGGAAAGCCGCCGCGCTCCAACAAAATCAATTCCTGGAAGCGTTCAAGGAACTCGTCGCCCTCGCGCGCGTCCTGGCGCCGGCGCAACGCGTAGGACGTTACCGCATCGGTCCCCGGCGCGCGGCCGAGGCCGAGATCGATGCGGCCGGGGAATAGCGCTTCGAGCACCTTGAACCGCTCGGCGACCATCAAGGGCGCGTGGTTGGCCAGCATGACCCCACCCGAGCCGACGCGGATGTGCGTCGTCGCCGCCGCGACCTGCCCGATCATGATTTCCGGCGCCGAACTGGCGATGCTCGCGAGGTTATGATGTTCCGCGAGCCAGTAGCGCGCATAGCCGAGGCGGTCGGCAAGCCGCGCCAGATCGAGCGAGTTGCGTAATGCCGCCGATCCCGGCGTTGCCGTGGTGACGGGCGACAGGTCGAGGACGGAAAGCGGCGTCACGCGTGCTCAGGAGGAAAATGCCGGCGGTGCAGGAGCGAACGTGGGCGCAAGCACGCCCTGCGTCAATCCAGCTTCGGCTTAGCGGCTCGGCGTCCTGACAAACGGCCCACCCACGGCAGAACCTGGGCTCGACGTTCTTCGCGAGGTGACCTTGACGCGCCACATTCCGGTCGGCGACTGGAATGCCCGCGGCGCGCTCACAAAGCGAGGCTGCAGGAACATCGAATCAGGCATGTTGGCGCGCGCTGCGACTCTCGATGCTTGCGGTGCGTCTTGGCGGCAACGCGCGTCTTCGCGTGCTTCTTGCGCGCGATTTTCTCGGTAGGAGTGGGGGCGGCATCGGCGGCGTCATCTTCCAAATTCGGCCGCGCGATCTTCATGGGAGAAGTCGTCTGCTCAGTGGGACCGATCTGCTCGCCGGGAACGGGTTGCCCGCGCGGGGCGCTCTGCTCGGCCCGGGCCGTTTGCTCGGCCTCGGCAGTTTGGAGGCGTGCGGTCTGCTCGACCGGTGCGGCCTGCTCGGTCGACACGGTTCGCTCGACTGGCTGGGTTTGGTCCGCCGGCGCGGTCTGATCCGTATCCGCTGCCGGCCGCTCGAGGGCGGCGACGTTCGGCGTCGCAGCCGGCACGGGTTCTCCGGTCGCGTCGGCCGGCTTCTCTATATTTGCTTTGTCGCCCGCTGCGGCAACCGCCGCTTCTCCCGAGGCCGCGGGTGTGGCGCTGCCTGCAGCGACAGGCACCGGTTCCGGCTCGGCAGCGCTGGATGGATGATCGTCGGCAGCAAGCGCGGCCGAACGCGTCGCCGGCGGCTCTGCCGGCTGCGCCGCGGCCTCCGTCTTCGCTTCCGCAATGGATGCGACGGCTTCCGGCTCGGCGGCCGAAGCGGCGGACGGAGTTTGATCGCTCTCGTGGGGCGCGCTCTCGCCCGCCGGAACGTCTGGCGCGGCGGCGGCGATTTCCGGCTCGCCGACCGGGGAGGGGCTGGCGGACAGCAGAGCGGGACCCGCCACCTTATCGGGGACGAGTTGCAGCGGTGCGGTCGCCGCCGGCAGGCGCGCGAGCGGCTCGTGGTTGACGCGCAACGCCGCGAACACGCCGAAGCCACAGCTCAATGCGACCACGGAAGCCGCCACCGCGGCGATCATCAGACGAAAGTTGGGGAACATCGCACCTCGCAATGAAGGGCCCGCGCGCGACTCGCAAAAGCACGCGTCACAACGGGCGAGAGATCATCGCGAGGGAGAGGGGTTCAGCGTCGACGACAGCCCCCTTGATCGACGCATCGCTGAAAGGCGGCCGGTTCCGGTCCGCCGAATCAGGCAGGCGCGACATTAGCTTGAGTCGCGGAAAACCCAACAGAAAAAAACCGAAGCCCAACCGCTGCCGCTTTGGGTGGTGAGCACGCCGAGCGTGCTATCGCGTCACCCGCGCTTGCGCCGACGCCGACGCCGGCGCCGGCGCCGGTCCCGACGCAGCTGGCGGTCCCGACAGCACGACGACGCGCGTACCGACATTCACTCGGCCGTAGAGATCCGAGATGTCCGGGTTGGTCAGGCGGATGCAGCCCGAGGACACGAAAGAGCCGATGGTCGATGGCTGGTTGGTGCCGTGGATGCGATAGATCGTGTTGCCGAGATAGAGCGCGCGTGCTCCCAGCGGGTTGCCGTCGCCGCCGGCCATGAACCGCGGCAGATAGGGCTGGCGCTCGATCATTTCCTTCGGCGGGTGCCAGTCCGGCCATTCGCTCATGCGGGTGACGCGCTCGCTGCCCGCCCAGGTAAAGCCTTCGCGTCCGACGCCGATCCCGTAGCGCAGCGCTTTCCCGTGGCCGCGCACCAGATAGAGAAAGGTATGGGGAGTATCGATGATGATGGTCCCCGCGGGTTCCGAGGTCGGATAGTCGACCAACTGCCGGCGGAACTGCGGGGGCAGCTGTTTGGCGGGACCTTGTTCGGGCTGATCCTCGGGCGGCAATGCCGCAATCACCGTAGCGCGATCTCCCGCCGCTGCGGCGCCGTCGCCCGGGTTCTGTACAGCCCCGGTAACGTCCGGCGGCGCAGAGCCGCCGACATCCACCGGCGGCCGTGGAACCGCATCGCCTCCGGGCATGGGCTGCTGGCCCGGGCGACCGGCGGGAACGGCATATTGCTGGCCGCTCGGCGGATAGGGAGGCGGTCCCATCTCGCGCGCCTGCTCGTCGTAACGCGGATCGTAGGGTTGCGGCGGCACGCCGTTTGCGTCGCGATGGGCCGACGGCGCGTGACCATAGTGACTGCCGGCCGGGTCGGTTAGCTCGGCGCCGGTCTCCAATGGCGGCAATGGTGGGCGGCTGTAGCTCGGCGGCTCATCGGATGGATAGACCGCCGGCGGGGCCGGGTTGTATTCAACCATCGGCGGCGGATGATCCTGCGCTGCTGCCATGCCAAGAGAGCCGGCAAGCGACAACGCGACCACGACGAAGCTGTTGCTGAGCCGCAAGTTGAATCCCCCAGGCAATCCCGCAGCCGCCCTTGTGCAAAGAAGATTTGGCGGGAACAAGGCAGCAACGCCGCGCACGCACCAATGCGCGGCGTGCGACGGCACCTCGAGACTGCTTAGCCGATTCTTCGCCAATGAATCGTGAACGGAACCGTGCCCAGCGACAGATTAATCGGATTTGGCTCGCCTCGCCGGACTGACTATCATGGCAACAGGCTGCATCCGTCGACGCTTGGAGACTCTGACGTGTACCGGATTGCTTGCGGCGTCGCATTCCTGCTGATCGCCTGCTCGTCCGTTCGTGCGCAAGACCCGGCCATTGACGACCTCAAGGGCAAGATCTTCGACGCCCGCATGGCGCAGCAGACCCTCGGCGATGCTCTGAAATATTGCCCGGAGCTCAACGGCAAGAGCTTCTACTTCCGGGTGCGCAATCGCATCCTCGATCTTGAGGAATACTTTCACTCGCTCGAAAACCTCGTGAAGGCGCAGACCTTCAATCCCGACAAGCGGCGGCCGTGGAGCTTGCAGGATGCGAAGGAACGCTGGGAGGTGGTGAAGAAGCAGGCGCAGGAAGACAAGGAGAAATGCGAGCTGGTGAGGAGCCTCCCGGAACTCGAGAAACGGCTGGAGGAGTTGCAGAAGAACTCCGCGGCCTCTGGACACAAGGATTGAATCGTGTGCCGCGTTGCCATGCGGACCGCTCTTCGGCAACTGCATCGCCAGGCTCCGACGGGCAGTGCCGTAGGCGCGAGCGCGTCCGAAGGAGCGGTGAGATGGCCTCCGTGAGCGATTGGAAAGTGCCGGCCTCGGCGCAGCCGAAGTCGGCGGATTATGCCTACGATCTCGACCTCGCCTTGAGCGCCATGGTGGCGTTGCACGCGACGGTTCCCGCCGATGCGTTCACGGCGGAGACGCTCGGCACCGAGCGCGCCGGTAACGGCGTGTTCATCCGTAACGGCGTGGTTCTGACCATCGGCTACCTGATCACCGAAGCGGAAACGATCTGGCTGACGCTCAGTGACGGCCGCTCGGTGCCCGGTCATGTGCTCGGCTACGACCAGGAGACCGGCTTCGGACTGGTGCAGGCACTGGCCAAGCTCGATGTGCCCGCCCTCAAGCTCGGCGAGTCGGCGGCGGCCTCGCTCGGCGAACGTGTCGTGCTCGGCGGCGCTGGCGGGCGGCATCGATCGGTCGCCGGGCGCATCGTCGCCAAGCAGGAATTCGCCGGCTATTGGGAATACGTGCTCGACGAGGCGATCTTCACCGCGCCGGCCCATCCCAATTGGGGCGGCACCGCGCTGATCGGACCCGCCGGCGATCTGCTCGGCATCGGCTCGCTGCAGCTGCAGCATGCCGTCGAGAAGGGCCAGGCGCAGAACATCAACATGGTCGTGCCGATCGACCTGTTGAAGCCGATTCTCGACGACCTCACGAAGTTCGGCCGGCGCAACACGCCGGCGCGGCCCTGGCTCGGCCTGTTCGCGACCGAGGTGGAGAACCGCCTCGTCATCGTCGGTCTCGCCGACCGCGGACCGGCCAAGCGCGCCGATCTGCGCACCGGGGACATCGTGCTTGCCGTCGCCGGCAGCGAAGTGCGCGATCTCGCCGGCTTCTTCCGCGGCGTCTGGGCGCAAGGCAAGGCCGGGGTCGAAGTGCCGCTGACAATCTTCCGCGACGGCCACACGATGGAGCTGCGCGTAAAGTCGGGCGAGCGCGACCGTTTCCTCAAGGGGCCGAGTTTGCATTGACGAAAACCCTCCGCGTGCGGGAGCGTGCTCGGCGATCGAAGTGAGCGCGGCGGGTGAGGCCTCATCGCGCCGCGAACAGCGCGCGCAAACCTTCCCGGTAGGTCGGATAGAGCAGGCTGACGCCGAGCTCGCGCTTGAGCCCGTCGTTGCGCACGCGCCGGCATTCCTGCCAGAAGCTCAGCGCCATCGGCGAGAGCAACGGCGCGGCTTCTTCGAATGGCACCTCCGGCGGCGGGTCGCGGCCGAGCAGTTGCGCGGCGAAGGCGAGCGGATCGCCGGGCGCGCTCGGCTCGTCGTCGGCGATATTGAAGATGCCGCCGACCTTGCGGGCAAAGGCCGCGTCGATCGCCTGCGCAATGTCGGCGACGTGGATGCGGTTGAAGACCTGGCCGGGCTTGACGACCCTGCGCGCGTTTCCCTGTTTGATCTGGACCAGGGCATTCTGTCCGGGTCCGTAGATGCCGGCGAGGCGCAGGATGGCGACCGCGGCGCCGCACCGTGCGCCGAGCCGCTGCCACGCGCGCTCGGCATCAAGGCGAGCGCGCCCGCGCGCCGAGCCCGGCTTTGGCGGCGTGGTCTCGTCGACCCATTCGCCGGCATGATCGCCGTAGACGCCGACCGTCGACAGATAAACGATCGTGCGCAGGTGGCGCGCGTGCGCCAGCGCATCGCCAAAGGTCGCAAGCACGGGATCGCCGTTCTCATTCGGCGGAACCGAGACCAGCGCGCAGTCGGCGTGGCCGATGGCGTTGATCACGTCCGGGTTCGCGGAGGTGCCGTTGAAGACGAGCGCTTTGAGCCGTCCGGCAAGATGGGCGTTGAGCACCGCGGCTCGCTCCGCGCCGCGCACCGTGCCGACGATGCGCTCAAACCCGTCGCCGAGCGTGCCGACGAAATGTTCCGCCGAATAACCGAGGCCGAAGCAAACAAGCGTGGACATCGCGTCCTCATCCGTCCAGGACTGCCGCCCATTCGGCGACGACGTGCGGATCGGACTCGGCGCCGCAGCGCTTCTCGGCGCAGAGGGCGAGACGCGGGCGGTCGAGCCGGCCCAGCGCCCAGACGGCCGCGCCGCGCACGAGCGGCGAAGCATCAGCGAGCAGCCGCTCGGCAGCGCTGGCGAGCGTCGGGTCGCCCGAATTGCCGATCGCGATCAGCACATTGCGGAGAAAACGGGCGCGGCCGATGCGCTTGACCGCGCTCTTGGTGAACAGCGCGCGAAAACCCGCGTCGTCGAGGCCGGCCAGTTCGGCGAGCGGCGGCGCACGCAACGCGGCCCGCGCCGCAAGCTTCGCCTCGCGGCCGGCGCGCGCGAATTTGTTCCACGGGCAAACCGCCAGGCAATCGTCGCAGCCGTAGATGCGGTTGCCCATCAACGGACGCAGTTCGCGCGGGATCGGGCCCTTGTGCTCGATGGTGAGATAGGAGATGCAGCGCCGCGCATCGAGGCGATACGGCGCCGGGAAGGCGCCGGTCGGGCAGATGTCGAGGCAGGCGCGACAGGTGCCGCAATGATCGTCGTCCGGTCGGTCGGGCGGCAACTCGAGCGTGGTGAAGATCGCGCCGAGGAACAGCCACGAGCCGTGTTCGCGCGAGACCAGATTCGTGTGCTTGCCCTGCCAGCCGAGGCCGGCCGCTTCGGCGAGCGGCTTCTCCATCACCGGCGCGGTGTCGACGAATACCTTGATGTCGCCGCCGGCGTTTTCGACGAGCCAGCGCCCGAGGCCTTTGAGCCGCGGCTTGATCAGCTCGTGGTAGTCGTCGCCCTGGGCGTAGACCGATATGGCGCCGCGCGTGCGCGCTTTCAGGATCGCCAGCGGATCATCGGCCGGACCGTAGTTGAAGCCGAGCATCACCACCGCGCGCACCTCGGACCACAGCGTGCGCGGATCGCCACGCCGGTCGGCGTTCTTCGCCATCCATTCCATGTCGCCATGTTCGCCGGCGGCGAGGAAGGCGCGCAGCCGCTCGCCCGCGCGCGGGATCGAATCGGGCCGCGCGATCCCGACAATTTCGAAACCATGGGCGCGCGCTGCGGCGGCGAGCGCGCTCTTGAGCGCGGCCGGAGTCAGAAATCGAGATTGGCGTAGCTCGGCGACGCCGGCACGCCGGCGAGTGTGTCTCCGAGCAGGGTGCGAAACGACGGCCGCGATTTGATCCGCGCGTACCAGGCCTTTGCTGTCTCGTCTTCGTCCCACGGCACATCGCCCAGATAATCGACCGCAGACAGGTGCGCCGCCGCGGCAAAGTCCGCATAGGTCAGGCTGTCCCCGGCGAGCCAGTCGCGCTTGCGAATGAGCCAGCCGATGTAGCTCAGATGATATCTAATGTTGCTGCGCGCCGCCCGCATCGTCTCGGTATCGGGCGGTCCGCCGCCGCCGGCCGGGATGAATCGCTTGTAGACGCGCTCCATGACCAGCGGGCCGCTCACCTCCTCGAAGAATTTGTCGTTGAACCAGCTCATCAGCCGCCGCACCTCGACGCGCGGGCCGGCGTCGCGCGGCAGCAGCCGCGGCTGCGCGAGCTTTGCTCCGCGCGTCTCGTCGAGGTATTCGGCGATGATCGCCGCCCCGGGAACTGGCGGCATGCCCTCTTCCACCAGCACCGGCGTCGTTCCCGCCGGATTGAGGATGAGAAACTCCTCGCGCCGGTCCCAGACCCGCTCCTCGACGAGCCGGGACGCCAAGCCGAGCTCTTCAACGGCGAGGCGCACGAAGCGGGAGTGCGGACAAAACGGATGATGGAACAGCGTCAGCATGCGAGCGCCGTCGCGTTGGAACAAAGTCATTGAGGCGAGTCGCGGGAGCAGGGGAACCGCGCCGCGACTCTCAAATGATCCCTCTTATAGGCGAAGCGAAGGCGCAGGCAACCGGTGCGGGGGGGCCGCTGTGCACGGCGTCTTTGTCGTTGCCAGAATGCCGGCCTTGCGTCACAAGGCTGCCACTGGCCTTGCTCACAAGGCTGACAGATGATCCGGCAAAGTGCCCTGTCGACCGCGCGCACGCCGCGCGTTCCCGCCGCGGAGCTCACATGACGTTTGACATCATCAGGGCGGCCATCCTCGGCGTGGTCGAGGGCCTGACCGAATTCGTACCCGTCTCCTCGACCGGGCACCTCCTGCTGCTGGAGCAGTTCTTCGGCTTCAGCGATGAGGACTTCGGCAAGAGCTTCACCGTCCTGATCCAGTTCGGCGCCATCCTGGCGCTCCTGTCGATCTATTCGGTGCGGCTGTGGCAGCTCGCCGTCGGCATTTTCAACGATGCGCAGGCGCGGCGTTTCGTCATCGGCGTGCTGATCGCGTTCCTGCCGGCGGCGGTCATCGGCGCCCTCGCCTACAAATTCATCAAGGAGGTGCTGTTCAATCCCTGGGTCGTGTGCGTGTCGCTGATCATCGGCGGCCTTATTCTTCTTTGGATCGACCGGCTCGATCTCAAGCCGCGCTACCACGAGGCGACGCGCTTCACGTTGCCGATGTACCTGGTGATCGGGCTGGCGCAATGCGTGTCGATGATCCCCGGCGTCTCCCGTTCCGGGGCGACCATCGTGTCAGCGATGCTGCTCGGCGCCGATCGGCGCGCGGCGGCGGAGTTCTCGTTCTGGCTCGCCATGCCCACCATGGCCGGCGCATTCGCCTACGACCTTTACAAGAACCACGCGCAGATGAGCAGCGGCAATGCGGCGCTCGTCGCCGTCGGCTTCATCGTCTCCTTCATCTCCGCCTGGTTCGTGGTGAAGACCTTCCTCGGCTACGTCACGCGCCACGGCTTCACGCTGTTCGTGTGGTGGCGTGTCGCGGTGGGCACCGCCGGCCTCATCGCGCTGGCGCTCGGCCTTTGACGCCGCGACCGGTGGTTTTTTCGTAGGGTCGATCTGGGCTAACATGCCGGGTTGCAAATTAGCTCAGCCCGAGAGGATCGATGCCATGGCGAAGAAACATTCAGACAGCGTGTATCGGATCATCGATGTGGTCGGCGTCAGCGAGAAATCCTGGGAGGACGCCGGACGCATCGCCGTCGAAACGGCCGCCGGCTCGCTGCGCGACCTGCGCGTGGCCGAAGTGACCAAGATGGACATGAAAGTCGAG
>Ga0210408_10002434_pt1 | contig 18095 bp, 18 predicted proteins | sample IncBWH4MmetaG_FD_155471 | JGI IMG/M metagenome (GOLD analysis project Ga0210408, IMG submission 155471) | Forest soil microbial communities from Barre Woods Harvard Forest LTER site, Petersham, Massachusetts, United States - Inc-BW-H-4-M | ecosystem: Environmental > Terrestrial > Soil >...
GGGTTCCGGCTGATTACGCTGGCCATTCGTCACCATGTGCCGGTGGTGCCGATTCCGGGGGCGTCGGCGTACCTGGCTGCGCTGGTGGCAAGCGGGTTGCCTACGGATTCGTTTCGCTTCAGCGGGTTTCTTCCGGCCAAGCGCGGGGAGCGGCGGACGGTGCTCGAGAGCATTCGTACGTCGCCGCGGACGCAGGTTTTCTACGAAGCGCCGCATCGGGTGGTGGAGACAGTCGAAGATATTGTGGCAGTGCTGGGTGGGGAACGGCACGTGGTGATCGCGCGGGAGGTGACCAAGCTGCACGAGGAGTTTCTGCGAGGGCGGGCGGAGGAGTTGCTGGAGACTCTGAAAGCGCGGGGTGAGGTGAGAGGGGAAATTGTTTTGCTGATGGGCAAGGCCGAGGAAGGCGTGCCGAAGGCGGCGCCGACTCGGGTGTCGGTGCGGGAACGGGTGGAGCAGATCATGACTGAGGAGAAGGTTGACGAGAAAGCGGCGTTGAAGAAAGTGGCGAAGGAGATGGGGGTTTCGAAGAGCGAGGCTTATCGGGAGTGGCAGAGGGGCAAGTAACGCCTGGGCAGACATCGTCTGCTGCCGATCTCGGAAATCAGCCACCCTAGGGCTCGGCCGGGGGCGGCCGAGCCCCCGTTGGGTCGTGCTCTATCGCGGCCGCGCTTGAGTTTGAGCAAAGAACTTGTCGTGCTTCGCACGACTGGGCAGACGAGGGCGTCTGCCCCTACGCGATTCGTGGCATTCGCGGCACTGCTTATTTGCCTGCCAGTTCTTTCTTTACGGTCTCGCTCACGACTTTTCCGTCGACGCGCATGCCTGCCGTGGCGAATCGTGCCATGGCGTTTTTCATGACGGTGCCCATCTCTTTCATGGTGGGGGCGGGGGTCATTTCAGCGATGGCGGCTTTTACGCCGGCTACGATCTCTTCTTCGCCGGCGGCTTTGGGGAGGTAAGTTTCTATCAGCTTGATTTCGGCGGCTTCCTTGTCGGCCATTTCCTGACGGCCGCCTTTGGTGAACTGCTCGACTGAGTCTTTGCGCTGCTTGATGAGCGTGGAGAGGACCTGCTGCGACTCTTTCTCGTCGAGCTCGGCCATCTTTTCGATCTTGCGGTTCATGAGCGCGGTCTTGACCATGCGCAGGCAGGAAAGGCGCTGCTCGTCGCGCGCTTTCATGGCGTAGACGATGTCTTTTTGAATCTGTTCGATTAGGCTCATGGAGAGGAATTATAGCGACTCTTGTTAACCTACGAATGTGGACCAAACATTGCCCAAGAGCATGCGGAACGCACAAACCGCGATCCCAGTCCGGCTGCTGAAGTAGATGACCACACCCCGGTCCGGTGCGTTACGCAATAAGACCAGCTGCAATCAGCAGAGCGATGGCCATGTAGAACGCACAGGTGAAGAACGTAAGCCTTAGAATGAATATAGAGCGTCCGTGGAAGACATGCTGGCATAGTGCGCCATCGCTGGCACATGCCTGTTGTGAGAGCCGTATTCTGTAAACTATCTATTGCCCCATTTTCCTGAGGACTAATCGATGCTACGGAAGAATCGTCTTTTTACCCCTGGGCCCACGCCCCTGCTGCCCGCGGCCCAGTTTGCGGGAGCTGCGTTTACCGCGCACCACCGTACGGCGGACTTCCGCGCCCTCTACACGCGCGTGCTAGCCGACATGAAGGAGTTCGTCGGCACGCAGAACGACGTGCTCGTCCTCGCGTGCTCGGGCACGGGCGTGATGGAAGCTTCGATCTCGAACCTGACGTCGCCGGGCGACAAGATTCTTGTGCTGACGGCCGGAAAGTTTGGCGAGCGCTGGACCGGCCTCGGCAAGGCATTCGGCTGCAATGTGGAAACGCTCAGCAAGCCCTACGGGCAGACGTTTGCGCTGGATGAGGTTCGGGCAAAGCTGAGGCCGGACGTGCGCGCTGTCTACGTGCAGGCGACCGAGAGTTCCACTGGCGCCCGCCACGACGTAAAGGGAATCGCGAAGCTGGTGCGTTCGGCGGGCGGCGACACTGTTCTGGTGGTCGATGCCATCACGGGGTTGGGGACGACGCACCTTGATGTGGACGGCTGGGGGGTGGACTTCGTCATCGGAGGATCGCAGAAGGCGCTGATGATTCCGCCGGGGCTGGCGTATTGTGCGGTGAGCGAGCGGGCGTGGCAGCGGATGGAAACCACGAAGTCGCCGCGCTACTACTTTGACTTGCGCAAGGAGCGCAAGTCGGCGGCGAAGGGCGAGTCGGCGTACACGCCCGCGACTTCGCTGTTTGCGGCGCTGGGCGCAGCGCTTGACTACATCCGGCAGATGGGGAACGGGAATCTGGCTGCGGGACGCGAAGACCTGGTGAACAACGCTGAACTGGGCGCGGAGATGACGCGTGCGGGGGCGCAGGCGCTGGGGCTGAAGTTGTTCGCGGGCCCTTGCCCGGCGGCGGCGGTCACTGCGATTGAGGCTCCCGCGGGTGTGGATTCCGGCGCGATCGTGAAGGAGTTCCGCGAGTCGTTCAACGCAGTGGTGGCCAACGGGCAGGGCGAGATGAAAGGCAAGCTGTTCCGTATGGCGCACATCGGGTACTACGACTATCTCGATACGATCGGCGCGCTGGCGGCCCTGGAACATGTGCTGGGGCAGGTGACCGGCAAGGCGGTGGAATTCGGGTCGGCAGTGCGGGCAGCGCAGGAAGTGTTTGCGCGGCAGATGGAGGCGAGTCCGGCGGGGACGTAGGGCCAGAGCCTAAAATTCGCGGCGAAATCCGAGCCTGCGCGGGAGTGCCGACGCCGCAAGCAAGATGCATAAGTCCTTGGCTGCGCTCAGGGTGACAGACTGATATGGCGGTCGCGGTGGTCTTTGTAGGATTCGACGTCAAGTTGCAATTCAATCTTCCGGGAAATCCAATCAGAAATGAAAATCGTCGTTGCCGAGAAAATATCTGCTTCCGCGGTAGAACTGCTGCAGGAGCCGCGCTGGACGATCATCACGCCCGATCAGATTGAGGGCAAGCTGACTTCGCACCTGGAATCGGCGGACGCGCTGATCGTGCGTTCCGCGGTGCAGGTAAATGACGCGCTGCTCGAACATGCGCCCAAGCTGCGCGTGGTGGGCCGCGCGGGCGTGGGCGTGGACAACGTCGATCTCGATGCGGCCACGCGCAAGGGCATTGCGGTGATGAACACGCCGGGTGCGAACGCCGTGGCCGTGGCCGAGCTGACCGTCGGCATGATGCTTGCGATGGCCCGGCTTCTTCCGCGTGCGGATGCGCTCATGCATGCGGGGAAGTGGGAGAAGAAGTCCCTGCAAGGGACAGAACTGCGGGGCAAGACGCTGGGCGTGGTCGGGCTGGGTAAGATCGGGATGGAAGTGGCGCGCCGCACCAAGGCGTTCGGCATGGAGATCGTGGGACACGATCCGTTTGTCTCGGCCGCTGTGGCTAAGGATCAGGGGATCCGGCTGGGCAAGCTGGAGGAGGTTTACGCGGCTGCCGACTATCTCACGCTGCACGTCGGGCTCACACCGCAGACGATGGGCATGATCAACGCGGATTCCATCAAGAAGATGAAGAAAGGCATCCGCATTGTGAACTGCGCGCGCGGCGAACTGGTCGACGAAGTTGCGCTGGCACAGGCGTTGAAGCAGGGACAGGTGGCCGGAGCGGCGCTTGATGTGTTTCAGGAAGAGCCGTTGAAGAATTCTCCGCTTACCGCGCTCGAGAACGTGATTCTGACGCCGCACATCGGGGGATCGACCCATGAGGCACAGGAGGCCGTGGGCTACCAGATCGCGCTGCAGGTGAAGGAATACCTGCAGAGCGGCGTGGCTCAGAATGCGGTGAACGTGCCCTCGGTGTCGCACGAAGAGTATGCCGAGATGCAGCCCTATGTGGTGCTGGCAGAGCGGCTGGGGTCGTTTCTGGCGCAGGTCAGCGACGGAGCGCTGGAGGAAATTTCGCTGCGCTACAGCGGGCACATCGCGGAGTGGAAGACGGAGCTCATCCGGAACGCGGCTATCAAGGGCGTCCTGAACCAGATGCTCGATGAGAAGGCGAACCTGGTGAATGCGGCGGCGATTGCATCGTCGCGCGGGCTGCGGGTGCACGAACTGCACAAGCCCAAGAGTTCAACGGGAGGGTCGGGGAGCGTGCTGTCGTTGCAGATCAAGACGGCCGGCGGCGAGCATCGCGTCAAGGGCGCGGTTCTGCATGGCGATGCGCCCCGGCTGCTCGGGGTGGATGACATCGACGTGGAAGCTCCGCTGGAGCGCAATTTGATCTACATGCGGAACCGGGACGTGCCCGGCGTGATCGGGAAAGTGGGGACGATTCTGGGAGAACACAAGATCAATATCGCGAATTTTTCGCTGGGACGGCAGTCAGGAAACGGCGGTACGGAGAAGAAAAGCGAGCCGCGCAAGGCGGTGGCCGTGGTGCACGTGGACGGGCGGGTGCCGGAGGATGTGTTGAAGGCGTTGCGGAAGGTAGCGGCGGTGGAGCAGGCAATGTCGATCCGCTTGTTTTGAGAAGAATTTCTCTCGCACCGAAGCGTGGGCCTGAGAAGCGGGTTGTCGTCCCTCCGGGGCTTGGGTTCGTCTTTCGTCCGGCTACCCAGCGCTGAAGCGCTGGGCTAAGCTGGATCACCCCGCCCGGGCTCGGGTCTGTGAACTCGCGGCACAGCGCGGAATTCGGGATCGTCCTGAACCTCGGATCGGGTCAACGCGGCCGGTGAGTTCGTTCCTTCGTCCAATCACAAATCTTCATGCTGCTTGCGGCATGGGCCGACACGTCCGATCGGCTCGCGGAAACAATGCTGTGCGTCGGGGCAAAGCCGACCTCGGGCGCTAAAGCGCAACGTATTTTCGGGATCTCAGCGGAAGGAGTGAACTCGTGCCCTTCCCCTTTCGTTTCTTGGGAGGCCTTTCTTCCGCAGGCTGCGAAATGGTACAACCGAGGCTGCTTGGAAACCGAGGCGGAGGGGACGCTTCGCCGACACGAAGGGAGGCACCCCGTCGCTCCGAGATCCAGCACCTAAGACTCCAGCGCTTCCTTGCGCAGCTTGCGGCTTTCGGCCAGCAGGGCCATGGAGTGCATCAGGTTCTGTAACGTGATGATCCCCACCAACTGCTGATCTTCGACCACCGGAATGATGCTGAGGTTGCGGGAGTTCAGCTTGCGGAAGGCGGACGCTAGTGACTCGGTGCGGGTGGAGACTTCGAAGATACGGTTCATGACCGACTGCACGTAGCCGTTGCCTTCGGCGCGCAGGGCTTGCAGGATGTTGGCTTTGGAAATCACGCCGACCATGTCGCCGCCGCGAACCACGGGGAAATCGTCCTGCAGGGTGTGAACGGCTTTTTCGAGCGCGTCTTCCAGGGTGTCGGCCGGCGAGAGCGTGGCGAAGTCGGTGAGCATCACGTCTTCGAGATGCACGGTTTCGAGCACCGACTGGAAAATCGCCGAGCGCTCTTCGAACTGTGCGCCGATCAGAAGGAAGAAGCCGAGCATTACCAGCCACGCGTTATCCGGATTGCCACGGATCAACTGCAGCATACCCACCACCACCATTAACGTGGCCAGGGCGTGGGCAATGGAAACGGCGCGCCGGGTGGCCTGTACGACGTCGGTTCGTCGAGCAAAGATTGCGCGCAATGCGCGGCCGCCATCCATGGGATAGGCGGGCAGCAAGTTGAAAACACCGAGATACAGATTCGACCACACCAAACTGCGCAGCAGGTGGTTGGAATGAATGAGCGGCTTGGTCCAGAGTTGAGCTTCAGGAAACCGGGTGAGCACAACGAAGGCGGAAATCACGGCGATCGCGATGTTCACCAAAGGGCCTGCGAACGCGATGCGAATGTCGCGAATCCAGGCGGGGGGTCCCTTGGATGAGGTTGTGATCGGGTCGTCCATCAGCGTAATTCCCCCGATCGGAAACAGGATGATGGCCTTGGCCTGCAAGCCTTCGTGTTTGGCCACCAGGGCGTGGCCCAGTTCGTGCAGCACGACGGAGCCAAAGATGATCCCGACCAGGCCGAGCACGCGTCCGGGCGTGCTGTTTCCTTTCATCGACGATTCGAGCATCCACACGAACGCGAGCAGGAAGACAAACGTGAGGTGAACGCGGATTTCGACTCCGAAGAGCCGTCCTACGGGAATGGACCAGTTTCTCATCGATGACCTGCGAACATGCAACCTGTAGATATCCTAAATCAAATCTATATAGTTAGATTCGGCTGGGAACCCGGCCGTTGCGGGAATGCGGTATCGGAAGGGCACAGACTCTGAGAGTGATCGCGGGCCAGTACCGAAGCCGACCGCTGCGCTCACTGCGCGGCATGGACATTCGTCCGACGGCGGATCGGTTGCGGGAGACGCTGTTCAATATGCTGACCGCGGGAAATCCGGCGGGGCTCGAGGGCTCGGTGTGGATTGATCTTTTCGCGGGGACGGGCGCGGTAGGGATCGAGGCATTGAGCAGGGGGGCGGCGAAGGTGTACTTCGTGGAGTCGTCCGCGGCGGCGGCGAGGGTGATCCGCCAGAATCTGAAATCGCTGCAGGTTGAGAGCGGATTCGATGTTATCCAGGACGACGCTTCGAAGGCCCTGCGGCGGCTGCAGGCGGAGGGCGTGCTGGCAGATTTCGTGTTTCTTGACCCACCCTATCGGATGGAGCGCGCCTATCGCCACGTGCTGGAGTTTGTGGGGACGTCTACGCTGGTGAAGCCGGAGGGCACGGTGATTGCGGAGCACGAGAAGCGGTTCGATCCGGGAGAGGAGTTTGGCGGGTTGAAGGCCGCGCGCAAGCTGGTGCAGGGAGACGCGGCGTTGCGGTTCTACCGGCGAGCGTGAACCGCGGTTCAGTTACATCAGGAATTCGGTGGTGTGGCGGACTATGGGGTGCTGCATCTCGGCGAGCTCGTTCTTGACGCGGTTGAGGCCGTAGACGCACTCTTCGAAGTTTCGTGACAGGTTGGCGAACAGGGGCGCGACCTTGGCGTATTCGAAGTGCTCGAACTTCGAGACGATGTAGTAGCTCTCTTTGCCCGCTTTCATCCAGTCGATCAGGCTCTCGAGGCGGTGGCGGCGGAGGCGGTAGTGGTTGACGCTTTCGGGGAACATGCCGGCGTAGAAGAGCGTGAAGTCGCCGATGTGCTTGCGCACCTGGCGTTCGCGATCGAACGAAGGCGCGGGTCCATAGATGGGGTCGGATTCGAGCAGCATTTCGCCCACGTCGTCGAGCGGGCGACTGGCGGCGTCGCGAATCTTGAAGAGCTGTTCGGCGTCACAGAATTCGGTGAGCAGGTGGGCGACGTAGCCGATCACCTGCTGGTCACGGATGCCGATTTCCTCCGCGTAGTGGCGTCCGACGAGTTCGACGAACATTTGCTGCAACGGATGCGATTCCGGAATCATGGTCTTTGGGCCCCCGTACTCCGCGCCCCGGCGCGGATTTTGTGCGTGTTGGCTGACTAATTAACCCACCTCATAGACAAACGCAAGTGACTTTTGTAAGCAAACACAAAAAACTGATGCTGAGTATTTGGTGCTTCCAGCAGCAACACCGTTGCACGCGAAACTTGTTGGCACTCGTCGGGTGCGGCTGCTAACGGCAACTCACGCGCGGCGAGACGGTTTCCTCTAGAATGATCGGCCACGGAGGAACTCTTCTTTGGTCATGGAACGCAAGAACATTTCCAGCGGTACCGCGTGGGAGCCGGTGGTGGGTTACTGTCGTGCGGTCCGGATCGGGCCATACGTGCACGTCGCGGGGACGACCGCGACCGGCCCGGATGGAAAGATCGTTGGGGTTGGGGATCCGTATGCGCAGGCGGTGCAGGTGCTCAAGAACATTGAGTCGGCGTTGCACAAAGCCGGCGCCAGCATGCAGGACGTGGTGCGCACGCGGATGTTTGTGACGAACATTGGGGATTGGGAAAAGATCGGGCGGGCGCATGGAGAATTTTTCCGCGACATTCGTCCGGCGGCCACGATGGTCGGGGTGACGGGGTTGGTCGATCCCGAGATGCTGGTGGAGATCGAGGCGGACGCTTATGTGGGGGATGGCTCGTAGGGGCGAGGCACCCGGCGCTGCAGGGAGCGGCGCCACCCAGATGGCGTCGTGTGTGGTGACAGAGGTCGGTCGGGCCAGCGGAGCCGCATGCAGGCATGGGGTCCTTCGACTTCGTTCGGCTCTGCCTCACCCCGTTCAGGATGACAATTCAGGTGAAGTCGAGCGCCAGGAGTTGTTCGGCGTCGTACAATCCCTCCCCGGAGAACTTCGCCATGAGAACTGTCTGCTGGGGTGTCTTTGTTACGCTGGCTGCGAGTTTGGCGGGTAGTGCGCAGGATCAAGCTGCGACGCCACAACTGAAGGCCTTCATCGTGATTCGGGCGGGGACGTTGATTGACGGCAAGTCCGATGCCGCGCGGCACGACCAGGTGATCGTGATCCGCGGCAACCTCATCGACAGCGTGTCCGATGCTACCAGCACCAAGATCCCGCCAGGTGCAACCGTCATTGATCTGTCCAAAGCAACGGTTTTGCCCGGGCTGATCGACTCGCATACGCACATCTTCCTGCAGGGAGAGAATCCAGTCGAGGGGGGATATGATGCGAACATCCTGAAGTATCCGCTCTCGTTGCGAGCCGCGCGGGCTACGGTGGCTGCACGCCGGGCACTGGAGCAGGGGTTTACCGTGTTGCGCGATGTGGAAACCGAGGGTGCAGGATATGGCGACGTGGGGATCAAGCAGGCCATCGAGGGCGGGTACATCCCCGGACCCCGTTTGTTGGTTGCGACCCGTGCGATCTCGACCACGGGTGGATATCCGCTGGAGGGCTATGCGCCGGAGTTGGAAATGCCAAAGGGGGCGCAACTGATTGACGGTCCGGTGGAGGCTCGCAAGGCGGCGCGCGAGCAGCTCGATCACGGCGCCGACTGGATCAAGGTGTACATGACGCACCGGTCCTGGGTAGGCAAAAACGGTGAGCTGGTTTCGCAACCGACGCTGACCGTGGAGGAACTGAAGGCGATCGTCGATGAGACGCATGGGTGGGGCAAGAAGGTCGCTTGCCATGCCTATGGAGGCATCGGGTTGCAACGCGCATTGGATGGCGGTTGCGACTCGATCGAGCACGGCCTCGCGATCGGCGATGCGCAGATCGCGCAGATGGTAAAGCAGGGCACGTGGTACTGTCCCACGCTGGCCGCGTACTACACGGATTGGGGCCCGGCCGACACGCCTGCCGGGCAGCGTGACCGGTTGCGGGCTTCGGTTCACGAAGAATCGTTCAGGAAGGCGTTGAAAGCGGGCGTGAAGATCGTGTTCGGCACCGATATGGGCGGGATCCCGTGGACTGAACCGATCGCGCAGGAATTTCCTCACATGGTCGAGCTCGGCATGTCGCCGATGGACGCGATCAAGAGCGCCACTACGCGCGCCGCCGACATGCTCGAGATGAGCGGACAGGTGGGCGTGGTCGCGCCGGGCGCTTACGCGGACATCATCGCGGTGCCGGGGGATCCGCTGAAGGACATCAAGGAGCTGGGGAAGGTGCAGTTCGTCATGAAGGACGGGAAGATGTTTCGGAGTGAGGGGAAGTAGCGGGGGGGGGCCGAACGGCGCAGTGTCGAGGACGGGCGCAGCAGCGGTGTGCAGAAAAAAAATTGGAGCCGGAGGTGCCGCCGGCTTACACGGGGTCCCTCGACTGCGCTCGGGATGACAGTCAGAGGAGAGATTCGCGGAGAGGCAGGTCATATTGAGAATCGGAAAAGCTGCAGGCCTGGAACAGATTTATTCGGGTCGAAGCACGCGGAAACTCTTGACACTGGCTGGGCTAGGTTCATAATGCCGCAATCTCGTTCCTGATCCCCGCCTCTGCGAGGAGTGCCCTATGAATGTATTGCAGTTGTGCGATCCGGAGGTCGCGGCGGTTCCGCTTGACGCGAGCGTCGCCGGCGCCATCCACAAAATGCTCGACTATCACGTTGGCGCGGTGGGCGTCATCGATGGTGAAGGACGAGTGGCGGGCATCTTCACCGAGCGCGATGTGCTGCGCAAACTGTCCCTGAGCAAGCTGGACCCGGAAACGACTCCCGTCCGCGATCTGATGACGACGCCGGTGGAAATGGCCACCCGCGAAACCGGCCCGGGAGAGGCGATGGCCACGATGGTCGAACGTCACTTCCGCCACCTGCCCGTGGTCGACAACGACGGGAAACTGCTGGGGATCCTCTCGATCCGGAATCTGCTGGAGTGGCGTATTGACGGCCTTACCCAGGAACTGGACTCGCTGGAACACTACATGAGCAACGACGGGCCCGGGGGCTAGCCGGCTCCGTGATACTTTCCCTTGGCGCGGCGGCGCCTTGCCGCCGTTCTGCTCTTAAGAATCAAAATGCCTGAGCCCTCGCCCGGTCTCTCCAGGACGATTGCCGTGGTCCGCGCGGCCACGGGCGTTCTCTTCCTTCTCTTCGGCGAATACAAAGTGGCCGATCCCGGCTTCGCCCACGGCGGCTTCCAGCTATACCTTCAGGGCTATATGGGCGGGGACGCAGTCGCCTTCTACCGGCCCTTCCTGGCGCACGTCGTCATGCCGTGCGCTGTCTTTTTCGGCTACTTTGTCGGCGTGCTCGAGTTATGTATCGGGTTGTCGCTGGTTCTGGGATGGTGGGTGCGGAGCGCGTCGATTGCGGGCGCGTTCTTCATGCTCAACCTGGCGCTCGCGACGTGGTGGGAACCCGGGCACGGGGCCGCCCTCTGGCGCTACTTCGGCGCAGAACTCGATAAAATTCCGCTGCTGTTTCTCTTCCTGATCTTCTACCGGGCTAGTGCCCACCAGCCCGGAGGAAAGGATCGCGGCCGACGCCCGCGGGCATAATTCGCGTGCAGCCTCCGGTTTCGCTATTCTTGCAGTCCTATTTCGTTCCCAAGGAGACACATGCGGAACCCCGCAAGAAAGCTATCGTTCTCTGTCCTCCTCATGTTGTGTGTGGCGGGAGCCGTAACGCAGGGTGCGTCTGCCACGCGACACGTCGTGATCCGTCCCGGCCATCTTTTGGATGTGAAGACCGGCAACACCCTGGCAGGTCAGGCCATCGTGATCGAAGACGACAAGATCGTCAGCGTGGGCCCTGCCGCCGACCTGAAACCCGCTCCTGGAACTGAGACCATCGATCTCCCGAACGCTACCGTTCTCCCCGGACTCATTGACGCTCACACCCATCTCACCGCCGACAATGGCCAATTCGGGTACCAGGGATTGGGAATCTCGATACCGCGCGAGGCGCTCACCGGCGCGAAGAACGCGCGCATCACTCTGGAGGCAGGTTTCACGACCGTGCGCAACGTGGGTGCCAGTGGCTACAGCGATGTGGCTTTGCGAGACGCGATCAACGCCGGGGATGTCCCTGGTCCGCGCATGCTGGTCAGCGGTCCCCCGCTTGGCATCACGGGCGGACACTGTGATGAGAACTTGCTCCCGTCTGAATTTCACTATCAGGCTGAAGGTGTCGCGGATGGCGTCGCAGCGGTTCAGCACAAGGTTCGCGAGGTGATCAAGTACGGGGCGGACGTCATCAAGTTCTGTGCTACCGGCGGCGTCATGTCAAAGGGGGATGATCCGAACGCGTCGCAATACACGCTTGAGGAAATGAAGGCGATCGTGACCGAGGCGCACCGCCTGGGGCGCAAAGTAGCTGCCCATGCGCACGGGGCGGAAGGCGTGCGCTGGGCATCGATCGCTGGCGTCGATTCGATCGAGCACGGGCACCTCATGGACGATGAATCGATCGCCACGCTCAAGAAGAATGGGACGTACATCGTTCCGACCCTCTATCTCATCGACTGGAACCGCGAAAATCTCGCCAAGCGCAACGCACCCGACTACATCGTCCAGAAGATGCAGACGGTTTCAGCCGCCGCACAGGGCATTCTGAAACGGGCCTTCGCGGCGGGATTGAAAGTCGGCTTCGGCACAGACGCCGCCGTCTATCCCCACGGTCTGAATGCCCATGAATTCGCGGTGTACGTGAGGCTGGGGATGACGGCGCTGCAGGCGATCCAAACCTCTACGATCAACGATGCTGATCTGCTGGGCTGGTCGAACAAGATCGGGACCATCGAGTCCGGCAAGTGGGCCGACATCATTGCGGTCGACGGCGATCCGCTGAAAGACGTCACGACGCTCGAGCACGTGAAGTTCGTGATGAAAGGCGGGGAAGTCGTAAAGAACGAATACGGGAAGTAGAGACGCGGTGAATCAGGAGTCCCAGTTGCCGCGGCAAACTACGCCGCGGCCGCACCGGCGAGGGCGTTTGTGCCTACGTGGCTCGTGGCCAATGACCTGCGTTTGCTGACGTACCGGGACTGTTTCGAAAATCAGTCGAACGACGAAAAGGCCGGCTTCGCAGCCGGCCTCTTTGCTTGCATCCCGAAAAAAAAATTACTTCTTGGGAGCGATTGCGTCCTTGGCAGCCTTGGCGACGCGGAACTTCACGACGGTCTTGGCCTTGATCTGAATCGGCTCACCCGTCTGGGGATTGCGTCCAACACGAGCCTTCCGATGCGCTTTCACCAGGCGGCCGAGGCCGGGAACCACGAACACGCCATTCTTCTTTGTTTCCTTGATGGCGGTATCAGCGAGATGCTCGAGGAACGCCGCTGCCGTCTTGTTCGGGGTCTCGAGCTTCTCTGCAAGGTGCCGCACCAGTTGGGTCTTGGTTAAACCTGAAGCCATGAATCCTCCTCAATGGAACTGCATGTGGTTGCGATGTCCGACATCTTATACCACTCGTCCTGTGGAAAAGTAGTGTTTCAGCCGCATTTTACGCGGTTTTTTCAAAGGGGATCCCTGAAAAGGTACGAAAAACGCCCCTTCCGCAGCATGGGGCATCGAAACCGCCCGCCTCAAGCAGCGCGGAAGGCACCTGAAGCCTTCGGGCACGAACTGCCCGCGCACCGCGCCCGAGGTGCCATAATGGGAAAGGAGGGGTTCGTGAGCTGCGCGATCTGTGAAGTCCGGAAGGAAAAACGCTTCTGCCCGGCCGTGCATGGGCGTATTTGCGCGCAGTGTTGCGGCGAACAGCGCGAAGTGACCCTCGATTGCCCGAGTGACTGTCCCTACCTGCAGCAGGCGCGGGAGCACGAAAAGCCGCGCTCCGCGCGCGAACTGGACGCTGCTGCACTGTTTACCCAGGTAGAGTTGGGCGACCAGTTTCTCTACCAGCACGAACACCTGATCATGGGACTGAGCTATGCGCTGTGCCGGAGCGCGCGCGCGGACAAGGCTCTGCACGACCGGGATCTGATCGCCGGGATCACGTCACTGGCACGCAGCTACCAGCGCCTGGTGAACTCCGGCCTGCACTACGACGAACCCCTCGAGGGAGCGGCCCAGCAAACGGTGGCAGCGGGACTCCAGAACATGGTGATGGAGTATCGCGAGGCGGAACAAAAGCACACCGGCTTGGTACGGCTGCGCGACTCGGATGTATTGAAAGGGTTGGTTTTCCTGGTTCGTATGGCGCATGGCCGGACTTCCGGCCGTCCCAAATCGCGCGCTTTCGTGGACTTCCTGGACCAGCAATTTCCCGAGAAGGAATCCGCGATTGCGTCCCCCGAGACGGCGGGCAGCCGGATCATCGTCCCTTAGACTGCCCGCTTCTTTCGGGTATTTTGTTTTTCATCTTCTCTTGTCCGAGCTTGCGAACGACCTGGCCGGGCGGAAGGGCGGCGCGCAACTCCTGCACGGTTTTCTTGAAGACGGGATGCAACACGCCGGACGCGATCTCAGCCAGCGGTTCCAGCACAAAACGGCGCTCGTGCAGGGCGGGATGCGGAATCGTCAGGCCGGCGGCTGCCACGATCGAGTTGCCGAAGAGCAGGATGTCGATATCGATGGTGCGGGGTCCCTTTTGCAGGGTGCGCCGCCGACCCATTTTGCGCTCCAGGTCGAGTAGGGCCTGCAGGAGTTGCCGGGGCATTTTCGTTGTTTCAAGCACAAGGGCGCAGTTCAGGAACCACGCTTGGGCAGTGAACTCAACCGGCTCGGTTTCGTAAAAGGACGAACGCGTAACCACCGTCCCGAGGTGGCCGAGTGCTTCGATAGCAGCGTTGAGGTTCCCCTGACGGTCTCCAACATTGGAGCCCAGCGAAAGATAGACGCGTTTGCGCACCGACGACCAGTGTCGGATTTCTGCCCGGCGATGGCCAGCAAAAAATCGACTGCAGGCCAGCCCCGAATGACGGATGCAGTTTGCGCGGAAGGACGATGACGGCCCGCGAGGCCGGTCAGCCTGGACCATTACCTTGGTGTCTTTGACCCCTCCCAGTGCACGACTAAAGTAGACAGTGATGAACCTGGAGTCCTTACTCGTGTGTCGCGACGCGGAGGTAGTACGCGTGCTCCGGCCGACTCTGGAAAAGCTCTCCATCGAGGTCGAAGTCTCCGCCGCTGCCCGGTCGGGCGCCGAGATCCTGTCCTCCGCCAAGTTCGACGCGGTGATCGTCGACTGTGACGATCTGCAGGGGGGAGTGGATGTGCTGCGTAGTCTGCGGCAAAACGCCAGCAACAAGACTTCGGTTTCGTTCGCCATCCTGAATGGAAAGACCACCACCCATCAAGCTTTTGAGATGGGCGCGAATTTCGTGCTGCAGAAACCGGTCACCACCGCCGGCACGCTGCGCTGCTTCCATACTGCGTTGGCCTTCATGATCCGCGAGAAGCGCCGCTACTTCCGTTGCGCGGTTGAATTTCCGGTGGTGCTGGTGTGCAGTCAGAGCGAGGAAATAAAGGCCACGGCCACCAACCTGAGCGAAGGCGGGATGGCCATCCATTTCGAGGGCGCGTTGGCCAAGAGGCCGGGGCTGAAGGTGCGTTTTGCCCTGCCCGAGACCAAGGTGACGATGGAGCCCCAGGCCGAAATTGCCTGGGCGGACGGGCTGGGGCGGGCCGGCGTCAAGTTCGTTGACGTGCCCGAAAGCTCGCGTGAGCAACTGGAGAAGTGGATCTTGCGGCGCATTGAGCGAGCCGCGCGGTCGTAGAACGCTGCCGCGGCTCGCTTCTCATCATTGCTCCTTTCCGGAAGCTCGCTCGGTCCACTCCTTCGCAAAGAGCCATGGAGTTGGTTTCCGCCCCCTACCTTGTCGACCATTCCGCTTCAGAAGCCGTACAACTGGGCCGGGTTGTCGACCAGGATCGCCTTGCGCAGGGCAGCGTCTGGCGCCCACACCGCCAGCTGGTTGAACAAGCGTCCGTCGTCGATCGGCAGCAGCGGCGAGATCTCTATCTTTCGTCCCGCTACTTGCGAGGGATGGGGCCAGTCGGTACCCCACAAAATCCGGTGCGGGTTTTCCGCAAGCAACGCCTTCGCGAGCGGCACGACATCGGGGTAATCTGGCGCCAGCGTTGAACTCCGGTACGCCCCCGAAATCTTGACGTACGCCTTGCCCGATCGCACCAGTTGCAACAGCGTCCCGAAGCCTGGCTGCGCCACCCCAAGCGCCGCTTTGGCTCCCCCAAAGTGGTCAAACACCACCGGCATGGGAGCCGCCTCGAGCAGGTCTGCGATTCCCTCAATTACCGACACGCGCGCATACACCTGCATGTGCCAGTTCTTGCGGCCCCGGATGCGCTCCACGCCAGCATGAAACCGCCGCCGAGCCACCGCCGGATCGGCTTCCCCGCCCGTCTCGAGGTTGATCCGTACGCCGCGCACCCCAACCCGATCCATCTCGTCGAGCGCAGCCTCAGGTGTCTGGTCGTCGATCACCGCAATGCCCCGCGCGCTCGCGCCCAGTCGCGTCACCGCATCCAGGGTGCAAGAGTTGTCGGTGCCGTAGACGCTGGGATTCACCACCACCACGCGATCCGTGTGCAGCGCCCGATGCAACTCCCGCATCTCCTCGACCGACGCCGGCGGCGGGGTGTACATCCGCGCCGGCGAAAACGGAAAGCGCTGCGGATCTCCAAACACATGCACATGGCAGTCACATGCTCCCGCCGGCACCTGAAAATTCACCGGCGTAACCGCCTGCGCCGCGGAAGCAAACACGCTGCCCCAATGCCGAACCACCGCCGCCGCGCTCGCCCCTGCCGCCGTGATCAGAATATCCCGCCGCGATAGCATGTCGATCCTCCGCAGGCGAAGCGTTCGAGCCGTCGCCTGCTCAACGAGCCGATTCGTATCGTAAAGGTACACGCGTCTCTTGTCGCGTTAACCCGATTGGAGCGAGCACACGCTCATCTCCAGCCCTGCGCGGTACCCGCTTGGTGACTTGTCGGCCCATCCCAGCCTGGTTAGCCTTTCCAGGAAGGAGTGTGGACTTTGGCTACGTTGGCTCAGAACCCGAAGATTGCCCGCGTGCAGCGCACGCTGCGCTGGCTCGAAGAAGACGTGCCGCTGCTCAATCAGCGCGTGAAAGACCTGTCCCCCGAACGGCAGAAGATCGCAAAGAAATTTGCCGCCCGCATGATCGACCACACCCGCGCCGAGCTAGAGAGGTTGATGGAAGAGCACGCCGAGGAAGCGGACGTCGCGGAATTTCCCTGCGAGCCTGCGGACTGAGGACCTTAGCACAGCTCCCAAGAAATTCGACCCATTTGGGTCGAGGCTGAGCGGCGCACACCCCTCGTTGGGCGCACGCCTTTTCGGGATAGGGCCAAGACCTCGGCTAAAGAGCCGGGTTGTTTTGACACTCCTACGGGCGCGCCTGAAGGCCCGCCCTGACCGGAATCGATCGAGCTTGCGCGGCCTCTGTGCCCTTTTTGGTCAAGAATCCACGGCGCGGGCCGCATCCTGCGATGAAGCAGATTCCTACCGCCTCGCTGCGCTCGCGCGTCGCAATGACAACGGGACGTGTATCGGAGGCGATCGGGACCGGGCAAGAGCTTCCACGAGCTCTTGCCGTCGTGGCCTGATACCAATCTCTGTTCTTCGTTCTTCCGCAGGGGAGGGCGTCTGACCGGGCGTTTAAGCGGTTTGTCCTCCGGCCATGGCGTGGTCGGCGGGAGCCGCGGTCTGGTCCACTTCTTCGATCGGGGTTTCTTCCCACAGAGTCCGGTCGCGCAGCAGGCGCGACACCAGGGCGGTGTGCATGGCGTGGCCTGCCCGATCGGCGACGATGTTGCCGAGAATCTGTTTTCCTGCCAGCGCCAGATCGCCGATCAGGTCCAGCACCTTGTGGCGGACGAACTCATCGCGATAGCGCAGCGGCGGGTTCATCACCTCGTGCCGGGTCAGAACGATAGCGTTCTCGATCGAAGCGCCGCGAATCAGTCCCTGCTGCCGCATGGCATCCGCTTCGTGCAGGAAACCGAAGGTGCGAGCGGGGGCGATTTCGCGCAGGTAGTTGCCATCGGAGAGATCAACCCGAAAGGTCTCCCGGCCGATGAGGGGGTGCGGGAAATCGATGGTGTATGAGACTGAGTAGCTGTCGGCGGGATAGATCGCGATGAATTTGTTCCCCTCACGCAGTTCGAGTTCGCGGCGGATTCGCATGTAAGAGCGAGGACGGCGCTGCTTGCGAATGCCTGCGTTTTGAATCATTTCCACGAAGGGGCGGGCGCTGCCGTCAAGAATCGGCAATTCCAGGTTGTCGAGTTCCACGATGGCGTTGTCGATGCCGGTGCCGATAAAGGCCGAGAGCAGGTGCTCGGTGGTCGAAATGAGCACGCCCTTCTTCATGAGGCTGGTGGCGTAGCTGACGCGCGCCACGTTGCGTCCGGTGGCTTCGACTTCGAAGTCGTCAAGGTCAGTGCGACGGAACACGATGCCGGATCCGGAGGGTGCCGGCAGAATTTTCAGTTGTACGGGAGCACCACTGTGGAGGCCGATCCCCTTGCAAGCCACGGCTGATCGAATTGTCTGTTCTTGCTTCAAAGGGGGAGGGCTGATGTGTCTGATCCCCATCAGCTTACAGGCGGAGTCAAATTTTTGTATGTGGTAAATTCGCCACACTCCGTGGTACAGGGGGAACGCCCGCAAACGGGGACGGGGCGCTATCGGGCTGATTTTATGGTGGATAAAGAGCGTCCGACAGGGAGGGCCGCGAAAGTACGGGACACCTTGGATTTCTTGATCAGGTCTT
>Ga0210408_10002435_pt1 | contig 18093 bp, 13 predicted proteins | sample IncBWH4MmetaG_FD_155471 | JGI IMG/M metagenome (GOLD analysis project Ga0210408, IMG submission 155471) | Forest soil microbial communities from Barre Woods Harvard Forest LTER site, Petersham, Massachusetts, United States - Inc-BW-H-4-M | ecosystem: Environmental > Terrestrial > Soil >...
TCCGGCACGATTTCGGAAATGGCCGAGGACCAGGTGACGCTCGACAGGCTGCTGGCAAAGGTTGCGGTCAGCAGCATGGCGACAAACACTCCGTCGCGAGCGGGGCCCACCGCCGGTAACGTCGGAGCCAACAGCCACGGCAGCGCTCCCAGCGAGAAGGTCAGCACCAGCAACGCGTAACTTGAGAACCGGCGCGATAGCCCCGCCAGCAGCAGGGGCTGCAGGCAGTTGCAAATATGCGGCAGCGCCGCCATCCAACCGACTGCCGCCGCCTGCCAGCCCAAGCCCTTGACGGCAAACACCAGCACGAAGGGAAAGCTCGGCAGGGTCAGGTTCAGCATCGGCACGCTGAAACACGCCTCGATGGTCGAGTATTTCAGCGAAAGCAACCGGTCGCGGTGACGCAAGCGATCCATATTCCAAGCAGTCTGACAGCTTATTACCTCGACGCTACGCGGGCTGGATTTCTTCGAGCGCTTTCCGGCAGTACCACTTCACGGCGCAGGACATGGGCGGTTGGAGGTCATTGAGTTCCTGGCTGGAGCACCAGCGGATGTCGTGATGTTCGGCGGCGGCCAGCGTCAGGCTTCCGTTTTTTGGCCGCGCCCAATAGATCATGCCGATATGCTCGTGCGTCTCGGTGATGCGGTGGATGTCCATGAACCGAGGAGCTATCAGCGCGCGCGTGCCAGCGCCGCTCGTCGGCGCGCGCTCACCCAGCAATTCCACCTCCAGCCCGCTCTCTTCCCTGGCCTCGCGCAAAGCCGCAGCCTCCGGGTCCTCATCCAGTTCAATATGCCCGCCCAACGGCAGCCAATTGTCCAAACCGCGATGATGGATCAGCAAAACCTTGCCTTGGTGGACGACAATCACGACGACGGTGAAATCGATCTTTTCGTGGATGTGAGCCATGGGGAATCAGTTGGAAAAGTTACAAAGTTACATCGTTGCAAGGTTACATCGGCAAGCTGGGCGTCAGGCCTTTGTAACTATGCAGCCTTTGTAACCATGTAACCACGTGACCCTCAGTAATCGTACAATCCCGCATCATGCGAGTATGGCCCGCCCCCGCCCATCCCACCGCCTTCCTCATCTCCACCCATGAAATCACCCAGCACATCTCCCATGTCCTCTTCGATCTTCTCCGGATCTTCGCCCGCCTCAAGACGTTTGATGGCCACATCCAACTCTTTAGGCACGGTGCCGGGAGGCATCAGGTCTTTCATCTTGCGCATCATGTGTGCCATGTGTTTGGGATTGTTCTCGTCCAAGTGCTCCATGTCCCTTTCCATTTCCATCATTGCGCGCTCAATCCGCGGGTCGTCAAAATCAGGCGCCGGCGGCTCGTCTCCTCCAGCGTCGGTCTTTGCCGCCGGCTCTTTCAGCCCGCGCGACATGGCAAAACGGCTCATCTGCTTGGTCATTTTCTTGTTGCCGCATTTAGGGCAGTTGGGCAAGCGGTCGGGATTGACGCGCTTCGACAGGAAATTAAAGATTACCCGGCACTTCGGGCAGGCATATTCGTAAATCGGCATAAGCTTTGGCCGCGAAACGACGCGGATTACACCGATAAAATGCGGGCCAGACCTCGACGCGTCAAGAGGAGGAATAGCCCTTATGCCGAGCTCGGCATAATGGCTATTTTCCGTAGCGTCGGATTATGCCGAGTAGCCGGGACGGCTCCTCAAAATCATTCGGGAATCGCCAATTTTTTCATTTTTAGACTCGGCATTATTAGAGCGTCTGTAGGAAGGCTATTCCTGAGTTCTTCGGGCTACGGAGTGCGTCTACCCGTTGGTGGACGAGACGTAAGCCACATCAATCCGTCGGCGAACTGCCCCCGCCAACAAACCTCCATGTGGCCCCCATCCCATTCGGCGTAGTTTAAGGGATATTCCTTGGCTGCTAGAACGTCCCGCAGACGGCGGGCTTCATAGACCATGCTGAATGGTAGGAAGGTCTCGTATCGACCAACCCCAAAATAGAAGCTCAAGGGGAGCCGGGGACGAGTCGAGAATTGGCGAGCGAGCAGTCCAGGCTGTTCTTTGGCCCAAACCGGAATTGCTTCTTCCTGGTGCGGAGCGACGATCAGCGTTGGCGACAGTGCAAGCACTTTCCCAAAGGTGCCGGAGTGATGCAAGCCACAGAAGATCGCCATGAAACCGCCCAGGCTCATTCCCGCAACGATGGTTCGGTCTGGATCAGCATGCACATCGTAATTGGTTCGAGCCCAAGGGACCAATTCACCAGCAACAAAATCTCCAAACTGGGTCGAGCCGCCAAGGTCTCTCTGTCGGCTCTCCCCGCTAATATTTCCGACTCCGACCACTACCAAGGGCGGAATTCTTCCGGCGGCCAACAAGTTGTTCAAGCTCAGTTCCATCGTGGGAAACCCCGCATCAAAGGCCACCATTAACCAACAGCGATTGCCCTTTTCGCCGTATCCGGGCGGCGTATAGATCGACAAAGGATATTCCGCTTTCAGGGTGAAACTCTTAAAGGTCGTTTTGGTGACCTTGCCCCTGAGTATGCCGGTCTGTTCCTTAATCCAAGGCTGTGGCGGTGCATCCGGCAACTCTACCCAAGACCAGCCTTGAAATTCCCTGGCGTTGAACGGGTCCTTCCTCGGAGGAGACTTTCCCATGGCTTCCATGAGCGCGCGGGAATTGAATGGTATCTGCTCCGGACCGTTGACTTGAAAAACGTATTGGAACCGTGCGTCCGACGGGTGCGTTTCCGTCCGGAACCAGACATCGGAAGAACCTAGTCGAACCAATGGTGCTGCAAGGGAACCGCTCGGAAATCCGCCCAGCAGGGAGACTCGCTTCGTCTGGGCGTCTCCCCGCCAAATGAACGTCACCTGGCAGTGCCCAGGGTCGCCAGCCCCACGATGAACTATCGGGCAGTTGCCGTTGACCTCCTGCCAGAAAGCGGCAGCGGCGTTAGTGTCATTGGCCTGAAGCTTGGGCAGGAAAGCCGCCAGATGTGGTCCAAAAGACTCCGTGAGTGCTGATTCAGACGCGTTCGAGTCCCCATCCTGGGCAAGGCTCCGTCCAGAGGCGACCGCAAGCGCCGTGATGCAATACAAAATAACGGGAGTTTTTATGAAATTCATTGGTCAAATTTCCATTCGTCGCCAATTTTCTTGAAAATGCATTTGTCCGCCTTGTGCACTCCTTCGACATCAAAATCAATTTCAACTGTGTCGGGCGAAATGGTCCTGCGGCCCGTGATTCGAAATCCTGTCACCGGAGTGAATTTCTTTTCCATCCGAGCGGCAAAAGTTTCCCTGGGATCGTTCTTCAGATCCTTCTCCATTCTAGCCCGCTGCTCGGGCGTTGCGCTGGCCATGCACGCACTATAGTCGGCGTGGGTCATGGCCCAAAGCAGAGTCTGCAGCGCTGCTTCAGGAGTTCGATAACCTTGGTTCGCGAGCAAATTTATGCTCCAGTGTTCCGACGAAGTGTCGTTATGGATTTCCTGATAATGATGAACAACAAGCGGAGTAACGGCCAAGCCTCCCAGAACCAAGGCGCTGACAGCCACGCTCTTAACCTTTGCCCACGCCAAAATTCTTAATCCTCCCTTGATGAGAATCGAAGTTGATGCTGAAGCCGCCGAGACCTTGGCGAGCGCGACGGCAGTTGCGGTCTTTGCCAACGCCACCGGCGCGGCTTGAATGGAATTGACGGAAATCGCTCCGGCAATCGCCGTTGTCGTCGAAGTCACTCCGTGTTTGAAAAAATAAGCGCGTAGTTTTTCGACTGCACGGCTCAAGCGCATTTTTGTTGCCGCTTCGCTTGTGCCCAGGACCGCGCCGACCTCTTTCACACTGTGCCCTTCGAAAAATCGCAGCACGAGTGCATCGCGATCCGTCCTGCCGAGCCGCAGCATTGCCTCTTCCAACAGAGGCGTGATTTGCAGCCAGAGTTCGGATTCAGTTGTGTCTGAAAGGGATTGCATGTAAGCCTCCTGTTCGCGCCGTCGGCGCCGAAGTTCCTGTTTGCATGCGTGACCGGACACGTAACAAGTAGCGCGATACAACCATCCGGAGAGAATCGTGCCTTTGCCAAGTGAATCCGCCTTTTGCGCAAGAATGCTGAAGACTGCCTGCGTTATTTCCTCGGCCAGTTGAGGATCACCCACGCGCCGTAATGCTGTTGAGTAAACAAGATTGGTATGACGTGAAACCAGCGCAGTAAAAGCGCTTTCAGACTGGTCGGCGACGTATTCCCGCACAAGTTCCATGTCATTCGTTGGCACTCAAATATTCATGCACTTCCAAGCTAAAAAGGTAACAATGAACTTTGAAATTTCTGCGGCAGACACTCCGCAGTATGCCGCGATGAACCATGCTCCAACATGGGGTGAATCGCTCGATCATTGCTTTGGGGCTGGGGGACGAATCGATTGACACCACCTTGACGCCAATCTTGAAAAGAAGGAAAAGGCTCTCGCCAAAGCCATGCCATTCCAGGGGCGTGCTGTGCGGTATCGCCCGCCAGACCAACTCTTGGCCTTCCTTCAAGCCCTCTGATTATGCCGAGTTGAAAAACCAAAAAAGGGGGAATCCCTCGATTTTTCAAGGATTGCCCCACGCTACTGGGCATAATCCGACGCTACAGAAAATGCGTGAAAATCCGAAGGCCGAAATCATGAACTGGCCACGAAAGAACACAAAGAACACAAAGAAATGTTTCCTGATGTTTTCTTTTGTGATCTTTGTGATCTTTTGTGGCAATTGGTTTCGCTCGGGTTTCTTTCGGCCTTCGGGATTCGGCCTCCGGATTTCGCGCGCGCTTGCCTCAGTGGCGCATTCGGTTAACCTGCGCGCGATGGCTGCCGATGCCCAACTCACCCCCATGATGGCGCAGTATCGCCGGATCAAAAGCGAGCTGCCCAAAGACGCGCTGCTGATGTTTCGGCTGGGGGATTTTTACGAGATGTTCTTCGACGACGCCCAAACCGGGGCGCAATTGCTCAATGTGGCGCTGACGAAACGCGGCGTCATCCCCATGTGCGGCATTCCTTTCCACGCGGCCAACGCCTATATCGGGCGCCTGCTTCGGGCCGGACGCAAAGTCGCCATCTGCGATCAGATGGAGGACGCGCGCCCCGGCCAATTGGTCAAACGCGAGGTCACTCAAATCCTCAGTCCGGGCACGCATTTCGACGAGCGGATGCTGACGGCGGAGCGAAATAACTTTCTGGCGGCAATCTATCCGTCGGGGAAGATCTTCGGGCTGGCGCTGGCGGATTTAACGACGGGCGATTTCCTAACGACCGAGGTGGAGGGCGAGCTGACGCTGCTTGGGGAATTGCAACGATTGCGGCCGGCGGAAATAATTTATCCCGGGGAAGCCGCCGGCCTACGGGATCTACTCCGGGGCGGCAACCCTGGCCGAGCCGGACTTGCCAGCACCGCTCCACGGAGTGCGCCGGCCTCGGGCGCAGCAACTCCCGAAGCCAACCGACGCGCGGAGAACTCCGACGCGCCTGGCGCAGCGAACCGCGCGGCGCCCGAGACGGGCGCACTCCGGCCTCCTGTCGCCGACCCCGGAAGGTCTGGCCATCCCAACTCCGCGGCTGCGTTCGGCTGGATTCTCAATGGCTACGATGATTGGGTCTTTGCGCCGGAGACGGCGCTGTTCACCGTCCGCGACCATTTCAAGGTGGCGTCGCTGGACGGATTCGGACTCAAGGACCGGAACGCGGCGACGGGGGCGGCTGGCGCGGTGTTGCATTATCTGACCCAGCATCTACGGCGCGACGCGGCCAGTCTGACCCGCATCTCCTTCTATCAGCGGAGCGATTTTCTGGCGCTCGATTTCACCACCCTGCGGCACCTGGAGATTCTCGAACCGCTCCACCATGACGCGCCGCGCAACGCCTCGCTCTATGGCGCGTTGAATCGGACGGTCACACCGATGGGGGCGCGCCGACTCCGCGATTGGCTTTCGCAGCCACTGGCCACTGCCGAGCCGATTCAACGGCGCCAACAAGCGGTTCAGATGCTCATCGAGGATATCGGGCTTCTGGAGAGTCTCCGTCCTCAACTGGCCCAAGTACGCGACCTCGAGCGCACCATCGGCCGCTTAAGTGTCGGCACGGGCAACGCCCGCGACCTGGCAGCCCTGCGCCTGGCCCTGGAACAGCTTCCCGGGTTGAAGCAAACCTTGCAAAAGCCAGGGCAGGCGTCCCGACGGCGCCCTGAACGACTGCAGGAGTTGCCGGATTTGGATGCGGATTCGAAGAACCCAATGTTGCAGGCGGCAGGCGAGACTTCTGACCTGTTGCTGTGCGAATTGGAATCTCAAGTCACCGAACTGCCTGACCTGGTGGACCGGATCGCCCGCGCGATTGTCGAGGAGCCGCCCCTGGCTCTGAAAGAAGGCGGGCTGATCCGTGACGGCTTCGATGCTTCGCTGGACGAACTCCGAACGGCGATGCGCGGCGGCAAGGATTGGATTGCCAAATTGCAGCAGGACGAAATCACGCGCACGGGCATTCAATCGCTGAAGGTGCGGTTCAACTCAGTCTTTGGCTATTACATCGAGGTCACCAAGGCGAACCTGGACAAAGTGCCGCCGCATTACACTCGCAAGCAGACCATCGCTAATGGCGAACGGTTCATCACACCGGAGCTGAAGGAGATGGAAGGCAAAATCCTCGGCGCCGAAGAACGCAGCGTGAAGCTGGAATACGAATTATTCCAGCGAGTGCGCGAGGAAGTGCTGGGGCGATTGCCTGAAATCCAGCAGACGGCGGTGGCCCTGGCCCAACTGGACGTGCTCGGCTCTTTTGCCGAGACAGCCCGGCTTTTCAACTATTGCCGGCCGCAGCTCGGGAGTGAAGGGGTACTGTTCATCCGCGACGGGCGGCATCCGGTGCTCGAACAAAACCTGAGCGATGAGCGTTTTGTTCCCAATGACACGCGGCTCGACAACCAGACCCAGATCGCGCTCATCACCGGGCCGAACATGGCCGGCAAAAGCACCTACATCCGGCAGGTAGCGCTCTTGGTTTTGCTGGCCCATACCGGCTCGTTCATCCCGGCGGCGGAGGCCCACATTGACCTGGTGGATCGGATCTTCACCCGCATTGGCGCCAGCGATGACCTGGCGCGAGGCCAGTCCACTTTCATGGTCGAAATGTGCGAGACAGCCAACATCGTCAACAACGCGACCTCGCGCAGCCTGATCGTCCTGGATGAAATTGGCCGCGGCACCAGCACTTTCGATGGCTTGAGCCTGGCCTGGAGCATTGTCGAGCACTTGCATAACCAGGTCGGCGCCAAGACCCTCTTCGCGACGCATTATCACGAACTGACCGAGCTGGCCGGCCGTCTGCCGCGCCTAAGAAACCTCAATGTCGCCGTCCGCGAATGGCGCGACCAAATTGTTTTCCTCCGCAAAATCGTGGAAGGTGGCACGGACAAAAGCTACGGCATCCAGGTGGCCCGGCTGGCGGGCGTGCCCAAGGCGATCCTGGAACGCGCCAAGGAGATTCTGGGCAACCTCGAGGAATCCGAACTGACGCCGGAGGGCAACGTGCGGCAATCCACGCGCCGGGAGCAGGACCGCAAGAAACTCAAACAACTGGCCCCTCCGCCGCAGATGGATTTGTTTGGATAAATTAGAGGAAAAATGAAGACCTGGCCGCCGTTTGATGAACGAGGGGATTTGCCGGTAGGCATCCACCAGTCGCCGCTTAGCGACGTGATTCAACATTTCGGTCGGAGCACTTTTCAGCGATCTGTTCTGGCACGACGACTCGAAAGAATTTACGACTTGGCAAATTCAACCAGCCATTTGGCCCGCTTTGTCATATTTGGCTCATTCATTACCGCCAAGCTTGAGCCTAATGACGTTGACATCTTTCTGCTAATAGACGACTCATTTGATGTGCAACAAGTTGCCCCGGATCGGCGAGTGGTATTTGACCATCAGGCAGCCCAAAACCAGTTGGGCGCCAGCATTTTCTGGATTCGGCGCGCAGCCGCGCCGGGAGGCGAAGCAGCAACCATCACTCATTGGCAAATCAAGCGCGAGGGCACCCGACGAGGGATAGTGGAGGTGATAACGCATGATTAAAACCGAGCAGGAATTTGACGCCGCCTCGGAGCGCGTCTGCCACTTCCTCCGGCAAGTGGCCCAACTACGCAAGACCGAATCAAACCCGGTCAACTATCGCATGTCGGCCGCCGGTTTCCTAGCAGAGATCGACCGAATGAACTTGGAAATTCGGGATTATCTTCTCTCACATCCCACCGAGGCCGCGAAATCGTAAAGCAAACTAGAAGCTCACGTTGCACGAGCCAGGATTTGCGCATTTCCAGACTGACGCCCGTTAATGAGCACACGTTTCCAGCCTGCTCGCCGGTTGTTTCTGCTGGTTTCCCTCTGCGTTATTTTCTTTGGCCTGGCTTCGGGCGTTTGCTCCGCCAGCGACCTGCTTCCGCCCGGCTTCCGCCCAGTGCCGCTTGGCGTCCATGCTCTGGTTGGCGGCAACATCGTCATCAAACCTGGCGAAGTCCTCAGCGACGGTACGATTGTTATCCGTGACGGGCTAATCAAGGCCGTCGGGAAAGACATTCCACGGCCCGCCGATGCGCGGGTTTGGGACATGAAAGGCACAACCATATATGCCGGGTTCATTGAACCCTATTTGGTTCTTGGTGCGACTAACTCACCCGTTTCTACTTCCAGCGCGGAACCGATCTCCGAATCCGCTTTCACCTCCGGAGGGGTTAAATTCTATGGCGCGCCAGGAGTCCAAACCGACATGGGCAACCCCGGTCCGGGCTATCAGATCGCCAAAATCACCCCCGAACATCGTGCCGTGCGGGATTACTCACCCGATGACAAAATCCTCGCCCCTCTGCGGCAAATGGGGTTCACCACCGGCGTCATCGCCCCTTCTAAAGGCGTCGTTCGCGGCACCAGCGCGCTGGTCGGGCTTACGGACGAGAATCCCAATCAAACTGTTCTCAAAGCGGATGTCTTCCAGCATGTCGCATTTGAAACCCAGCAGGCTGAAGAACGCGCCTATCCCGGTTCGCTCATGGGTGTGATTGCCACCGTCCGCCAAAGTTTCTTCGATGCCCAGCATTACGCGCTCGACCACGCCGACTACCGGCAGCATCCGGAAGGTCGCCCGCGACCGGAGTACAATCCCGCCCTGGAAGCCCTCGCCCCCGCTGCCGACAAGAAAATGACTGTGGCCTTTGAACCGGGAAGCGCGCTGATGGTGGAGCGCGCGAGCCGCATCGCCGGAGAGCTTGGCCTGGAGTTCTGTCTCGTCTCCTGCGGCGAAGAATGGCGGCGGCCCGACCTAGCCAAAGAAGCCGGCGCGACCTTCATTGTGCCGCTGGATTTTCCTGCTCCGCCCAAACTGCCGAGTGATGACGATTGGGAGCAAATCCAGCTCGACCAGTTGCGTCGCTGGGATTGGGCGCCCGAGAACGCGGCGTTGCTCCGCCGCCAGGGTCTCGAGATTGCTCTCACCACCTATGGCCTCAAAGATAAAAAGAAGTTCCAACTGAATTTGCGCCTCGCGCTGGACCGCGGCCTGGCGGAGACCGACGCGTTGGCGGCGCTGACGACTGTGCCGGCGAAATTGTGCGGAGTGGACAAACAGCTCGGCACTATTGAAGCCGGCAAGCTCGCCAACCTGACGGTGGTCGAGGGCGACAGCTATTTTGCTCCGCGAGCTAAAGTCCGCGAAGTCTGGATCGATGGCCGGATTTATCGCTCGCCAGCCGAAGAGCCGAAGGCCGCCAAAACGGACGCAAAAAAGTCCAACAAGCCGGGTTCCGCCGAATCCGCTGAACCGGCCAAAGCCAAGCCGGAACCACCCGACCAAAGCAAAGCGCCGGAAGTGACCGCCCAGGATGAAAAGGAAAGCTCTGAAGATGCGGCCGGCGAGAAAAGCAAATCGGATAAAAAGGACACAGAGCAATTGCGCGACCTTCAGAAGATTCGCCTGGCCCGTTCACCGCTGGAAGGGCGGGGTCCGCAACTCGAGCCCAAAGCGGTCCTGGTACAGGGCGCGACGATTTGGACCTGCGGACCGGTTGGGCGGTTGGAGAATGCCGATTTGCTCGTCGTGGGTGGCAAGATTAAAGCCGTAGGGAAGAGACTCGACCTTCGTTCTGATTACGCCGGGCCGCCCCTGGTCATCGATGGCCATGGCTTTCACGTTTCCCCGGGTCTCATCGATTGCCACAGCCATACCGCCATCCTGGGCGCCGTCAACGAGAACTCGCTCCCCTCCACCGCCATGGTCCGCATTTCTGATGTGGTCAATTCCGAAACCGGCCATCTGCGCGAACAGTTGGCAGGCGGCGTCACGGCCGCCAATCTCCTTCACGGCTCGGCCAATCCGATCGGTGGTCAGAACTGTGTCATAAAGTTGCGAGACGGCGCCACTCCCGAAGGGTTGGTTTTTGAAGATGCGCCGCCCGGTATCAAATTCGCGCTTGGGGAAAACGTGAAACAGTCCAACTGGGGGGAGAGATTCGTCACGCGCTTTCCCCAGACTCGCATGGGCGTGCGCACGTTCATCGCCAATCGGTTCACCGCCGCCCAGGAATACCTGGCCGAATGCGAGCAATGTAAAAAGGACGGAACCGTTCCTCCGCGCCGCGATTTGGAATTGGAAGCCCTCGGCGAAATTCTCCAGGGCAAACGCTGGATTCATTGTCACTCCTATCGCCAGGACGAAATCCTGATGCTGATTCGGCTGATGGAAAGTTTCGGCGTAAAAATCGGCACCTTCCAGCACGTCCTCGAAGGCTATAAACTCGCCGATGAAATCGCCGCTCACGGCGCGGGTGGCTCGACTTTCTCGGATTGGTGGGCCTACAAGTTCGAGGTGTATGACGCCATCCCCTACAACGGCAGTTTGATGCGTGAGCGCGGCGTAGTGGTCTCGTTTAACTCCGACTCCTCGGAGCTGGCGCGGCGGCTCTACACCGAGGCCGCCAAGGCCGTCAAATACGGCGCCACGCCCGAAGTCGAGGCGCTCAAATTCGTCACCTTGAATCCGGCCAAACAACTGCACATCGATTCGCGCGTCGGCTCCCTCGAAGCGGACAAGGACGCTGATTTCGTCGTTTGGTCCAAAGCGCCGCTTGATGCCGGCACCGTTTGCCTGCAGACCTGGATCGACGGCAGAAAATATTTTGACCGCGCGCTGGAACGGGTACGCGCGACTGGCCTGGAAAAGGAGAGGATGGAGCTGATCGCCAAAGCTAAGAAGGCCGCCAAACTGTCCGCCGGCGCTGGCGACTCAGGGAGTGCTGAGGAAACCGAAAGCTCTTTCTTCCGCGTCTCGCTGGAGCACGAATTTGATGGGCAGGACCGCCATTGCCTGGACAAGGAATGACAGTATAATGTGCGTATGAAGACAATGACTGCAACTCAGGCCCGCCAGCGGCTCGGCACAATCCTCTCCCGGGTGCTCGAAGGCGAAGACATTGGCATCGTCCACTCGGGCACCGGCAAGATTATCGCCTTGCGGCCTGTGGAAGTGTATAGCGAGGATTACGGGCCGCTGGAATACGGCATCACGGCGAAGGAACTTCGGCGTGCCGTCCGCAATATCAACAAACAGGCCAGGCATGAAAGAACCACCCGATGGGACGGGACCGTCCAAAGCCTTCGCAGTTGAGCTTGGGCCGAGCTGGAAGCGATGGGCGAAACGCCGCAGCGATTCGGAGTTGGAAGCGATCAACCAACGACTCGTGCAACTCGTCGCCACTTTTGGAAAGCCTCATGCCCATGCCGGCCTTGGTCTGCGCCATTTGCACGACAATGCATTCGAGTTTCGGGTTTCACGTGGAATTCGTGTCGTGTTCCTTTTCTTCAAGCCGAATAAGTTGCAACTAATGATGACCGGCAACCATGATGAAGTCCGCGCGTGGTTGAAAGAAAACATGTAACACTACGATTATGTGCTTGAGCAGACCTTTTCCGGCATGCGTTCGCGCGGGGGTAGAAACCATTTCGGTTTCACTATTGTTCCTCCTGTTCGGAATGCCCTCTGGCGCAGCCGAAGCCGACACGCTCCTGCTAAAAGCCGCGTTCGTGCATACGATCTCCGGCGAGACCTTGGCTCCGGGCCAGGTTCTGCTCCGCGAGGGCAAAATTGCTGCCGTCGGTAAATCGCTCCCGGCTACCGGCGCCAAAACCGTCGAACTCACCGGCCAGCACCTCTATCCCGGGTTCATCGCCTTGAACACCGTCCTGGGCCTGACCGAGATCAGCGGCGTGCGTGCGACTGAGGACACCACCGAAGTTGGTGAGTATACCCCCGATGTAGAATCCTGGATCGCCGTCAACCCCGATTCGGAACTGATTCCAGTCTCGCGCGCCAACGGGATCGCCTTTTTTGAACCCGTGCCCGAGGGTGGTATTGTTTCCGGGCAGTCCGGGCTGGTGGCCGCCGAAGGCTGGACCACCGAGCAGCGAACCCTCAAAAAGCCAATAGCTCTCCACCTGTTCTGGCCCAGCATGGAAATCGCCACAGCCCAACGAAACCGGGGCAAGGCCAGGCCGAAATCAATGGACGAACAGGCCAAAGAACGCCGCGCCAAACTGCAAGCGACGATCGACTTCTTTGCGGAAGCTCAGGCCTACGCTAAAGCCAAAGATGCCGCCGCCAAGGGCAACGCACCCACACCCGGAAAAATTCCTGCCTGGGAAGCCATGCTGCCCTATGTCCGGGGCGAACTGCCCATTGCCATTCATGCCGATGAAGTCCGCCAAATCACTGCCGCCGTTCAATGGACCAGGACCAACAACTTCAAAGCCGTCATCGCCGGCGGACGCGACGCCTGGAAAGTCGCCGAGTTGCTGGCCACAAATCACATCCCGGTGATTTACGCGCACGTCTTCACGCTGCCCTCGCGCGATTCGGATTGCTACGACGTTCAATTCGCGGCGCCTGGTGTGCTCCACAAGGCAGGCGTGCCAGTCACGTTCAGCTTTGGCCTTCAGAGCATGGACGCCCCTCTCACTGGCAATCTACCGTACGCTGCTGCTCAGGCCGTCGCATTTGGCTTGCCTGAAGACGAGGCGCTCAAGGGGCTGACGCTTTATCCGGCCCAAATCGCCGGAGTCGCGGACCGGCTGGGTTCCATCGACGCAGGCAAGGACGCCACGCTTTTCGCCGCCGATGGCGACATCCTCGACATCCGCTCGAATGTGAAGCATCTTTGGATTGCGGGCAAAGAGGTGAGTCTCGAAAACCGGCATACGCGGCTCTACGAGAAGTACAAGCGACGGCCGCAGGGCCAGTATAACAACTGATCCCGGATTTTGACACGGACTTGATTATGAAATGCGCCTTCGCTCTCCTGCTGGCCTCGGCAGTTTTCCCTGGCCTCCTGACCCAAACCCAGGCCCAGCCGGCGCCGCTCATCCACGGCCATGCCCATAACGATTACGAGCACCAGCGCCCGCTTTTCGACGCGCTCGACCGCGGCTTCTGCAGCGTCGAAGCCGACATCTACCTGGTGGAGGGCCAATTCCTCGTCGCTCACGACCGATGGCAGTGCAAACCCGAACGCACGCTCCAGGCCCTTTACCTCGACCCGCTGCGCGAACTCGTCCGGAAGAACGGGGGCCACGTTTATCCGAACGGTCCCGACTTCACTCTCCTCATCGAATTCAAAGGGGACTGGCAGACCAGTTACCCGGTGCTGCGCGACGTGCTTAAGCAGTACGCGTCGATGCTCACGGTCTTTCGCGACGACAAGAAGGAAACCAACGCGATCACCGTCATCATCACCGGCCATCGCTCTCGAGAGATGTTCGCCGGTGAATCCGTTCGCTACGCCGCTCTCGACGGCGACCTCCCGGATTTGGAGACCCGTGATTCGGCGAATCTGATCCCCTGGATCAGCAGCAATTGGTCTCAATCATTCAAATGGCGCGGCAACGGTCCGATTCCTGACGCCGAAAAGGCCAAACTCAAGGAGATCGTTACCAAAGCCCACGAGCAAGGCCGCAAGGTCCGTTTCTGGGGCGCGCCCGACAAACCCGCCTTCTGGACCGAACTCCTGGCCGACGAGGTGGACCTGATCAACACCGATGACCTGCCCGGCCTGCAACAGCTCTTTGCCGCACGCGAGCACAAATGAGTGCGAATGTGATAAGTGACGGGTGGCGGGTGACGAACCGAAGCAGCTCTACGCAAGGTCTCGCTACCTTCACATTTCACCTTTCAGTCGTCACCCGTCACTAGGCCCATGGCTTCCAAATCCAGCTTCCTCGATAAAGTCCTCGGCCGTATCGCCCGGCTCGACACCGAAGGCCTGCAGAATGTCGTGCAACGCCTCGTCCGCGAACGTTCCTTCCTCGAAACCCTCTTCAACACCATCGAAGACGGCGTGCTGGTGGTCGATGAAAACGGACGCATCCTTTACTTTAACCAGGCCGTGACTCGGCTCCTCGGCTTGCAACCCAATGTCGAAGGCCAGCCCATTACCGACTTCATCCCCGAAGCCGAGTGGGAGAAGATCGCCCGCCTCGATAATACCGGTGGTCAGGGCGCCGTCCGCCACGAATTCGAGGTTCATTTCCCGCGCCCGCGTTTTCTCCGCCTCTATGCCGCTCCTCTGGATGGCCAGGCCACCGGCAGCAGCGGCGTCGCGCTCATCCTTCACGACGCCACCGAAGCCCGCCAGCAAACCTTCGAGGCGATCGAAAGCGAGCGCGTCCAGGCCCTCACGCTCCTGGCCGCCAGCGTCGCCCACGAAATCGGCAACCCTCTCAACGCCCTGCACATCCATCTCCAGCTCATGGACCGCGAGGTGCGCAAACTTAAGGGCCTGCACCATCCTTCGTCCGGCCCCGTCTCCACCGGACGCCGCCCCCGCTCCCAGGCCCTTAACGCGGAAAGCGACACCGCCGAAGTCGCCCGCAAGCTCGAGCAGTTCCTCAGCGTCGCCAAAGGCGAGATCAACCGGCTCGACTACATCGTCACTCAGTTCCTCCAGGCCATTCGCCCCACCCCGCCCCAGATCAAGCCAGGCTCCCTTAACGAGGTCGTCCTCAAAACCCTCGACCTGCTGGAACCCGAGCTGGAGGCGCGCGGGTTGCACGTCAAAACCCGCCTTGCCCGCCAGTTGCCCGCCACTCCCATTGACTCGCTCCAAATTCAGCAGGTCCTGGTCAACCTCATCCGCAACGCCATGCAGGCCATGACCAGGCCCGGGACGCTTTCCTTGCAAACCGGCGAGGGTTCCGACGGCGTCTGGGTCAGTGTCGCCGACACCGGCGGCGGCATTCCCCCGGACCAGCTCAACCGCATCTTCGAACCCTTCTACACCACAAAGAAGAAAGGCTCGGGGCTGGGCCTGATGATTGTGCAGCGCATCGTCCGCGCCCACGGCGGACGCATCGAACTGGAAAGCCAGGTCGGTCGCGGCACCACCTTCCGCATCTGGCTGCCTCTGCACGAGCGCAAACCCAGGCTGCTTGAAGCCCCGATGCACGACTGACCCCCAGCGTCCCGGCTGCAAATTCCAAGGCGCCTTCTTTGCGTCTTCGCCTCTTCCCTGTTAATCCCTCTTCACGCAGAAACGGTGCGCCAATCCCATTAGTCCACTAATCCAACAACCCCAGTCATCCACCCACATTCGCCATTTCAAATTGCCAGTTGTTTAAGCCCAGTGCGGCCATTAACCTCCAACCTCAAACCGGCAGCCTCAAACTGCGGGCTTGGAAATGACTCCGACGCTTCTAATTGTCGATGACGAGAAAACGCAGCGCGAAGGCCTCCGCGCCGCGCTCGAAGACCATTTCGACGTTTACATTGCCGAAGACGCCAAAACCGCCGCCGACCTCCTCGAACGCGAGCACTTCGACGTCTTGCTCACTGATTTCCGCCTCCCCTCAGAGGACGGCATGAAACTCATCGCCCGGGCCAAGTCCCTTTCCCAGCCGCCCGTGTGCATCCTCATGACCGCTTACGGCTCCGAGGAACTGGCCGTCGAGGCGATGAAACGCGGCGCCGACGATTACATTCCCAAGGCCAAGCTCCAAATCGATGAGCTGGAGATGCGCATCCGGCGCGCCCTCCGCCATCAAAACCTCGAAACCGAAAACGTCGCTCTCCACCAGCGGCTCGACTCGAAGTTTCGCATGGAGAACCTCATCGGGGAATCCTCGGCCATGAAGGCGGTGTTCGATATGGTCCGGCAGGTCGCCCCGCTGCATACCACCGTGCTTTTGGAAGGTGAGAGCGGCACCGGCAAGGAACTGGTGGCCAAGATCATCCACCAGCTCAGCCCGCGCGCCCAACAACCAATGGTCACCGTCCATTGCGCCGCCCTGGCGCCCACGCTGCTCGAGAGTGAACTCTTCGGCCATGAAAAGGGGGCTTTCACCGGCGCTAATGAGCGGCGCATCGGCTATTTCGAAGCGGCCCAGGGCGGCACGCTCTTCCTGGATGAAATCGGCGAGATTGACACCTCGACCCAGGTCAAGCTGCTCCGGTTTCTGGGCGAACGCACTTTCCAACGCGTCGGCTCGAACAAAACCCTCACCGCCGACGTGCGCCTCGTTGCCGCCACTAACAAGAGCCTCGAAGCCCTCGTGCAGGCAGGCTCCTTCCGTGAGGACCTCTTTTACCGTCTCAACGTCGTGCCGATCGAGCTGCCGCCCCTCCGCGAGAGGTTCGAAGACATCCCCCTCCTGGCCAAGGCGTTTCTCGACCAGTTCGCCCGGGAACACGGCAAGGAAATCACCGGTTTCACCAATGAAGTCTCGGAGCTGCTCCTTCGTTACCCGTGGCCCGGCAACGTGCGCGAACTCCGCACTGCCATCGAGCACGCGGTCGCCCTCTGTCGTGGCGACAAAATCACCGCCCGCGATCTGCCGCTGAAAGTCCGCACGGCCCCGATACCGGCCGGGATGGACCCGCGCCGTCTCCTGGCTCGCAATAATCTCACCGTCCAGGAGGCCGAAAAAGAACTCATCATCCGCGCCTTGAAAGACTCCCAGGGAATCCGCACACTGGCGGCGAAAAAACTCGGCATGAGCCGCCGCACGCTCCATCGTAAAATCCACGAATACCACCTCGAAGAATCCTGAACCACTATGGCTTCCCTCCAAAATTTCATCCACCGCCTCGAAGTCGGCGGCGGCATGCGCTACGCCCGGACAGGCCTGGCCATCCTCGCCCTGGCCATGTTCACGGTTGGCTACAACTGGCGCGCTTATCGCAATATGTCCTCCCAGGAAGCCATGGATACCGCGCAACTCGCCCGCAATATCGCCGAAGGCAAGGGCTACTCCACTCTCTACATCCGGCCCTTCAGTATCTACCTGGTTAAACGGTGCAATCCGTCGGCCCGCGACTCCAATGGCAATCCCGACCCTGCTCGCCTCAAAACTAATCATCCCGATGTTACTAACCCGCCTCTTTATCCCCTCATCCTGGCCGGCCTGATGAAAATCTTGCCGTTCCATTATCCCGTGGACATCACCCATCCCTTTTGGAGCCAGGACGGGCGTTTCTTCCGTTACGAACCTGATTTTCTGATCGCCCTTTTCAACCAATTGCTCTTTTTCGCTGTCATTATTCTCACCTTTTTTCTCGCCCGAAACCTGTTCGAGACCAAAGTCGCCTGGCTTTCTGCCCTCTTGCTGCTGGGCACCGAAATCTTCTGGCGGTTTAGCGTCTCCGGCCTCTCCACGATGCTCGTGCTGCTCATCTTCACCGCGCTGGCTTGCTCCCTCACCCTCCTCGAAGCTGAAACCCGCGAACCCAAATGGGGGCAAATCGGCATTTTTATCCTCGCCGGAGTCGCCGGGTTGCTGGTCGGCCTGGGTGGCCTCACCCGCTACGCCTTCGGCTGGCTCATCCTCCCGGTCTTGTTCTTCCTTGTCCTGGTCACCGGCCGCCAACGCTTCGTTCTATGCCTGACCGCGTTCCTGACCTTCGCCGTCGTCCTCACCCCGTGGATCCTGCGTAATTTCCATGCCAGCGGCGCCCCCTTTGGCACTGCCACCTACGCCCTTTACGAGAACACCGCCCTCTTTCCCGAACATCATCTGCAACGCTCAATCGAACCCGACCTCT
>Ga0210408_10002438_pt1 | contig 18075 bp, 15 predicted proteins | sample IncBWH4MmetaG_FD_155471 | JGI IMG/M metagenome (GOLD analysis project Ga0210408, IMG submission 155471) | Forest soil microbial communities from Barre Woods Harvard Forest LTER site, Petersham, Massachusetts, United States - Inc-BW-H-4-M | ecosystem: Environmental > Terrestrial > Soil >...
CATGCTGGACATTGAAGTCCCGCGGGTCGCGGACTTCACGAAAAATCGAGATCAGCGTTTCCATCGAGGCCTCCCCGAATCAGGAAAGCCTCCTTCAGAATCAACTTTTACTTCCAGGGCAATACGGCTCTACTTATCTGCGATTCCCCTGCCCCTGACCCCTCCCCGCCGCTCGCTTTGCTCGCGGGGGGAGGGGAACCCCGAGACCGTGCACGCGCTCCCCGCAAGCGGGGAGAGGTGGAGCGCTCACTCCTCCGGGACGGGGCCGCACCAGCCGGGCAGATAATTCGCCTCCACGCTTTTCGCGAGCTGGAGCGCCCTTTCCATAGCGTGCGCGAAGTCGTTCTCGATGGTCTTGCGCTTGATGCGGCTGCGAAAGAAATCCGCCCACAGAAACTCGGAAAACGGCGTCGTGTCCTTGGCAAAACCGCCGGCGCGGCGCAGTTCGCCCGCGAGCGAGCGATAGGGATCGTCGACGAGTTTCGAGATCTTGTCGGGGATGTCGTTGTAGCCGCGGCGGCGCCCTTCGTCGTCGAACGGATGCATCAGGCCGCGATTGTCGAGATTGAACCAGAAGGTCTCGCGGTCGAGCGTGCTGAAGTCGTGCACCACCGTGCACAGGACTTCCTTGACGCCTTCGTCTTGCAACGCGCGGGCGAGATGGTGATGGTCGATCACGTAGTGGCGCCCCTTCGGCCCGAGTACGACCGGAATCATGTGCTTGCCGAGAAATTCACCGGCCTTGTTCTTTTTCTCGCGCCGCCAGTGCTTGCGCTTGGCCTCGACCTCGCGCATGCCGACGGTGACCTGGGTTGGATGCAATTCGCTGATGGGAACGGGTTTGAGTATGGGCTCGCGGACGTTGGTCATGGCTCCCTCGTGCCTTTTCCCCGCACGCGCGCGGGCAATTGGCGATGTTAGAGAGCCAAGCGTAGGGCGCAATAGTATTTGTAGGGTGGGCTAAGCGCGCCGACCCGCCTGCGCTCGCTACGCGAGCTACGGCGGGTTTGAGGTCCGCCGAAGCGCGGAGCGCGAAGGCGGATGGGCGCGCGTGCCCACGCGGACTACAGACCAAGCGGCACGCGCTTGCAGAAATTAAAGACGCGTGGGCACGGCCGCTGCGCGGCCTTTGCCCTACAAGTCACATCGGCTTATACAAAATCACCGAGCCGTCGGGCGCGACCAGGCTCGACTGCACCAAGCGGCCCTTCTCGTCGTACCAGACGTCCTGCTGGAACTTGCTCTTGAGAATGTAGTGGCGCGCCTTGATGCTGCGCCCCTCGATGCTGAGATCCTCGACGCCCTGGTCGGTCACGGTGATCGGCACCACCTCGCCTTCCTTGGGGTCGAGCACCTGAGTGCGCTTCACCACCTCGTGGTTCCACAGCGTCGACGGCATGATGTTCTTGTCGACCGTGCTGATCTTGCCGTCGGCGTCGACCTCGAGACCGTTCGGCTTGAGGGTGGCGCTGACCTTATGCTTGGTGCCGTTGTCGTCGCTCTCGGAATTGAGCGCGACGAGCTTGCCGCCAACCCATTTTTCGCTCGTCGTGAATTGCAGGTGATAAGCGGTGATGAACATCACCTTCACGGCGAGGTCGGTCGCCATGTTGACCGAGGTCTCTTTCGGCCCGCGGTTGATTTCGACCGTGTGCGTACCGATCTGATCGCCGTTGCGCATGATGGCAAAGCGCAACGTTTCGCTCGATGCGCCGGGCGCGGCATTGGCGCCGAACGCCAGCGCAAAGAGAATAGCCGCCGAGAATTTGACGGCTCCTGCAAGCCTAATGTTCGCAACAGTCATGGGGCCTCACCGCGTATCGACAAGCCTGACGTTTTGTGGAACAAGCCGGGCGTTTTGTGGAAGGGAAATTGGGCCACCGTGGGGCAGCGCGCAAGGGGATGTGGCGCCTGCGTCCGGTGCCGTAAAGGCTTGTAAGTACGACGGAATTCCGCCATGACAAGGCCCATGCCAATGACCCGCCCGTGCGAATATTGGAATCGCCGCCGAAACGGCGGCGCATCGGCATCCTGACCGATTCCCGACGATAGGTTGCCATGATGCACTCTCCTTTGCCTGCGGCGAACCGCGCGCAACCGACGATCGATGAGCGTATGACCAAATCGCCGATCGTCCGCATCGTCGGCCTCTCTGCGCGGATGCCGTGGCTGGTCATTGCGCTCGTGCTCGCGCTCGCGGTCGGATCGGCCGTTTATGCCAAGCGCCATTTCGCCATCAAGACCGACGTCAACGAGCTGATTTCCCACGACGTGCCGTGGGCAAAGAACGCGGCCGACTACATGAAGAATTTTCCCCAGTGGGGAATCATCGTGGTGGTCGACGCGCCGACCCCCGAGGCGACCGAACAGGCGGCCGACAAGCTCGCGCAGGCGCTCAAAACACGGCCCGAGCAGTTCCGCGCGGTGAGCCAGCCGGGCGGCGGCGAGTTCTTCGCGAAAAACGGCCTGTTGTTCCTGCCGCGCGACGAGGTGGCCAAAGCGACTGAAGGCATCACCCGCGCCGAACCGTTGATCGGCACGCTCGCGTCGGATCCGAGCCTGCGCGGCGTGCTCGACGCGCTGTGGCTCGCGTTGGCCGGCGTGCAGCGCGGGGAACTCAAGCTCGACGACATGGAGCGCGTGATGAACGCCGGCGCCGACACGGCGCAGGACGTCGTGGACGGCCGGCCGGCAAGTTTCTCCTGGCGCGCGCTCGCGACCGGCAAGCCGGCGGCGCCCGACGACGTGCGCCGCTTCCTGCTGGTCGCCCCGGTGCTCGATTTCACCGCGCTCCAGCCCGGTCACGCCGCGACCGAGGCGATCACCGCCATCGCCGCCGATCTCAAGCTCGACCGCGATTATCAGGCGCAGGTGCGGCTGACCGGCCGCATCCCCATGGAGGACGACGAGTTCGGCACCATCAAACACAACGCCGAACTCAACGCGGCGCTCACGCTGCTCGCCGTGCTGATCATCTTGTGGCTGGCGCTGCGCTCGTTCCGCATCATCTTCGCCTGCGCGGTGAGCCTGTTCGCCGGGCTCGCCATTTCGGCCGCGGCCGGTCTTATGGTGGTCGGCGCCTTCAACGTGATCTCGGTTGCGTTCTTCGTGCTGTTCGTCGGGCTCGGCGTCGACTTCGGCATCCAGTTTTCCGTGCGCTACCGCGCCGAACGGCACGATCATCCCGACCTGCGCACCGCGTTGCGCAGTTCGGCGCTCAAGGCGGGCGGGCCGCTCGCGCTCGCCGCCATCGCCACCGCGGTCGGCTTCGCCTCGTTCCTGCCCACCGCCTACCGCGGGCTTTCCGAACTCGGTCAGATCGCCGGCATGGGCATGCTGATCGCGTTCGCCACCAGCATCACCCTGCTGCCCGCGTTGCTCGCCGTGCTCAATCCGCCGGCCGAGCTGCATCCGATGGGATTTGCCTGGCTCGCGCCGGTCGACCGTTTCCTCGAGCGGCACCGGATCGCGGTGGTCGCGGGCACCGCGGCGGTCGTGCTGCTCGCCTCCCCGCTGTTGATCTACCTGCCGTTCGACTTCAACCCGCTGCACCTGCGCAGCGACAAGGTGCCGTCGGTCGCGACCTATATCGAACTGGCAAAGGACCCTCGGGCAGGCGCGAACGCGATCGAAATCATCGAGCCGAGCCTCGCCGCGGCCGACGCCAGAGCCGAGCGCCTCGCCGCGCTGCCGCAGGTCGGCAAGACGACCACGCTGTCGAGCCTCGTGCCGACCGATCAGGACGAGAAGATCAAGCTGATCGCCGCGGCCGAAAAAGAAATCGACCCCTCGCTCAACCCCGAGAAAGTCGAGCCGCCGCCGACCGACGCGGATCTCGTCGAAGCACTCACGACCGCCGCGGGGCAACTCACGAAGATCGCCGGCACCAATGCCGGCCCCGGCGCCGATGCGGCGCGGCGCCTCGGCGGGCTGTTGTCGCGGCTTGCCCAGGGCGACGGGGCAACGCGCGCGCGATTCGCGGCGGCGCTCGCCGAGCCGCTCAAATACTCGCTCGATCAGCTGCGCGGCGAGTTAAAGCCGGAGCCGGTCACGGTCGCCAATATTCCGCACGATCTCGCCGACGAATGGGTCACTCCTGCAGGCCGCGCGCGCATCCAGGTGCTGCCCAAGGGCGACCCCAACGATAACGAGACCCTGCGCAGCTTTGTCACCGCGGTCAGCGCGATCGAACCGAACGCCACCGGATCCGCGGTCCTCCTCTACGAGGCCGGCCACACGGTGGTGCATGCATTCATTCAGTCCGGCGTGTTTGCGCTCACCGCCATCGCCCTGTTGCTGTTTATTACCTTGCGGCGCCTAACCGACGTGCTGCTGACCCTCGTGCCGCTGATGGTGGCGGGTGCCGTGACGCTCGAACTGTGCGTCGTCCTCAACCTGCCGCTCAACTTCGCCAACATCATCGCGCTGCCGCTCTTGCTCGGCATCGGCGTCGCCTTCAAGGTCTATTACATCATGGCGTGGCGCACGGGAAAAACCGCGCTGCTGCAGTCGAGCCTCACCCGCGCAGTCGTGTTTTCCGCCATGACCACGGCGACCGCGTTCGGGTCGCTGTGGTTCTCGAGCCATCCCGGCACGTCGAGCATGGGCAAGCTGATGGCGCTCGCGCTCGTGTGCACCATGGCGGCGGCGGTGCTGTTCCAGCCGGCCCTGATGGGGCCGCCGAGATCAGGAATCAGTCATCAGTGATCAGGTATCAGGGGAAACCTTGGTGATTACCGATGCCTGATGCCCGATCCCTGATCCCTGAAGACGACGCCGGGCTTGCCGGGCGCGTCGCCATCGTCACCGGCGGCGGCGCCGCGGGCGACGGCATCGGCAACGGCCGCGCGGCGGCCATCCTGCTCGCGCGCGCCGGCACCAAGGTGCTGGTGGTCGACCGCGAGGTGAAGCTTGCCGAGCGCACCGTCGAAATGATCGTGGCCGAAGGCGGCACGGCGGCCGCGCACGCGGGAATTGGAGCGTTACTTCAGCGGTTGCGAGGCCGGAAAGTGAAACGACCCGCCTCTGCAAACGCTTCGGCGAAGCGCTCGTCTTCGGCGTTGCGATTCGCGAACGCCAGATCGGCCCTGGGTGACGCAGTCCCGCGCGCGGCGGACGGATCGCGACCGGCGGCAGCCAAGTAAACGGCCCGCACCGCGCTGAGGACCGCTTCCCGGGCCCCCTCCGCATCAAGACGCTCACGCAATCGTGCTTGCGTCTTGTCGAGGCCGCCTTCCCCAGTGACTTTATCACGGTCTTCCCCCGCGAGCTCATCGACGCTTCCTTCACCGAAAAGACAGGCGACGAGAGGATGGAAACGCTCGCCTGGTGCCTTGCGAACAGCGATTTCGGCGACCAAGGCGGCAGTTTCGGTCGTGAGCCCGACTTCGCAGGCCAAGGCAAACAGCAGCCATGGATAGAGTGGAGTTTTCTCCGGTTGACCCTCCTCGAGATCGACGATGCCGGCCGGACCGCGCATCACACGGATCAGGCGATAGGTATTGATGAGACGCTTTAGTCCGCGTGGCGACTTGCCGGCGAGCAGCGCCATGGCAGCTAAAGCCCGCCGCTCCTGGTCGGACATGGTGGCACGGCGCTGCGCTGCGCTGTGAAGAAGCGCGGGGTCGGGGTCGACGTCGAGCGCGGCGATTGTGGCGCCACCCCGCCGGATGGGTTCCGGGCCGGGGCTCGGCTGCGCTCGGTGGGAAATGTCGTTCTCGGGTCTGTCGAGACCGCGGACGAATCGATCGACCGTCGTTGGATTGCCCATCGATTGCATCCAAATTGGCAGCTGGAAAATCTTCTCGAGGTAATCTGCGACAGTGGCGCTGGCGGCCTGTACCGGCTGGTCGGGCGTGACCAACTGGCCGTGATAAACTTGGCCGACCGCGCGATGCAGCCAGCGGGCATCGACCGCGACGACGACCACGAAGAGATCGAAGGCGAGGAGCAGGTGGATCGCCTGGAGCACCTGCACCACGTGCTGATCAGAGCAGCGATCGAGGTCGTCGATGTAAACGATGATGCGCTGCACGTCGGGGACGTGGGCGAGCTCCGCTGCCGTACTTTCGGACGGCTTTTCGCCAGGGGGGACGTTCTCAGCCGGTTTACCCTCGGACGGTGGCGTTGCATGTTTCTCGCGCATGATCTGCTCAAGAGTTTCGAAGCACCGTCGGACTGTAGCGAGTAGACCAAGCTTCTTGCGTACCTCGGCAAGTTCTGGCGAAAAGCTAATAAAGTAGCGCAGCAAGCCCTCACGCGAGCGCCCTTCCGCGGCGACGCCGTAGGTCGCGGCGAACTCGGCAGCTTTTTTCTGTTCGGCGAGCATGCCGTTGAGATTCTCGCGCTCAGTCTTGACCTTCTCCGCAGCGGCTCGCCTTTTTGTGTTCAACTCGGCGGCGCGCTTCTCCTTTCGTGCGAGGAAATCGGCGGCGAGCCGGAGAATCGGTGCGACGGAACGTATCGCGATGCCGGCCGCGCCGATCAGACTTCCAAGCACAGCGAGCGATGGCAGGCCGGTGACGACGTAAGCCCAAATGTCGGGCATTCGTCCCCAGCCGAGGAACCACACCGCACCACCAGCACCGATAATCAGCAACACCAGCGCGGCGCTAAGCCCGTAAGCAACCCCGCGGCCGACGCTGCGTCGTAGGAGTACGAACAGAAGTGCGGCGCGACCCGGCAGGTCGAACAGGCCCGACAAGATCGGCGCCAGCTTTTCGGCGTCGCCCTCGCCCTTCGGCACGCCGCAGGCTTGCAATAGCTCGTCGAGCCGTTTTTTGTTTTCTTCGGCTTGCTTAGCTTCACGTATTTTTTCGGGTTTCTTTTTGTCGTCTTCGCTAAGCGCCTTCGGTGTTGCCGCCGCAATGAGTTCCTGGGCCATCTCGCCCGCTACAGTTGGCGCCACCGGTTCATTGTCGAGGCTGGCCAGCTCGGTCTCAGCATTTTGGACGACCTGACGCTGCGCCTCGATGGCATTCGCCGCAAGCGGCGAGGCTTCAGCGTCCTTGCGTAGCCGCTTGGCGATTTCAGTGATCAGGCCGTTCCTGAGCTTGCCGTCCGCCTTGCGTCCGTCGATGGCATCGGCGAGCTGGTCGAACAGCTCCGCAGTAAGCGAAGCCCAGAGGTTCTCGGCGTCGGCGTGGCTCCAGGCATCGAAGTTGATCTGCACGATCTTGGGCGCCGCGGCCTCCTTCTCCTTCGTCGCGGTGCGCCTAGCGATCTCGTCTTGGAGAAGGCGGATGAGCGTGCTCTTGCCGGAACCCCATGGGCCGAACACTCCGACCGCGACCGGCGGCACGAGGTCTTCAAGCAGCAGCAGGTCGGCTAGTGCGCCGGCATCGCGTTTGGTGCCGAGCAGGTCGATATTTGTCCTGTCGTTAGCGAATGCGTGAGTTTCGCCAACACTGCGACGCGGCGGTGCCACTTCGCGCATCTCTGCAACAATCGGGAGCCATGATTTCGGATCATCGCCAAGGTCGGAATAGTACGGTGAGTCCTCCTCGATCATCCCTGCCAGGGCGTCGCGCAAGTCGGTGAAGCTCATCCGCGCGAGCCCGGCGGAATCTATGGCATTCCGGCCAATCTCCTCGAGTAGGAGCGCCGCCAGAAAGTGGCGCACGCCAGTGTCGCGCCACGATGCGTTAGTCCGTTCCCGCAGCGACGAGGCCCGTAGGAGAATGGCTACCAATTCCGGGCCGATGGCGATGCCGGTTGCGCTCGTGCCAATGACCTCATCAGAGGGAAACTCGAAGTGACCAAGGTCAAGATCGCCCGCCCCGGCGACTTCCCACAGGAACCCACGCATCCTCGATAGGTAGAAGCTCGGCTTCGTACCGTCTGGCAGAGGTCGCCCGATCTGCTCGTGCAGCAGAACGTCAAACACGTGTCGTGGCCGTAGAATCTTCTCGTCGTCTACTCGCGTTGCCGCGATCCGGAGCAGCCGCTCCAGGTTGGCGGAGACGTAGGGGTCCTGTGTTCCCGGCCAAGTGAACGTGAGAAGATCGTCGAGCCGAGCGCCACGGTCCCGCGCCGGCGCTAACGGGTCTGGCGGAGGGGCAGAGAGGTCCTCCAAAACCGTAGTCTGCTCCGGCGCGGCCTGTTCTTCCCGCACTGTTTGCCGGGACCCTCTTTTCACCTCAAAGAGAGCCTCGCCCTTTTGGTCGGCCGGCGCGACGCCCTGATTTCGTTTTCGGTGCAGCTCGCGGAGTTGTTCCTCGAGCTCGATCTGCCGCACCGTCTTTGGCCATCCATCTGGCTCTGAGGATGAGGATAGCGAGTCGCTCGATGAACTGGATGTGATGTAGGGCTTTTGCCGCATGGCATCGAGATGCGCGATCTCTTTCTCAACACTCGCGATTTCGTCGTCCGGGGTGCCGGTCGTCGTGGGCGTCTGCATTCTATCTCTTCCACCTTGAGGACAGCCGCCGCGCTGAAATCGCGCGCCCGCGCCCTTGCTGGTACGCCAGCGGTCAGTCGCGCCAGCACGCGACATACGTGAAAGTTACCTCACAACCACGGTTTGTACCATTCGGCACCCGAGGATTTCAAGGCGCGGGGCCCGGGTCGGACGTACGACGACAAGCATTTGACGCGGAATGCACCTGCGTAGACCATGACGACCTATGCAAGCGGAGATGACGATGGCTACAGAGCCGCATCTCGAGGACGACGCCGGGCTGGCCGGGCGCGTCGCCATCGTCACCGGCGGCGGCGCCGCGGGCGACGGCATCGGCAACGGCCGCGCGGCGGCGATCCTGCTCGCGCGCGCGGGCACCAAGGTGCTGGTGGTCGACCGCGACCTGAAGCTTGCCGAACGCACCGTCGAAATGATCGCGGCCGAAGGCGGCACGGCGGCCGCGCATGCGGCGGATCTCACCGACGAGGCTCAGGCGCAGGGCACCGTCGAAGCGGCGCTCGCGCGCTACGGCCGGCTCGACTTCCTCGACAATAACGTCGGCATCGGCAGCCGCGGCAGCGTCATCGACGAAAAGCCCGACAATTGGCGCCGGCTCATGCAGGTCAACGTCGAGACGATGTTTCTCGTCGCCAAACACGCGATCCCGGCCATGGTGCAGAGCGTCGGGCGCGGCGCGATCGTGAATATTTCCTCGATCTCGGCGCTGCGCCCGCGCGGGCTCACCGCCTATACGACCACCAAGGCGGCGATCATCGGGCTCACCCGGGCCATGGCGGTCGACCACGCCAGAGAGGGCATCCGCGTCAACTGCGTCGCGCCCGGACCGGTCTATACGCCGATGGTTTACGGGCGCGGCATGAGCGATGCGGCGCGCGACCAGCGCCGGCGCGCCTCGGCGCTCGGCATCGAGGGCACCGGCTGGGACATCGGCCACGCGGTGCGCTTCCTGTTGTCCGACCACGCCCGCTATATCACCGGCCACACCCTCGTCGTCGACGGCGGCGTGACCCTGCAGGCGCCGGAAAGGGAGAGTCAGTGATCGGGGATCAGGGATCAGTTATCAGGTATCAACTGCCCAACCCCGATCCCTGATGCCTGATGCCTGATGCCCGAATACGACATCCTCATTCGCGGCGGGACGCTGATCGACGGCAGCGGTACCGAAGGCACGCGCGGCGATCTCGCCATCGCGGGCGGACGCATCGTTGCGATCGGCGCATCGCTCAAAGACGATGCCGCTAAAATCATCGACGCCGGCGGCCTCGCGGTGACGCCCGGCTTCATCGACATCAAGACCCATTCGGACTTCGTCCTGCCGATCAACCCGAAGGCGGAGAGCAAGGTCCGCCAGGGCGTGACCACCGAGATCATCGGCCACTGCGGCTTTTCGGTCGCGCCGGTGCTGCCCGGCAAAACAAAGATTCTCGCGGATTATCTCAGCGGCGGCGCGCCGTGGCTGCCGTTCCGCGAGATGAGCTTTCCGCGATACCTCGACACGTTTCCGGCGGTGTCGGTGAACACGGGCATGCTGGTCGGCCACAACACGCTCCGCCTGATGACGATGGGGCTCGAAGACCGCGCGCCGACGCCGGCCGAACTCGATCAAATGATCGCGCTGCTCGAGGACGGGCTCGCGGCCGGCGCCCTCGGCATGTCGTCGGGCCTGTTCACGCCGCCCGGCAGCTTCGCGCAAGCCGACGAAATGCGCGCGTTCGCCGCCGTGCTCGCGGAGCGGCGCGCCGCCTACTTCACCCACATCCGCGACGAAGCAAACAAAGTGATGCAAGCCGTGGAGGAAGCGATCGAGATCGCGCGCGACTTCCCGATCCACGTCGAAATCGTGCACCTGAAGTGCTCCGGCGTCGACAACTGGGGCAAGGCGGCGGCGGTGCTTGAGCGCATCGCGGCGGCACGCCGCGACGGCTGCGACATCGATTGCGACGCCTACCCTTACGCGGCGGGCGCCAATCCGCTCAAAAACCTGCTGCCGCCGTGGGTGCAGGTGGGCGGCAACGCCGCCATGCTGGCGCGGCTCGCGCAGCCGCAGATGCGCGCGCGGATCGCCGACGAGGTCGCGCGCGACGGGCTCAACAACTGGGGCCGCATCCCGTCATGGGAGGCGGTGCAAATCTCGATCTCGCCGCGCCGGCCGCAGACCGCGGGAAAAACGATCGCCGCGCTCGCCGCGGCTGCTGGCTGCGATCCGATCGATCAGATTTGCGACCACCTGATCGCCGACGATGGCGCCACGCGCGTGCTGATCACCTCGATTTCCGAGGACGACATCCGCACCATCGTGCGCTCTAAAACCGCGCTGGTTGGCTCGGACGGCAATTGCGTCGCGACCTACGGCGTCGTGGCCCAGGGGCTGCCGCACCCGCGCTTCTACGGCACCTTTCCGCGCGTGATTTCCCGCTACGTCGGCGACGAGCGGCTGATTCCGCTGGAGCAGGCCGTCTACAAGATGACCGGCGGCCCGGCGCAGGCGCTCAAGCTCGCCGACCGGGGCCTGCTCAAGCAAGGATACCGGGCGGACGTGACGCTGTTCGATCCGGACGATTTCCGCGATCAGGCGACCTACGCCGACCCGCACCGCTATCCGACCGGCACGCGCACCACCGTCATCGTCAACGGCACGCTGGTGGTCGAGAACGCCGTGCACACCGGCGCCACCCCCGGCATGGTGCTGCGAAGACAGGCGGATGGGAGCGTTGGATAAACTCTGACTCGTCATGCCCCGCGAAAGCGGGGCATCCAGTAACCACCGGCCTCAGTTTTGTTTGATAGGCCGGTGTTTACTGGATCGCCCGCTTTCGCGGGCGATGACGATTCAGTTATTCGTGATTATTACTCGGCGCCGCCCCCGCCGCCGCCGCCGGACGGCCCGCCCGTGTTCACCGAAGCGCGGTCGAAGTAGAGCTTTTCTTCCGCGGTGAACGGCTTCACCTGACTTTGCGGCTTCACCTTCTGCGCCGTCGCGTTGGAGACGACGGCCAAAGAAACAAGGGCGGCAAGGCCGACCCGCACGAGCATCGACATTTGAGTGGTCCTCCTTCAGGGAACGTCGAGGGGTGCGCCTATACCGTGCACGGCTTACCGTCCCGCTAAAACGGCTTGATTAAATTGCCGGCGAGTCTTCGCTCAAATTCGAATCAAACAAATCCGTCATTGCGAGGAGCCGCGTAGCGGCGACGAAGCAATCCAGGGCGGCACGGATGGGCCCCTGGATTGCTTCGTCGCTCCGCTCCTCGCAATGACGGTGGCGGGCTTAGCCCACCCTACGTCGTTATGATTTTAGCGAGCAACGTAAAGCCGGGTTAGCAAATATTCGGATAAACGAGCGTCGGTTCGGCAACCGATATCATGGGAGCACGACACGATGCGGCCCGGCGGCATTTCCTTCGCGCGTGCGTTACGCAACGTTCTCTTCGCCGCGCTCGTCGGCACCACGGTTGCGTTCGGCCCGCTGCGCGACGCCCTCGTCAACGCGCCCAACGGCGCGGAGGTGGATCACGGCGCGACGGGAAGCGCGCCGGTGATCCGTAGGGAACAATAGGGCGCAGCCCGTATACCGTGAAACGGCGCAATACGCGGACTTCGCCCGCTATTGCGCCCTACCCTTTCACGCCGCCCATGGTGAGGCCGGCGGTCATGCGGCCGCGGAAGGCGTAGTAGATCGCGACCGGCGGCAGCGCATAGACGATCGCCGTCGCCATCATGTAGTTCCACGGCGCCTCGTCGCTGTTGAGGAATTGCGCCAGCGCCACCGGCACCGTCATGCTCTTCTTCGATGAGAGCAGCAGGAACTGATAGAGATACTCGTTCCACGCCAGCAGCAGCGCGTAGGTGCCCACCGCGACCAGCGCCGGCGCCATCAGCGGCAGGTAGATCTTGAAATAGACCTGCGCCGGCGAGGCACCGTCGATGCGCGCGGCCTCGTCGAGCTCGATCGGAATGCTCACCCCGTATTGCTGGAAGATGAAGATCGCGTAGGGCGTCGCGAACGTGACCTCGGCGGCGATCACCGACCACAGGTTATTCGACAGGCCGTAGAAACCCATGATGCGGTAGAATGGGATGGCGAGGAACGACGCCGGGATCACGTAGGTCAAGAGCGCCGCGTTGCTCACCATCCAGCCGTAGCGGATGCGCATGCGCCCGATCGCGAAGCTCGCGAGCGAGCCGATCGAGAGCGTGAAGAACACGGTGGCGATGCCGATGTAGAGGCTGTTTTCGAACTGGCGCCAGAAGTATTCCAGGTACCAGTAGCCCTGGGTGATGACGATCCAGAAGCTTTCGAGCGAGGGCTTGGCAGGGAAGAGGTCGTTGGTGAACACGTCGCCGTGCGACTCGAGGGACACGGCGACGATGTTGTAGATGGGCGTGAGCGTCCAGATCAGCACCACGACGGCGAACAACAGCGCCGCCGCCTCCTGCCAACGGCGCCGGTTGCGGTAGTTGGGCTTGCTTGCCCGGCCTGCGGTGAGGGCGAGGGTCACAGCGATACTTCCGTGGTGTGAAGTTTGCGCATCAGCAGGATCACCAGCGGGATCATCAGCGGCAGCGCCGACATCACGACGGCGACGCCGAGTTCGGGCCGCGCCACTTCGAAGGCGTCGCGGATGCCCAGCGTCGCGAGCACGTGGGTCGAGAGCGCCGGCCCGCCGCCCGAGACGAAGTAGACCGAGTTGAAGTCGCCGAGCGTGAACAGGGTCGAGAGCAGCGTGCACACCAGGTAGAGGTTGGCGAGCAGCGGGAAGCTCACGTAGGTGAAGCGCTTGATGCCGGTGGCGCCGTCCATTTCGGCCGCTTCATAAAGCTCCTGCGGGATTGCCATGCGGCCGGCGAGCAGGATCACGGTCCAGAACGGCATCCATTTCCAGATGTGCGAGGCGATCACCGAGCCGAGCGCCAGCCAGCGCGAGGTCTCGAGCCAGCCGGGGCCGTCGACGCCGAAGAAGGCCCAAATCGCGTTGTTGATGAGGCCCCACTGGCCGTTGAGCATCCAGTGGATAGAGATGAAGGAAGGAAGCGCCGGCACCGCCCAGGGCAGCACGTAAATGAGGAGCAGCCCCTTCACCCACCAGCCGCGCCGCATGAAGAAGCCGGACATCATGAGCGCGCCGAACATCTTCAGGTTCACGCCGATGCCGAGGTAGAGGATCGTGTTGACGACGGTGCGCTGATAGATCGGCTCCGACATCAGCTCGAAGTAGAGCGCGGGGTCGCGGCCGAGCCACAGGCCGTAGAGCACCGGGTAGGCGACGAACGCCAGGAACAGCCCCGCGTAGGGGATGATGAAGGCGATCGCCCAGGTGAATTCCGAGCCCTGCAGGCCCAGGCGCCAGGCGCTGCGGCGCTTCGCAGTGGCCGCGGCGACCAGATGGGAAAACGGCGGGGCAGTTCTAAGAGCCTGGACGTCGGCCATGATCGCCTCTCCTTTTGGCCTTAGCTTTGCGCGATCGGATATTTCGCGAGGATCTGCCCGATCCGGGCGAGCGCCTTCTCGGCCGCGGCCTGGGGCGTCACCCCGTCGCGGATCACTTCGGCGGCCGCGGTGCCCCAAACCTGCTGGGCGTTGCACTCGGCGTAACCGGGATTGAAGGAGGGATAATTGGGCACGGTCGGATCGACCGCGCCTTCCTTGGCGTAAGGCGCCACGTGTTTATCCCCGCTCAGCCAGAACGGATCGGTTTTGACTATTTCGGGGAAGGCCGGAAGCCAGCGGCCGAGGCCGTTCTTGAGATATTCGTTCGAGACCTTCGGTTGGATCACGTATTTGAGGAAATCCTTGGCCACGTCGACGTTCTTGGCGCCCTTCGGGATGAAGGCGCCGGTGACGCCGAGTTCAGCCGCCATTGGCTTACCCGCGTTGTCGAGCGGAAGGCCCACCGTGACGATGTCGTCGTACTCCTCTTTCTTGTGGAACAAAGCCACCTCGGTGGAGATGGTTCCATCGAAATCCATGAGCATCTGCTTGGCGTGGAAGGCGTTATTGTCGTCGGCGTCGCTCCAGCTCAGCGAGCCGGGCGGCACATAACCTTCCTTGAACGCGGTAGTGATGTAGGTGAGCGCCTTGATCACCGCCTCTTTGACCTGCGGGTCGTCGGTGTGCCCCTTGCCGTCCGGCGTGACGATACCGTTGCCGCCATTGGCGATCATGAAGTGGTGGAACGTGTTGTTGCCGTCGGCCGGGCCGACGGTGGTGGGCTGAAGGCCGAGCGCGAAGAAGCCGCGACGCCCCTGGTCGCGCAGGATCTTCTGCATCGGCTTGAAGAAGTCCCAGTACGCGTCCCAGGTCTTCGGCGCATCGGACAGTTTGTAGCCCGCCTTCTCGACCAGCGACCCCCAGATGTGGAACGGCAGCACCGCGGTCTTGTAGGGCGCGTAGTAATAGCTGCGTTTCTTGGTGACGTTGTTGTAGTAATTCGACGCGAGCAGCGCGGTCGGGTGATAATGCGCCTTCTGCGTCTCGACCACGTCACTGATGTCGATGAGCTTGTCGTTCCAGGCGTTCTGCGGAACGACTGCCTGGTCGGCGATGTCGTGCGTCATCACGTCCGGCACGTCGCCGCTAGTCAGCGCCGAGACGATTTTCTGCATCATCGGGCCGAACGGAATGAGGCTGTGGTCGATGGTGTTGCCGCTTGCCTTCTCGTAGTCCGCGACCATGTTGTTGAAGGAGACATCCTCCTCCTTCACGAACCCCTGCACCCACCATACCGTCGCGGTTTTCGCGGCGGCGTTGGCGACGTAGGGACATCCGAGCGTCGAGGCGGCGGCCAGCGAGACCGACCCACGCAGCAACGAACGCCTGCTGAGATTCCTCATTCCCATTCTCCTTGCCGTCCCTACCCACGCGCGGCCGCGCGGAGCGTGTTTTGTTGTTGTGAAGTGGAAGTGTAAGCGCGCATGCCTCCGCGGTCGATGCCGGGGCCGTCGTTCAGGCGCATTAGCAGCTCGTGGAGCATGATCGTTTCCCGGATCATGCTCCACACAGTATCAACAGGGCGCGCCCGCGCGCGCGCCCTGACCGTTTCATCCTACAGGAAATTACCTCTGACGCAATGCAGGTATGCGTGCGGCGCAATCGCCGATGGCGGCCGGCTGCGCTGTCTCGCGCGGGTTGGTTAAGGGCGGGAATTTCCCTGCGGCCGCCGCGGGTTACGGGGGACGTTCCCCGGGGCGCGCCGCGGCGCGCAGTGCCGCGGTGCGGACCCGGGGTCCAGGAGTAACGTGCGAGACCCCGGGTCTGCGGCGCACCACTTCGTGCTGCGCCGCGCCCGGGGCACGTCCTATCGAACGTGATTGCGGATCGATTCGTGGTGGCGGATGACCTCGGCGATGATGAAGTTGAGGAATTTTTCGGCGAACGCGGGGTCGAGCTTGGCGTCCTTGGCGAGCGCCTTGAGGCGCTTGATCATCACCCGTTCGCGCCCCGGATCGGCCGCCGGCAGGCCGGTCGACGCCTTCAGCTCGCCCACCCGCCGCGTGCAACGGAAGCGCTCGGCCAAAAGATAGAGCAGCGCGGCGTCGATGTTGTCGATGCTCTCGCGCAACTGCCTCAGCTCGGGCGGGATCGCGCCGGCCCGCTTCTTCCCCGCCATGTCGCCGCCCTCCCCGCCGGTCACCGATGGGTTTCGCTTTCGCTCAACCCATCCTACGATGACTGGTCACTGATCACTGATTACTGGTCACTGATATGCGCTTCAAGGACCGCGTTGCACTGATCACCGCCGCGGCGAGCGGCATCGGGCGCGCCAGCGCGGAAATCATGGCGCGTGAGGGCGGCGTGGTCGTCGCGGTCGACAAAGACGAAGCGCGGCTCGACGACATGGTCGCGTCGCTGCGCGCGACCCAGGGCCGCGTGCACGGGCGCAAGATCGACGCCCTCGACCCCAAGCAGGTCGACGCGCTGGTGCCGGAGGTGGCGCAAGAATTCGGCGCCATCGACATTCTCGTCAACACGGTCGGCGGCAGCACCATCATCGCCAAGTCGAATGCGCCGGTCGAGGAGCTTTCCTTTGCCGACTGGCAGAACCTGATCGCCTTCAATCTCGAAGGCACGTTCCTGTTCTGCCACGCGGTGACGCCGGTGATGAGGCGCCAGCGCCGCGGCAAGATCGTCAACCTCGCCTCGATCGCCGGCCGCGGCATCAGCGGTTCGAGCAGCAGCGCCTACGCGGCCGCGAAGGGCGGCATCATCGCGTTGACCCGCAAGCTTTCGTTCGAACTCGGGCCTTACGGCATCAACGTCAACGCCATCGCGCCGAGCCTCACCTTGACCGAGCGCATCCGCCCGCACTGGGAGCGACGCAGCCCGGAGGAACAAGCGGCGGAAATCGCACGCACGCCATTGCGCCGCGTCGCCGAAGCCGCCGACCAGGCGAAGGTGATCGCCTTCCTCGCCTCGTCCGACGCCGACTTCGTCACCGGCGTCACCATCGACGTGACCGGGGGGTTGTGACGCGACGGCACTATTTTTCCGGGATGTTGCGCAAATAACACATCCATAGCGAACGCACACGGCTAGAGTGTCGCTGGGGACTTAAGGTCTGGGGGGCGACATGAAACAATTTCTTTGCGCGGCGGTGTTCGTCGCATTGGCCACGGCCGGCTCGGCCAGCGCGGCCGACATGCCGGTCAAGGCGCCGCCGATGGCGCCCGCGCCCGCAGCCTTCGACTGGAGCGGCTTCTACATCGGCGGCCACGTCGGCTACGGCGTGGTCAACGTCGATACCAACTCGTTCAACAGCGCCGGCGTGCTTGAGGACGTGACCCACAGCGACCGTAAGGGCTTCTATGGCGGCGGCCAGGTCGGGTTCAACGTCATGCTCGCGCCGCACTGGCTCGCCGGCGTCGAGGCGGACCTCGCCGCTGCCAACCTACGCGGCTCGCTCACCGCCTGCACCGCGACCGGCTGCTCGCATAACGATGTTCGGATCGACGAGATCGGCAGCCTGCGGGGCCGCTTCGGCTACGCCTGGGACCGCGCGCTGTTCTACGGCACCGCCGGTCTTTTATGGGATCACAGCCACAGCGACCGCGCCATCGTGTGCGTGGCCGCGGGCGGCGGCACCTGCCCGGGGGGTCCAAGCCCAAGCCCCCTTACCGGCATGAGCGCGACTGCATCGGGCAGCCAGGCCGGTTGGACCGCGGGTGGCGGCATCGAATATGCGGTCGCGCAGCGCTGGACCGTAAAGGCGGAGTATCTGCACTTCCACATCGACAACATCATCCGCGATTTCAACTACCCGGGCTTCCCCGGCGCCTTCCGGCACCACGTTTCCACCGCCGACGGCGACACGGTGCGGATCGGCGCGAATTATTTGTTTAACTGGGGGCCGACGGCGGTGGTGGCGAAGTACTAGCCGTAGATTCAAGGGTGGGCTAAGCGCGCTGACCCGCCTTCGCTCGCTACGCGAGCTACGGCGGGTTTGAGGTCCGCCGAAGCGCGGAGCGCGGAGGCGGATGGGCGCGCGTGCCCACCATGCGTCACGAACCATCGTTGGTGGGCACGCCGGCTGCGCCGGCTTAGCCCACCCTTGTATTAGCGCGAATCAGTATGGTGCGGGGGTTCCGCAAGGAACGGTCCGGCCTGGGTGGCCACCCAGGCCGGACCGCCGGTCGTTGGATCGTTGCCCACCAGAGCCTCA